>Ga0214473_10006157_pt1 | contig 14357 bp, 11 predicted proteins | sample RVTome_7_FD_203509 | JGI IMG/M metagenome (GOLD analysis project Ga0214473, IMG submission 203509) | Soil microbial communities from uranium-contaminated site in the Upper Colorado River Basin, Wyoming, United States - RVT98D197 | ecosystem: Environmental > Terrestrial > Soil > Contaminated >... | reverse complement strand
CGCTCTTCCTGCTCCTCTTGATCGGGACCCTCGCGCTCCCGATGATGCCGCCGGCCTCCGCCGAGGCCGACCAGGCCGCCTGGACCGCGAGGATCGTGGAGATGGACCAGGCGCTCAAGCGTGGCGACGGCCCGGCCGCCCACGCGGCCTGGCGCGAGGCCTACGTGGCGGCCCACGTGGGACGCGGGTGGCCGGGCATGCTCGCGGTCGGGGAGGCGGCGCTGCGGGTCGGCCGCGCGACCGGGACGCCGGACCTCTACGCGCCGCGCGCCCGCCGCGCCTATCTCACCGCGCTGCTCCGCGCCCGGCGGCACGGCTCGGTCGACGGCGTCCTCGCCGCGGGCGACGCCTTCGGCCGCCTCGGCGATCAGGCCGTCGTCCGGCAGGCGCTCGCGGTCGCCACCGATCTGGCCGCGCGCTCGGGCGACGATGCCGCGCGCCGGCGCGTGCAGACCTTCCGCAGCCAGTGGGCGCCGGGAGTGACCGCGTAGGTCCCCACGCGCCCGGGGGCGGCCCGGGCGCGTGGTATGCTCCCTCCGCCATGATCCGCGCCGAGATCCCCACGCCCGCGCTGCTGCTGGACCTGGACCGCTTCGAGCGCAACGTCCAGAAGATGGCGAGCCACGTCAAGGCGGCCGGCAAGAAGCTCCGCCCGCACGCCAAGACCCACAAGTGCCCGGAGATCGCCCGCCGCCAGGTGGCGGCCGGCGCGGTCGGTGTGTGCGTGGCGAAGGTGGGCGAGGCCGAGGTCATGGCCGCCGCCGGCGTGCGCAACCTCCTGATCACCACCGAGGTGGTGGGGCCCGAGAAGATCGGGCGCCTCCTGGGCGTGCTGCGCCGCCAGCCCGAGACCCTGGTGGTGGTGGATCATCCCGACAACGTGCACGAACTGGGTCGGGCGGTGAAGGAGGCGGGGCTCGTGCTCAACGTGCTGGTGGACGTGGACGTAGGCGGCCGCCGCACCGGCGTCCAGCCCGGCGAGCCGGCGCGGGACCTGGGCCGCGAGGTGATGGCGCAGCCTGCGCTCCACCTGCGCGGGCTGCAAGGCTACGCGGGCCATTGCGCGCACGTGATGGGATTCGAGGAGCGGCGGCGGACGTCGAAGCGCTGGATGGGCCGGCTCATGAAGACGCGCGAGCTCTTCGAGAAGCACGGCATGGCGGTGGACATCGTGACCGGCGGCTCGAGCGGCACCTTCAACATCGACGTCGAGCTGCCGGGGCTGACCGAGCTGCAGTCCGGCTCCTACTGCGTGATGGATCTCGACTACCGGCGCATCGGCGGCCCGCGGGGGGCGGCCTACGACGACTTCGAGATGGCCCTGACCGTGCTCACCACCGTGGTCAGCGTGCCGAGCCAGGAGATGGCGATGGTGGACGCGGGCTTCAAGGCCTTCTCCACCGATCGGCCCTTCGTGCCCGAGGCCGTCGAGTGGCCGGGCGTCGAGTACTCCTGGGCGGGGGACGAGCACGGGCGGCTGATGACGACGGAGCCGGGCCGCCTGCCGAAGCTCGGCCAGCTCATCGAGTTCTTCCCGCCGCACTGCGATCCGACCATCAACCTCTACGACCGGATCTACGCGATGCGGGGCGACAAGGTCGAGGCGGTCTGGGAGGTCTCCGGGCGGGGGCGGTCCCAGTAGCGCTGCATCGGGAAATGTCCGTGCCGGGTTTCCCGTGTCGAGACGCTGGGTCAGGAGGCGGGTAAGGCTATGTTTCTGCTTCCATTTTGCGACACTCTTACCTGCGTGAAGAGACCGTTTCGTGGGTCCGCGACCCTTGACTCCGGGACGCCCCCTGTATAGACTTGCAACTGGTTCTGATCGAGAAGGGCCGACACCCGCTCAGTTCTAGGCGGCTGGGTTTAACAGCTCTCAGGCCCACAGATACCCCCCGTGCCGTCATGGACGGGGGGATCATTTTCTCGACCCTAGATCGACGAACCAATCGTGGTTCAAGTCGCCGTAACGGTCTCCTCGTTCGGAGTCGCTATGCACTACCCGTATCAATCCACACAGACTGTCCGCGAGGCGGATCATCGGGTTCTGCTCGAAGCTACCTGTGGCCACCTCAACCTTGCTGCGTGCCGAGGAAGTACGGACTGCGTGCTTTAGCTTCCGACGACTACCCTCTGTGAAGCCCTCGTGGGCAAGGGTACAGTGCTCGTCCTCCGCAAAATGCTCCGCCGCGGCGCTCAGGGTGCGAACTGTTGCCTCCCAAGGGTCATCTGGCTCGTCCCAGAACACCCGATAGAAAACCCGGCCCCGAAGCTGAGGGATAGCCAAGCAGCTCCCAAGGTAACGGCGACGAGTGCGAAAGTTTTTCGTCGAATGCCAATCACGTTTGCCCTTGCCTGAAGTCTCTTCCATGCTGAGCAGCTCGCGCCAGATCTCCGTGTGATATGCGTCGATGGCGACTCCCGCCACGACGAACAGTCCTGAGCCCTTGCCTCTGCTTTCGTCAGAGTAGATGTAGACACGTGGCACACGGGGAGACTAGCAGCGCTTGTCCCGGGAGCCGCCCGTAAAGCATCGTGTAAGGACAGGCGGCTCTCGGCGAGAAATCTGCCGCGATCGAGGCTGGGAGGAGCCGACTCTGAGCCTAGGAGCCGCCGCATGACCTCGACAGGCGTCCGCCTGTACCTACTAGCCTACGTGGCGTGGTCCATGTAGAACTTCAGGATGGCCGTCGCTAGACCCTCGATCGTGTATGCTCGCTCGTCGCCCGTTGACACCCAAGCTGGACCGGTTGGTAAGAGATCGAACGTGAACCGCATGGCTGAAAGCTGCTTCGGCTTCTCAAAGTGCATTACGCCTGTGAAGGGTGGGTGCCCCGTCCAAAGAGACACCTCTAGCGCGGCTCCATCAAGCGAATTGGTCCACCGGTATTTCCAGTAGATCCCCAGAGCATCGGACAGCCCCCGAACGACCAACTCACTTCGGCCAGCCTTCAAGTCGAGGGAGATCGAAGGCGCGGTTGCTTTGACAGAGGAAATCTGGCGCTCAAGCTCTAGGCGGAGCGCCTCGAATGCATCAACGGAAGCCGTGACTCCTTGCTCCGACTTCAGGAAGTCCCTTCGCCTCGCCTGGAACTGTTGTTCTCGCTCAAGGCGAACCGCTCGGTCCTCGATGGCCTCTCCACGCGGTTCTCCGCCTAGTTCCTGGACCCGCGCTTCAATGACGCTGGCAGCTCCGCGAATACCCCATTGCTCTAGGCCGATCCACAGTTGAGTGCGGGGGAGCCACCGAGGTACCGATGCATCCTTGTCGAGAGGAATGAACTTCACAAAATCGTACCCGTGCTCATAGGCACGATTTCTAATGGCCGTTTCCTCAATGCGCGTCCACGGAGTTTGGCCCCAGCCGTCTCGGTAGAGAACTGCTACGGCCCGCGATTGCTCACCAAAGACCGAGTTGAAGGTCCTTTCCCCGTCGGTCCCCGCGACCTCTTCTTGCCGCTTAGAATAGAGGAACGTCTTAAGCCGATCTTGTAGGAGATCGTTAAGTTCCACCGCCAAGGACTCGTCCCGACCAAGGAACGAGAATGCGACATCGTACTTGTAGTCAGCCATGTGTCGTCCCGACTCCGCTGCCCCGGGAGAGAACCTGAACCGCGCTGGGTGGGGACCTTCCTAGGTGACTGTTGAGTCGTGTGTCTTTGCCCAGTAGATCTGGAACACGTCCCACACTTCCTCGGGGGTGCGGGTCTGGAAGATGCGGGCGCGGCACTCGGTGGCGTGCCCGAGCCCTTCCGTGTACCAGGCCAGGTGCTTCTTCGTCTGCACCAGCGCGTACTTCTCCCCGAAGTGCTCCCGGATCAGGGCAACGTGGCGCGCGATGACGCGCGCCCTGTAGTCACGCTGGCCCTTCCACGACAGGGCGTCGAAGCCCTCGTCGAAGATCCAGGGGCGGCCGAGCGCGCCGCGCCCGATCATCACCGAGCCGCAGCCGGTCTCGGTCACCATGCGGCGCGCCTGCTCCATCGAGCGCACGTCGCCGTTGCCGGTGACCGGGATGGACACCGCGTCCACGACTTCACGGATGATGGTCCACGGCGCCTTGCCCGTGAACCGCTGCGAGCGCGTGCGCGGGTGCACCGTGATGGCGTCCACGCCCTCGGCCTCCGCCATCTGGGCCACCTCCACCGCGTTGAGGTGCTCGTCGTCCCAGCCCCCGCGGATCTTGACGGTGAGCGGCACGGTCACCGCCTTGCGCAGCGCGCGCAGGATGAGCGCGGTGGCGGGCACGTTGCGCATCAGTGCGGCGCCCTTGCCCTTGCCGGTGATCTGGGGCATGGGGCAGCCCATGTTGAAGTCCACGATGTCGGCGCCCAGGATCTGGCAGCGCTCGGCGGCCCGCGCGAGCCGATCGGGATCCTTGCCCAGGAGCTGCATGGCGAGCGGCCGCTCCGCGGGATAGTAGGCGGCGATGGCGTCGGCGTGCGGATGCCCGGTCAGGAGCGAGGCCGCGTCCATCTCCTCGGAGGTGGTGAGCCCGCTACCGCACTCCCGCGCCACGAGCCGGAAGGGTGCGTTGGTGATGCCCGCCATGGGGGCCAGGCGGGCCAGCGCGGGGATCTCGACGGGACCGATCTTCATGGGACGCTCAGTATACCGCTCAGGGGGCCCACCGGCCGTGCCCACAGACCACGATAATTCTCGCGCGCCTCGACCGCGAGCTTCCGGAACAGCTCGGCGTGACGCACGTTGGGCGGCACCGTCATGACGGCAGCGTAGCCGAGCCGCACCAGCTCCGCGTTGACCATGACCTCGGTGCCGTCCGCTCGCTTGACCCACACATAGGCGAGCAGCCGCCCGTAGCGGTCGCGGAGCTGCACGTCGGGCTCCAGACGCACCGCCCGATCGCCCACCAGCCGCCGATTGATCTCGGTGGCCGCGCGGCCGCCGGGTTGCTCCCCGCGTGTCGGATGGTGCACCTCGGGCGTGTCGATCCCGATATAGCGCACCTTCTCCACCCGATCCTGGAGCCGCACATGCACGGTATCCCCATCCACCGTCCGCACGACGGTGCCCCTGACGTCCCTCTCCCCAGCGGGGAGAGGGTAGGGTGAGGGGAGAAGCATGGAGGGGGGAAGCGGTGAGGGGACGAGGAGGAACAGAAGACCGGCGAGCGCGAGGAGAACGCCGAAGGATCGCGGGCGCATGGTGTATCACCCACGATACACCAGGCAGCTTTATCGCTGGATCGACTTACGCCCAGGGCGGGTGACGGCTCCCGCCCGATCGCGCCAGCACGGCGCTTCCCGACCGCTACCGCCCCTCGGTGTCTCCTTCCGCGCTGTGCCGGCCCGCCGAGGTCGGCCACCGGCCCGAACTTCCCGCTTGACGGCCGATTCGACGGCGCTGTACCAAGCAGGAGCCGGAGCACAGGGACTTGGCGTCCGCGCCCGGGAATAGGCTGACCAGCGTCGGTTGGCGGCCGGCTGAAAGGAAAGAGTCATGAAAATGAAATCGCTTGCGTTGATTGCAACGTGGGTGCTCGCCTGGGGCGCGGCGGTGCCGTGCACATACGCCGCCACGGTGCCCTACCGGAATTTGAAGCAACTCGTCGGCGAGTCGGCGGTCATCGTCCTCGGAACGGTCACGGGGATCTCCTACGAGACCAATGAGAAAGACAGGCAAGTCTATACCAAAGTTCGCCTCCAGCAGTTGAAGGCTGTCAAAGGGGAGCACCACGTGAAATCACGTTTGGCTCACGGGATCACCCTTTCGTTCTGGGGTGGGCTGTCAAGAGACGGGACGATCCTGGAGGTGGTGGGCATGCCCGAGCTTCGCCTCGCACACACCTACCTGGTCTTCCTGCGCGGGGGCAAATGGACCATGAACCCGATCACCGGGTGGCACCAGGGGATCTTTCAGGCAGTCAGCAGCGGGGCCAAAGGCTCACAGATCCTCTTGAACCTGAACGGTGAGGTCGTCATGGGAGTGGAGAACGACCGGCTTCTCGTCAAGGCGCTGCGGAAGGAGAGACTCCAGCCGAAAACGGAACCCGTCGGAGAAGGCGGGCTGAAAATCGAGCTGCGCCAGTCGAGGCAGGATCTGGAGCAGTCAGCCAATGACTTGAAGGATTCGATCTACCGGGAAGACAGGGTGGCGGAGCTCGAGAAAGAAGATGAGGAACGGGAGCGCGAGGCCAAAGGAGAATCGCCGTCGAGCAAGCGCGAAGAGAAGCAGCGGATGCTCGAGCAGATGTTGAGCGGCAAGCCCATGTACTTGGCTGAGTTCATTGCTGCGATCCAGGTGATCGACCGGCGTGGGCAACAGGAATTCAGCCAAGCCTATCGCGTGTACCAGCCCGAACCGACCCCGTTGCCGAAAAGTCAGAAGTCGCTGTCTCCTCCGTCGGTGAAGCCCGACACGCCGCGCAAAGATGGCAAATGAAGGGGAACTCATGAGCAAGAGGCGCTTGGTCATTCAAAGCGTGCTGTCGAGCGCCTTTGCGCTCAGCGTGGTCTCTGCCGCCGACGCGGCGGAGTTCTTGCCACTGTGCGGGTCGTCTTTCGTCACCTGGAGCGACGATGCGCGGACCGGCGTGAGTACAACCTCCTTCCCGGCCGGGAATGTCTTCCGGGACGACCTCTTTGCCGCCCTGAGCCGTTGGAACAGCCTGCGCGGTATGTCGCTCGAGTTCGATCCCATCGTCGACGATACCGACGGCACCCACGTTTCGGGCAATGGACACAATGAAATCGTGTTCACCGACAACGCAGGCGCCGGCGGTCTGTTCGCGGCCACGGCGAGGCGGGTGACTACCTGCTTCTTCGGATCCGATATCGTCGAGGCGGACATCCTGTTCAATAACGAAGCGGTGCCCTGGGCAACTGGCCCCCCCGACCCCAGGGTGATACTGCCGACGGTGAACTTCCGCCTGACTGCCGTTCACGAACTCGGCCATTTTCTCGGCCTGCAGCACGAAGACGATCGCATCGCGGTCATGATGAGCACGGCAGAAACATTCTGGGGTGGCAGCGGACGTTTCCGCGCGGCCCCATTTCCGGACGACGCAAAGGGCGCCCGGACGCTGTATCCCAGTGACAGGCAGGAGACGGACATCGCCATCTCCAACTTTCGCTTCGTGTCGGCGAACAACACGGCACTGATCCTGCCGTCGGACGTGCGGACGGTGCAACCCGGCGGGACGTTTCGTACCGGGTTTGGCTTCGGAAACCTGGGGACAAGTGCGGTCGCCAGCTTTGAGTTCATCGTCGTGCTTTCCCCCAATGCGGTCATTTCCACTGGGGACCGAATCATTGCGTCGGGGAGCGGTACCTGCCTCGGGTCCTGTCCCGCCGGCTTCTACGGGGCGGCGACATTTGATGTGTCGGTGCCGGCCGATATGCCGCCCGGAGAGTACTTCGTCGGCGGCATGCTCGATCCCCAGAATCGCTTGGCCGAACGTCGGGAAGGGAACAACCGCGTCGCTTTTCCAGGAAAGATTCGCGTGCCCTAGTGCGCTCGGCGCGGTGGCCCAGGACGGCAGGGGCGTGGGCGACCACCCCTTGCAGGGCGACGAGGGCCGCCCCCATCAGCCGGAGGTGCGGCGCGGCGCCGACGGCCTCGGCGTCCCCGGGCTGCGCTGCTCGACATGCCATCCGGAGGCGAACTACGACGCGGTGGGCATGCCGGGACAGCACGGGTGGCATCTGGCACCGCGGTCGATGGCGCTCGGGGGCCGCTCGCTGCCCGAGATCTGCGCCCAGCTAGCAGAACGGCGGGCGCACGCTCGCCGAGGTGGTCCAGCATCTCGCCACCGCCCCTCTGGTGATCTGGGCGTGGGCTCCGGGACCCGGCCGGCGGCCCGCCCCCGGGCCGCACGCGACCTTCGCCGCCCTCATGAAGACCTGGGCCGACACGGGCGTGGAGTGCCGTCCGGCTGATCGGCGGTGGGCTTTACGTCACTGACGATCTATGCGATGCTCGCCACGGTCATGAAAAGAACGCTCCTCGCCCTCCTAGGCTTCATTGTCCTGGGTTCCGCTCCGGGCGTGTCAAACGCCAGCATGATCGGGGATACGATCACGATCAATCGTCTCTATCCCGATCTGTCGACAATCTACACACCTCCGGATGACTTGATTCCAGGTACGGTGATCACGACCGTGATAGCTGGACCGGAAGGCGCGTCCCCGCAGCCAACGCTCTACTCGATCGATCTCGGATCGAACAATATTGTCTTCGACTTCCTGGCCCCCAGCGCGTTCGGGGGCGCGCCGGCCGGTGTCTTCGATGGCCTGCAGTTTCTGGGGTTCAGTCAGGCTATCGAAAACGTGACCGCGGTCAGCGCGGGCATCAGCGTTGCGGGCCTCGCCTTCGGCAGTGACTTCATCAACCTGGACCTCGACGGCGCTTTCAACGCCGACGCGTCGTTGACTTTACAAGTAGATTTCGCAGCACCGACCGCCGTACCCGAGCCAAGCACTCTCGCGCTCGCGCTGTTGAGCATCGGCGTTGGGTTCGGCCGCTTGGTCAGGCGGCGCCGCGCCAGAGCCTGAGGTAGTTAGAGCATCCGGTCGAACGCCTGTTCGCGCGATAGACGGCCGGAGTATTCTCGCGATCGGCTGACGTGGCATCAGGCCAGGGCCGCAGCTCAGCCTCCACCTCCGGGAGCCAGAGCGGCATGTCCATCTCGTGGTACATCGACGTCGGTCGCTCACGCCCTCGACGCGCGGTTCGTGGCAATGCTGCGTGCGCGGTGGGCCGACGCCTTCTCCGATCGAAAATTCCGCGTGGTATCCTTCGCGCCGGGGAAGCCCCGGCGCGGCGATCGGACGCCGTCGCGTTCCTCATGGCAACGGGCCCACGTGGACAGGGGCAGGGCTTCGGCGCTGCCGCGGTGATACCGGAGGAGTCATGGCACAGGTCTCGTCCCTCATGCTGGCTCGCTTCATGCGGCTGCCGCGACGGTCCGCGGATGCTTGGCAGGGCGGCATTCTCCGTATGCCCATGTGGGTGGATGGCCCGGATGGCACGCCCTATCGGCCCTGGGGCGGGGTGTGGGTCAGCCTCGAGACGGGCCTCGCCAACGTGAAGCTCGCGGAGGCGGACGCGGGCGACGCGACGCTCGCCCTCGACGCGCTCCTCGAGCTGGCCTTCAAGTTCGCCCAGACGCGCCCGGCGGCGATCCAGGTCGCCGACCCGGCGTTGGGCGAGCAGATCGCCAGGACGCTCGGTGATCCGGAGCTGTCGGTGACCGTCGACCCGCGCCTCGCCGAGGCGAAGGCGATGCTGGAGCGCATGGCAGCGGACACGAACGGCCCGCCCCATCCGGCGGCGCTCGAGGGCCGGGGCGTGACCGTCGAGCGGATGCGGGCGTTCGCCGTGGCGGCGCGCGACTTCTACGCCGCGGCGCCCTGGCGCCACCTGAGCGACGAGGACCTGATCCACGTGGAGGCGCCGAGGGTGGATAAGGCGTTCCGTCACCTGACGGTCCTCGGGCGCGCCGGGCAGACGTTCGGGCTGGGGTTCTTCGCCTCCCCGAGGGACCTCGACCGGCTCCACGCCTCCCCCGACCCCGAGACCCTCCTCGAAGACGGGGGGCGATGGACCGTGCTCTTCGGGGCGCCCTGGGAGACGCCCTTCTCCGACCTCGACCTGTGGGAGGAGCACGGCTTCCCGGTGGCGGCGCCCGAGGCCTACCCGGTGGCGATGTGGTTCGGCGGATCGGGCCGGATGCGCCGCCCGGATGCGCGCGAGCTGGGCGATCTCGAGCGAATCCTGCTGGCCCTGTCCCGCACCACCGAGGCCGAGATCGACCAGGGCCGCTGGAGTCACGAGGTCAGCGCGCACGGCGGCCCCGACCGCGTCACCCTGGCCGTCCCGGAGCTGCTCCTGCCGCTGGACGCGCCGCCCGAGCCCGCCCGGCACGGCATGCCCGACCGGCGCGTCATGGAGCGCCTGCTGCTCGAGATCCAGCGCTTCACGACCACCCAGGAGTTTGCCAGCGAGGCCGAGTTGAATGCCGCCGTCCAGGCGAAGTTCACGGGACCGATGGATGCCGTCCCGTCGACGGCAGAGACGCCGCTCGAGCGCGCGCAGGACCTCGTTTACGGCGCCATGGACGCGCGCGGCCGGCGCCGCGTCCAGCTTGCGCGCAAAGCCCTCGAGCTGTCCCAGGACTGTGCCGACGCCTACGTCCTGCTCGCCGAGGAGTGCGCGGACGTCGACCTGGCCTGCGACCTCTATGCGCAGGGTGTGGCGGCCGGTGAGCGGGCCCTCGGGCCGGCCGCCTTCGCGGAGCTGACCGGGGCCTTCTGGGGCGACGTGAGCTCGCGACCCTACATGCGGGCGCGCTTCGGGCTGGCGCGGTGCCTCGACGATCTGGGCCGGCGGGACGACGCCCTCACGCACTACCGCGAGCTGCTCCGCCTCAACCCGGGCGACAACCAGGGGGTCCGCTACGCCTTGCTCAACGCCCTCCTGCTCGCGGGGCGGGACGACGAGGCAGGGACGCTGCTCCTTCAGTTCGAGGACGAGCCGACGGCGCTCTGGCAATACGGCCAGGCCCTCTGGACGTTTCGCCGCGACGGCGATGGCCCGGCCTCGCGCCAGCGGCTGCGCGCGGCGGTTCGCGCGAACCGCCACGTGCCCGGCTACCTGGCCGGCGACAACGAGTGGACGGCCCCCTCGCCGGCGTCGTACGCCATGGGCAGCCGGGAGGAGGCGGTGATCTGCGTCGACGAGCTGGGGGACGCCTGGACGGCGACGCCCGGCGCGCTCGACTGGCTCGCGGCCCACGCGCCGGCGGGAAAGCGTCGGAAGCGCCGCCGGCGTTGATCGAGGGCGACCGGTTCGCGAGATCGGCCTTGGGGTCGATGAGGAGCCTCGGGATGCCGTCGGCGGCCGCTTCCTCGATCCGCGCGGCTATAGCGTTCGCTTGACGAACACGCCCCCCTTCACGATCGCGAGCAGGTGGGCGGTGTTCTGGAAGAGGCGGAGGTTCGCCAGCGGGTTGCCGTCGACCACCAGCAGGTCGGCGTACTTGCCGGGCTCGACCGAGCCGATGCGGTCGGCCATCCGGAAGATCTCCGCGTTGACCATGGTGGCCGAGAGCAGCACCTCCATCGGCTTCATGACCTGGCCCTTCAGCTCGAACTCCATCGCGCGCTGCGCCTGCATGTCGCCGAGCAGATCGGAGCCGGAGCCGATCTTGCAGCCGGCGCGGTAGGCGTGGGTGAGGCCCTCCAGGCTCTTCTCGAGCGCCAGGTTGATCTTCTGGATCTGGTGGTCGCCGATGCCGTAGTTCTTGCCCTCGCGCGAGATGGCCTCGTAGGTGACCATGGTCGGCACGAGGTAGGCGCCGGCCGCCTTGATGGCCTGGGCCCCGGCCTCGTCGAGCAGGTTGCCGTGCTCGATGCAGCGCACGCCGGCCTGGATCGCGTTGCGGATGGCCGAGCCGGAGTAGGCGTGGGCCAGCACGTACTTGCCGACCGCGCGCGCCTCCTCGACCGCGGCGCGCATCTCCTCCACCGTGTACTGGGTGGTGTCGAGCTCGTCCCCGGGCGACATCGCCCCGCCCGAGGCCATGATCTTGATCTGGTCCACGTCGTGCCGGAGGTTCTCGCGGGCGGCCTTGCGCACCTCGTCGGCCCCGTCCGCGATCACGCCCGCCATGCCCACGCAGCAGTCCACCGGCTCGATCCACTCCGAGCGGCGCCGCTTGTCGGCGTGGCCGCCGGTCTGCGAGAGCGGCCGGCCGGAGACCAGCATGCGGGGGCCGGGGTAGAGGCCGGACTCGGCCGCCTCGCGGAAGCCGTAGTCCGCGCCGCCCGCGTCGCGCACGGTGGTGAAGCCCTGCATCAGCGCCTGCTCCATGCGCCGGAGCGCCTTCGCCGCGATGAGGCTCGGCGGGTTGTGGCGATGCTGCTCGGGGATATTGCCCTCGACCGCGCAGATGTGCACGTGCGCGTCGGTGAGCCCGGGCATCAGGGTGCGGCCCCGGAGATCCACCGTGTCGATCTTGCCGGGCAGGGGCCCCACTTTCCCGGAGGCGATCACGTCCTTGATGCGCTCGCCTTCCACCACCACCGCGGCGCCCTCCACGGGGTCCTTGCCGGTGCAGTCGATCAGGAACGCGTTGGTGAACACCGTGATGGCCATGAGCGCCCTCCGAGGTGCGTGGGGATGGTCGGCGGCGGAATTCTAGCAGGAAAGGGCGGCTTCGGGCTCAGGCGGGTTGCCCGCCGTCGGGCGGAATGCCCACGGTCGGCCGGCGGGAGGTAGGCGGAAGCTCGCGATCTCGCGGCGATCCGCGGCTGGCACGGCCGATGCCACGGGATGCAGGAGGGAGGACGCCATGCACTGGGATATCTGGTACGACCTGGCGGTCCTGGAGCTGTCCGAGCTGAGCGATCCGGCCAAGGAGAAGCTGCTCGAGGCCGAGAAGGCGCAAGGCCCACCCGCGCCCGAAGACGAGGAGCCACCCACGCCCACGTCCGCCCCGCCCGCCTGAGTTCACGAGAAGTTCACGCGGGTGTGACACGCCTCCCGCGCCGCCGCTTACCCTGACCGCACCAGGTCCAATTCGGCAACCGGGAGGACGTGCATGCGGCGATGGCTGGTCGTGACCGCGGTAGCGCTGCTGGCGGCGGTACCCGCGAGCGGGTATGCCCAGACCCCGAGCGGCGACAAGATGAAGGACGACAAGATGATGAAGGACAAGATGGAGATGAAGGACAAGATGGAGAAGAAAGACGGCAAGATGATGGACAAGAAGGGCGACAAGATGATGAAGGACAAGATGATGGACAAGAAGGACGACAAGATGGAGAAGAAATAGCGGCCAGAGTAGTCCGCGTTCGAGCGCCGGCTTCGCCGGCGCAAGCTGTTCTGGGGGGAGGCTTCGGAGGGGGCCCCCTTCCCAGACTTCAGAAGGGGCCCCCTCCGACTACTTAGCGTGCCGGCCGGGCCTGGTACATCCAGACCTTCTCATCGGCGCGGGGGGTCCACTCGACCCAGCCGGCCACCCCGTAGAGGTCGTGCTGCTGCCAGAGGAACACCCACGGGGCTTCCTCGTGGACGACCCGCTGGAGATCCGCCCACGCCTCCAGACGCTTCTTCGGGTCCACGATGGTGATGGCCTGGGCGATCTTGGCGTCGATGATCTTGTTGCCACCGTACGAGGAGTAGGTCTGGCTGCCCAGGAAGAGCTGCTCGATGGTGTTCTGCGCGCTCAGCGCGGGCCCCCAGCCCAGGTAGAACATGTCCCCGGTGGTCCGGTTCTTGATCTTGTCGAGGTGCGTGCCCCACTCGTTGACCACCACGTTGGTCTTGATGCCCACGCGCTGGAGCTGCGCCGCGATGGCCAGCGAGACGTCCTTGTCGAGCGGATAGCGGCCCGACGGGGTGTCGAGCGTGAGCTGGAGCTTGCCCGGATCAACGCCGGCCTCCTTGAAGAGGGCCTGCGCCCGCGCCGGATCGTGCTTCACGCACTCGATGCCCGGCGTGTAGTCGACGTTCAGGGGGGACAGGGGTCCGCACATCTTGCTGGCCCGACCCTTGAGCACTTGCTGGATCAGCTCGTCCACGTTCACCGCGTGGCTGATCGCCTTGCGCACCCGGATGTCCTGCATCGGCCCCGGCTTCAGGTTGACCAGCGCCAGGTAGTTGATGCGGGAGGAGACGGTGGAGCGGACCTTGCCCTTGCCGCTCCGGTCCACCATCTCCACCGCGTGGGGCGGGACGTCCTTCATGATGTCGATCTCGCCCGCGAGCAGGGCGGACAGCCGCGCGCTGAACTCCGGGATGTACCGGAAGGTCACGCGGTTGAGCTCGGGCGCCCCCTGCCAGTAGTCGGCGTTGCGCTCGAGGACGAGGCGCTCGTCGCGCACCCACTGCACGAACTTGAACGGCCCGGTCCCGATGGGCTTGGCGAGCAGGCCTTGCGGCCCCTGCTCCTTGAGGGCCTTGGGCGGCATCGGAAGGAAATCGGTCGACTCCGAGATGCGATCGATGAGCCCCGGCCACGGCTTCTCGGTGATGAAGCGCACGGTGTAGTCGTTGACGATCTGCACTTCCTTCACCAGGGCCCAGCGCGGCAGGTAGTGGCTCTTGTTGGCCGGATCCTTGATGTAGTCCATGGTGGCCTTCACGCTCTGGGCGTTGAAGGGCTCGCCGTTGTGGAACTTGATGCCCTGGCGGAGCGCGAACTCCCAGGTGGTGTCGTTCACGACCTTCCAGCTCGTGGCCAGCATGGGCATCGGCTTGTAGGTCTTGGCGTCCCGGTCCACGAGCCGATCGTAGATGTGCTCGATCTGGACGTTCGTCGTCCAGTCCACGATCGTGTCGGGCAGGAGCGTGCGCGGCTCGGCCGCGAAGGCCACCACGACCTCCTTGGCGCGCGC
>Ga0214473_10006156_pt1 | contig 14358 bp, 21 predicted proteins | sample RVTome_7_FD_203509 | JGI IMG/M metagenome (GOLD analysis project Ga0214473, IMG submission 203509) | Soil microbial communities from uranium-contaminated site in the Upper Colorado River Basin, Wyoming, United States - RVT98D197 | ecosystem: Environmental > Terrestrial > Soil > Contaminated >... | reverse complement strand
CTCACCGCCTCGCTGGCTCATGAGCTGAACCAGCCTTTGACCGCGATCCTCAAGTCGGCCACGGGCAATCGGACACTCGTCCTCCTGACGGCCAAGGAGAGCTCGGCCGCCGTCCGGGTAGCGGTGCGGGACTCGGGGGCGGGGGTCGACGAGGCCGATTTGGACCGCATCTTCCAGGCCTTTTACACGACCAAGAACACCGGGCTGGGAATGGGGTTGGCGATCGCGCGCCCCATTTTTGAAGCGCACGGCGGGAGGCTGGGGACCCAGAACAACGCGGAGGGCGGGGCGACGTTCTCCTTCACGTTGCCAGTCAGCGAGCAAGGATCTTGACCGCCCCAGCGGCGCCGCTCGTGTTCATCGTGGACGATGACCCGTCCGTGCGGAAGAGCCTGGCACGGCTGGTCAGGACCGCCGGGTATGACGTTGAGCCATTCGCCTCGGCCCGCGAGTTCTTGGCACGCCCCCAGTACGATGGCCCCTGCTGCCTGGTCCTCGACGTGCGGATGCCCGGCCTGACCGGGCTGGAACTGCAGGAGGCGCTTGCCGCCGCGGGGCCCGGTTGTCCAATCGTCTTCATCACGGGCCACCGCGACGTCCGGGCGAGCGTCAAGGCCATGAAGGGCGGCGCGGTCGACTTCCTTACCAAGCCCGTGAATGACCGGGAGCTCCTGAGCGCCATCGAGCGGGCGGTGACCAAGGCCCGCCGAGCGCGGCGGGACCAGGCTAGAACCACGGAGATCCAGGACCGCATCAAGACCTTGACCCCGAGGGAGACTGAAGTCTTCGCGCTGGTCGTAACCGGGATGCTCAACAAGCAGACCGCGGCCAAGCTCGGTGTGAGTGAGAAGATGGTCAAGGTGCATCGGGGCCGGGTCATGGAGAAAATGCGGGCCGGCTCGCTGGCGGAGCTGGTCCGGCTGGCTGACGAGGGGGGCGTGATCTCGCCCCACGCCTGATCGTCCCATCGCGGCATCGGCTCCCTTCGCCGATGGGATGGACTAAGGTCCACTACCCCGCGCAGTGCCGTCCCGCTAGACTTCTTCTCGAGTTCTAGTCCATGTCTCACACCACGCCGCTGATTTCCATCGTTGACGATGATCTCTCCGTGTGCCGGGCGCTCCGCCGATTGGTCCAGTCGGCGGGCTACACGGTCGAGACCTTCGCGTCGGCCCGCGAGTTTCTCGACTCGTCTCCATCGGACCGAACCGCTTGCCTGGTGCTGGACATCCACCTGGACGGCATGAGTGGCTTCGAGCTCTCGGAACAGTTAGCGGCGGATCGGACCGCGATCCCGACGATCTTCATCACGGCCCATGACGACGCCCTGACGCGCGAGCGCGTCAGACGAGCCGGCGCCGCCGCGTACCTGCCCAAGCCGTTCGACGAGCAAGCTCTGCTCGATGCGATCGCGAGGGCTGTCAACGGTGGAGCAGTCGCATGTGGTGCGTGAGACGCGCGAGGTTCGCCACGACGGAGTCCTCGTCGCCAACCCCACCACGATAGCCGACCATGCCCATGACGAGCGAGACGCTGATGATCGCGATCGCGACGAGCGAGCTTCGGATCAGGCGGCCGCGGAATACCTCAGGGGGAGCGAGCGGTTCCTGACGGCGTTCGAAGGCGAGCCAGCGGGCACGCTTCACGGCCTCAGCACCAGGGTCGGAGTCGCTCGCAAGTTGACTCGGACCTGCTTGGCGATCGGTGAGTGGCCGGCCTGGCTCTTGAGGTGCACGGCTCTGTGCCCATCTTCTCCTTCGGCTGCCGCTACTCGACGCTTACTCCTTCACCCCGAGCTTCGCCGCCGTGTCATGATCCATCCTGCCCGTGATCGTCAAGTTCTCAGACTTCTGGTACTCCTTGAGCGCAGAGGTGGTGCGCGGACCCACGGTGCCGTCAATGGGGCCCGGACCAAAGCCCCTATCTTTCAGGGCCTGCTGCATCGCCATGACCTCTTGCGATCCAGTGCTCGACACGCGAGGCCCCGCGCGCCTGGCGGAATCATACGTCAGCTCGTTCTTGACGGAGCGGACACCGGCCACCTCCCGGGCCAGCTCGGAGGCGCGGGCACTGGCGCCGATGCTCGGCACTGCGCCCGTGAGGATGACCACTCCCCCATCGGCACGTACATCTATCTTCTTGAGCCGGGCATCCTTCGCCAAGCGGCCCTCTACCTGCTGCGTGATGTCCTTGTCGGACGCGTCGGTCATCTTCCGGTCGCCAGGAGGCACCACCTGCAGATCGTTTCTCACGCTCGTGACGCCCTCGACCGCCCTCGCGACGGATTCCGCCGCCGCCTTCGCCTCGTCCGAATCTACCTTGCCGCGCAGGGTCACGGTGGCATTGACCGTCTCCACGCTCACCTGTCGCCCCTTGACCCGCTCATCGGCGAATAGCGCGATCTTCGTCTTCGCCGTCAACCACGAGTCGCTGATCCCGGCTTTCGCATCCTTCGCAGCACTCTTTGCCATGTGCTCGACCTTGTCGGTCGTCGACTCCGACATCACGTACGTCGGCACGGCCGCGACTCCTATCGACGCGAATACCATTACCCCGAACATTCTCGACCCATGCATTGCTCTTGCCCTCCCGTCGTGTGATTGGTGATGGATCTTCGATGCCACGCCATCCTCCGCCTTCTTCGTCACCGTCCTTCCTGCGGCACGGTCCTCAATGCAACCCGAGAGATCCCAGAATGACGGCCACGACGACGACGACTCCGATGATGTAAAAGATGTTGTTCATGGTGTGCCTCCTCTTCATTCGTCTGCCGACATCCGCTCGACCACGCGCCCACTGGCGCTCCGCCGACACCTTCACCCTAGTCGGCAGAATGTCGCCTGCCCAGTTGGACCTTGGTCCATCCCGACTGCCGGCTCCGTCGTCATCGGTCTCGGGACCGACTACGGTATCTATTTCCTGTTCCGGTATCGGGAAGAGCGCGTGCTCGGGTGGACCCTCGTCGGCGCACTCGAGCGTGCCGCGGCGCGAAGCGGCCCCGCCATCCTGCTCGGAGCCCTCGCCGCGGCGGTGGCCTTCTACATCCTGACCTCCGCCGAGTTCCGCGGCATCCGCGACTTCGGCTTCATCTCCGGGACCGCGCTCCTCCTGGCGTTCTCGGCGATGCTGACCGTCTTTCCCGCCGGCGTGCTGCTGATCGACCGCTGGCAGAAGGCCCCGCGACTCAGACCGATGACCGACCGTCCGGGTCCCGGGCGAGCGGACGACCTCCCGCCGAGCCGGCGCAGCACGCTCGAGGTCCCGGCGCTGGAGTGGCTGGTGCGCTATCCGAAGACCATCGTCGCCGCCGCGGTTCTCGTGACCGGAGCGTCGCTGTGGGCCGCGCCGCGGGTGGGCTTCGACTACAACTTGCTCAATCTCCAAGCCGACGGCACGGAGTCGGTCGTGTGGGAGCGAAAAGCCGCCGCCGCCTCGGGACGCTCGGTGTTCGCCGCGCTCTCGACGGCGCCGTCCCTCGTGGAGCTCGAGGCCAAGCAGGCCGCGTTCGCGCGCCTGCCTTCCGTCTCGGACGTCCAGAGCGTGCTGTCGGTGCTGCCGGATCGGCAGGCGGAGAAGATCGCCCTTCTCGATCGCCTGGCCGAGGTGGCGGACAGCATCCGCCTGGGGGCGCCCCGCCCTCTCGATCTGGATGCGCTCACGGCGGCGCTCGAAACCTTGAAGCGCCGAATGGACCTCGCGAGCGCGCGAAGCCGTCGCGATGGGACGCCGGAGGAAGTCCTCGGCATTGCGCGAGCGACATCATCCCTGCTCGCGAAGATCAAGGGGCGCGAGCGGGGTCCCGTCGAGGTCGCGCTCGCCGAGTACCAGGCACGGCTGGCGGCCGACTTCGCCCAGCAGTGGCGCCGGCTCCAGCGTGCCAGCAGGCCGGCGCCGCTCACGCTCGGCGACCTGCCCGAAGAGCTGCGACGAAAGTTCATCGGCAAGAGCGGCCACCTGCTCCTCCAGATCTACTCCCGGCTCGACGTCTGGGACCACCCCAGCCAGGCGCGCTTCGTGGAGGAGTTGCGAACCATCGACCCGGACGTCACCGGGCAGCCCGTGGTGGCGTACGAGTCGCTGCGGCTCATCGAGAAAGCGTACCGGGAAGGCATGGCGTACGCCGTGGCCCTCGGCGCTGGGATCTCGGCGCTCATGATCCGCCGGGTGCGGGCGACCGCGCTGGCGATGGTGCCGCTGATGCTCGGAACGCTGTGGACCGTCGCGATCATGCAGCTCGCCGGACTCAAGTTCAATCTGGTGAATGTCTGGGCGCTCCCGCTCATCATCGGCTCGGCCGCCGAGTACGGCGTGAATATCGTGCTCCGGGCGCTCGAATCGCCGGCGCAGGGTGGCCCACGGCTGGCGCGCAGCACGGTCATGGGTGTGGTGTTCAACGGCCTCACGACCCTGGCCGGCTTCGGCAGCCTGCTCGTCGCGCACCACCGGGGCGTATGGAGCCTGGGCGTGCTGCTCGTGATCGGGTCCGCGATGACGCTGACCGCCTCGCTGGTCGTGCTGCCTACGCTCGTGCACCTCGCCGGCGAGCGCCTGCGATCTTCGGCGGCGAACCAGGGCGCCGCCGCCGCCACCGTGACCTCGGTGGCGAGCTAGCCTGCGCGTGATCAGTGCGGAAGGGGCGCGATGAGCCGGTTCTTCCTCGACCCTCGCACGGCGCGAGCCACCTGCACGATCCTGGTGTTCCTCGGTGCTCTCGGACTGCTCTATGCGATGCGGGGGGTGCTTCTCATCGTCGCCCTTTCGCTGTTCTTCGCGTACCTCCTGTTCCCCCTCGTCCGGCTCGCGCAACGGTGGCTGATACAGAGCCGACCGCTGGCGATCGTCGTCGTGTACCTGGTGGTCCTCGCGGCGCTCGGCGGTGCCGGGGTGGCGGTAGGGCCGCGCCTCTCGACCGAGGTCGAGAGTCTGGCGCAGAAGCTCCCGGACATGTCCAAACAGATTCAGAGCGGAGAGCTCGTCATGAGTCTCCTCGCCCGCAAGGGATGGGAGGGGCAGCAGATCCGTGAGATCGACCGGCTGGTGCAAACGCACATGGGAGAGATCATCGGCTACGCCGAGCGGGCCACGGCGGCACTGCTGACATGGCTCGCCGGAGCGTGGGTGATCGTGCTCATCCCCATCTTCGCCTTCTTCATCTTGAAGGATGTCGAGCGATTCACCACCGCGGCGATTTGGCGACTCGGCCATCAAGGACGTCGAGGGACGTGGTGGGGCATCTCCGAGGATCTCGACGCCTTGCTGGGTCAGTACGTCCGAGCGCTCGTGCTGCTGGCTCTGATCACGTTCGTCGTTCTGTCAGTCCCGGTCATCGCCGCCGGCCGCATCGTCTGGCGCCGCCTGCAGGCCCCCGAGGTCCCCCCGGTGGACGAGGAACTCGAATCGTCGCTCCGATGAAGCTCCTGCTCGTCCGCCACGCCGCGGCGGTACCCAGAGGAACGCCTGGCATCCCGGATGAGGAGCGTCCCTTCCCGGTGCTGGATCCCCTCCTCCAGGCCCAGATCCGCGAGATCCTCGACATCCAGCTCGCCGATATGGTGAAGGCGCGGCGCATCCTTCCTGACGGACGCTCCATGCGCATCCGGGCGGACGGCGGATCCGCGTCCCGCTCCCAGGAGCGCCTCTACGAAGCGAACGGTGCGGGCGGGGTCTTCGCGCAGTCCTCCCGGTAATCGCCGCGTGCGCGGATCCCCAGCGCAGCCCTCGCGCGCACCCCGCGCGGTGCTCCGCTTCCGTTAGCCGTCCTCGGACTGCACCGCCATCGCCTCCCGCGCGAACCGGCGGCCGAGGCGCTCGATCCGCTCCTGGCATCGCACGCAGGTCTGCACCTCGGGCACGGCGCGCAGGCGCACCGGCGAAATCGCCTCGCCGCACTCCGCGCACGTACCGTACTCACCCGTGTCCAGCCGGTCGAGCGCCGCCGACAAACGGTTCACGCGCCCCACGAGCAGCTCCCGCGTGGCGCAACCGATCTCTCGGCACTCGCTGGCCTGCATCTCGTCAACCTCGTCGGCGAAGGGCACGTTGATGCCGATCGGGCCGGGCAGCTCCTCGACCGTCACCGATCCACCCAGGTGGCGGAGGCGCCCGATCGCCGTCCGCAGATCCTGCCCGAGCCGCTGTCTGATGGTCTCCATGGTTGGACCTGTCGCAAACAGTCCGACATTCGAACGTGTCATCGCTTCTGAAGCTAGCCGGCAGCGCTCTCGCCGCCTAGTGGACCTTGGTCCCCTCGAGCCCACGTCCGCGACGCAGCCGGATCCCCGACCGCAACGAACGTTTCCCGCGAACGTGGCCGAAGGTCCACTAGGCGCCGCTCCGGACCTCGACTAGATTGAAGACGGGACAATCCTTCACCACGCCGAGATCAAGGAGACTCCGACATGGCGCACAAGCTTCCGCCGTTGCAATTCGGGTACGACGCGCTCGAACCGTACATCGATGCCGAGACGATGGAGCTTCATCACGACAAACATCACCAGGCGTACGTCGACCACCTGAACAAGGCGCTTGAAGCGCATCCGCAGCTCGCCGACCTCACGATCGACGACCTGCTGCGTCGCCTCGACGAGGTGCCGGAGACGATCCGAACGGCCGTCCGGAACAACGGCGGCGGCCACGCGAATCATCAGTTCTTCTGGCGGATCCTCGGGCCGAACGCGGGCGGTTCCCCGAAGGGCGCGATCGGCGACGCCATCACGAAGGACTTCGGCTCATTCGAGCGCTTTCAGTCGCTGTTTACCGACGCGGCCATGAAGCACTTCGGCTCGGGATGGGCGTTCCTCGTCGTGAATCCGGCGACGGACCGGCTCGAGATCATGTCGCTGCCCAACCAGGACAGCGTGCTCTTGCCCGGCCTCCCGGGGCTTCTCTGCTGCGACGTGTGGGAGCACGCGTACTACCTGAAGTACAGGAATCGACGTCCGGACTACCTCGCGGCCTGGTGGCACGTCGTCGCGTGGGACGTCGTCGACGAGCGGCTACGCGACGTCAGGGCCGGGACGTCTTGAATCTACCCTTCAAGACGATGCGACCTCCCCATTGATCACCTGGCTGTTCTACCTCACCGTCTCGTGGACCGTGCTGGGCTCGGGCGGAGCCAATACGCTCGGGTTCACGCCCGCGCAGATGGCGCTGCTCCAGCGGACGCCATCATCGCGAGTAACCGAGACGACGCTTGTGGGTCGGGCAAGCCACAACGCTTGCCTCTCGCTGCGAGATGACATTCGCCACTACGGCCCCATCGCGGTCGGCCTCTCGGGTGGGCGTGACGTGACGCTGAGCATGACGCCTTGTCGTGAGTTGATGGTTGGTGACCCCACCGTCGAGCAGATCGAAGAGTCGCTGGTGGCCCTCGACGAGTGGTGTGAGGACGGGAGGCCCTGATGCTCATCGTCCAGATCCACAATGATGGTGCGGCTGACGAGGCTGCGCACTACAACGCAAGCGTCGTCGGCACCATCACGCCGAGGCGCGCTCCTCCGCTGGCGACACGGGCATGAACGTGGACCCGCGGGCGGGGAAGGTCGCCGACCCATCGATGCTGGCGAACATCCGGCGGCTGATGACGGCGTACTATACGAGGCAGCCGGATCCGTCGGTGCGGGAGCAGCGGGTGGCGTTTGGGACGTCTGGCCATCGCGGCTCCGCGTTCGACAGCGCCTTCAACGAGGCGCACATCCTCGCCATCACCCAGGCCATTTGCCTGTACCGACGGCGGCAAAGGATCGACGGGCCTCTGTTTCTCGGCATCGACACCCACGCCCTCTCGGAGTCGGCCTTTGCGAGCGCCCTCGAGGTACTGGCGGCTAACCGGGTCGACGTGATGATCGACGACCGCGACGGGTACACGCCCACGCCGGTCATCTCCCACGCGATCCTCACGTACAACCGCGGCCGGGCGAGCGGCCTCGCCGACGGGATCGTCGTCACGCCCTCGCACAATCCGCCCGAAGACGGCGGCTTCAAGTACAACCCGCCACACGGCGGTCCTGCCGACACCGACGTCACCGACTGGATCCAGGATCGGGCCAACGCTCTGCTTGCCGAGAACCTGGTGGGAGCCGCGCGCATCCCGTTCCAACGCGCGCGCCGCGCGCCCACCACGCACCGCTACGATTACATGGACGCCTACATCGGTGATCTCGCGAGCATCGTGGACCTGGAGGTCGTCCGTGGCGCGACGGTCAAGCTCGGAGTCGATCCGCTGGGAGGCGCCGGGGTGCACTACTGGGGGATGATCGCCGAGCGCTACAAGCTGCCGATGACGGTGGTGAGCGAGGCCGTGGATCCGACCTTCCGCTTCATGACGGTCGACTGGGATGGGAAGATCCGCATGGACTGCTCGTCGCCCTACGCGATGCAGCGTTTGATCGCGCTCAAGGATCGCTTCGATGTCGCCTGGGCGTGCGATACCGACCATGACCGACACGGAATCGTCGCCGGGAGCGTCGGCCTCCTGAACCCAAACCACTATCTCGCCGTCGCCATCTCCTACCTCTTCACCCACCGGCGGGAGTGGCCGAAGGGCGCCGGGATCGGCAAGACGGTCGTGAGCAGCAGCATGATCGACCACCTGGCCGCCCGGCTCCAGCGCCCACTCGTGGAGGTGCCGGTCGGATTCAAGTGGTTCGCGGACGGGCTCATCGGCGGTTCCCTGGGCTTCGGTGGCGAGGAAAGCGCGGGAGCCTCGTTCCTCCGTCGCGCCGGCACGGTCTGGACCACCGACAAGGATGGGATTGTCCTCAGCCTGCTCGCCGCTGAGATGACGGCGGTCATGGGTCGCGACCCGGGTGAGCTCTACCGAGAGCTCACCCGCGAGTTCGGCGAGCCCGCCTACCAGCGCATCGACGCGCCGGCCACGCCGGAGCAGAAAGCGATCCTGGCGCAGCTCTCGCCGCGGCAGGTCCAAGCCTCCGAGCTCGCGGGTGAGAAGATCACGGGCCTGCTGACCACGGCGCCGGGTAACAACGCCCCCCTTGGAGGGCTGAAGGTGATCACCCTCAGCGGCTGGTTCGCCGCCCGTCCGTCTGGAACCGAGGACATCTACAAGCTCTACGCGGAGAGCTTCAAGGGCAGAGACCACCTGAGCCGAATCCAGGGCGAGGCGCAAGCGATCATTCACAGGGCCTTGGAGGCGGGAGGAGCACCATGAAAGCCCCGCTCATGCTCATCGGGATCGCGCTGATTGCGCTGGGCCTGATCGCGTTGGTGTACCAGGGCATCTCGTACACGACCCGTGAGAAGGTGGTGGATCTCGGTCCCCTCAAGATCACCGCGCAGAGAGAGAAGACGATCCCGCTGCCCCCGATCCTGGGGGGCCTCGCGCTGGCGGGCGGCATCGTCCTGGTCGTCCTTGCGGCGCGCAAGTCGATGAGCTGACCGCCGGTGCACGAGGGTCGCTGACGCCCATGTTCTATTCCTACCTCCTGAGTGCCTCCGCGCTCGCCGCCATGAGCCTGGGCGCGCTGCTCTACACGGTGACCGGCCAGGGCGAGCGGACGGTGGAAGGCGCGCAGCCGCGGGCGAGCGCCGATCGGCGGCCCGAGCATCTCTCTGCCCGGTACCGGGAGCAAATGAAGCTCACGCAGGAGACGCTCAGAGACTTGGGCTATACGCCAGGGCCGATCGACGGGATCATGGGCTCCGGGACCGTCACGGCCTTACGCGCCTTTCAGCAACAGGAAGGACTCCGAGCCACGGGCCGGGCGAATCCCGAGACCCTCGCCGCGCTCGGGATCGAAGACAGGCTGTCCAGGCGCGCGCCGTAACTCACTCGGCCTGACATCAGCGCGCGAGCTTGTCTCCGAGAGCCTTCTAGACGCTCGTCACGCTCGGCTGCTCTGGGAGCCTGCCGGGCGCGCCGACAATCTCCACCAGTCCGGCCGCCGCGAGAGCACGGATCACCACCCACGAGGGATCGAACTCGAACCGCCGCATGCTGAACTTCGGCGCGCGCGGGTGCGCATGATGATTGTTGTGCAGGCTCTCCCCGCCCGTCACCCAGGCCAGCAGCCGCGAGTTATACGCCGTGTTCCCGAAGTTCTGAGCCCCGCGCCAGTGACCAAGGCCATTGATGAGCGGCGCCACCACGAACACGTACAAGGCGGCGTGCAGCAGCCCGGCCGTGAGCCCCTGCCAGACGCCGAGCGTGAGGCAGAGCAGGGCGATGCCCAGCCCGAGCCCACTCAGGCCCGATGAGAACACCACGCGGTCCAACCCGTCTTCGGCGATGTCCGGCGCGAAGGTTCGGATGGTCTCGGGATTGCGCGCCTCCCGGGCGTAGTAGTAGACGTTCAAGAGCTGGACACGCCAGACACCGAGCAGCCGAGGGCTGTGCGGGTCCCCCGCTCGGTCCGTGAACGCGTGGTGCTTTCGATGGACGGCGACCCACTCCCTGCGGCTCTGTCCCGTCGTGGGCCAGAGCACCGTCCGAAGACATACATCCGCGACGGGATGCAGCCGCAGGGCTCGATGCGCGAGCCCCCGGTGCAAGTAGACCGACGTCGCGATGACGGCCACTTGAGTGAGCGCCAGGGCGACGAGGAGAATGACCCAAGTCTGATGTGACACCGTGTGCCCCTTTCCCGTGTGCGGCGATACGCCGAACCCCGTCTTCAATCGGATGCGCCTGAGGCTCCATGATGTCCGTCACGCGTCACCGAATGCGGATGTTCTGCAACGTGCCCAGCAGGCCGAATGCCTGCAAGAGCCAGATGACGACCACGATGACGACGACGACATTGATGATGCGCTTGATCTTCCCGTCCATCGGCACGTAGTTATTGAGCAGCCAGAGCAGAACCCCGACAACCACCAACGTCATGATGAGTCCGATCAGGCTCATGTCCTCTCCTTTGCCGCGCGTATCTCTTCCGCTACCTTCGTGCGCACCGCGGGCGGTGCTCCTCCTCGGGCGTGCGGCGCGCCGGCGCAATCACGCATCGCTCGGGCCCGGCCGGCCAAGGAGCCGGGTGAGATCGTCGTAACTGACTGGCTTCACGAGATGGACGTCGAATCCAGCCTTGCTCGATCGCCGATGGTCCTGCTCTTGGCCGTAGCCCGTCAGCGCCACGAGAAGCACGCGCTTCCCGAGCGCGGCCCGGATGCGCCGGCCGACCTCGTAGCCGTCGATACGGGGCAGCCATGTCTCCGGGAGACGGTATTCGTAGTCCAGGCCGTTGCGGGTCACGATGACCGGCTCGGACCACGAGGTTCGGGACACGGCCTGCTTGATGGCGCGACGCAGGAGGGTGGCGCTGGCGGCGGTTCCCAGGACATCGGCGAGAGACTCCCAGAGGAGATCGAACAGCGCCGCCGCGGACGTCGCCTCCGGCTCGCCATGGATCACGGATCCATTCTCGCGACCTGCCCTCGGGCCGTGTCCGCAGGAACTGAGCACCGGTGACTCGCGAGTATTACGGGCGCGCCGGGCCTGTGATCGACTACCTGTCGATCTCGATGAACACCGTCGCCGCTGCCGTCGCCGGGCGAATCATCCAACCCACTGCCGCCATGGGCCCTGCTCGCAGAGGTCATCGAGACTCGGAATGGAGCCACTGATCTGCCGCGTTCTCGGTCCCCGATCCTGGTGAAGGCACATGGTTGAGCCACCCTAACAACCCCGCCGGGGCGATGCCTAGTGGACCTTAGTCCACCTAGGGTCCACCGAGCGTTGGGCATCCGGCGACCGCGGAAAGGGGGCGGGCGCTGGCAGCGCGGAAGCTGGATGAGACTTGTGGGAGGACGGGGCCATGCGATATATGTATCGTATTGTGGCCGTGGGGCGGGGGGTCTCGAACCGTGTTCGAAGTCGTTGCGGACCGATCCCCGGACGAGTACGCCTCCGGGTGTTGTTCTCTTCAGACTCGACCTCCACATGCTCCCGGGGGGGAGCTCCAGCGCTGAGGCATGAGCCACCTGGACGCGTCGCTATGGGCCGTCTACCGATGGTACCTCATCGTCGGGGGAGGGTTCATCCTCACCCAGGCCTGTCTCATCGCCGTGCTCCTTCGCCAGCGGACGGGCCGCAGGCGCGCGGCGCAGTCGCTCTCCGAGCGCCTGCGCTTCGAGCGTCTGCTGTCCGAGCTCTCCGCGCGCTTGGTTCCCGTCTCGCTGGATGCCGTGGATGTCGAGGTCGAGCGGGGGCTTCGGCGCGTCGTGGAGTTCCTGGGCAGAGTCATCAGGACGCGGGCACGCGGTCATGCCTGTCGCTCCCGCTGAGCGCCGGCGGATCCACGCTGGGTGTGCTGTCCTTCGATTCCATCCATGGCGAACGCGACTGGCCCGCCGAGGTGGTACAGCGGCTCGAGCTTCTCAGCGAGGTCTTCGCCGGGGCTCTGGAGCGCAAGCGCGTGGAGCTGTCGCTCGCCGAGCGGCTGCGCTTCGAGACACTCCTGTCGGAGCAGACGGCCATCTTTCAGGCCTTCTACACGACCAAGGCCGACGGGCTGGGAATGGGCTTGGCGATTGCGCGCTCGATCGTTGAAGCCCACGGAGGGCGGCTGGAGGCCCGGAACGACCCGGAGGGCGGGGCGACGGTCTCCTTCACGGTGCCCGTGGGCGATCCAGGGCAATGACCGCCCCGCCGGTGCCTCTGGTGTTCATCGTGGACGATGACCCGTCCGTGCGGAAGAGTCTGGTGCGGCTGGTCAGGACCGCCGGGTATGACGTTGAGCCATTCGCCTCGGCCCGCGAGTTCTTGGCACGCCCTCAGGACGATGGCCCCTGCTGCCTGGTCCTCGACGTGCGGATGCCCGGCCTGACCGGGCTGGACCTGCAGGAGGCGCTCGCGACCGCCGGGCACCGGTTGTCCATCGTCTTCATCACGGGGTACGGCGACGTCGCGACGACCGTGAAGGCCATGAAGGGCGGCGCGGTCGATTTTCTCACCAAGCCTGTGAATGACCGCGCGCTGCTGAGCGCGATCGAGCGGGCGGTGAGCAGGGCCCGTCAGCTGCGGCGGGAACAGGCGAAGATCACGGAGATCCAGGACCGCATCAAGACCTTGACCCCGCGCGAGACCGAAGTCTTCGCGCTGGTCGTGACCGGAATGCTGAACAAGCAGATCGCGGGCGATCTCGGCGTCGGCGAGAAGATGGTCAAGGTGCATCGGGGTCGGGTCATGCAGAAAATGCGGGCCGGATCGCCGGCCGAGTTGGTCCGGCTGGCTGACCAGGGGGGCGTGATCGCGGCGAAGCCCTGACCGCTGAGGTCTACTACCGCGCCCCGCGCCATCTCGCTAGAGTATCCCACCGATCACAGCGAGGGGCAGACGTGGACCAAAGTCCACTAGGCGGGCGGGATGGTGGCGCCTAGAGTCAGGATCAGGAGGGGGCCCATGGTCACACATCACGCGCGCGTCATCTGGACCTTGATTCTCCTGTTCGCGCTGAGCTCGGTTCACAGCGCTTGGGCAGGCCCGCCCACCGATCAGCTCCGCGAGGGGGTCGAGCGGGTGGTCAAAACGCTCAGGGACCCCGAGCTGAGGGGCGACAAGAAGACCAGCGAGCGCAGGGCTGCCATCAGCAAGCTCGCCGACGAGATCTTCGACTTCGCGGAGACGGCGAAGCGGGCCGTCGGGCAACACTGGGCCGAGCGAACGCCCGCCGAGCGCGAGGACTTCGTCCGCCTCTTCACCGGGCTGGTCCAGCGCACATATATCGCCAGGGTGGACCAGTACAACTCCGACATGACGTTCCAGGGCGACACGGTCGACGGGGATCAGGCCGTCGTGCGGACGACGCTCGCCGTCAGCAAAGGGAGCAACATGTCGCTCGACTACCGGATGCACCAGCCAGGAGACCGCTGGAAGGTGTACGACATCAACGTCGATGGGATCAGCCTCGTGGCAAACTACCGGGCACAATTCAACAGGATCATCCGGACCGAATCGTACGAAGCCCTGGTGGCGAGGCTCAAGTCGCACCAGATCGACTTCTCGGCGCCCTCGGTGGTCTCTACCGGAAGGGCGGAGCGGTGACGGGCACGTCGAAGGGGTGACCGGCCCTGGTCGCGCTATCGCTGACGGGAGGAATGCCATGAAGGGTCCGCTCATGATCTTCGGGATCGCGCTGATTGCGCTGGGCCTGATCGCGTTCGCGTACCAGGGCATCACCTACACGACCCGCGAGAAGGTGGTGGATCTCGGTCCCATCAAGATCACCGCGGACAAAGAGAAGACGATCCCGCTGTCCCCGGTCCTGGGGGGCCTCGCGCTTGCGGGCGGAGTGGTCTTGGTCGTCGTCGCGGCGCGCCGTCGGACGAGCTGATCGCCGGCCCTGCGCCGCCGACGCCCATGTCGAGACCGCCTCGACGTTGCGCGCGTTCCAGCGGCAGCAGGGC
>Ga0214473_10006155_pt1 | contig 14361 bp, 14 predicted proteins | sample RVTome_7_FD_203509 | JGI IMG/M metagenome (GOLD analysis project Ga0214473, IMG submission 203509) | Soil microbial communities from uranium-contaminated site in the Upper Colorado River Basin, Wyoming, United States - RVT98D197 | ecosystem: Environmental > Terrestrial > Soil > Contaminated >... | reverse complement strand
AGCGCGAGCACCATGCCGGTGAACATCGCCGCGGTGAGGGCGACGGTCAGGGAGCGCACGCCGATGGTGTCGATCTCGCGGGCGACGAGCCAGAGGTAGGAGGGCGGCAGGCTCAGGTTGCGGGCCACCCGAACCGTGAGCAGCCCGAGGCCCCCGTACCAGACGGTCGCCTCCCGCAGATGCCCTCTCAGGTCCTTCGCCACCATCATCATCGCCGCTCCCGCGAGAAGCTCTCGACCATCGACCGGAAGGCCGGCCGGCCGGAGGCGAAGGCTCCGGTCGGAGCCACGTACAGGAAGTCGTGCACGCACGGCTCCACCCGCAAGACCATGGCCTCCACCGTGACCTCCCGGCCATCCGCCATGCCCCGCACCGTCGAGTGGGCCGCGTCATGGCCGGCCACCCGGATCGTCCCGTCCTCCACCACGTCGCGCTTCGTGAGCCCGAAGGTCAGATGGCGCGTCAGCACGTCCAGCGGCCGCGACAGCTCGCGGCCGCCGCAGGTGGCGTCGACCAGCATGCCGCCCGGCGTCGCCTCGCTCTCGAGCGCGAGGTCGGCCCGCGTGCCCTGCTCCACCTTCCAGCCCGCCGCCGGCAGCGTCACCCGATAGCCCTTGGGTGAGTGGAAGACTCCGTTCTCGATGCGCCCCCCGGTCGCGCAACCCGCGCTGGCGAGGAGGACGAGCGCCGCCGCGAGGGCACGCGACCGTGGCACCTTGTTCATCTGCGGGGGCCCAGAAATGGCCCCCGCACTCCCCCCGGCCGCGGACAACCCGAGTCGGCCGCCCCGTGGGCAACCCGCGGCGATGGCCCCCGCACTCCCCCCGGCCGCGGACTTTGCCGTGCGGTCACGGGCTCCCGGAGTGGCGGCGCTCGAGCTCCTGGAAGACGCGGCGCAGCGGAATGCCCCGGGCCGTCAGGAGCACCATGGTGTGGAACCACAGGTCGGCGATCTCGGAGACCACCCGCGCGTCGCCCTCGCCGCCCAGCGCCGCCGTCATCACCTCCGCGGCCTCCTCGCCGATCTTCCGGCAGATCTGCGGCTCGCCCTTCTGCAGGAGACCCGCCACGTACGATCCCGGCGGCGGCGCGACCTTCCGCGACTCGAGCACGCGCTCGAGCACCTCCAGCATCGCGGGCCCCGCGGTCCCCGACGCCGGCGCCGCGTCACCGCCGTCGAGGCTCGTGAAGAAGCAGCTCCGCGCCCCGGTATGGCAGGCCACCCCGTCCTGGTGCACCTGGACCAGGAGCGTATCCCGGTCGCAGTCGGCGTAGATGCCGTCGACGTGCTGGGCGTGACCCGAGGTCTCGCCCTTGCGCCAGAGCGCGTTGCGCGCGCGCGACCAGAAGTGGGTCAGGCCCGAGCGGCGCGTCGCCTCGAGCGCGTCGGGGCTCATCCACGCCACCATCAGGAGCTGGCCGGTCTCGGTGTCCTGCACCACCGCCGGGATCAGCCCCTGCGCGTCCCACTTGAGCTCGTCCCGCAGGCTCACGGCTCGATCCTCACCGGCACACCGCGCTCGTGGAGATAGCGTTTGGCCTCCGGCACCGTGTGCTGACCGAAGTGGAAGAGGGACGCGACGAGCACCGCGTCCGCCCCGCCTTCGACCACGCCCTCGCGGAGATGATCGAGGCACCCGACGCCGCCCGAGGCGATGACCGGCACCGACACCGCGTCGGCCACCGCGCGGGTCAGCGCGAGATCGTAGCCGGCGCCGGTGCCGTCGCGGTCCATGCTGGTGAGCAGGATCTCGCCGGCCCCCAGGCCCGCCACCTCGCGCGCCCACGCCACCGCGTCGCGCCCGGTGGGCCGACGGCCGCCGTGGGTAAACACCTCCCAGTGACTGTCGCTGGCTTTTGCGTCGATGGCCGCGACGATGCACTGGCTGCCGAAGGCCCGCGCGGCTTCCGAGACCAGGCCCGGCCGCTCCAGCGCCGCGGTGTTGACCGACACCTTGTCGGCCCCCGCGCGCAGGAGGGTGCGGATGTCCTCGAGCGACCGGACGCCGCCGCCCACCGTGAGCGGCATGTAGATGCCCTCGGCGGTGCGCCGGACCACGTCGAGCATGGTCGCGCGGCCCTCGTGCGAGGCGGTGATGTCGAGGAAGACCAGCTCGTCGGCGCCCTGGGCGTCGTAGGCTAGCGCCGCGGCCACCGGATCTCCGGCGTCGCGCAGCTCGACGAAGCGGACGCCCTTCACCACGCGGCCGTCCTTGACGTCGAGACACGGGATCAGCCGCTTGCAGAGCATGGCCGCCTACCGCACCGCGGCCAGCGCGCTGGCCAGGTCCACCGCGCCGCTGTAGAGCGCGCGCCCCACGATGACGCCGGCCAGCTCCGGCACCGTCGCGAGCTGCCGGATGTCGTCGAGCGAGCCGACCCCGCCGGAGGCGAAGACGTCGATGCCCGCCGCCTTGGCCACCGCCTCGGTGCTCCACAGATTGGGGCCGCTCTGGGTGCCGTCGCGCGCGATGTCGGTGTAGATGATGCCGGCCGCCCCCGCCGCCGCCGCGTCGCGCGCGAGGGCGATGGCGTCGAGCTCGAGCACGCGCGTCCAGCCGTCCACCGCCACGCGCCCGTCGGAGGCGTCGATGCCGACGATGACCTGCTCGCCGAAGCGTCCGCACAGCTCCCCGAGGAAGGCCGGATCCAGCGCGGCCCGCGTGCCCACGATGGCCCACCGGGCCCCCGCTTCCAGCACCGCCTCCACGTGGGCGAGCTCGCGCAGCCCGCCGCCCACCTGCACCGGGATCGTGACCGCCGCGATCATGGCGCGCACCAGCTCCGTCTGGGCCGGGCGGCCCGCGAAGGCCCCGTCGAGATCCACCACGTGCAGGCGCCGCGCGCGCGACTCCTGCCAGCGGCGGGCCATCGCCACCGGATCGTCGGAGAACACGGTCTCGGCGTCGGCGCGGCCCTGGAGCAGCCGCACGCACCGCCCCGCCTTCAGGTCCACCGCCGGCACGATCTCGAACATGCTTTGACGCTTACCGCGCCTCGCGCACGATGGCCGCGAAGTTCTCGAGCATCCGGATGCCCCAGCGCTGGCTCTTCTCGGGGTGGAACTGGGTGGCGTACAGGGGCCCGCGCGCGACGGCTGCCGGGAACGTGATCCCGTACGTGCAGGTCGCCACCCGGAGCGAGGTGTCGGTCGTCTCCGGATAGTAGGAGTGCACGAAGTAGAAGTTTGCCCCGCTCGGGATGCCGTTGAAGATCTCCAGATTTCCCCGGTGCTCGACCTGGTTCCAGCCCATGTGCGGCACCTTGAGATTCGACGGGAAGCGCCGCACCGCGCCCGGGATCACGTCGAGGCCCTTGCCCTGACCGAACTCCTCGCTCTCCGAGAAGAGGAGCTGATAGCCCAGGCAGATTCCGAGGAACGGCCGCGTGCTCTCGAAGCACGCGCGCAGCGGCGGGATCAATCCCAGCGCCTGGAGGCTACCCATCGCGTCGTGAAAGGCCCCGTCACCGGGCAGCACCACCGCCTCCGCGTCGTCCACCACCTTCGGGTCCTGGGTGACCACGGCGGGCATGCCGACCCGCGCGAAGGCCTTCTCCACGCTGCCGAGATTGCCGCGCCCGTAGTCGACGATCGCGATCACAACGTGCCTTTGGTGGACAGGATTCCCGTGATCCTGGGGTTGAGGCGGGTGGCTTCGGCGAGGGCGCGGCCGGTGGCCTTGAAGGTGGCCTCCGCGATGTGGTGGAGGTTCTCGCCGTAGTGCATGTTGAGATGCAGGGTGATCTCCGCGTTCACGGCCACCGCGCGGAAGAAGTCCTTGAGCAGGTCGAGATCGAAGCCGCCGATCCGCGCCCGCTGCAGGGGCACGTTGAACACGAGGTACGGCCGCCCGGAGATGTCCGCCGCCGCGTGCAGCAGCGCCTCGTCCATCGGCAGGAACGACGCCCCGTAGCGGACGATGCCCTTCCTGTCGCCGACCGCCTCGCGCAGCGCCTTGCCCAGACAGATTCCCACGTCCTCCACCGTGTGGTGCAGGTCCACGTCCAGATCGCCCTTGGCGTCGACCTGGAGATCCATCAGCGCGTGCTTGGCCCAGGCCTCCAGCATGTGGTTGAAGAACGGGATGCCGGTCTCGACCTTGGAGGCGCCGGTGCCGTCCAGGTTGAGATGGAGCACGATCCGCGTCTCCTTGGTGCTGCGCTCGATCCGGCTCTGCCGCGGTACCGCCGGCTCAGTCCCCCGCTCCCCGGTCATCGTGCTCCCTCCCGCGCGGCCGCGAGGCGCACCGCCGCCGCCGCGCCGTGCCCGTCCAGGCCCTCCACGCGGGACAGCTCCGCCACGTGCGGCCCCGCCTCGGCCAGTCCTTCCCGTGAATACTCGATCACGCTCAGCCGCGTCACGAAGTCCTCGGTGCTGAGCGCCGAGGAGAAGCGCGCGGTGCCGCCGGTCGGCAGCACGTGATTCGGTCCGGCCACGTAGTCCCCCACCACCTCCGGCGTGTGGCGGCCGAGGAACACGGCCCCCGCGTGCCGCACGCGCCCGAGCAGGCCTTCCGGGTCGCGCACCTGCAGCTCGAGGTGCTCGGGGGCGAGCCCGTTGGCCAGCTCCACCGCCTCCTCCAGGCTCGCGGTCAGCACGAGCGCGCCGTGGCTCTCGAGCGCCGCGCCCGCGATCGCCCGGCGCGGCAGGACCGCGAGCTGCCGCTCGAGCTCGGCCGCGACCGCCTCCCGCAGCGCGCTCGAGGGGGTCAGCAGCACCGCGCGGGCCATCGGATCGTGCTCGGCCTGGGCCAGGAGATCGGCGGCCACGAAGGCGGCATCGGCGCTGTCGTCGGCGATCACCAGGACCTCGCTCGGCCCCGCCACCATGTCGATCCCGACGTCGCCGAAGACCTGGGCCTTGGCCAGCGCCACGTAGATGTTGCCGGGCCCGACGATCTTGTCCACGCGGGGGATGGTCTCGGTGCCGTAGGCCAGCGCGGCCACCGCCTGGGCGCCGCCCACGCGGTAGGCCACCGTGACGCCCGCGATGCGGGCCGCGGCCAGGACCGCCGCGTTCAGCGACTTGTCGGCGGCGGGCGGCGAGACCAGCACGATCTCGCGCACTCCCGCCACGCGCGCGGGCACCACCGTCATCAGCACGGTCGAGGGATACGCGGCCCGCCCCCCGGGCACGTAGACGGCCACGCGGTCGAGCGGCCGAACCTCCTGGCCGAGCCGGGAGCCGTTGGCGTCCTCCATGCGCCAGGAGCGAGGCGCGCACTCGCGATGGAAGCGCTCGATGCGCTCCGCGGCGTAGCGCAGGGAGCGCCGCGTCGCCTCGCCCACCGCGCGCTCGGCGGCCGCGAACTCCTCGGGCCTCACCCGGAGCTCGGGAGCCGTGAGGGCCACGTGGTCGAAGCGCTGGGTGAAGTCGAGCAGGGCCGCGTCACCCTTCTCGCGGACGGCGGTCACGATCTCGGAGACGCGCCGCGCGATCTCCGGATCCACCGCCCCGGGCGGGCGCTCCAGGGCGCCGATGACGCCGGCGGCTCCCAGGACCGACGTTTCAAGCCTCTTAATCATTCTTGTATTCGCTCGGCTCGCCTGACGGCTGCGCCTCGCCCGGCCACCTGGCGCATCAAGGTGATGAGCTGGTTCACCTGCGAGTGCGCGGTCTTGAGCGAGGCGCGGTTGACGATGAGCCGGGCGGTGGAGGTCAGGATCTCGGCCACCTCCACGAGCCCGTTGGCCCGCAGCGTCTCGCCCGACTGCACCAGGTCCACGATGCGCTCGGCCAGCCCGACCAGCGGCGCCAGCTCGATGGAGCCGTCCAGCCGGACCATCTCCACCTGGATCCCGCGCTCGGAGAAGTACGTCTCGGTGAGACGGGGGTACTTCGTGGCCACCCGCACCCAGGACCACTTGGCCGGATCGTCCCGCTCCCACAGCTCGCGGGGCTCCGCCACCACCAGGCGGCAGAAGCCGAAGCCCAGATCCACCGGCTCGTAGACGTCCGGCTGCTGCTCGAGCAGGATGTCCTTGCCCACGATGCCGAGATCGGCGGCGCCGTACTCCACGTAGGTCGGGATGTCCGCCGGCTTGAGCAGGATGAAGCGCAGCCCCGCTTGCTCGTCGGCGACCAGGAGCCGCCGCGAGTCGGGCTCGATGCCGCGGATGCCCATGCCCGCGAGCAACGCGAGCGCGGGATCGAGCAGCCGGCCCTTGGGCAATGCCAGGGTGAGCATCACCGCACGCGGTCGATGGTGGCGCCGAGCGAGCGCAGCTTGACCTCGAGCCGCTCGTAGCCCCGATCCAGGTGATAGACGCGCGAGACCTCGGTCGTGCCGCGGGCGGCCAGCCCGGCCAGCACCAGCGACGCGGAGGCGCGCAGATCGCTCGCCATCACCGGGGCGCCCTGGTAGTAGCGCACGCCGCGCACCATCGCGGTGGAGCCCTCGGCCTCGATGCGCGCGCCCATCCGGCACAGCTCCGCCGCGTGCATGAACCGATTCTCGAAGATCGTCTCGACGATCTTGCTGACCCCGTCGGCCAGCCCGAGCATGGCCATGAACTGGGCCTGCATGTCGGTGGGGAAGCCGGGGAAGGGGCTCGTGATCAGCTCGGCCGCCCTCGGGCGCGGCGGCCCCTGGCAGCGGATGCGATCGTCCGACACCGTGACCACCGCGCCGCACTCCTCGAGCTTCGACAGCATCGCCGACATATGGCGGGGCTCGGCCCCGGCCACCGTGACGTCGCCGCCGGTGATGGCCGCGGCCACCAGCAGGGTGCCCGCCTCGATGCGGTCGGGGATGACGCGATGCCGGGCGCCGCCCAGCTCGGAAACTCCCTCGATCTCGATGCGCTCGGTGCCGGCGCCCTCGATGCGCGCGCCCATCGCGGAGAGCAGCCGCGCCAGGTCGGTCACCTCGGGCTCGCGCGCCGCGTTCTCGATCACGGTGGTGCCCTCCGCGAGGGCGGCGGCCATCAGGAGGTTCTCGGTGCCGGTGACCGTGACGAGGTCGGTCGTGATGCGCGCGCCCTTGAGCCGGCTGGCCCGCGCCTCCACGTAGCCGTTGCGGATGAAGACCTCGGCCCCCAGCTTCTGGAAGCCCTTCAGGTGCTGGTCGATGGGGCGCGCCCCGATCGCGCAGCCGCCGGGCAGGGCCACCTTGGCGAGCCCGGTGCGGGCGAGCAGCGGGCCCAGCACCAGCACGGAGGCGCGCATCGTAGAAACGAGTTCATAGGGCGCCTCGTTGCTGGTCACGGTCGCCACCTGGACGCGCGTGCTCCCGTCGGCCTCGGTCGAGACGACGCCGCCGAGCCCTTCGAGCAGCGAGCGCGTGGTGGTCACGTCGGCCAGGGCGGGGACGTTCTCCAGCACCACCGGCCGCGCGGTGAGCAGCGCGGCGCAGAGCGCGGGGAGCGCCGCGTTCTTGGCCGCGCTCGCCGCCACCTCTCCCCGCAGTGGCGTTCCCCCCTCGATCACGAGTCTGGTCGCCATCAGCAGCCCTCCCGTCTCGCCGCGCCCGAGGCGCACACCGCGAGTGTGGTCTGGGCGGTCTCCCAGCGCCCGCCGATGTAACGCTCCACCCCGTTCCAATCCCGGCGGGCGCGGATGCCGGAGAACCCCTCGGCGGCCATCAGCGAGGCCAGGGGGCCCGCCTGCTCTTCCCCGATCTCCATCAAGAGCCAGCCGCCCGGCTTGAGCACGGTCGGGGCGCCCGCCACGATCCGGCGGATCACCCCCATGCCGTCCGGTCCGCCGTCCAGCGCGGCGCGCGGCTCGTGGCGCGACACCTCGGGGGGAAGCGACGAGATCACCGCGCTCGGCAGGTAGGGCGGATTGGCCACGACCAGGTCGAGGCTCGCCGGGATCGAGCCGAGCGGGGCAAAGAGATCGCCGGCCAGGAGGCGCACCCGGGACGAAAGGGCCAGCTCGCGCACGTTGCGTGAGGCGACCGCCAGGGCGCCCCCCGAGACCTCGACCGCCAGCACCTCGGCGGCCGGGAGAGCGTGCGCGATCGCGCACGCGATGGCGCCGCTTCCCGTGCCCAGATCGGCCACCACCGGATCCGGCAGGCCGCGGAGCACCTCCACCGCCCACTGCACCAGGCCCTCCGTCTCCGGGCGCGGCACCAGCACGTCGGGCGTCACCACGAGCCGCAGGCCGTGGAAGTCTTCCCAGCCGAGCAGGTACTGCAGCGGCTCGCGGGCCGCGCGCCGCTCGATCAAGGCCAGGTAGCGGGTCACGGTCGGCGTGGAGAGCCGGCGCGCCGGGTCGAGGTAGAGCGTGAAGCGCTCGACGCCCAGGAGCCCGGCGAGGAGCCACTCCGCCTCGGGGCGCGCCGTCTCGATCCCGCCCGCCTCGAGGACGGCCGTCCCCCGCTGGAGCAGCGCGGGCACCGTCCGGTCCGCCGCGACGCCGATCACGGCACGGTCTCCGCCAGCTTCTGGCTCTGGTCCCGCTCCCGCAGCGCCTCGATCAGCTCGTCCAGATCCCCCTCGAGCACGGCGGGCAGCCGGTGCAGCGTGAGGTTGACGCGGTGATCGGTCACGCGCCCCTGGGGGAAGTTGTAGGTGCGGATGCGCTCGCTGCGCTCGCCGGTGCCGACCTGGCTGCGCCGGTCGGCCGCGATGGCGGCCGCCTGCTCGTCCTGCGCCCGCTCGAGCAGCCGGGCCTTCAGCACGCGCAGGGCCTTCGCCCGGTTCTTGATCTGGGAGCGCTCGTCCTGGCAGGTGACGACCAATCCCGTGGGGAGATGCGTCAGCCGCACCGCCGAGTCCGTCGTGTTGACGCCCTGCCCGCCCGGGCCGGAGGCGCGGTAGACGTCCACCTGGATGTCCTTCTCCTCCACCTTGACGTCCACGTCCTCCGCTTCCGGCAGCACCGCCACCGTCACCGTGGAGGTGTGGATGCGGCCGCTCGACTCGGTGGCGGGCACGCGCTGGACACGGTGCACCCCGCGCTCGAACTTCAGCCGGCTCCACGCGCCGCGCCCCTGGATCAGGGCGATCACTTCCTTGAGGCCGCCCACGCCGGTGGGGTGGCTGTCGATGACCTCCCACTTCCAGCGCTGCCGCTCCGCGAACTTCGTGTACATGCGGAACAGCTCGGCCGCGAAGAGCCCCGCCTCGTCGCCCCCCGCGCCGGCCCGGATCTCGAGGAAGACGTTCTTGTCGTCGTTGGGATCGCGGGGGACGAGCAGCCCGCGGAGCGTCTCCTCGAGAGCAGTCTGACGGAGAGTCAGCTCGTCGATCTCGGCCTGGGCGAGCTCGCGCATCTCCCGGTCGCCGTCCTCGGCCAGGATGTGGCGCGCCTCCGAGAGGCGGGCCAGCACGCTCTTGTAGTCCTCGAACTTGGAGACGGTCTCGGCCAGCTCGGCCGCCGCCTTGGCGGTGCGGGCGTACAGGGCCGGCTGCCCGATCACCTGGGGATCGGACAGGGAGCGATTGAGCTCGCCGTACCGCTCTTCGATCTGTCGGAGCTTGTCGAACATGGGCGCGCCTCAGGGATGGGCACTCGGGAGACGGCGCCGCCGCGGCTGGAAACGACCGAGAATCGGATGCTGGATCTGCGGCTCGGAGCGCGGCGCGGCGCCGAGCCGGGCCCTACCCCTCGGTAACCGTCTTCCTCTTATACTTCCGCTGGAAGCGCTCGACGCGCCCGGCGGTGTCGAGGAACTTCTGCTTCCCGGTGAAGAAGGGATGGCACTTGGAGCAGACCTCCACCCGGATAGCCGGCACGGTGGAGCGGGTGTGGATGACCTCCCCGCAGTTGCAGGTGATCGTCGTATCGATGTAGTCCGGATGAATGCCAGCCTTCACGGCGCACCTCCTAAATGGGTCTCAAAGAATACCAGGATGCGCCGGAAAAGGCAAAAATCCGTACTAGGCCAGCTGGTTCATCTGGTTCAGGAAGTCCTTGTTGGACTTGACCATTTTGAGCTTGTCGAGCAGCAGCTCCATGGCCTCGACCGGGTTCAGCTGGGACAGCGCCTTCCTGAGCAGCCAGACCTTTTGAAGCTCGTCCTTCTCCAGCAGCAGCTCTTCTTTACGGGTCCCGGTCTGCTCGATGTTGATCGTCGGAAAGATGCGCTTGTCCATCAACCGCCGGTCCAGGTGCACCTCCATGTTGCCGGTGCCCTTGAACTCCTCGAAGATCACGTCGTCCATCCGGGAGCCGGTGTCGATGAGGGCGGTGGCCATGATGGTGAGCGAGCCGCCCTCCTCCACGTTCCGGGCCGCCGCGAAGAAGCGCCGGGGGCGCTGGAGCGCGTTGGCGTCGAGACCGCCCGACAGCACCTTGCCCGAGGACGGGATGACCGCGTTGTGGGCGCGGGCGAAGCGGGTGATCGAGTCGAGCAGGATCACGACGTCCCGCTTGTGCTCGACGAGGCGCTTGGCCTTCTCGATCACCATGTCCGCCACCTGCACGTGCCGCTGCGGCGGCTCGTCGAAGGTGGACGAGATCACCTCGCCCTTCACCGAGCGCTGCATGTCGGTGACCTCTTCCGGGCGCTCGTCGATGAGCAGCACGATGAGGTACACCTCGGGGTGGTTCTTGGCGATGGCGTTGGCCAGGTTCTGGAGCAGCACCGTCTTGCCGGTGCGGGGGGCCGCGACGATCAGGCCGCGCTGGCCCTTGCCGATCGGACACAGGAGATCCATCGCTCGGGTGGTCAGGTTGTCCGAATCGTGCTCGAGCCGGAGCCGCTCCATCGGGTAGAGCGGGGTCAGGTTGTCGAAGAGCGTCTTGTCCCGCGCCTGCTCCGGCGTCTCGAAGTTGATCGCCTCGACCTTCAGGAGGGCGAAGTAGCGCTCGCTGTCCTTGGGCGGCCGCACCTGGCCGGAGATGGTGTCGCCGGTGCGCAGGTCGAAGCGGCGGATCTGCGAGGGCGAGACGTAGATGTCGTCGGGACCCGGCAGGTAGTTGTAGTCCGGCGCGCGGAGGAACCCGAAGCCGTCGGGCAGCACTTCGAGCACGCCCTCCGCGAAGATGAGCCCGTCGCGCTCGGCCTGCCCCTGCAGGATCTTGAAGATCAGCTCCTGCTTGCGAAGGCCGCTGGTGCCCTGGACCCCCAGCTCCTTGGCGACGTTGTTCAGATCCGTGATGGTCTTGTCCTTGAGCTCGGACAGGTTCATCCGCTTTCCTCCTGCACCGACCACCCCGGTCGCTTCCGTGGCACTGGGCTGCTCGGGGGGTGCGACAGGCGGCTTCGGCGAGGGACGCTTCGGGCTACGCTCTGAGGAAGAGTTCGGGCCGCGCTCTGAGGAAGAGATAGTCGTCTCCGGCGGGTTGCGTGTGTACGGGTCTACTCTGTAAGGGGGTTGGGTCGGCTGCCGCGCTACGCAAACAACTGTCCCACACGATTTCCCGCCCTGTCAACCTGATTCTCGGCCCCGCTCGCTCACATTCGGATATCGATGATCGCCCGCTGCTTGATCTCCACCAGCCAGTCCTTGAGGCGGGCGTCGTACTTCTGGCGGTAGAGGATGTCGCGGATCTGGCTCCGCACCTGGACCAGGCTTTCGCCGGTGAGCGCCTCGCGCGACTCGAGGCGGAAGAGGTGATACCCCACCTGGGAGCGGAAGGGCGTCGAGGCCTCGCCCGGCCGGAGCTTGAGGATCGCCTCCTCGATGTCGGCGGCCAGCTCGCCCTTCTTGAGCTTGCCGAGGCTGCCCCCGTCCTTGGCGGAGGCGTCCTCCGAATACTTCGTGGCGAGGTCGATGAAGTCCTGCCCCTCCAGGAGGTGGGCGTAGAGCTCGTCGGCCTTCCGGCGAGCCTCGATCCATCCCTCCTCGCCCTTGGTCGGATCCGGCAGCACGAGGATGTGCCGGGCCGAGAAGGTGAGCCCGGTCTCCAGCTTCTCCCGGTTCTCGGCGAGGTACTTGTCGATCTCCTGCTCGGTGACCGAGATGCGGAGCGCGACCTTCCGTCGAACGACTCGCTGGACCATGAGTTGTTCCCGCAGCCGCTTCTTCACCCCCTCCAGCGTGAGCCCCTGGACCTTGATGATCTGCTCGAACTCCTTCTCGTCCTTGGCCTTGAGCTTCTTCATGATGTCGGCGACGTTCTCGGCGAGCTCCGCGTCCTCGATCACGACCTTCTCGCGCTCGGCCTGCTGGAGCTGGATGCGGTTCTCGATCAGGTTCTGCAGCAGCCGGCCGCGCAGGGTCTTGCGCGCCTCGCCGTCGCGCATCCGCTCCCGCGTCTCGGCCAGGTAGTACAGCTCGGCCTCGTCCAGCTCGTACTGGGTGATCGCGTCGTTGTTGACCACGCAGATGACGCGATCGAGCACGTCGGGGGAGGCCTCGAGCTGGTCGCGCGAGCTCAAGATGGGCGCGGAGGCGGACGGCGTCGGTTTCGGGGCCTGCGCGGCGGGGCCGGCCGGCTTGCCGAGCAGGGGGACCCAGCTCGGGATCGACATCGAGCAGCCCCCGGCCGCGACCGGGAGCAGTACCAGGAGAAGGAGACCCGCGGCTCGGGACCCCCCCGCGCGGCGCCGGAACGACGGAGCGCTCACCGCAGGGAGTCCAGGAGCGTCGCGATCGCGTCGCGCACCGCGGGCCAGGGCTCGGCAGGGATCCGCGCTTCCACCGTGTACTCCTTTCTCATCTTCAGGGCACCGCGGCTCGCCGTGATCGCCTGGAGCATCCGCTGCGGCGTGACCGGAGTCGACGCCGCGAAGGTCAGGACCGCGCGCCCGGCGCCCGCCTCCACTCGCTCGATACCCAGCGCCCGGGCGGCCACCCGGAGGCCCACCACGTCCAGCAGCGCGTCCACCGCCGGGGGCGGCGGTCCGAAGCGGTCCGCCAGCTCGGCGCGCGCGTCGGCGACGTCCTCGACCCGCTCGATCTCGGCCAGCCGTTTGTAGAGCGCCAGGCGCTGATTCACCTCGGGAACGTAGGACTCGGGCAGGAGCGCTTCCACGTCCGCCGAGATCACCGGTTCGACACGCTCGGCCGCCGGCTCGCCCTTCAAGTCTCTCACGGCCTCCGCGAGGAGTTTGCTGTAAAGATCGAACCCGACCGCCGCGATGTGGCCGTGCTGGGCCGCCCCCAGGAGGTTGCCGGCCCCCCGGATCTCGAGGTCGCGCATGGCCAGCCGGAGCCCCGCCCCCAGCTCGGTCATCTCCTCGATCACCCGGAGCCGCTTCTGGGCCGTCTCGTCCACCCGCCCGTCGGCCGGCACCAGCAGGTAGGCGTAGGCCTGTTGCCGCTCCCGTCCGACCCGCCCGCGAAGCTGGTAGAGCTGGGCCAGGCCGAAGCGATCGGCCCGGTTGACGATGATGGTGTTGGACGCCGGGATGTCGAGGCCCGACTCCACGATGGCGGTGGACACGAGCACGTCGGCCTGCCCGTCCACGAACTTCACCATCACGCTCTCCAGCTCCCGCTCCGCCATCTGGCCGTGCCCCATCACCACCCGCGCCTCCGGCACGAGGCTCTTGATGAAGGTGGTCATGGAGGCGAGCGACTGGATGCGGTTGTGGACGAAGAAGACCTGGCCGCCCCGGTTCAGCTCCCGCTCGATCGCCTCGCGGATGATCGTGCGGCTGAACGGGGTGACCACCGTCTCCACCGGCAGCCGGTCGAGCGGCGGGGTCTCGATGGTCGAGAGATCGCGCACCCCCGACATCGCCATGTGGAGCGTCCTCGGGATGGGGGTGGCGGTCAGGGTGAGCACGTCCACCGAGGTCCGCAGCTGCTTGAGCCGCTCCTTGTGGGTCACCCCGAAGCGATGCTCCTCGTCCACCACCAGGAGGCCCAGGCTCTTGAACTGCACGTCCTTGGAGAGGAGCCGGTGGGTGCCGATCACCACGTCCACCGCCCCGGTGGCGAGCCCGGCCACCACCGCCTTCTGCTCCTTCGGGCTGCGGAAGCGCGAGAGCAGCTCGACGCGGGCCGGGAACGGAGCGAAGCGCTCGGCGAACGTGTTGAAGTGCTGCTGGGCCAGCACGGTGGTGGGCACGAGCACCGCGACCTGGCGGCCGTCGGCCACCGCCTTGAAGGCCGCGCGCAGGGCCACCTCCGTCTTGCCGTAGCCGACGTCGCCCGCGACCAGGCGGTCCATCGGCCGCGTCCCCACCATGTCGGTCTTGACCTCCTCGATGGCCCGGAGCTGGTCCGGCGTCTCCTCGAAGCGGAACGCCGCTTCGAACTCCCCCTGCCACGGCGTGTCGGCCGAGAAGTGCGGCCGCTCGGCCACCGATCTGGCCGCGTAGAGCTTCAGCAGCGCCTCCGCCATCTCGCGCAGCGCGGCCCGGACCGACTCCTTCACCCGCTGCCATGCCCCCCCGCCCAGGCGGTCCAGGCGCGCGGCCCCGTCGGGCGCGCCCATGTACTTCGAGATCAGGTCGAGCCGCTCCACCGGCAGGTAGAGCCGGCCCCCGTCGGCGTACTCGAGCAGCAGGAAGT
>Ga0214473_10006154_pt1 | contig 14361 bp, 17 predicted proteins | sample RVTome_7_FD_203509 | JGI IMG/M metagenome (GOLD analysis project Ga0214473, IMG submission 203509) | Soil microbial communities from uranium-contaminated site in the Upper Colorado River Basin, Wyoming, United States - RVT98D197 | ecosystem: Environmental > Terrestrial > Soil > Contaminated >... | reverse complement strand
GCCGGCCGATGACTTTGAGGTCGGCGGCCGAGGCCACGCCGGTGACGAGCAGCGAGACCACCAGCGGAATCACGGTCATGCGGATGGCGTTCACCCACAGGGTGCCCACCGGCGCGATTCCGTCCGCGGCCCGGAGCAGCGGGGCGCTCCCGGTCGCCGCGATGGCCGCCCCGCCGGCCAGCCCCGCCCCCAACGCCACCAGTACCCGCGTGCCTTCCTTCATGCGCCTCCTACATCATCAGGTCGCCGCCGTTGATATCGAACGACGCGCCCGTGATGTATCCCGCCGCCTCGGACGCGGCGAAGCAGATGAGGTCGGCCACCTCGAGCGCCGTCCCGAGCCGCGGCACCGGATAGCCCTGCGCCAGCCGCTCCAACACGTCGGCGCTCGCGCTTTCGCGGGTGAGCTCCGTGTCGATCATCCCCGGGCATACCGCGTTCACCGTGATGCCGTATGGGCCCAACTCCTTGGCGGCCGCCCGGGTGAGGCCCAGCAGCGCGGTTTTGGACGTGGTGTAGTGCGCGCCGCCCAGCGTGCTCACCATCCGCCCGGCGGAAGACGAGATGTTTACGACCCGGCCGTAGCGCTGCGCTTTCATGGCCGGCAGCGCCGCCTGGATGAGCAGAAACGGAGCCGTGACGTTCACCTCCAGCGCGCGGCGCCACTCGGCCGCCGTGAGCCGCTCGAACCGGGTGGTGAGCGCCAGGGCCGCGTTGTTGATCAGAATGTCGAGCCGCCCGAACCGGTCGAGGGTCCGGGCCACGATGTCCCCGGGCACGCCGGCTTCGCCCAGGTCTCCCGCCATCGCGAAACCGCGCTCACCCAAGGCCCGCGCTCCGGCCGCGGCGCGCTCAGCATCACGCGCGTGCACGGCCACCGAGGCGCCCCGCTCGTGGAGCCGGACGGCCGCCGCCCGGCCAAGCCCCCGCGCGGCCCCGGTCACGAGGGCGACTCGGCCCTCGAAATCCCGGGGGGCATCCTCGCCACTCACTTCAGCTCGACCACTTTCTCGGGATCCATCCGCACCACCAGGTACACGATCTTCCCCTCGATGGCGCTGAACCAGTGCGGCGTGTTAGGCGGGATGATCACCACGTCGCCCGCCTTGATCCGGCGACTCACCCCGCCCTGGATCGAAGTCCCTCCCGTGCTGGGCCCGTTGAGCACCCGCACCACCTGGCTCTCCGGCGCCGACGGCCGCGGCTCGAGGATGGTGCCCCCGGTCACGAGCGTGCCCGCCCCTTCGATCACGTGATAGACCTCGGTGATCTTGCTGTGCTCGATCGCCCCCTGGGGCCCGCCAGCCGACCGATGCACCACGCCGACCCCGACATTGTAGGAACCGATATCCACCATGCGGATCGCCTGATCGCTGACCGTACGCCCGGCGGTGCGTTCCACCGTCGCCTGGACCTCCTCGGTGCTCACGTCGGTGGCCGTCCCGCGGCCCTGGGCCGCGGCGGACGACGCGGCCAGCAGCGCGACCAGACTCACGGTGACTCTCATGGTGCCCCCTTTCGCTCAGGTGACCTCAATTGGCGCATGCTCTCGCGCCCGGGGCCGCGGGCGCGGCCGCGGCGGTGATCCTGGGCCAGACGTTGTCCGTCGGGTCGCGGTCGGGGAAGCGACAGCCGGGATCGAGAGTGATCTTCTCGATGGCCCGCCCGCCGAACGCGAGGTCCGCCGTGAAGGTGCGGCTGCCGCCGAACCAGACGTCCACCGGATACGTCACGATCGCCGTGACGCTGTCCACCACGGCGCTGTTGGGCATCGGCTTCACCGCCGGACCGCGCGGGGCGAACCGCACCTTGAGCACCACCGGTGACGGCATCTGACCGTCCTGCCGGACCGTCACCGTGGTCCGCGAGCCGGCCGTGATGACCTGCGCGATCGAGCCGTCCACCGACTCGGTGGTGAACAGCCAGTAGTACCAGAACCACCCCAGGTCGCGGCTCAGCGCGCGGCTCATGAAGAACGCGTAGTCCCAGGGGGACGGGTGCTTGAAGCGCCAAGTCTTGGCGTAGTCGCTCATCGCGTGCCATACCGCGCTGTCGCCCACGAGGCCGCCCAGCATGGAGAGCATCAGCGGCGCCTTCTCATAGGCCTGAAACCCGTAGAAGGGCCCGCCATAGTTCGCGTCCCACATGAGCGGCGCCTCGCGCTCCTCGCCGCTCACCCGCCCGTACGACTGCCCCGGGCCATCCAGGTTCGGGGGCCGACCCTGGCGATGGGCCCGGGACAGGATGTTCATGTACTGGTTGAATCCCTCGTCCATGAAGCCGTACCACGTCTCGTTCACGCCCACCATCATGGGCCACCACTGGTGGCCGGCTTCGTGGTCCGCCGCCCCCACCCCCGACATGATGAACATCGGGTACTCCATCCCGCCCTCGGGGCCGTCCACGATGGTGAGCTGCGGGAAGGCGTACGGCATCCAGAGCCCGGAGTAGAACTCGAGCGCGTGCCGCACGGTCGGGCCGGCCGCGGCGTAGGGCTGGGCCCGCCCCGGCAGATACAGGATGTGGACCGGGACCGCGCCCCGGCCGGGAATCGTGGCCCGGGTGACGTCCCAGACGTACTGGCGGGACGCGGCCCAGGCGAAGTCGGCCACGGTGTCGGCGACGAAGTGCCACCGCAGGCGGTCGCCCGCCGCCGTGGCTCCCCCCGGCCCCCGCTCGGCCGCGCCCACGATGGTGCGCGTGGAATCGGACTCCAGCGCGTGGGACAGCCGTTCGCGCGCCGTGGCCGTGAGCACCTCCTCCGGGTTCTCCAGCACGCCGGTGGCTCCCACGACCCAACCGGCCGGCACGTCCAGCGTGACGTCGAAGTGCCCGAAGTTGTTGTAAAACTCGGATGCGCCGAGGTACGGGTCGGTGTCCCAGCCGCCGGCGCGCAGGTCGTCGAACACGGCGACGCGCGGATACCACTGGGCCACCTGGTAGAGGCTGTCGCCCCAGCTCCCCATGCGGAAGCCACGCCCCCCGTCCGCGCGCGGCACCCGGAAGCTCCACTCGACCTCGAGCGTCGCGGTCCCGGACGGGGGAACCGGCGTGGGAAGCGTAATGCGCGCGGTGGTCTCGTCCAGGCCGTACGCCGCCAGCCGCACGGCGGGCGCCTGGCCTCCCGGCCCGCGCCGCAGCGGCGGCGGCTTCAGGTCCACCGTCTCCCCGTTCAGGGTGATCTTGCTGACCGGCATCCCGTCCGTGATCTCGGGAACGGACCCGTCACGCGCCGCGGTGGGCGCGAAGATGTTCTGGTCCAGCCGGAGCTGGATGCTCGTCAGGGGCGCGGGGCTGGTATTGTGGATCACCGCGGTCTCCCGGCCCGAGACCCTCCCGGCCGCCGGGTCGAGGTGGGCGGTGATGGTGTAATCCATCCAGAGCTGCCAGTAGGCGGGCCCGGGGCGGCCGGTCGAGTCGCGGGTGCCCGCCGCGAACGCGCGCCGGATCATGTTGGTGAGCGGGAAGTCCCGCCGCACCGCACGCTCGGGCGGCGCGCCCGGCCGGGCGGAACTCTGGGCGGCCACGCGCGCCGGAACGCCGGCGGCGGTCAAGGACAGGACGACGAACAGTCGAGCGAGCATCGCGGCTCCTCTAGCGGTCGAACCGAAGGGAGCGGGAAAGGTATTCGTCGGGCGCGGCCACCGACACCACGGCCCGTCTATCGTCGCCGCCGTTGCGCCGGCGCGTCCGGACGTCAACATTGTCCCCCCGACGGAGGTCGCATGTCTCCCGACGAAGGCGTGGTGTTCGTCGTCTCAGGATTCCTGGCGCTGGCGGGCTGGTGGCGCTGGTACGCCCCGCTGGTGTCGGTCAAGCGACTGGGCGCCGGCCGCGACGGGCGGTTGCTGCTGGCGGTGACCCCGGTCCTCGCCTTGGTGGCGCTGTTCGCCGTGCTGCGGACCGCGGCCTCGTTCGACGTCCAGGATTCACCCCTCTATCTGTCTTTCTACCTCGTGCTGGGTGCCGGATGGGTGGGCCTGGCGGCCCAGCTCCTCCCCGCGCTCGGCCTCAATCCGCGGGACGACGTGGTGGAGCGCGGCAACGGCGCCGCGGCCCTCGCCGTGGCGGGCGCCGTGCTGGGTCTCACCTTCTCCTTCGCCGGCGGGAACATCGGCGACGGACCCGGCTGGTGGGTGGTGCTATTCGCCGCCGCGCTGGCCACGGTCGGCCTGGGAGTGGTCTGGTACGCCGTCGAACGGCTCACCCGCATCGCGGACCTCGTCACCATCGACCGCGACGTCGCGGCCGGGCTCCGGCTGGGCGCGCTGCTCGCGGCCTCCGGGCTGATGCTGGGGCGGGCGGTGGCCGGCGACTGGGTGTCGGCCGCGGCCACGGTGAGCGACTTCGTCCGCCTGGCCTGGCCGGTGTTGCCGCTGGCCCTCGCGGCACTGCTGGTCGAGCGGGTGGCGCGCCCCACGCCCGAGAGCCCGGCGCCGCCGGTAGCACTCTACGGGATGCCGCCGGCGCTGCTCTACCTGGCCATCGCCGTCGCGTACGTGATCCAGCGCGGACCGCTCGCGTGACCCTGCCCTGGCTCCCGGTCGAGCCGCTCGCCGCGCCGGATCTCGCCCGCCTCCGGCGGCGCGCCATCTTCGATTGCTGCAAATGGGACCCCCAGGTGGAGGACGTGGCCACCGTGGCCGGCGTGCCGCTGGTCCTCCGGCGGGAGACGTGGGTCGAGCTGGCCGGGCTGGCCGAAGCGCTGGCCGGCGAGACGCTCGCGGCCGAAGCTGAGCTGCTGGCCCGGCTCGACCTGCACCGGCGCCTCGCCCTGCCCCGCGCGGTGCGGGCGGCCCTGGCCCGCGTGCCCCGGGATGGGGCGGCCGCGGGCGTCGCGCGCCTCATCCGGTTCGACTTCCACCACACGCCCGAAGGGTGGCGGATTTCCGAAGCCAACACCGACGTCCCGGGCGGCCTCAACGAGGCTTCGGGTTTCCCCACCCTGCTGGCGCCGCACTACCCCGGGGCCACGCCGGTGGGCGATCCGGCGGCGGCCTACGTCGCGGCCCTCCTCGCGGCGGCGCCGGCGGGCGCGGTGATCGCGCTAGTGCACGCCACCGCGTACAGCGATGACCGACAGGTGATGAGCTATCTGGCCGACCGGCTCGCCGCGGCCGGCGCCCGGCCCCAACTCGTGAGCCCAGACCATCTGCGGTGGTCGGGCGGCCGCGCCCGGCTGGAGACCGCGTGGAGCCGCGATCCGGTGGACCTGATCATCCGGTTCTTCCCCGCGGAGTGGCTGCCGAATCTCCCCCGCGCGGCCGAGTGGGCCCGGTACTTCGCCGGCGCGACCACGCCCATGAGCAACCCGGCGGCGGCGCTGCTCACCCAGAGCAAGCGCCTGCCCCTGGTGTGGGACGACCTCGCGACCCCGCTTCCCACCTGGCGCGCGGTGCTGCCGGAGACGCGCGACCCGCGCGCGGCGCCCTGGCGCCGCGAGGACGGCTGGGTCCTGAAGCCGGCACTGGGCCGGGTGGGCGAGGACGTGGCGATTTCCGGGGTCGCGTCGCCCAAGGACTGGCGGCGGGTCTCGCGCGCGGCCCGGTGGTATCCCGGTCACTGGATCGCCCAGCGGCGGTTCGAGGCCACCCGGTTCCAGGTGAACGGCACGGCGCTCTATCCCTGCGTGGGGGTCTACACGGTGGACCGGCGCGCCGTGGGGGCGTACGGCCGGCTCGCGTCCCGCCCGCTCATTGATTGGCGGGCCCAGGACGCGGCGATCCTCGCGGTCGCGGAGCATGGCGGATGACGATGAGCCCGGAAGACTGCTACGCCGCCTGGGCGCCCGATGACGTCGAGTGGGCGCGGTGGGCCAAGCCGGTCCTGTTCACGCAGCTGGGAGACATCCGCGAGGCCGAGCCGTCCAGCCTGCCCGCGGAGACCCCCGTCGAGGGGCTGCCCGACGCCAGCGGGGGCGTGGCCGTCGTGGTCGACCTTGGGGGTGAGGAATCTCTGCTCACCGGATTGAAGCTGGCGACCCGCGGCTTCCGTCCGGTCCCGCTCTACAATGCCACCTCGGGTCCGCGGCCCGCGGTGGACGTGTCCCTGATCCTGCGCTGGCTCCGGCCCGGTGCCGAGTTCCTGACCAAGGCCGGCCTGCGGCCTGACGCACCGCCGGCGTTACTGCTCGATGCCGATCGAAATCGGCGCGAGCCCGGCCCCGGGGACTACGACAACCGATGGGTGGTGCTGCCGCAGGACTTCCCCTCGGCCGCGTTTCTCCAGAGCCGGAAGATCCGCGAAGTGGTCCTGGTGCAGCGCGGCACGACCACGCCGCGCGAGGACCTGGCGCACGTGCTCCGTCGCTGGCAGGACGGCGGCGTCCGGATCCTGGCTCTCGACCTCATGCGGGGTGGCGCTCCGGAGCCGATCGACGTCCCCCGGCCCTCGGCCTTTCGCGTCACCTGGTATGGGTTGATCGCGCTCCTCGGGCTCCGGCGAAGCAACGTAGGAGGGTTCGGCGGGATGATCCCGGAGCAGACCAGCGGGGGCGGCGGGTTCCACGGCGGGTTCGCCTGAGGCGCGGCCCTACCCGTCGAGCGCGGTGACTGAAACGTCCACCCGCCCATCCTCGCCATAGCGGACGCTGACCCGCCAGGGCTGGCAACACACCTGGCAATCCTCGACGTACTCCTGCACCGGCCCGCCCCCCGGATCGAGCACGATCTCCATCGCCTCCCCGCAGTAGGGACACGACACCACCGTGCCGGTCTCCGCGGTGCCGTCACCCAGGGGAAACTCCGGCTCGAGATCGTCGTCGTCGTCGGCCCACCGGACCATGGTCTTCACGATAGCCGATTTCGCCCGATTCCGCCCCGTCCGTTTGCGCGATCGGCGGGGGAGTCCCATGTTGGGGGACTCGTGCGCTTCCTGGCCGTCTTCATCCAGTGGCCGGGGCTGGCCCTGGTGCCGGCCGGCCTGTTCTTCGCCGTGCACCGTGCGGCGCGGCGCCGGCTGGCAGCGGGCGCGGCCTGGGCGTGGCTGCTGTACGCCGCCTACGAATACGGGATGAAGCGCCGCTGGCTCTGCTCCGGCGAGTGCAACATCCGCGTGGATCTGCTGTTGCTGTACCCGGCGCTCCTCGTGCTATCCGGCGCGGCCGCCGTGAGCGGCATCCGCGCTCTCAAGCGCCGCACCGCTGCGGGGAACTCGTGACCGCTTCAACCGTCCCCAAACTCGGCCTGGCCTCGCTGGCGCTCCCGTTGGTCCTGGTCGCCGTCTGGCTCCTCCTCGAGCGCGGCGGCATGGAACGGCTGGGCTACCTCGCCCCGGTCGCCACCGCCCTGCTGCTGGTGGCGACGGGCGGCGCCATCCTGGGCGGGGCGGCGCTGGGCGCGCAAGGGTGGCTGCGCGGGGAACGGCCCCGGATTGTCCCCGCCCTTGGCTTCCTCGTGAACGCCGGCATCGCGCTGCTCTTCGTCATGGCTCGTTGAGCCGCTCGCGGATCTCCCACCGGTACTGGCTGTCCTTCAGCTGCTCCTGCTGCTGCGGCGACAACGTGTTCTTGATGCGAACGAGCATGACCAAGTGCAGTCGCTTGATACTCCGCTCCAGGTCGAGCACCCGGTCGACCTGAGCCAGCACGGCCGCTTCCTCCACGGTGGGCTTGGCCAGGAGCTCGTGGAGCTTCTGCTGCTCGTCCTGCATCTGCCATTGGTGATCCACCACCCCGGACTGTAGGGCCTTGATGGCCTCGGTGATCGTGGTCCGCTGCTGTGCCGTGAGGCCCAGCTCCCGCTGATGCTCCATCACCAGCTCGGGTGGGAACAACAGCTCCTCGAACGAGTCCGGCTGCTTCAACTTTTGAGTTATGGAAGGCTCGGGCGGCGGCACCTGGGCGCCGAGGGCCGCGGGGACCAGCGCGGCCAGACCGAGAGCGAGCGGGAGACGTCGAGTCATGTGCGATTCCTCCGAAGGGTGTCGTCCATGAGACCGGGGGCCGGCGGGATATCGCCGGCGGTCCCGATCCGGGGGAGCTCCCGGAGCAGTGAGGCTCCGGGGGTAACGAGCAGAAAATCGGTAGGACCATTCCACGTGACGGCGCCGAGGTCGATGGGGTACGGCGGCTCGGGCCGGGACACCCGCCAGGCGTAACCGGCCGCGCCGGCGACCGCGAGCACAGCGGCCGCCGCCACGGCCAATCGAGTCGCCGGCCAGCGCCCCCTGGTCGCAGCCTCGGGCAGCCTGAAGGGCCGAGCCGCCATCTCGTCCTCGCCGGCAAGGGCGTGGAACCGGCGGCGCAGCGCATCGTCGTCGTGGTCGATCATCGGTCCTCCTCGCCCAGCAGCCCTCGCAAGCGTGCCTTGCCGCGCTCGTAGTGAGTGCGCGCCGTTCCAAGGGATACGCCCAGGACGTCGGCCGCCTCGGCGATGCTCAGGTCCTGATAGAACACCAGGTGCAGCAGCTCGCGTTGCCGGGGCGGCAACCGGCGCAGGGCCTCGACCAACCGCGCCGTCGATTCCGCCCGGGCCAACTCGGCGGCGGGGTCGGCCCCGGGATCCCGGCCATTGAACCGCGACAGCGGGAGAAACCGGCCGATCGCCCGCCGTCGCCGCTCCTCGGCCGCCGTCCGGCGAATCACGCCGAACAGCCAGGTCCTGAAGGCCGACCGCCCGCCGAACCGGGCCCGCCCGTCCACGATCTTGAGATAGGTCGCCTGCAACACATCCTCCGCCACGGTCCGGTCCCACCGGCAGCACGCGAGCGCCCAACCAAAGGCCGCGCGGTGGTGGCGCGCGAGGTCCGCTTCCAGGTCGCTCGAAATCAACGAAGAATGAGTGTCGAGCCGCCGGCGTTCATATGACAGTGGCGGGGCCGGGCCGGCCGGTTCATCTTGCGCCATGCGCGCTCTCGTTCTGGCGATCACCACCACCGCCTTCGCCGCGCCCGCGGCCGCCCAGGGCCCCGACTGGACCCGGTTCACCGAGGCGCTCGCCGCGTGCGCCCGGTCCGACGGCATCGTGGGCCTCGGCGCCGTGCTGGTGCGGGACGGCCGGATCGCGGCCCGGTACAATCTCGGGCTGGCCGACCGCGACCGCCGGCAACCGGCGACCGACTCGACCCTCTACCACTACGCCTCGATCACCAAGACCCTGACGGCCGTCGCCATCATGCAACTGCGCGACCGCGGCCTACTCTCGCTCGACGATCCCGCGACCCGCTGGGTCCCCGAGCTCCGCCGAGTGCACAACCCCTTCGGCTCGATGGACGCAATCACCGTACGGATGCTCCTCTCGCACACGGCGGGCTTCCAGAATTCCACCTGGCCCTACGGGCGCGGCCGGCCGTGGGAGCCGTTCGAGCCCACCGAGTGGTTCCAGCTCGTGGCCATGATGCCGTACCAGGAGATTCTCTTCCAGCCGGGCTCACGCTTCGGGTACAGCAATCCGGCGTTCATCTATCTAGCCCGCATCATCGAAGCACTTACCGGCGACGCGTGGCAGTCCTACGTGCAGAAGAACATCCTGGCACCGCTCTCCATGACTCGAAGCTACTTCGGGATCACCCCACCGTGGCTCGCCGCCCACCGCTCGAACGGCTACGCCATCCGGTCCGACAGCGCGGGCCGGGGGACCGTGGTCACTACGGGGCGGGAGTTCGACCCGGGGATCACCATCCCCAACGGCGGGTGGAACGGCCCGCTGGACGATCTGGCCCGGTGGCTCGCGTTTCTGGCCGGGAACACCGGCCCGGAGATTCTCGCTCGAGCCACGCTCGAGGAAATGTGGCGGCCGGTGGTCGAACGGGCCCCGGACATGTGGGAAGGACTGTCGTTCGAGATCCGCCGGGGCGAGCCGCGGCTGGTGTCGCACACCGGCGACCAGGGCGGGTTCCACTCGGAGTTCGTGCTCAATCCCGCGGCGCGCGTCGCGGTGGCCTTCGTGTTCAACACCTCGCCCGAAGGCGGCGGCCGGCCGGGGTCGGCGGCGTGCACGGCACTCGATGGGGCCGCGAGGCCGCTGCTGGGCGCGGCGCCATGAAGCGCGGCGCGGTCGCCCGGGCCCTCATTGCCCTGCCGCTCGCTTCCAGCCCCATAGCGGCCCAGGGCACCGACACCGTTCCCGCCGCGCGCGTCGAGGCCCGGGAGTGGTTCCGCGACGCCAGGCTGGGAATGTTCGTCCATTGGGGTGCCTACAGTCTGCTGGGTCAGGGCGAGTGGGTCATGCAGAACCGGGGCATTCCGGTCGAGACCTACGAGTGGCTGGCCTCGACCTTCAACCCGGTCAAGTTCGACGCCCGCGCGTGGGTCGCGGTGGCGCGGGCCGCCGGCGCCCGGTACATCACCATTACCGCGCGCCACCACGACGGCTTCTCGATGTTCGCCAGCGACGCCACCCGCTACGACATCGTGGATTGGACCGGCTTCGGGCGGGATCCCCTCCGCGAGCTAGCCGAGGAGTGCCGCCGGGCCGGCATCAAGCTGTTCTTCTATTACTCGCAGCTCGACTGGCATCATCCCGACTACTGGCCGCGGGGCCGCACCGGCCGCGCCACGGGACGGTCCGAGAACGGCGACTGGGATCGCTACCTGGACTTCATGGACCGCCAGCTCGAGGAGCTGCTCACGCGGTACGGCCCGCTGGGCGGCATCTGGTTCGACGGCATGTGGGACAAGCCGGAAGCGGACTGGCGCCTCGCCCGCACCTACGCGCTCATCCACCGGCTCCAGCCCGCGGCGCTGATCGTCCCCAACCACCATCTGGCGCCGCTTCCCGGCGAGGATGTCCAGACCTTCGAGCAGGACCTGCCGGGCGCCAACACCGCCGGCTTCAACACCACCGAGATCGGGGCGCTCCCGCTGGAAACGTCGCTCACGATGAACGACTCGTGGGGATTCAACATCACCGACACGGCCTTCAAGTCGGTGGGCGAGTTGGTGGGCTATCTGGTGCGGGCGGCGGGCGCCGGCGCCAACCTGCTGCTCAACGTGGGGCCACGCCCGGACGGCACCATCCAGCCGGAAGCGGTGGAGCGGTTGGAGGGGTTAGGGCGCTGGCTCACCGCCCACGGCTCATCGATCTACGGCACGCGGGGCGGCCCCGTTCCCCCGCGCGCCTGGGGCGTCACGACCCGGCGGGGCGATACGGTGTTCGTCCACGTGCTCGACTGGCCCGACCGGATTCTGGCGTTGCCGCCGCTGGACAGGCGGATCCGCCGGGCGGGCCTGCTGGCAGGCGGAGCGCCCGTGCCCTTCACGCAGTCGGAGGCCGGCGTGATGCTCACCTTGCCGTCGGCCGCGGCGGACGAGCCCGACCGGGTAGTCGTGCTGGAGATGACGCGGGGTTCGCGGAACTAGATTCGGGAGGCGGATGAATGCTCCTGCTCATGTGGGTCGCGGCGATTCTCGCGGCCACGGTGCACGTCCTGATCTTCTGCATGGAGAGCCTGTGGTGGGACAGCCCGAGGATCCGGCGGCGCTTTCGGCTGACTGACGCCCAGGCCGAAGCCAGCAGGCTCTTCGCCTTCAACCAGGGGTTCTACAATCTCTTCCTGGCCTGCGGGATCGCGGCGGGGCTGGTGCTCACCGCGCGCGGACACCCGGGTGCCGGGCTGGTGCTGGTGGGCTGGAACTGCCTTTCCATGCTTGGCGCGGCGGTGGTCCTGACGGTGTCGGCGCCGCGGATGCGGGTCGCCGCGCTGGTTCAGGGAGCGGCCCCCCTGGTGTTCCTGTTGGCTGCGGCGATCAGCGGCCTCGGGTAGGGGGCGATACTGCCCCGATCACTCCGCAGTCGAGGGCGGAAGCCCTCGCTCGGCGCTGGTGCCTGGACCGGTGGGGGCAGCCGTAACTCGATGACCGGCAACCGATTGACTCGGCTACCACTAGTGGTAGTGGCGGCGAAGCCCCCCGCCGCCATCTTGTAGCACCCCGAATTGGTGGCGCGTATGACCCTTCGCTTCGATCGTAGCCTGCGGCTGCCGCCCGACGAGTTCTTCGTCACGGCGACGCCCAAGAGCGGCATCTGCATTCACCACACCGTGGGCGGAAGCGCCAAGTCCACGTTCGACTGGTGGCTGCAGGACCGCTCGAAAGAGGGCAGCCGGCTGAAGGTCGGGACGGCATTCGTGATCGACCACGACGGTACCGTGTTCGAGGTCTTCGATCCCGCCGCCTGGGCCTATCAATTCGGCCTCCCCTGGCCGGCCACCAAGAAGCTCGCCTTCGAGCAGCGCTTCATCGGCATCGAGATCGCGAGCGAGGGCGCCCTCATCGAGCGCAACGGGCAGCTGTACTGCTTCGACCGCGTTTCCGACCGCACCAAGAAGAACCGGGCGGAGGCGTTTGATTTCGGTCAGGACTACCGGGGGTACCGCTATTTCGACCGCTACGCCGAGGCCCAGGTGGTGGCGCTCACGGAGCTGGTCAACGACCTGTGCGACCGCTTCGCGGTGCCGCGGCGCGTGCCGGACGGGTTCCTGGACTTCTACGGCGACGCATTGGCGGGGTTCGAGGGCGTGATCGGGCACACGATGGTCCGCACCGACAAGACCGATCCGCTGCCCGACCGGGCGTTCTGGCAGCGGGTGGTGCGCGACTGCCGCCTGAGCGCCGTCCCCATCAGCCCGGCGGCACCACCGGGAGGGCGCATGAGCGACGCGGAGATCGAGGCGCTGTTCCAGCACAACGCCGACCAGCTTGCCAAGATGAACGTGGCGGCCGCCGGCCTGGTGAGCGCGCTCCTGGACGAGCTGGAACGGGCGGGCCGCAAGACCTATGTCCGGCTCAAGAACCCCGCGGCGCGCGGGCACAAGGTCGATTACGACTTCGTGCAAGGAGACCGCCGGCTGGTGGCGACGCTGGCGAACGCCCTCGGCTTCAAATCGGTATCGGACACCCGGCTAGAGGTGCACGGTGGCTAGCGGACGCCTGCTCGCCTCCGCGGGCGTCGGGGTGCTGGCGTTCGGCGTCGTCGCCTTCGTGGCCTATCGCTCGTCCGCCGAGGCCATCCACCGGGTCGAGATGGAAGCGGCCGCGCTTCGCGCCCAGCGCGACTCGATCCGCGCCGTGGCCAATCTGCGGGATTCGCTCAGGACCGTGATCACCGCCACCACCGACAGCCTGCGCCAGCGCACCGACTCCCTGCGCTTGAGCGTAGCCCGCATAGAGGCTGGACGTGAGGCGGCCGAGCGGGCCGTCTGGCACCTCCGCGACAGCGACGCCACGGAGCGCGCCTTTCGCGAGGCCTACCCGGAGTTCGCGCCGGCCATGCGCGTGACGCAATACCAGGACCCGGGCGGCCCCGTCCTCAACTACCTCATGCTGCCAACCAACACGACGCGCAGCTTCATCGTCTACCGGCTGCGGGCCGATTCCCTCGAGCTGGTGCGCGATTCGCTGCTGCTGCTCGATACCCTGAACGTGGCCGTCATCGGCCTCAAGGACTCGGTCATCACCCTCACGCGCCTCAACGAAGACGCGTTCCGGATCGGGTTCGACAGCGCTTCGGCCGCGTTCGAGCGGTTGCGCGCTGACTTCGAGACTCTGGCGCGGAAACCGAGGCTGGGCTTCAACGTGCCGACGCTCGGGGGCATGCTGGCCGCGCTCGGCGTCGGGTTCGTGGTGGGATTCGTGGTCCACTGACGCGGATCGGGCTCAGCCGCGTCGCTCCTTGAGGATCGCCCGCGCCGCGTTCCGACCCGGCCCGCCCGCGATCCCGCCGCCCGGATGGGTCCCCGCGCCGCACAGGTACAGCCCGGCGATCGGCGTCCGATACCGGCTCCACCCCGGCACCGGCCGCATGAACAGGATCTGATCGAGGGTCATCTCGCCGTGGTAGAGATGCCCCTCGGTTACTCCGTAGCGGGCTTCCAGATCGGGCGGCGCCAGCACCTCGCGCACCGGCAGGAGCCCGAGTCCGGGCACGTGTTCCGCCAGCGCGCGGGCGACCAGCTCGCCCAGCGCCCGGCGGCGGGCGGCGTCCCAGGCCCCGTCGGCCAGGGCATACGGCGCGTACTGCACGTGCGCCACGAGCCGCCCATTTTCCCGCCGCGCCTCGATGCCGGGTTGGGCCGACACGCGGCCGTACTTGGCGTCGTCGTACGCCCGCTCGAGGTAGTCCACCGAGGGCGCCAGGGCCAGCGCCTCGAAGCCCGGTTCGCGGTCGGTGTCGAGCGTGACGCGGGCCACGACCCCGCGGCACTTCACGTGCCGCACCGCGCGCAGGAACTCCGGATCCAGCCAGGCGGCGTCCACCAGCCCCAAGAGGGTGCGCCGCGGATCCGCGCTTGATACCACGAGCGCGGCGGCGATCTCCTCTCCGCCCGCCAGCACCACGCCCATGGCCCGCCCGTCCCGCACGGTGATCCGCACCACGTCGGCGTTGCGCCGCAGCTCGACCCCCGGGAGCCCGGCCAGCACCG
>Ga0214473_10006153_pt1 | contig 14362 bp, 11 predicted proteins | sample RVTome_7_FD_203509 | JGI IMG/M metagenome (GOLD analysis project Ga0214473, IMG submission 203509) | Soil microbial communities from uranium-contaminated site in the Upper Colorado River Basin, Wyoming, United States - RVT98D197 | ecosystem: Environmental > Terrestrial > Soil > Contaminated >... | reverse complement strand
CTGAGCCAGCACATGCACGACTTCCTGAGGGCCTATGTCCAGCGATACGGGACCGGCTGCTATCGGACCGAGATTGCTAACGAGCTGGTCAGCAGCCCGGGCACCGACTGGTACTACCAGCAGTCCAGCATCGGAGCCGCGGGCGGCAAGACCGTCGCTCAGTACGTGGATCAACTGGCCCGGTGGGCCAAGGCTGCGAATCCGAGCGTCAAGCTCTACCTCAACGACACCCGCAACGAAGACTCGCAGACTTCCATGGGGACCGCGAACGCCTTCGCGGACCTCGTCCGGACGTTGAAGGGGATGGGCACGCCCCTCGACGGGCTCGGGTTCCAGTGCCACCAGCGGCTCAACGGAGGGTACAACTACGCCTCGGTGCAGGGCGTCTTCGCGTACTTCGCCTCGCTCGGGTACGACCTCCACATCACCGAGATGGGCATCACCGCCGCCGTCAACGCCAGCGGCATCGTGAGCTCGAGCGATCAAGCGGCGCAAGCGGCCCAGTTCTCCTCGCTCGTGAAGGCCTTCGTGGCCGGGGCCGGGGCGAAGGGGAAGTCGATCGCCACCTGGGGGACCACGGACACGAACGCGTTCGACGTGGGCGGTCTGCTCTGGGATGTCAATGCCCAGCCGAAGGCCGGCTTCCAGGCTGTTCTGAACGCCCTCAACGAGTGACGAACAGCTCAGGCGCGCCTCGCCAGGAGGAGCTCTCGAGAGAACCTCGCGAGGAAGATGCTGTTCGTGACCAGGTACCGTCGCCAGAGGCGGGCGGGCTCTCTCACGAGCCTGAAGACCCATTCGAGACCGCGGCGTTGCATCCAGGCGGGCGCCATCGGCTTGTTCCCGGAGTGAAAATCGAACGCGGCGCCCACGCAGACCTGCACGCCCTCGATCACCGAGCGGTGCGCGAAGGCGAACTCGTCCTGACGGGGGCAGCCGAGCCCGATGAAGATGATCCTGGCCCCGGTGCGGTTGATGCGCGCCACCATCGCTTGATCCTCCTCCGGCGTCAGCGCTCTGAAAGGTGGAGACTCCGAGCCGACGATCCGCAGGGTCGGGAACCAGCGGGCGAGGTTCTCGCGTAGCCGTTCGACCACATGAGGCGCGCTCCCGTACAGGTAGACGCCCGTTCCTTCCTCGGATGCCCGCCTGCACAGGCGCAGCATCAGCTCCGGCCCGTAGACGCGATCCGACAGATGCGTGCGATGGAGGAGGTTCAGCGCCCAGCGCACCGGCTGCCCATCCGGCACGACCAGCTCGAAGCTGTTCAATTTCTGCTTCAGCACGGGATCTCGGGCCGCCGTGACGACCGCGTGCACCGGAGCGGCATTCACGATCGCCCTCTCTTCTTCCCGAGCGGCCGTCATGATCGCCGCGACCGCCTCGTCGTAGGTGGTCGCGCTGATGCCGACGTCGAGGACCGGGAACTTTCGCGGCCATGTCTGCATGCCGTTCGCCATCTTCACGCTCCCGTCCCACGGGAAGAAGACGTCGCGCGCCCCTACAACGCTCCATGACCGAGCTGGGCCGCCCACCGGTTCTGCAGCATGCGCGCCTTCTCCAGCAAGGGTGGGTGTAGCGAGAGTGTCCTCTTCACCACGGCGCGCGCCCCCTTCCGCAAGCTCTCGGACAGGGGCTGCGTACCGAGGTTGCCGATCAGCCGCCTGTGCGTGGCGTAGTGGTACTTGTACCGCTCGTCGCCCAGCAGGAAATCAAACTGCGCGTGACAGCGCGCCTGGCTCCCGGCCAGCATGTACTCGAGGAGCAGCCGCCCCGGCGCGAAGGAGAACGCGCCGCGATCGTAAGCCGGCACCCAGTAGAAGAAGCGGCGTTGCCACACCACGCCCAGGTGTGCCGCCACCAGCCGCTCGCCGGCTCTCAGAGACGAGATGACCAGCAGCCCCCGCCGCCACAGCTCCCGGAACATCTGGACGTTCTGCAGGATGGAGAGCTCATCGCGGAGATTGCTGCGGACGTACTGGGACCTCTTCCAGGCGACCGCCAGGTCGAAGACCTCCGGCCGTCGATCATCCCACTCGAACCGCAGCCGACCCAGCGCCTTCTCGAGGTTGCGCTGCCGCCGCCTGGAGTCTCGAGCGAGGTTGCCGCGCCGCGAGACGAAGTGCGCCTGGAACGCCGCCCAGTCGTGAAACCGCGACCAGTCGATGTACGGGGCGACCGCGACGTTCGGCGAGTGCGGAGCCTCCTCGGGCGAGGGGCCCTGGATCTCCCGCGCCTCGAGCGCCACCCGCGGCAACCACCGGACGGCCCGCGCGCCGCCTGGGCCAGCAGCGCCCTCCCTCGAATCTACAGGCTCGAGGAAGTCCAGGTAGTGGTACGAGCCGGGTCGCGGGCCATCCGTGATCATGGGCCCGTGCCCCTCCACGTCGACGAGCCGGAAGAGCTTGCCCTCTGCCGCGAAGAGCCCGACCTGATAGCGCCGCCCGGGAAACCACGTGGCGGCTAGCGCTTCGAGGTACGCGTCGCTCGAGTAGAAGTTCATGGGAACGGTTCCCTCGACAGGATCACAGCCAGCGGTAGACGGCGTCGGGGATGTGGTAGCGGCGCTTGTTGAGGACGATCCCGAGCACCGTCCCCCCTCCCCTCTCGAGGGACTCCTTCGCCTTCAGCGCGATCGGCCAGCGCGTCCTCTCCGCCTCGACCACCAGCACGATCCCGTCGGACATCCTCGAGGTGCCCACCGCGCCTGGCTGGAAGACGGGTCCGGAATCGACCAGGACGACGTCGAATCGGCTCCGGAGCTGCGCGAACACCTGCTCGACCGTCGCGAGGTCGACCAACCTGGGGATCGAAGAGGAACGCCTGGAGAAGGGCACGATCGAGAGGCTGGGATGGGAGGTGATGTAGACGCCGCGCTGCATCGGCTCTCCGCGCACGATCAGGTCGTCCCACCCCACCAGCGCGTCGATCCCGAAATGCAGGTGCTGGTCCGGGTGAATCTCGTTGCCGTCGACGATCAGCACGGACCGCTGCACGTCGTCGGCCAGTGCCCTGGCGTAGGCGCGCACGATCGTCGACGTCCCCTCCTCCCGCCGCGCTGCGGTGAACTGGATCACGCGCCGCCGCACGTCGCGGAGCAAGGCGTCGAGCCTCTGGTGCAGGAGGAGCATCTCATCTCGCATGGTCAGGATGACGGCGCCGAGCGGCTCGTCCCGTCCGCTCGAGTCCGCGCCTGGGCTGTCGCTCACTGACGATCGCAATGTCTTCATGCTGGGCTCACGACGCATGGCTCACGAGTACTGCTTCACGCTCACCAGCACGGGGAGGTTCAACCGCTTCTCCGCCGCCTCCGGAGTCGACACGCCCTGCCCCGCGAACTCGGCGGCGAAGGCATAGATCACCGCGCTCAACAGGGCCAATGCCGCGCCGATGGCGAGCCTGAGTCCGAGTCCCGGGCCCGCCGGCCTGGTGGGGACGAAGCCCTCGTCGATCACGTTGATGTTCGAGATGCGGTGCAGGTTCATGTCGGAGGAGAGGCGCATCTCCTCGACCTTCGCCTTGTACGTCTGGTAGTTCCTCTCGTCGTCCGTCACCTCCCGTCGAAGCGCCGCCAGCTGCGCCTGGTTCTGGTCCATCTCCCTGATCTGCTGGTCCACCTCGCCGAGGAGCCGCGACACGTCCGCCATTCGCGACCGGCGGGATTGTGATTCGCCGCGGAGCCTGATCAGATCCTTCTGCAGCTCGCCCTGAACCTCAAGCGGCCGCGACAGCTGGAGCGCCCCCGCAAGCGACCGCAGACGCCGCTGGAGCTCGCCCAGCTCCACGCTCGCCTGCCGATGGGAAGTGTTCAGGTCCGCGCGCTGCCTGAGCAGCTGGTTCATCTGTTCCGCGTAGTCGAAGACGCCGCGTCCCTGCCGAAACGCCTCCCACCTGCTCTCGGAGCCCTTCAGCTTCTCCTCGTATTCGCGGAGCCGCCCCTGCAGGAACCGGAGCGTCGTATCGTTGAACACGATCTCGAGGTGCCTTTGCTTGTAGAGATCGACGAGGACGTGCAACGCCTCCGCGGCAACCGCCGGATCGCCGTGCTTGAACTTGACCTGCAGGACGCTCGACCGCTTGACGGGTGCGGTGGATAGGTTCTTGCGAAACCGCCTCGCCGCGTCCGCGATGGTGGGCGCGCCCCGGAGCCGCCCGAGGAGCCCGCGCGCAGGGTAGAGCCGGTGGACGCCAAAGGTCTCGATGGCATCTCGGATCAGGTTCTCGCTGCTCAGGATCTGCGCCTCCGAGTTGAGGACCTCCTCCGGGGTGACAGGCATGATCGGGCGCTCCTGGCCCAGCTCGGGTCGGTACTCGCGTCCGTACTCGACCAGGATCGAGGCTTGCGCCTCGTAGGCCGGGCGCTGCACCAGCAACAGGACCGCGACGAGCACCGCGACAGCGGCGAAGACGCAGACCATCCTCCGCATGTGCTTGAAGAAGACGGTGAGGACTTCCCGCCCGCCGAGGCTGCCCTCCTGCGGCCCGCCTGGGCCGTCGTGGACGGGACCTCGCGGACCGATGACGTTCAAGGGGCCCAAGGGCGATCCTCCTCGCGCAGCTTCACGCCGCGCGCACCCCGGGACCTCGCGACCTCCAGCGCGCGCGCGTAGATCCCCATGAGCAGCGCATAGTTCCGATCGTCGCCGTACTTCTCCTCGAATTCGGCCCGTGCCCTGGACCGCATCGCCGCGAGGTGCCCGGGATGCGAGACGAGCCACTTCACCGCGGCCGCCAGGTCGGAAGCGTCGCCCGCCGTGAAATGCAGCCCCGTCCGCCCGCTATCCACCAGCTCCGCGGTCGCTCCGTGGCGCGGCGCCACCACCGGAAGACCCGCGGCGAAGGCCTCGATGATGACCATTCCGAAGGTCTCGTACCAGCGCGACGGGACCACCAGGATGCTGGCCCCCTGCATGAGCCGACGCACCTCGTCGCCAGGGCGTTGGCCGAGCCACTCGCAGTCGCGCGACGCCCGGGCCGTGGCTCGCATCGCCCGCAGCAGCGGGCCGTCCCCGACGATCTTGAGCGGGATGAGGCCGTGGAGCCGCTCCCAGGCGCCGAGCAGCGTCTCGATCCCCTTCTCCTCGGAGATCCGGCCGACAAACAGCGCGTAGCCCCCACGCCCATCGCCCGGCACGGAGTCGCCGGCCAGAAAGTGCGGCTTCACCGCCACCCGCTCCGGAGCAAAGCCCGCCCCGACGAACTTCTCGCGGACGAAGTCGCTGGGAGCGATGCATACGTCCACCATCCTGGACCAGGTCCCGAGGGCCCGATGCGCGGTCAACATGGCGCCGACCGCCGCGGTGGCCAGGCGGCTCTCCCGGTAGCAGCCGTGGAGCACGCTGGGCCACGGTACGGATCGCCCGAGGCAATCCTGGCAAGGATGGCCGTGGCGAAAGAGGAGGCCGTTGGGACAGAGGAGCCGGAAGTTGTGCAGAGTCTGCACGATTGCCGCGCCAGCCCGCCGGCTCGCGAAGTGAACCGACGGCGAGAGCAGCGGGAAGAAGTTGTGGACGTGCACGATGTCCGGCGCGAAGTCGGCGAGCTCGCGGGAGACGTCGCGCTTCGCGCGCACGGAGTAGATCGCGCGCGCGGCGGCCCGCGCCCGTGAGACGGAGAGATCGATGTCGCAATTGCTGACCTGGTACAATCGGACCGCCTGCCCGCGCGACCGCAGCAGGGCCATCTCCGCGCTCACCACGGTGTCCTCGCCGCCGGCGAGCCGGTAGCGGTCATGGAGCAATAGAACTCTCACGGCCGAACCGTGCCCTTTCCGATCGGAAGTTCAGGGACTCGAAGAAGCGGGCCTGGCCGAGCGCCCGGGGCGCCGCGAGCCGCAGCGCCTGGCGCTCGTACCCGATGGTCCGCGCGAGGCGGCAGCGCCATTCGAGGCAAGCGGCGCCGTCGCGCCACAGACCTGCGCGCATCAGCGAAGGGAGCGTGACGGCCAGCGCCTGCCCGGCGCGGAGGAGCCCGTCGCGGACGACCCGGGCGCGGCCTCGCTCCTTGTTGTCGAGGATCGCGTAGCCGGCTCCGTGACGGCTCGCGGTCCAGACCAGGTACTCCCTCGCGACACGGTACCGCGGGATGCGGTGGATTGCGCGGGCGCCCGGGGCATACCATATGGCATAACCGGCGCCGCGCACCCTTCGGAAGAGGTCCGCGTCCTCGGCCCCGTGGACGAGCTGGGGATCGAACAGGCCAATGGCCTCGAACACGCTCCGGTGGACGATCGAATTGCCGGTGGTGGGGAGCGACTTCCCCACCAAGGGCCCCTCCGTCTCGCCGGGCGGCGTCTCGCCGAGGAGCCCGCGGCAGAACGCCGGCAGCGGCACCGATCCCCCGCCCTCCATCCGCGGCGTGACCCGACCGCCCACGCAGAGCGCTCCGCTGGCGCGCGCGGCGGAGAGGAGCTCCCCCAGCCAGTGCGGATCCGCCAGCTGATCGTCGTCGAAGAAGGCGAGCCAGTCGGCGGTGGCCTCGCGGACTCCCCGGTTGCGCGCGTGGCAGACTCCTTGCGCCGGCTCGAACCGGTAGGTCACCCTGACGTGCGGCGGCGCCAGGACCCCCTCGACCACGGCCTTCGTCCCATCCGTCGACGCATTGTCCACCACGATGATCCCGAGAGAGCAATCCGCGCTGACCTCCTGGCGGACCAGGCTGACGAGCGCGTCCCCGAGCAGCGCCGCGCGATTGTAGGTGCTGACGATCACGTCGACACGCATGGTGATCTCGGCGCGACGGGGGCGGAGGTGGCGCGGAACGCCAGGTGGCCGAGGGTCCAGAACAGCAGGAAGGTCGGGAGGCTGGGATTGGGTTGCATCGTCTCGAAGAAGCCCGCCACGAGGAAGTAGACGAGCACGCAGACCATGAACCCGTGAACCCCGTCGTGGCTCGCCTTCAGACGGAGCGTCGCCCGCCAGAGGGCCCCTGCCATGACGGCGATATAGAGGCCGAGCCCGATGGCGCCGACGTCGAGCAGCTGTTCGACATAGGTCGAGTGGGCTTCGGCCACAGGCCAGCGCTGGGAGAGATAGATCTCCTGCACGTGGCGCGCGCCCCAGAAGCCCCCGAGACCGTAGCCGAGCACCGGCCGCTGGCTGATGTACCGCAGCAGCTCTTCCCAGAGGTCCGTCCGTCCGCCGAGCGTCCCGACGTCGCTGTCGGCGCGGGCCATCGAGACGGCCGTCTCGATGGCCGGACCGATCGCGTCGCCCACCGCGACGCAGGCAGCGCACAGGATCCACGTGCCTGCCGCGAGCGCAATGCACTTCTGCGACCGCCGCGCGGCGACCATCCACCTGACGGCCAGGGCCGCGAGCAGGCCGAGCAGGCTAGCTCGCGATCGCGTGAGCAGAAGCACGGCCACGCCGATCGAGGTGGCCGCGCCGATGCGCCAGCGACGAGCCCTCTGCCAGTCCGTCGAGGCCGCGGCGCTCAGGAGGATCGCACAGAGGGAGCCCACCGTGTTCGGATGGAACACACCCGAGAAGCGGTAGTCCGGGGCAAAGGGATGGAGGGAGCCCGTGAAGCATTCCGCGGCGAACGCGATCAGCAGATACACCGTGGCCGCGAAGAGCGCGAACGAGACCATGTCCTCGGCCGGCAGGAGCCGAACCAGCCCCGCCGCCGCCAGGGCCATCATGCCGAAGGCGGCCACCCGGCGCATGGTGAGCTGAGGCTCGTCTGCCCAACCGATGCTCAGAAAGTACAGCGCGATGTAGGCCGTCAGCAACCAGCCGAGCGCCCCCATCGGTCGAAGCCGCGCGACGCCGCGCTTGCTGACGAGCGCAGAGGTGCCGAGCAGGCCGAGCGCGATGCCCGCCGCCTGCCGGTTGCGATTGCCCGACTCGTTCCCCTGCTCCATGGAGTCCAGCTGGCCCGCGAAGCCCGCCTGAAGCCCCTCCTGCACCTCTCCCCAGGTCGTGGCGGAGCTGTACGCGAGCACGAAGAACACCGCCGCGCAGATGACGAACAGGAGCCAGCGCACCAGAGGGCGCACCCCGACAACCCGAGATCCCTGGAGCGCGCTGGTCGTCACCGGGGGCCGCCCTTCGCCGCCTGCGCGGAGGTTTGGTCGGAGATGGGCGCTGCCAGCGCCTCGGCTCCTTCCGTCGACGAATGGCTATCCTGGCCGGTTTGCTCCGCAAACTTCCGGAGCGAGCGATGGGTGATCGGGTAGCGCGCGGTTCTCGTCCACGAGATCTCGACACCGCCGCCCCTCCGGTAGAATCGGTTGTAGTCCGAGGTGTTGCCGGTCGCCTTCTCCCCGACGTACATGACGAGGTCGGCCTTGCCGGTCTCGCGGATGACGTTGTTCCTGAGCGCGTTTTCCTTCAGCTGGGGGTGCTCCGGACGCGGCGCGCCGTGAACGACGATTCCCCAGAGGTTGTGATCGAGGGTGTTGTTGGCGACCGAGACGTGGCTCGACGCCGACACGTAGATCCCCTGCTCCGAGCTGCCGGTCACCAGGTTGTGCGAGATGACCGCCTGGTCCGAGATCTCGTACTCGATCCCCCGGCTGTTGCCCTGGAGGATCGACCGCGCGATGGTGATGTTCCTGCAGCCCAGATCGAACCAGAGCCCGGGCCCGTCATTGGAGCGCGCGGTGTGCCTGAGGACGCGCACGCCGTTGCAGGAATTGGAGGCCTTGACGCCGCCGGACTGGTAGTATCGATAGAATCCCCGGTAGTTGTTGTAGCTCGTCTCGTTCCCCTCGAGGACGATGTCCTGGGCCGGGCGCCCGGCGTACGGCGCCCAGCCGTGGGCAGCGTCGGAACCGTTGATCGCGATCCCCAGATCACCGTTGTGGTTGGCCACGTTGTCCTGGATGCGGTGGCCCTGCCCGGAGATGCTCAGCCCCACGAAATCGCCGTGGGTGAACGCGCAGCCAGTCACGGTCCATGAGCTGCCTTCGACGTTCACCATGCCGCGCATCGATCCGCTGGCGCTGCCGTTCGAATGCGAGAACTCGAGTCCTCGGAGCTCGATGAAGCTGGACGTGCCCGAGGACAGGACGTCATCACGGTCGGACGCCTCCATCCGATGAGCGTTCGGGTCTCCGTCGTCCGGGAGCCGCACGTACAGGGTCGCGGACCGTGCGTCGTGGAAGAACGAGGCGGGGGTCATGTCGGCGAGGCCCCGCCCGACGGGAGGGAGGATCGGCCGACCGTCCCAGGCGCGGGTGTGGAACGGGCTCGTGACGCCCGTCTGCTGCAAGGGTCGACCATCGCCGAAGACCTGCTGACTGTTCACCTTCCAGCCGGTCTTCTTCCAGATCCCACCCCCGGCCGCTGTCCAGCCGGTCACCACGTCCGACCCCTTGACGACGACCTCTCCCCCGCCGGCGGCGACGACGTGGATGCGCCGCTCGGGGCCCGCGCCGCTCCGAGGGAATCGGATGGACTCGCGGTATGTCCCGGGCGCGACCCGGACCGTGTCTCCCGGGAAGGCTCGCGCCACGCCGGCGGAGATGGTCTTGAGCGGCTGGCCTGGCTGGCTCCCCTCGTTGCGATCAGCGGCGGCGGGATGTGCCACGTCGACGTAGAGGTCCCGGGCGGAGGCGCCAGCCGGCCCGGTGCTCATCAGAGCCACCGCGAGCGCCGCCGCGGCGATGAGCGGGACGGCAGGCGCGCGCGGCAGAAGATGTTGGCCCAGGCTCATGATCCGGTCCCGGATGCTGGTCCCGCGATCACGACGTCGCCCGGCAGCCACGAGCCCATCCCCTTGCGGTACTCCCTCCACTTGAAGAGCGTCGCGAGCGAATGGCCGACGAGGAGGCCGATGGCGGCTCCGATCGCGCCGAGCTCGGTCACCAGCGCGAACCCCAGCGTGACAGTGACCAGGACCTCGATGAGGTTGCTCTTGAACGTGACGTCGGCGCGCTCCATGAGGAGCAAGGCATGGTGCGCCGGCAGCGACAGCCAGTCCGCGACCAGCGCCAGGGAGAGGAGGCCGACGGTCAGGCCGTGCCCGGCATAGCGCACCCCGTAGACGAGCTTCAACAGCTCCCCACCGCCCAGGAACAGCGCCGGGCACATGAAGCTCATGATGGCGCCGAACGCGAGGAGGGCGGCACGCGTCACCCGCTGGACAGCGCTGGCGCCCCCCTCCGCGAACGCGTGCGTGATCCTGGGGGCGAGGAAGTTGCCCATCCCGATCACCAGCGGGTTGGTGAGCGCGGTGATCCCCGTGCACGCGGCGAGGGTACCGGCCTGATCGGCTCCGCGGGATGCCGCGATGAACCAAGGGTAGAGCAGGGTACCGGCCACGGTCGCGAGCCCTGCCGCCAGCGACCACCTGCCGATGACCCAGTTCATCTGGAAAGCCGCCAGCACCCGCCCCGGGACGAGCTCGACGAGCCGCCGGGCCGGCAGGACCCAGAGCAGCACCGCGACGGCGCTCGTGGCGCCCGTCACCGCAAACGCGGCGCGCGCCGAGAGCCTCCCGACGTGCGCCAGCCACAGGAGGGCCGCGAGCTGGAGCACGGCCACCGCGATGTCGAGCAGCAGGACCGACGCGAAGCGGAGCCTGCTGAAGAAGAGCTGCCGGCCGTACTCGCGCGCGAGCGTGAACGCGATCGTCAGCGCGAGCATGGACAGGACCGGCCCAAAGCCCTGGACACCCGCGCCCGGCGAGAGGAGGAGCAGGACCGACCCGAGCAACGCGACCGCCGCGACCGACATGACCATCTGGTGAACGAGGGTGCTGCCCGTGTACGCGCTCCTCTCCCCCGCGGGGACGCGCATGCAGTACACGTTGTACGGAACGGAGACGAGGTACGTCTGGGCGCTCGTCAGCAGCAACACCACGCTGAAACCGAGGGAGTAGAGGCCGAGCTCCGCGCGGGAGCAGCACCTCGCCACGATGACGCCGGTCAGGAAGTTCGTCATGCTGACCACTCCCTGATCCGCGATGGTCGTCATCCCCTGGCGCACGGCCGCGCCGGCCCGCCGCCCCAGCCAGGATCGCAGGCCGCCTGCCGCCCCCATCAGCGCGGCGAGTTCCGCAACCAAAGTGCGAACGGCAATCATCGATGACCGGCCCCTCGCGAGCCAGGCCACACCCCGCGCTGAGGACTTCCGGACCTGCGGTCCTCAAGGCGGGGGGAGCGCCGGCTCCCCCCGCACCCCCCAGACGAAGTTGTCGCGCCGCTCGACGATTCTCGGAAGTAGTAGATCAGCACGGTTTCACACCCCTCCCGCCAGGCGGGCCCGATGAGCGCGGGTCGCCGCGCAGGCGCGCTCGCGCCCACCTGAGCCACCCGCCCCAGCCGCTCGCCTTCACCGCGAAGGTGGCCATGGTGTCCTTCGCCGTGATCTCGAACCGCTCGCTCGAGAGCGGCGTCCCTGCAGCGAGGCCGGCCGCCCACCCGGATGTGTAACCGGCCTGCCCGGCGAGCTCGATGATCCGGGAGTCGAAGCTTCCGAACGGATACGCCACGGCGTCGACCTGGGCGCCGAGCCGGTCCTCGATCTCGGCGCGCGAGGCGGCGAGCTCGTGGAGGGCGGCGGCGTCCGTGCGTTGCCTCAGATCGGCGTGGGTCCGGCCATGGCTCTGGAACGAGATGCCATGGCGCTGCATCTCACGGATTTGACTCCACGTCATGAGCGGCACGGGCGCGGGGGGCCCCCACCCGCCGCTGGTCGTCCCGACGCACCCGCTCACGAGGAACACCGTCGCGGTGAGACCCATGCGTTCGAGGAGCGGGAACGCGGTGGTGTAAACGTCCAGGTATCCGTCGTCGAACGTGATGGCGATCGATCTCCGTGCCGGGTCTGCCCCCCCTCCACGGGGCACGGAACGGGGCACGGAAGGGGGCACGGAGCGGAACCCCATCTCCACCAGGTAGCGCATCTGCGCCGCGAATTGGTCCACGAACGTGCAGAGCGAATCAGGTGGGCCGGCGCGTGATCCAATCCGGTGATAGACCAGGACCGCCGGGCAGGCTCCACGGGGTGTGTGATCGCGTGCGATGATCATGACCACTCACGCCGCGCCAGCACCGCGCAGGACGGCGGGGATGGTCTTGAAGAGGATCTTGAGATCGAGCCAGAGGCTCCAGGTGTCGATGTACTGCATGTCGAGCTCCATCCAGCGTTCGAAGGAGACGTCGCTCCTGCCCCCGATCTGCCAGAGACACGTGATGCCCGGGCGGACGCTGAACCGGCGCCGGTGCCAGTCGCGCTCGAACCCCTCGTAATCGCGGACCGGGAGCGGCCGCGGCCCGACCAGGCTCAGATCTCCCTTCAGGACGTTGAGGAGCTGCGGCAGCTCGTCGATGCTGGTGTTGCGCAGCGCGGCGCCCACGCTGGTGATGCGCGGATCCTTCCTGATCTTGAAGACGGGACCGCTCGCCTCGTTGAGGTGCTCGAGCTCCCGCTGCCTGCGCTCCGCGTCGACCACCATGGTCCGGAACTTGAGCATGCGGAAGCGCCTCTTGTTCACTCCGATACGCTCCTGCGTGAAGAACACCGGGCCCGGTGAGGTCGCCTTGATGAGCAGCGCGACCGCGAGGAACATCGGAGCGAAGGCGACCAGCAGCGCCGCGGCCACGACCATGTCGATGGCGCGCTTCGCCGCCGCGGGCGCGCCCTCGATGGCTCCCGTCGCCATGGTGAAGATCGGCTCCGCCTCGTCCACCCCCTCGGCCATCACGCGGGCGTTCTTCAGCTCGAACAGGCTGGAGGGCAGCGTGACGCGGATGCCCTGCTCCTCGCACTGCTTCACGATTCTCGAGTTCAACTCGTAGAAGGACTTGAGGGGCAGGAACACCATCACCTCGTCCACGACCTGCCGCCGCAGCAGCTCTGGCAATCCCTTGAGGTCGCCAAGCAGCCGGTGCCCCGATCGCTCGAACTCCCCCGCGAGGTCCCACTCGCGGCTATCGACGAACCCGATCAGGCGGAAACCGAGCTCCGGCTTCGCCTCGAGCTTGCGCGCAAAGGCGATGGCACGAGAGTTCGTGCCGACGATCAGGACGCAGCGCAGGTTCCTGCCCCGGCGCCGGACCGCGCCCAGAACCCAGCGCAGCACCAGCCGGCAGGCGACGGTGATGGCCGCCATCGACGCGAAGAAGACCGGCAGGAAGAGACCCTGGACCATCGAGATCGCGAAGGAGACGGAGAGCAAGTAGATACCGGCGGATCCCGCCGCCGTCGCCTGCACGATCTTGGAAATTTCGCTCCAGCGGCTGGTCAGCCGCTTGGATTGATAGATGCCAAAAGCGGCAAAGACGACGTGCCAGATGACGAGGAAGGCTCCGAACAGAAGCAGGTTGCCGATCCCGATCCGTATGGCGAGGAACTCCTCGACGCTGGCTCCCTTCCGGGCGCCGGCCGCGGCCGTCGCCCCGAAGCAGAGGATCACCATGCATAGATCGAAAAGCTTCAGCGTGCTGAGCAGCACGCGCCTGCGCGGAATCACGACGGCTCCCGAATCATGATCACCGCTTGCTCAATATTGGCGCTGCGCCGCCCCGCCTGCCGCGCCGCCTGAAGAAGGCGAGCGCGGCATGGAAGGACCGCAGCTCCAATGGTATTCACGTCAGCAGCGCTATTCACGTGCGATCCTCCGCCCTCCATGCCCCCCCCCGGAGGCCCGCTGTGAAAGGGCGAAACACGAGTCAGACACCGAGTGGAAATACTGCGTCGCCCGTGTCACGGTCGCACAGTGCTGGCTTGGGTTGGCCCCTCCCGCTTACACTGAGTGTGGCGCGACGCCCGAGCGGAGCACCTGTTCGCGAGACCGAACCGAACGGTCGCGCGTGCCGGTTCTTGCACTACTCCGGGAGCCGCGTTGCCACGGTCGCTCCTTTCGTATTGTCTTGTCGCAATCCCGGACGGGCAGGACTGGTTACGAGCGGGTGAGCCGCCCATGCTGGGCCTTGGCCCAGGCGCGACGGCGAGACACTTTTGACGCTCCGTTCTGTGACGAATGGCGAAATCAGTAACGGACAATCCGTGACGAATGGTGGAACCCCTGGTCGAGCCGAGCAAAGGTCCTTGTCAGCGAGGAGACGTGCAGCGGTCGACGAGGTAGACGATCGACTGGTACGGGATCCCGGCGTGCACCGAGAGGCCGATCTCGCAGGTGCGGCTGTTGGAGAAGCCGACCTTGCAGTCGGGCGGCAGCGCGGGCCTGAGACCCGACAGCGCCGAAGCGTTGAGCTCCGGCGTGTTGAAGCCCTTGTCGCCGGCGAAGCCACAGCAGCCGAGGCCGGGCAGGATCACCCTCTCCGCGCACACCTCTGCCACGGCGCGGAAGGCGGCGTCGAGACCCATCTTCGTCGAGCTGCAGGTCACATGGACGGCGACGGCGCCGGGCCGCTTCTCGAAGCGCAGCTTGTCCATGAGGTGCTTCTGGA
>Ga0214473_10006152_pt1 | contig 14362 bp, 12 predicted proteins | sample RVTome_7_FD_203509 | JGI IMG/M metagenome (GOLD analysis project Ga0214473, IMG submission 203509) | Soil microbial communities from uranium-contaminated site in the Upper Colorado River Basin, Wyoming, United States - RVT98D197 | ecosystem: Environmental > Terrestrial > Soil > Contaminated >... | reverse complement strand
CTCATGAGCGCACGTAAATGCACCGCTACACTTTTGCACGCAGCCCCGGAGCGGGTTCGGGAATCGCAGTAAATGAACACAAAGTGCAAGGACTTGCCACGGTGGGCTAGGGGCACTTACTTCACTGCCAGTGCATGCCTTGTTCAGGCCTGCGCAGGACCAGCCAGGCGACCGCGGTGAGCAGCGCCACCAGCCCGCCGACGCTCTCGCTCAATCAGCAAGGCGCCTGCGTTCGGCGCGACGTTGGACGCAAGAGCAAGCCGCTGAGGCTGCCCACTTGGACACCCGCCATTATCAGAAGATCGAGGAAGGCAGCGTCAACGTCACGATTGGTACAATCGAGCGCCTGTGCCAGGGTTTTAGAGTGGACGTGCTAGACCTTTTTGCCCTGTAGGCTCCCGGCCTCAGCTGATCTCGATCTGCATCTGGAGAAAACGCAGGACCTTTTTCGATTTGATTCACTTAGATTCACTTCTCATATGATGCGCTTGGGTGGGCAAGCCAACCGCTCTTTCCCCTGTGGGGAAGATGGAGGTGCACCCTGGCAACCGCGACGAAGAAGCCGAAGTGGACCCAATCGAAGCGTATCACGGACAATAAGCGCGCCGCCGACGTGCTCGACTGGGTACGCGGTTGGGCTGGCGAGCTGGGCGTCGCGTGCGTATGCGCGTTGCTGCATGAAGGGCGCACGGCTTATGCCGAAGCCATGCTGACACGTGGGTACGTGCGGGCGGAGCTAGTGGGCGAGGGAGCCGGCTGGGTGCCGGACCCAGCCCTTCGCCAGCCACAGACCGAGCGGCAGGTAGCTGGCGCCGGTTTGCCGTTGCGGCTGTGCCCGGGGGGGCTTCATTCCCCGAGCCCAGGCGACCCCCACGGTTTCCAGGGTCAATGCAGTACCAGATCGTGCAGCTCAACCGGCTCCACGGCCGCAAAGCGTTGCATTCGGCGCATGATGCCGTTGGCCTCTTTGACCAAGGCGCGCCGCAAACTGGCCTTGTTCGTCCGCGCACACCAATCGCGCACAGCCCGCAGATTCCTCCCCATCTCCTCCATCTGCACTACCTGCCGGCGCAGCCGACGGTCCTGCCGGATGCGGGCGATGGCCGCTTCCCAGCGAACCAGTTGGCTGTCCATGACGTTGACGGCCAGCTCGAGCGAGGCCGAATTCTGGTGGCTGGCGGTCAGGTGGCGCGGCGCCGCGGCCGCTGCGGGTCGCGTTGTCTGTTGGGGCGTCGCCGCGGGCGTGTGTGGTACCTCAAAACCAAACTTGCGCAGTATTCCCGCCACTACGCCGATGATGCGGATCTGCTCGCCACGGATTATCAGGGGCAACATCTCGGGATTGGCTGGCTGCAGCCGCACCTGACCGCCTGGATCGCGGTGATACTTCTTCACTGTGACGCAGCCATCGATCTCCGCCACTACGGTCTGGCCGTTTTCCGCCGTGGAGCGGGGCTCGACAATCAAATAATCGCCGTGATGGATGCCCTCGTCGATCATCGAATGGCCGCGCACGCGCAGAGCAAAGACCCGTTTTCCGCTCCACAACGTCGCGGGCACCCCCAGCGTCTCATCCAGTGGAGCGGCCTCATAGGGCTCGCCGGCAGCCACTACTCCCAGAAGCGGCACATCCACGCTCTCGCCGCATTCGAGCTCATCGTTCACCTGTTCGAGCTGCACGCTCGGCCACCCTGCCATCGGCATTCGCCACCTCCAAGTTCCTGCCGCAAGCCTAGGCGAAGAAACGGCAAAAGTCAATGCGGTGCCGCCCGCACATTTCCGCCTACCACTCGAACCTGTACACCGCCACCCGGCTTTTGCGTCGCGTATCGTAGCCCGCCCACTTGGCCTCGGGCACATCGTTGAACCCCACGCGCCTGAACTCCTGGCGCTCGAAGAACGCTTGCGCGCGCGCTTCGGTGGTACACGCAAAGACGTAGGCTAGTCTGGCGGCGCGGGCATCGGCCAAAGCTCGCGCCACCAGACGCCCTCCCACTCCTTCACCCTTGAAGCGCGTAATGGCGTACAGGCCGACAATCTCGCCCGCGCGTTCGGCAGCGTAGGGCTCGGTGAGCAAGGCACACACGCCGGCCAGGTGATGCGCGCCGATGGTCGCACCGTAGGCGTTGACCAGCAACGCCGCCACTTCCTCGGGTGAGCGCAGCTTCAAAACGCCTTCGCGCTGTCCGCGCTCGATAAGCCGCTCGACTTCTTCGAAGTCGTCGATGCCGACGCGCTCGATGCGGCAGTAGTCGGTACGGGTGAACAGTGTCCCCGAACCTTCGTAGGTGAACAACTCGCGGGCAACACCGGCAAGCGCGCACAGACTCACGGAGCTGACTCCCCCCAGCAAAGCGGCCCGTGCGACATCGAAGATCCACCGTCGCGATCCCAGACCCGCCCACTCCGCCTGGCCGACGTGGAGTAAGGCACCGAGCGCGGTTTCATCCATGAAGGAGATCGGCTTACCGTCCGCCCCGACGAAACCGCCATTCGCATCGAGCAGGATCAACTTGTGCACACGCAGGCGCACGGCGATCTCCTGCGCAAAGCTCGCCGCCTGAGCGCCGGCGGCTCCCGCCAGGATGCCGACGAACAACGGGCCGCGGCGGAGCACGGACCATATCATCCTGAGCAATTGGTCGGTGATCTCGAGCGTATCGGCTGGCAGCGAGAGAAATGCCTCGTTGCGCGAGCGCCGGTCGACGAAGAGCGGTATGGTGTCGTCACCGAAAATTAGCGGCCCCAAACGCCGTTGCAGCCGCCGCAGCACCTGTTCGCCACTGCTGCGGTCGGGAGTGCGCACGAGCAGAAGGACGCGTGAGTTGTTGATCAACAACTCACGCACACAGGCCGCCAACCGGCCGTACGCCTCGTCTCCCGACAGTTCCTCGACCGGGATCGAGAACACCAGCGAGTGCCCCCGGAATTCATCGAGGTAGAACTGCTTCTCGTCGAAGGTCTCGACGAGCGGGAGTGTCTTCTCCGCCGCGCTAGCCATGGGGGCGCAACCCTAGCATGATCGTCCGGCTAGCAGAAGATTTGGTCAGCATCGCAGGTGAGCATTGCACCGGCCGGCGCCCGCGGGAACCCGAAACCGGGGCGAACCCCCGTTGTGGCGGCACGCATAGGCTGGTAAAGTGTGCCTGGTTCAGTTGAGTTTGGCGTGCGCTTTCCACTCGGACACTCTGCTCGGACAATTTCCCTATGACCGCTTTCAGGGAACGGCCGCCGTCTTATGTGTCCTGGGGCGTTGGCGCGGGGCGCCACGCAGTGGGGGTGTAGCAAGGTCGCAAAGCGGCCGAGTCGAGGAGTTCGTGAGATGGGAAAGAGACTCTACATCGGCAACCTTCCGTTTGACGTGAGCAGCAAAGATCTGGAGGAGCTGTTCTCGGGAGCGGGCTCATGTGAGAACGTGTCTGTGATTACAGACCGGGCCACCGGCCAGTCGCGCGGTTTCGGTTTCGTGGAGATGGCTTCCGACGCCGACGCGCAGAGGGCCATTCAGATGTTCGACGGCAAGGACTTCAAGGGCCGCGCCCTGAAGGTCAACGAAGCGCGTGAACGTGAGGGTGGTGGCGGCGGTGGTGGTGGTGGTCGCAGCGGCGGCGGTGGTCGCGGTGGCTGGAAGGGCCGCCACTGATTGAAGGTCCTGAGGGCTTTGGAGGCGCGAGAACCCGCCGCGTCCGCGGATTGCGCGGCACGCAACAACATCAGCTTGAAAACGCCAGCCGCCTAGGTCGGCCGCGGCGCCAGGTAGGCCGCGCCTTTGTGCCAGATTGTCGTGGCGGCAGCCAGCACGCCGCAGGCCGCCACGGAAAACATCGTCCGGTATCCCAACCACTCCGCGACCGCACCGAGAAGGGGATTGGCCACGGTGTTTCCGAGGTCGAACATGGCCGTCAGCCAGCTGACGGCGCGGCCGCGAAAGCCGGGCGAGACCTGTTCGATGGCGAGGACGTTGAAGATCGGAAAGGCATAGCCGTGCCCCACGCCGCACATGGCGCCGACGACGATGAGCGCCGTCACGCCGGACACTCGCGGCACGAGCAGCATGGCGGTGGCGTAGAGGAACAGTGCCGGCACCAGCACGCGGGTTAGCCCGACGCGGTCCGGCAGCCGCGGCGTCGCCACCCGCACCATCACCGCAGCACAGGCATAGCTCATGAAGAATCCACCCACCGCGCCACTGCCCCGCGTCTGCGCGAAGGGGGCGAGGAAGGTGAGAATACTGTTGACCGCCGCGCCGAAGAAGAAGGTCATGCTCAGGACAAATAGAAGTCCGCGATTGGCACCGCCTGCCGCTTGTGGTGCCGGATCCGTGGAGCCTTGGGCGAGAGCATGTACGGTCTCGGGAAGAAAACGGCTCAAACAGAGGGATGTAAAGGCAAATGCGGCCCCGGCGAGAAAGTAGGCGGCAAAGCCTGCGCGGTGAATCAGGAACTCGCCCAGCAGCGGACCCAAGCCGTTGGGAAGAATGCCCCAGATTCCGAACAGCGAGATGCCCTCGGCGCGGCGGCTGATGGGGGTTATATCGCTGGCGTAGGTGAAGTAGGAGGCGAAGAGCGAGCCACTCGCGAGCCCATAAATCACTACGCACGCCACCGAGCCGACCCCCAGGTGGTCGAGCGCAAGAAAGCCGCACCACGCCGTGACGTGGAGCAGTCCTGCCAAGGCCAACACGCGGCGCCGCCCCAGAGTGTCGAGCCAGCGCCCCACGGGGAGACGGGCGATTACCGCCGAGGCCCCGGTGATACCCGCGTAAGTGCCGATGATGAGCTCACTGCCACCCAGGTGGCGGATCACCAACGGGAACAGAATGTAGAGCGACATGGCCATGGCGCCGCAAAAATGGACGGCGCAGGCCAGAACAAACTGCGGCGTGAACAGGGCGTCGGCGCTGGGATGCGGGTTCGAAACCATCAGAATAGAAACGGGCGTGCAATGAATCTCGTCGGGTTCTGAAGTTGCGCCGGAGGTGTAGCAGTTGCGCCAGCAAGAATCGAGTTCAAGATCGGCGCCAGACAGCCCGGCCACGGCTGGACTACGTAACATTACGTATAGACAAGTGTAGAGCCCTGTGCTCATATATTTGTGAAGCGAGATGTACGTGGGGGTGAAATCGAAGGAGAACCCCGCGGGGGTGGCCACCGACTCCTATCCGCGCTCGGGTAACACCTAACCCGGCCCAGCCGGAACCAAACAGGAGCAATCTACGCCGCAATGCGTCAAACATCGAAAACCCGTACCGCACAAGGCTTTCCGCAGCGTAAAGGAAAATGTCTTGCACGCTCCGCACAAGATTTCGCCCGTAAGGGACTAACCCGCTTGTGGCGGACTCCCGTTTCGGCGAGGACGAACAGTCCGCATGCCTCACCATGCAGTTCGGCCGCGAGTAGCGCCTGCGCCTGGCGGCCAAACCTTGGGAGGCACTTGCTCGCGGAGAAGCATTTGCCTATGGAAGCAGCCGTAACGACACAGGTGGCCGATGAAGCCGGCCGCAACAAGGGAGGAATATCGTGGCTGACGAGGACGTGCAAAATGAGTTGGAGCGGCTGCGCCGGGAGAATGCCGCGCTGAAAGGAACTCGAGGAGCCGGCGTAACCTTCCGCGTGTCCGAAAAGGGTGCGGTGTCGGTCTACGGCCTCGGCCGCTTTCCCGTAACGCTGTACCAGGAGCAGTGGGACAAGCTACTCAATGCTTCCGACCAGCTGCGCAGCTTCATCGAAGCAAACCGCACCGTTCTGAAGAAGAAAGAGCCGGCGTAGGGATCAGGCTGGTCTCTGGTCTGTGGTCTGTGGTCTCGCTTTTGACCTTTGACTTTTCGACTAATGGGACACCCCTTGTGGGTGTCCCATCAGCTGCAGACCAGAGACCACGCCCTCAAGCCCCGGTCGCTACACGCAGGCGCTCACCCAAGGCCGTCAACACCCCGCTCACATCTATATTCGCATCGAGCAGCGGTTTCATCGGATCGCCATGGCGATGCAGCCGTTGCACCATCGTGCGCATGTTGAAGCGCGACGGGTCCAGCCGGGCACCGACCTCACGCCAGGTCAGGGGCGCCGACACCGGCGCGCCCGCCCGCGGCCGCACGGAAAACGGCGCCACGATAGTCCTTCCAAATCCGTTTTGGAGAAAGTCGACGTACACCTTGCCGGCGCGCTGCTGCAGCGGACGGGCCACGGTCGCCATTTCTGGCGATTCGGCTACAATCAGTCGCGCCAATACTTCGGCAAAGCTGCGTGCCTCGGCGTGAGTCAACCTCGCCCCCAACGGCACAAACACGTGCAAGCCATCTTGCCCTGAGGTCTTCACGTAGTGCGGCGCCCGCAGCTCGTCGAGCAGGGCATGGATCTGTCGTGCCAGGGCCACAACCTGACTGAACGGCGCACCTTTGGGATCGAGATCGAGAATTGCCCAGTCCGGCCGATCGAGCGCGCCGCGGCGCGCACTCCAGATGTGGACCGGAATGCAGGCCGAGTTGATCAGGTACAGCAGCGCCGGCAGCTCGTTGCAGATGAAGTAATCGGTGTCTTTGATGCGAGTGGTCTCCACCCACTCCGGGGTAAAGTCGGGGGCGTTCTTCTGAAAGAAGCTCTTGCCGTCAATGCCGTCCGGGTAGCGCGTCAGCACCACCGGCCGATCCCGCAAGTACGGCGCCATCCACGGCCAGACCTCCGCGTAATAATCCAGCAAGTCGCCCTTGGTGTAACCGTCGTGGGGCCAGAACACCTTGTCACGGTTGGTCAGGCGCAGCTCGGCGGCGGGCGGCGGTGCCGGCTGGGCCGGCTTGACGGCGTGCGGCTCGCTGGGCGCGGTGCACTCCGTCACGGTCTTGTCGTCACGCAGGCGCAGAAATACCGGCTGGCGCAGGCAGCCGACGCTGGTCACTTCAGTGTAGCGCACTTCCGCCACCAGCCGTGGCTCGACGAACACGTTCGCCCGCGCCGGGCCCGGCGGTGTGCCGCGGAAGGCCGGGGTGGGGCGTGTGAGGGCCTGTAGCCGCGGCAGCAGCTCGCGGATGGTACGGGTGTCGAAGCCGGTGCCGACGTTTCCGGCGTACTGCAGGAATCCACTCTGCTGCCAAGCCATCATGAGGGCACCGAGATCCTTGCGCGCGCCCTGTCCGCGCGTGTACCCGACGATCACGACATCGGCCGTCTTCGGGGCTTTGATCTTCAGCCAGTCATGCGAGCGCTGGCCGGCGCGGTAGGGCGAGTCGGCCCGCTTGGCGACGATGCCTTCCAGGCCCAACTCGTTGGCGGCCTCGAACAGGGACTCGCCCTCCTGCACGAAGTGTTCGGCGAACTGTACCACCCCGGCACGCGGAACGAAGAGCTGCAGCAGCTGCTTGCGTAACGTCAACGGCAGGTCGCGCAGGTCGTAGCCGGCAACCGCCGGCAGATCGAAGCAGTACATGACCACTGGGATCTCCCTCTCCGCACGGGCGATCGCCGACGCCTCGCTCAGCCCCAGACGTTGTTGCAGCCGCTCGAACGTGCTGGCACCGCGCTCGTTCAACGTGACGACCTCGCCGTCGACCATGAAACTGTCGCACGGCAGGTGCGCCATAGCACGGGCGATCTCTGGGAATAATGCCGTGATGTCGCGCCCGGTGCGATATCGCAGGCGCACCGTTCCGCCTGTCTCGCGCACCGCGATCACCCGGACGCCGTCATACTTGATCTCGAATACCCAACCCGGCTTGGAGAAGGCGCGTTCAGTGGTCTGCGCCAGCATCGGGCGGATGGCGGCGGGATTTTCCCGCAGCGGGCGGGCCTCCGCCGCCTGCGCCCGGCGGGCCAGCTCCGCGGTGCGCTCAGTTCCCTGCTTGAGCTCTTCAATGGTGAGCCCGGAGAGCACCGATTCGGGCCGCGCCACCACCAGCTCAGCTTCGTTCCCCGCCTGGCCTGTCTTCCTGATCAGCAGCCAATTTTTTCCACCTTCACCTTTGGTGCGCACCAGCGCCCAACGGCCGCGCATCTTGTGGCCGGTAAACTCGAGGTCGAGGGTGCCTCGTGCCAACGCCTCTGCCGCCGGCTCGCCCTTTACCGTCCGATAACGCCCGCGGTCCCACACTATCACCGCACCCGCCCCGTAGTTCCCGGCCGGAATGATGCCCTCGAAGCCGGCATATTCCATCGGGTGGTCTTCGGTCCGCACCGCCAGGCGCTTCTCCTTCGGATCCAGTGCCGGTCCGCGGGGGACGGCCCAACTCACCAGCACGCCGCCGATTTCCAGGCGCACATCCCAATGCATGCGGCGCGCGGCGTGTTGTTGAACCACGAATGACCCGCCGGCCGCGTCCGCAGTCGCCGGCGATGCGACACCAAACGGTTCTGCCGTGCGCGCCGGGTCGCGTTTCTCGCGGTACTGCCGCAACGGCCCGTCAGGCATCCCGTCTCCGCGTCTCCGTGTCCCCGCGTCTTGATGCCTGGATTCCGGCTCTGTCGGGTCAGGTGGTCTCCCTCGCGGCTGGCGAGACAACTCGCCTGAGTGCCGGATCGATGATATGGGCAATAGGAGGAGGCGCCATGGCTGCTCACGCGATTGCCTCGGGTACCATTAGCTTCGGCCTCGTATCTGTTCCGGTCAAGCTCTACGCGGCCACGAAGTCCAAATCGATATCGTTCAATCTCCTACATGCCAAGGACAAGGCGCGTCTGCGCCAGCAGTACGGGTGCGCCGGCTGCGGTGAAATCGTCGAGCGCAACTCCATTGTCAAAGGCTATGAGTATGCCAAGGACCAGTACGCGGTGGTTTCCGAAGACGAGTTGCGCGCCCTCGAACAGAAATCGGAGCAGACCATTGAGATCCAGGAGTTCGTGCCGATCAGCGCCGTCGACCCGGTTTACTATGACAAGACTTATCTGCTGGGGCCCGACAAGGGCGGGCAGAAGGCGTACCGGCTGTTGTCGGAAGCCATGGCCCAGGCGGGTAAAGGCGCGGTGGCGAAGTTCTCGACCCGCGGCAAGCAGCAACTCGTCGTACTGCGGCAGGCGCGGGAAGGTTTGATGCTGCACGCCTTGTTTTACGCCGACGAGGTGCGGGGATTCGAAGAGATCGACCGCGGCGAGGACATGAAGTTGAAGGAAGGGGAATTGGACCTTGCCGTCCGCTTGATCGAACAGCTGGCGTCGGACAGCTTCAGGCCCGAGAAGTACGAGGATGAGTACCGCAAGAAGGTGCTCGAGTTGATCGAGCGGAAGGTGGCCGGCCAGGAGGTTGTGGTGCGGCCGGTGGAGGCGCCGCGGGCGCAGATCATCGACTTGATGGAGGCGCTGAAGGCCAGCCTGGCCGCGAAAGAGACCGGTCGAGCGTCTGCCGGCCAGCCCGAGGAACGTAAGCCGGCGCGAGCCAAGGGGCGAGGCGAGGCGCCGCGCAGGCGCGCTGGTCGCAGCAAGTAGGCCGGCGGAACGCAGAAAGGGGGCGCGGTGGAGGGGGCGAGCGAGACGGCAGCAAGCGCACGGGCCACCCGCACCACTCCGTCGCGATTCGGCAGCACCGAGGTGGCGCGGTTGCTTGGGGTCTCAGAGCAGCGGGTGCGGGCAATCGTCCGCGCCGGGTTGTGCCGGCCCCAACGTGCCGGACGTCGCTGGCAGTTCACCTTCCAGGATCTGGTGGTCCTGCGCACTGCGCACGGCTTGTTACTCGCCCGGGTTCCACCGCGCCACCTGCGTCGCGCCATGTCCCAGCTGGTGCGGCAGCTACCGGCGGACCGGCCACTCTCGGGCGTGCGCATCGTCGCCGATGGCCGGCGAGTGGTCGTGCGCCAAGGACGTACGGCCTGGCACCCGGAAAGCGGGCAGGTCCTCTTTAGCTTCGCCGTCGACGAGCTGACCCGCAGCGCACGGCGGGTGCTGGCGGTCGGCGACAAGAATGGCCGGCAATCCACGAAACCCGCAAGCAAGCCGCTCGCGGCGGCCGACTGGTTCGAGCGCGCCCTGGAACGTGAGCAGGCCGGCGACCTCGCCGGCGCCTGCGCCGCATACCAGCACGCTATCGAGCTCGATACGGCGATGGGCGATGCCTACATCAACTTCGGCCGGCTTACGCATCTGCTGGGCGACGCCGCTGAGGCCGTGCGGCTTTACGACCTGGCCCTGGCCTGCGCACCCGAAGATTCCGTGGCCCACTACAACCTCGCCATTGCGTTGGAAGACCAAGGCCGTACCGCCGACGCACTCACTCATTATCGCCGTGCCGCCAGCCTTGCTCCGGCCTTCGCCGACGTCCATTACAACCTGGGCCGCCTGCTCGAACAACTCGGCCAGCCCAAGCAGGCCTTACGCCATCTGCTCCAGTACAAGAAGCTGGTGGAGTGAGCCGCATATCGCATATCGCCAGATCCGGAAGCTCAAGCACAGGTTGCGATATGCGATATGCGCCCACCTGTGGGTGCGGCAGGATGAGGAAACCTTCGCGCGCCAGGCCTTCAACTACGGCTTGCGCCACCTGCTCGGGCTCGACCACGCGCACTACCTCTGCCTCGATGCTGACGTCGGCCTTGAACGCCACGCCATGGACCTCCGCGGCGACCGCCGCGGCAGACTGTAGATTCCGGCTCTGTTGTATGACGTCTGCGCTCTGTTGTCTTTATTTGGTGCCGCTGGCTCGCGGCAAGGTGTCGTGGCGGCTTTCCACTTTGCTCTTGGCTTCACTCGCCACGCGCCGTAGCGTCGGATCGCTGTCGGTTTGTGCGATGCGGTCGAGGACGTCGAGCGCCTCGGGTGCGCCCAGCTCACCGAGGGCGAAGATAGCGGTGCCCCGAGTAGCCGCGTCCAGATCCTGCTGCAGCAACTCGATCAACGGACGCACCGCGCTCGGGTCGCCGATCTTGCCGAGCGACACGATGATGAGCTGCTTCATGTTGGCGTCGCTGGTGCGCAGTACCAGACGTTGGAGCAGTATCTGGGTGGATTCGGTGGCGCGCATGTCCCCGAGCATCTGAACCGCCTTGGCCTGCACCCGCACATCCGAGTCGGCCAACGCTTTGATCAGGTACTCGATCGCCTTGCTGTCTTTCGAGCTCCCCAGTGCCTTTACGGCCTGGAGGCGCTTGCTTGGGTCTGGACTCGAGAGTTGCTTCGCCAGTTCGTCAGTCGGCACCTGGATGCCGCGGTTCTGTTGCCTATATGAATGATTCATCTGGGCCGAACTGGTGCCCGCCAGGAGGATGACGCCGGTCACGACCAGTAACGACATGCGCTCCAACTGGCGCCGCAGTAGCCGCAGTGACGGAAACCCCACCGCCAGGGTGCGCACGAACAGCACCGCCGCCTGGTTCTGCAGGCCAGCGCGTTGCGCCAGCCACACGGCATAAACGGCTTCCGCGATATGCCCGGCGACGGCGATCATCAGTAGAGCGCGCAGGTGGGTCTGGGTCAGCACGGGTGAAACCCACTGACACCACACCGCATAGGCCCCGGTACTGAACGCCAGCAGCGCCAGCACGGCGGTGCCACCAAGCACGACCACCCACCAGCCGAGGTGTAGACGGTCGAGCGACTCTGTCTCCCCTTGTGGCACGCTAACCTTGGACATGCAGTGGTTGTACGAAGTCAGAGGGGGCGTGTCAAAGTCTGCCGAGAAGGGCAGGCTTCAGGAGTGCTGGCGATCCGACGTGGAGGTCAGGCGTACGATTTCGCCGTTCAGGTCACGGATGCGCTCAGCCATCTTCCGCAAAGTGCATGCCGCGCGAGAAAACACTGCGATATGTATCGCTCCCCGTGAAGGTATCCCAGAGGAGCATGCTCATGCCGTGACCCGGCTCTACTAATCGACTTGACAGCATAGTGGCTCGGTGGGCGTCAAAAGATGACGCATAGCGGCCCGGACCTCCACCGCTCCTATCCGCATCGGCACCCCCGGACGTAAGGCTTGGAAGCGCAACCGCGCAGGTAGCGACGCGAAGTCCACCGGGAAAAAAGGCGCTCGCATCAAAGCACCAATCGAGTTCCAGAGGGACGGGGTCAGAGGGGCGATCAACAAGATTCTGGCGCACAATGGCTGCATTCTTGCCGACAGCGTCGGCTTGGGTAAAACCTACGAGGCCCTCGCAGTCATCAAGTTCTTCGAGTTGAAAAACGAGCGCGTTCTCGTCCTTTGTCCGAAAAGGCTCCGCGAGAACTGGGCCGTCTACCGGCGCAACGACCAGCTCAACCCCTTCGTCGACGACCGTTTCCGCTATGATGTCCTCTTCCACACCGACCTGAGCCGTGAGCGCGGCTACTCTGGCGACATCAATTTGGAAACCTTGAATTGGGGCAACTACGATCTCGTCGTCATCGACGAGTCCCACAACTTCCGCAACAATGCGCCGGGCCGACGCGATGATACCGGTGTCATCGTCCGGCGCAGCCGCTACGAGCGGCTGATGCAGGAGATCATCCAACGCGGGATCAATACCAAGGTCCTGCTGCTGTCAGCCACGCCCGTCAACAACGATCTAAAGGACCTCCGCAATCAGATTTATTTCATCACCGCCGGCCGCGACGACGCGTTCAAGGAATCCATCGGCATCGCCGACCTCAAAGAGATGCTGCGGCAGGCGCAGGGGCACTTTTCAAATTGGGCCAAGCAGCTGACACCTAAGCGTAAGACTGCCGACCTGCTTGCCAGGCTTGGCTCGGATTTCTTCAAAGTGCTCGACGAGCTGACCATCGCCCGTGCGCGCAAGCACATTCAAAAGTATTACGATCACGAGATGGATCGGCTGGGCAGATTCCCGGAGCGCCCAAAGCTAATTTCGATCTCCCCCGACACCGACACCGCGGGCTGCTTCATGTCGTATGATCGCCTGAGTGAGGAGATCGACGGCTACACACTTTCGCTCTTCAATCCGTCGCGCTTTCTGCGGCCGGATCTGCCGACAGAGATTCGTGCGGAATATGAGCGAAAGGTTGGGAACTTCACGCAGGCGCAACGCGAGGGCTTCCTCATCGGCATGATGAAGGTGAATTTTCTCAAGCGCCTCGAAATCTCTGTCCACTCGTTCGAGCTCACGATGCAGCGCACGATGGAGAAGATCGAAACACTCGAGGACCTTGACGACACCGTGGCACTGACGGAGTTTACCCTGGATGACTTCCGCGTCGACCTCCTGAAGTACATCGAAGCCAACCGAGCGCAATTGGAGGAATCCCCGTTTGGTCTCTATACCGTCGTACCCCCACATGCGGAGATTCCGACGATCAGCCCGGGTGTAATTTTCTGTCTGCGGCAGAGGGAGGGACACGTATCCAGCCCCTCAATGGAGCAAGTCAATCCGCTCCAACCCTATTTTCTGGTGTACGTCATGGAGAGCGGTGATATCCGCTTTGGATTCGCCCATCCGAAGCAGATTCTCACCATTTACCGCGAACTGTGCACGGACAAGCCGGAGTCCTACCAGGCGCTGTGCAACCTCTTTGACCAGCGGACGCAGAACGGTAGGGACATGGCACCGTATGACAAGCTGTTGCAGCGCGCGGTCGACGCCATCGCCTCCACGTTCCGCAAGCGCGTCGCCACCGGTCTGCAGAGCGGTCGCAACTTTGTCATCCCGAACCAGCACGAGCAGGCCAACGAAACGACGGACTTTGAGCTGGTGACGTGGCTCGTTATCCTTACGCCGGTTGCCGGCAGTTGAATTCTCTCACCGGGCAGGGCACCTAGAACGAGGTGAGTCGATGAAAGTCACGGTCGAGGTTCCAGAGAAAGAAATGCGCGAGATGCTCAAATACTCCGGGGAACGGCTCAAGGGGCCAGCCGTTTTGCGGCTGGCCCTCAACGAGTTGAACTACCGCAAACGTGTGGCCATGAATACGAAGTTCCATTCCGGGGAGTGGAACGCCGAGCTTCCCGCGATTGAGCAGCTGCGTCGCAACCGACGCGTATGGCACTGATGGTCGAGACCACCGTCTGGGTGGACCACTTTCGCGCGTCCACTCCGCGAGCGGTCAAAGCCCAGGTCCTGCCGATCGTTAACCAACGGAACATCTGCGTCGTTGAGCCCGTGGCATTCGAGCTGATGGCCAATGTTTCTCGACGGGATCGAAGACGCCTCGCGAGCTATTTTGCGCTCGTCCCGACCCTGTCGGCTCAGAGCGTGAGCGAAAATCGCGCGGCGCCCGCGCGGCGCCCAAGCTGGCTACAGGCTACGTCGCGGTGACAGCGCTCGGCGTCATCGGCGGTCGACACGCACCAGGGCAGCCGCCCGCAGACCGATCGCTTGTAGCTGGCGCGCGATGCGGTCGAGCTTGCGCATGTTGCGGCTCCACTCCTAGCAGGGTGCCGCTTGCTCGGAGGACAACATGGCGGTGACGGTCTTGCCAGCGACCTTGCGGGTCCAGACATAGTAGGGGCCGTGCAGCTGCGG
>Ga0214473_10006151_pt1 | contig 14363 bp, 11 predicted proteins | sample RVTome_7_FD_203509 | JGI IMG/M metagenome (GOLD analysis project Ga0214473, IMG submission 203509) | Soil microbial communities from uranium-contaminated site in the Upper Colorado River Basin, Wyoming, United States - RVT98D197 | ecosystem: Environmental > Terrestrial > Soil > Contaminated >... | reverse complement strand
GACGCCTTCGGCGGGACGGGGGCCGTGGCCTACGCTCTGAAAGCGGAAGGCAAAAGTGTGACCTACAACGATATCCTGGCCTTCAATCATCAAATCGGTTTGGCGCTCATCGAGAATGACGATCATCGGTTGGATGGGGAAACGATTTCTTCGATCGGTGAGCGGCGCCCGGGGCGGCGGTACGAGCCTCTGATCGCCGAAACGTTTCGCGGCATCTATTTCACGGACGAAGAGAATGAATGGTTGGATGTGGCCGTCGGTAACATCCGCGCGATCGTTGACCGATATCATCGGGCCATCGCCTGGTTTGCGTTGTTTCAGGCGGCGTTGGCGAAACGCCCGTACAACCTCTTTCACCGTCGGAACCTTTACATGCGGACGGCCGATGTCCGCCGCGGGTTTGGCAACAAGGCCACGTGGGATCGGAGTTTCAACGAACATTTTCGCGCCTATGCCCAGGAGGCGAATCGCGCGGTGATTCACTCAAAGGCCGCGTGTCGGGCGGCTTGTGCGGACGCGCTGGTCCTCGCGCCGGAGTACGATCTGGTCTACATCGATCCTCCTTACGTCAGCGCTCGCGGCGTCGGCGTCGATTATCGCGATTGGTATCACTTTCTCGAAGGTCTGATGCGATACGATGAATGGGTGGACTTGATCGACCGGGACTCCCGTCATCGGCGGCTGCTACGCCGAGTCGATCCGTGGTCGAATCCGCTTACCTGTCGCGAGGCCTTCGGAGCCGTGGTTTCGCATTTCCGTAGGAGCAGCCTGGTTGTTTCCTATCGAAGCGACGGGATTCCAACGCTTGATGAATTGACCGCCCTGTTGCGCGACACCAAGCGGCACGTGGAGGCCATCGAGCTGTCCCGTTACCAATACGCCCTCTCCACCAATCGGAAGAGTTGCGAATCGTTGCTGATCGGGACCGATCGAGAAGTGCATGGTGATTTGAGAAATCGCCCATAATGTCGTTGTATTGCTTGTATTGGCATCCCTAACTCCTGTTTCTCGGATTTAGGAATTGCGGATGTTCGATATTTTCACTTTATTTTATGCGTTTCCGGTAATCAACGTGCGACTAATTTGGCGTAGTCAAGGTGCCGATTAGAGACCTAGGATTGATTATGTCTCAAAATCGGACATTCATTTGTACTTAATCCTTATACTTTGAGTATGAAAGTCCGGACTTAAAGATAGTTGGTCCGGGAATACTTTCGATCGGCAGCTTGCTACGGGGGTGGGCTTCTGTCAACAGACGCTCCAACTTGCCTTGAAGACACCCCTTGAGGGTAGAAAGCGTCGGTACCGCGGCCTTCGCGTTTACGTGGTTTCCAATTGACCTGGTTCGACGCCGAAAATCCACGTTACGCCTGATTGACCGAAACATGACGTGGAACAGCGTGCGCTGTCGCGGCCAAGCTTGAACAAGACGCTGATTCCAGGCGTGAATTTCGGTGGTTTGGGGTGAATGAAAGTCCATTCTTTGGGGGGTGGAGGGTGCGAAACGGAGAATCCTTCATGCAGTCCTTATTTGAGCGCTTGGAGTCGAGCGGGCCATTACCCACGCCTCCGGGCGTCGTGGTTCGCCTTCTGCAGCTTACCCGTCGATCCGACGTTACGCTGCGGGAGATTTCGGAGACCGTCGGTCTCGATCCGGGCCTGTCCGCGAAGGTTCTGCGTTTCGTCAATTCTCCGATGGCGGGTGTCGCGCGACAGGTGACGTCGCTGCAACAGGCGACGTCGCTGGTGGGGATTCGCGGTATCAAGATGATGGCCCTGTCCTTTTCCGTGCTCGGCTCGCGCAGCAAACGAGTTTGCCCGAACTTCGATACGGAATTATGGGCCTTACAGGCGCTGACGTGCGGGGTGGCGGCCAAACAGCTTACCCACGCGACGCGCCTGGATTCCGAGAACGACGCTTTTCTGGCCGGTCTGCTGTCGCAAATCGGCCGCTCCGTGCTGGCCTCCACCATTCCCGAGGAATACGGGCCGTTGCTGGCGTCGGCCCGGAACGCCCCGATCGACCTGCCGGCGTTGGAGCAATCGGCGCTGGGGGCGAATTACGCCGAAGTTGGGGCCTGGCTCCTGCGTCAGTGGATGATCCCGGAGTCGTTGTGCGCCGGCATCGGACAGTTCCGTGGGGAGGGGGGCGAGGGCGAGATCGATGCGTTGACCAAGATCCTTCGGATCAGCGAGCTGTTCGCCTCCGTCATTTGTCCGAGCCGTCCGGAATATCGCACCACGATGGAGGTGCTGGCGGCCGCGGGACAACGCGATTTCACGCTGGATCCCGAGCATTGTCTGACGCTGGTGCAGGACATCGCGGCGGAGGTCGACGACCTCCGGCAGATTCTCGAGCTGCCCAAGACCAACCTGCGTTCGCTGGAGAACTTGGAATCGGAGGTGCGGGAACGACTGGCCGAACTGAGTCTCGCCATGCACATGGAGAACCAGACGATGGCGGTGCAACAGGAGGAGCTGATGCGCCGGGCCACGACGGATCCCTTGACGGGGGTAGGCAACCGCGCCGCGTTCGACGCGAGAATGTCCCTGGAGCTGGAGCGTTGCGCGCGGACCGGCACCCCGCTCGCGCTGCTGATGATCGACGTGGACAAGTTCAAGAAGTTCAATGACACGCACGGCCATCAGGCCGGCGATCGCGTGCTGCAGGTCGTCGCGCGGACGCTGAACGGCACCATTCGCCGAGTGGACTACTTGGCGCGCTACGGCGGAGAGGAGTTCGCCATTGTGGCCCCCGGAACGGCCGAGCCGGGCGTTGCGCAACTGGCGGAGCGGGTTCGCCGCAGCGCGGAAGAGGCGGTGGTTTCCTGGGAGGAAAAAACGCTTCACGTGACGATCAGCATCGGCGTGGCCGTTTTTTCCCACGTCTCCGACGCCGACGAGTGCGCCATGGTGATCCGCGCTGCCGACGCCCAGCTTTATAAAGCCAAATGCGAAGGGCGAAACCGGGTGTGCATCACGGCCGATCTGGCGGATGCGATGAAGTGAGGACCCCGGCCGCCGGCCGTAGTCGGCGAGGTAGGGCTATTCTCATGATCCGGTTGTGGTCCGCGTTACCCCACGGGCCGTGATCGGCTCGCACGGCGCTGCGTGCCCCGATTCGCCGTCCGGCGGGGACGGCGGACGCTATATCATGCCGAGAAGCGCGCTAATCAAAGAAACGATAGCGGACGATCGCCCAGAGGGCGGGGAAACCATCCCACCAGTTGATCTTCTTGCCTTCATCCCGAGCGCGTCCGGCGTAGCTGATGCCCACTTCGTAGACCCGCCAGCGCTTTCCCCGGCGATCGGGCCTTGATACCTTGGCGGTAAACTCCGGCTCAAAGTCAAAGCGGTTGGATCGAAAGGTCAGGCCTTCAATCACTTCCCGGCGAAAGACCTTGTAGCAGGTTTCCATGTCGGTCAGGTTCAGGTCGGTGAACATGTTGGAGAGCAGAGTGACGATGCGATTGCCGACCATGTGCCAGAAGCGATCGACGCGATGGGCGGCGCCGCCGCGGAAGCGCGAGCCATAGACCACGTCGGCGCGATCTTCGAGAATCGGACCCAGCAGCTTCGTGTAATCCTCGGGGTTGTATTCCAGGTCGGCGTCCTGAATGAGCAGAATGTCGCCGGCGGCCAGCTTGAAGCCCTCACGAAGGGCCGCCCCCTTGCCTCGATTGACATCTTGCAGTTTGACGACAATCTCCTCCCCCGGCCAGCGCGCCCTGATTGTCGGGTAGACGCTCCGCGTGCCGTCGGAGGAGCCGTCATCGACGATCACGATCTGCCGTTCCATCGGCACATCGACGGCCAGCACCCGGGCGAGGATTTCCTCGACCGTGTCGGCCTCGTTAAACACGGGAATAATGATCGAAAGCTTCACGTAAACGCTCCGCCCTACGGGCGGCGCTTGGCCGAGGGGCGATCCCGCGATTCACGCCGGCGCCGGCGGCGGGCGAGTCGCCACACGCCCGTGGGGGGATGCCCAGGTCCGCCACAGTATAGGCGGGAATGATACGCTGTCTGCGGGGCGAAGGATCAACCCTTGAGGGATGGCGTCCTGCGGAGGAAGCCGGCACTGGAGGCGAACATCCGCTCGGTGTCCGCCGGGCCTCGATCCTCCTCTTCCGCTTCCAGATCGGCGAGATTGGCCAGACACATCGGGCAAGCGACGACGTCCAGATGAAACTGCGTGTAGCCGCGCCAAGGGTCGGCGAGTACGCCCAGCAGGTACGAACCCAGCGTGCTGCGTTTGAGGCAGGTGAGGCGGTGTTCTCGCCAGACCCGGGCCACGGTGACGTCGGCATTCGTTTCACTGAGACAGGTCAGCGCCTCGGGGTCGCGTTGCGCAAAGAACTTCTGAAGTTTCTGGATGGCCCGGAATTTCACGCCCGCGACGGCCTTTTGATCCATCTCCAACAGATCGGCAATTTCGAGATTGCGCCGGCCGGCGAAGAAGATCAACTCAATCACCTGCAAGTCGTCGAAGGCGCTGCGGTCGCGGTATTCGTGGATCAACTGTAGAAGGGTTTCGGCGAGGAGCGCTTCCTGTTGCTGCCGGGCCTCGGCCTGGGCGGCCACGCCGCTGGGCGTCTCGGTCGATTCGGGTTGAATCTGGTCCCACCAGCCGTCGGCGTGGGAAGGCGCCGACACGACATTATCCTTGCGCTGGCGCAGCAGATCGTAGAGCTTGTAGCGCAAGATGGTGAAGAGATACGTTTCCAGCGATCGAGACGGGTCGTAATGCGCGAGGGATTGAAGGAAGCCGACGAAGGTGTCCTGCACCAGATCCTCGGCGTCGGACAAGCTCTGCGTCCGGGCGCGGGCGAAGGCGAGGAGGCGTCCCGCGTATCGCTCGATCAACTGACGCCAGGCCCCTTGTTGCCCCTGGTGAATCTGATCGATCAGGAATTGGTCGGCGCCGACTTCGCTCATGAGGGAATGCCGGTCCCGTCACGCATCGGTCAACCTCGCGGCTGATTCCAAAGCTCCGGCGCACTGTACCCCCAATCGGAAAGGGGCCAAAGCGGGCGTTACGCTACGTTCGCCACCACATCAACATGGCACTGGCCGACAGAAATACGATCAGCGCGGTGATGCGCAGCGACCAGGTGAATTGCCCCCGTGTGCCGCCGTCCAAGAACAGGTACCCAAGGAAAAGAAAGGCGGCCAGAAGAGTCGCCGACACCAGGAACGCCAGGAGCCGGGAGCGATGTACGGGCCAGAACGATCGGATCGAGAAATCGGACGCCGGAAGCGGTTCTTCGGGTGGGAGAGGGGGTTGACCGATGACGATCCACTCGGGGCTTTTCGCGTCACGAACCGGCGGCGGCGATGGGTAGTCCCGTGCCGATTCCTTCCGCTGGGAGCTGGATGCCTGACGGGGAAGTTCTTCCCTTTTCCTGGCGGCTTCCCGCCTCACCGTCACCTCTTGCCGTACCGTCTCGGAGAACTCCCTGTCCGCCTGGTTCATGAGCACATAGGCCGTGGACCGGTTGTACCAATGTCGAAGGCGGGAGGATAGATGACGTTGACCCGGGAGGAACAAGACCATGAACAGGGCGCCGCAGATGGAGACCACGAGGCAGATCAGCGTCAGGCGACCGGCGGTCACGCGGAAGAAACGTGTGAAAACGCCAATGGCTGCCCCAATGATACAAATCGCCGCAAGCGACAGCGCCAGAATCACAACGATTCTCGCCATGATGTGAATGGAGCTTGACATCATCGTTCCACAACGGCGCGGCGGATCAAAACGCTAACGATCCGCGAATTCAAACCTCATCGACTCGATCCTCGGCCGAAATCCCGCCGTCGACATAAACGGCGTCGATCAGGGGCGGAGGCATTGCGGCCGCACCTCGAACAAACGGCTTGGCGGGGCGAGGCCGGCGTCCCGTGAACAAACCGAGAATCAGAAATAGCAACGACGACATCACCAGCCCGGCCACGAGGGCGACACGACCCTCGTCGCCAACGCACGAACGGGCATTATCGAAGTACGTCTCACAGTGATCCCACTCCCGCGCAATCCCGGTGATCGTTCCGCCGATGGCGAACATGGCCGCGGACTGGAGGAAGGGACGAATCGTCTCTCGCCAGAGGCCCGGACGCTTGACCGGCGTCGTTTTGCGCAGGGCGAAGATCATGAACGACGCCAATCCGGTGCAGGCCACGATCGCGGCCGTCTGGTCGTGATAGGCCATTTCTTCGGCGATCAACGGAATCAAAAAGGTGACGATGGACCCGCCCATGAGCACGAACGCGGCCAATCCCCAGAAGGCCCGGGTGATCATCCAGCGTTCTTTTCCAGCATATACGGCTGAAGGCGTCGGAGAACCCATCCCCGCGCGGGTCGGCCCCTGACCGATGTCATCGTGAACGAATGGACCGGACGGCGGAGTCGTTGTCTCACGCGGTTCCATCGCTTCGTGCGGGACGGGCCGCGACACGCCCATCCTCGCGTCTGGCGACGAAGACGGCGGCGCAATGACTCGTCCTTTCTGCGGGGGAACGTAGGGACTGGGACCCAAGTGTCGCATGGCCTGCGTCGCTTTGGCGGGAAGCCACCAGGCCGTCGCCTGCAAGATGAGCGACGATGCGCCCGCGACGCCCGCTCCAATAAAGACAAAGTCCTCCGGCTCAATACCCAGAATCAGGGATGCAATGGCGCTAAAGAACAATCCGCAAAACGCCGTCCAAAGGGCGGAACCGAAGCTCATGTTGCCGCCGGAGGCCTTTTCCAGCGATTTCTCCCAAGAACCCAACACGGCCAGGGCCAGCAATCCCAGCCAAATCGCCGCGCCTTCCTCGGAAAAGTTGTTGTCACCGAGCATGGGCGCCGCACCGATGGCCAACAACGGCGCCCCGCAGCAAAGCCGAATCAAATATCGCGTCCAAGCGGGCCCATACGCTACCCCGAACCAGTTGGTGGCCATCCGGGCGAGAAGCACACTCCCCTTCATGGCCAAGACGAGCAGGGCTGCGGAGACACCGATTTCCTCCCGATGGTTCACGCCGACCAGGACGCCCAAACCGACGGCCAATCCCACCGAAAGCAATCCGGAGAGGAGCATTCGCTTACGCCGATCGGAGGGGGAAAGAACCGACGGCGCCAGATCGGGCGGCGGAGGCGGGGCGCCCGGCGGCCTTACTTGTGGTCCTCGCGGCATGGAGCGATGGCCGAACTTGGCCATTTTTGCTTCCAACTTCCGGTTAATTCGATCCAGGCGTTTCTGGAGCCGCTTGGAAACAACGGGCGCAACATCCGCCACGGGCAAGGCAAAAGGTGCGTCCTTCTCGCCACGATCAGCCCGGATCGCTCCGCCGAACGCCGCCATGGGGTTGGGCGACGGAACCGGAGAGTCCAATCGATCGGGGCTGCCCACGCGCACCGCGCCTTCCAGACTCTTGGTGCTGAAACCGGCCAGACTTTGCCGTACCGCGTCGACCTCCAGCAGTTCCTCCACCATTTCGTCCACGTGCTGGTAGCGGTCGCGCGGGTCTTTTTCCAGCGTCTTGCGAATGATCCGCCCGAACGGATCGGGCAGTTCGTCGAGTTCCGGACGCGCGGTCAAGTGCTTCATCAACACCTCGGCCAGGCTCGACCCCTCGAACGGCACCTTGCCCATGAGCATTTCGTAGAGAATCACGCCGAGGGCGTAGATGTCCACGCCCTTCGAATAATTCCCGCTGCCGATCTCCGGGGCCATGTAGTGAACCGTGCCGACGCTGGCCGTCTGCCCGCTGTGCCGCGACACGGAGATGGCCTTACTCAGGCCGTAGTCGCCGATCTTCACGTAGCCGTCGTCGTAAAAGATGTTCCCCGGTTTGAGGTCGCGATGGACGATGCCGCGGTCGTGCAGGTAGGACAACCCCTTGCCGATTTCGCGGACGAAGAAGGCGGCTTTTTCCGGAGAAAAGCCCTTCGGTTCGGCGATGAGCAGATCGCGGAGCGACGGCCCGGAGATGTACTCCATCAGGATGGCGAATTCGCCGTCGGTCGTTTTCTTCACATCGAAAATGGTGACCAGGTGCGGGCTCTTGAGGTTCATGCAGTTGGAGACGCCGCGCAGCTCGATGTGGGGATTGTCGCGCAGATACTTGATCGCGACCTCGCGGCCCGCGTCGCTGACGGCGTAATAGACCTCGCCGAAGCCGCCGCGCCCGACGGCCCGCTGAATCGTGTAGCCGTCCACCGGTCGATCGCCGTGTTTGAATGTATAGGCCATGGCCTACACCTTTCCTCGGTGCCTTCCTGCGGCACCCGTTTGCGTGTGGCACCGGTTTACGCCGGTGTGCGCGTGTGGCGCCGGTTTTCCACCGGTGCCTGTCTCCGACTCCCAGTCGATGCGTCCCGTATTTCGACTTTGGCGGGCGGCATCGGTCCACCAACGGCGGACCCGTGGATTTTTCGTTGTGTCGATCATCGGTCCGGCTTCGCCAGTCCCCGTGCCACCCGTCTTTACGTTCGGCTCGCCTTGTCCGCGGGCCAGGGGCTGACCACAAAGCTCGCCCCGTCCACTTCCATGGGTGCGCCCAGCGTCACCCGCACCGGCTGCGTGTCCACGTGGCCGTCGTTTTTTCGTCGAATCCAAAGCGCCCCGTCTCGCTCGAACAGCACCAACGTAGTGCCAAGATGCTGACAGCGAATGTGATCGTTCAGACTCCGTCCCATGGTCGCCTGACGGTGGAACAAAACCACCCGCCGCACGTCGTGGGGCATTTTCGTCGTATCGCTCAGGTCCAGCACGGCCGTCGGACTTTTGCGGCTGGGCAGCCGGAAGGTGAACTTCGCCTTCTTCCCCAGCACCACGCGATCGCCGTCGCGGAGCAGATGGTGCCGGGTGCGTTGACCGCCCACCTCGATATCCTTGGCGGCGAACACAAAGAAATCGTCCTCCATCCGCGTCAGATTCGCGTGACGCTCGGACACGTCGCTGTGCAAGGGAATCTCGGCCGGATGGCTGGCCCCCGCCCGTCCGATCGCGGCCTTGCCGTTCAAAATCAGCAGATAACTTCCACCGCCGTCCACCAGCATCAAGAGTCGATCCGGGCCATGGCCCTCCACCCCACGAATCGCGGGCAGCGCCACGGTGTCGTCGGGACTTGGAGATTGCAAGGGGGGCGGGAGGTCCGCGAAGGCGAGCAGTCCGCGATCCGCTGCCGGGACGGCCTGGCGAGCGCCGATCGCCGTTCGATCCATTCGATCCCCCAGGGGACTGGAAGCAAGCAAGGCCAGGGCGTCGTCCAATGTCTTTAGTTGTTCAATAACCTGGTGAACCCAGGTTGCATCCGGACACACTCGCGAAAGGCTCATCGCGTGGCGCCGGGCATCGGCGAAGCGATGGGACTGAATGCAGGATCGCGTCTCCTTCGCCGTGCTCAGAATGTCCCGAACCTCACGCTTGGCGGGAAGCGCCTCTCCCAGATCGCCCAGGCAGGACAACTCATCCGCCGCCCGACCGAGCCGGCCGTCGGCGACGGCCTGCCGCGCCCTTTGCAGGACCAGTTCGCACAGACGGGCTTCCACTCGCGTGGCGTCGCTTCCATGCGCGTCAATTAACTTAGCCCGTTTGACGCGACCCGCAGCCGCGGCCAATTGACCCTGGGAAATCAACGCCTCCGCTTGTTCCACGATGGATCGGGCCTCATGGGCTCGCTCGTCCGCGGCCTGTTGCAGGCGGACCACTTCATGATTCACCCCGCTGGCCCGTTCGAGAATCCTTTGACCCGCCAGAAGCGAACCGTCTTCGATTCGGCGCCGTGCCGCATCCAGGCGGTCCCGTCTTGTTTGCTCGCGTCGAGCGACCTCGGCCGCCACGGTTCTGATCTGCCCGCGCAGCTCAACGATTTGTTCCTGCATGACCCCACCGGCCTCGGCCCGATCAAGGTCCATCAAGGCCTCGGTGAAGCGCTCCGCCCGATAATGTTGTCGCGCCCGTTCGATGAATTTCTCCGTGAGTTGGGCCAAAACCGCCCCTCCGCGGCGATGTTCGCGGATGTCCGGGGCCGTCGCCAACCGATAGGCCTCGTCCAGCCGTCCGTCCCGGAGGGCGTTTTCAGCGGCCTTGAGACGGACGAACAGGAGTTTGCTGAACATGACGAAATCCTCGAGACGGCCTACCGATCTTACGCGCCCGGACGCCCAAGCACCAAATCGCACCAGGTCGGCGCCTGACGACCCCCGAAAGAGCGATGCCTTCAGACATGGATTCGGCGTGGAACGGCGATTATTCGGGCGCGATGAGGGCTAACGAGTCCTGGATTTGGCCGCCTGAAGCCAATCCCGCACGTGGCGGGCTAAAACCTGCGGGTCGGCTGAAGATAAAATGTGTTCGCGGAGGGCGTCGGGGACTTTCAGTGCCTTCATGGCCTTGTCCGCCCGCGTCCAAAGGCCCGCCTTCTTGCGATCCGATTCCGTCAGGAGAAGGTCGCCGACGATCTCCGACAGGCGGGTCAACAGAATATTGTCCTTCTGGTCGTAGTATCGCTCGATCAGCTTTTTCTGGTAGGGGGTGTAATCCGTCATGGCGTCGTTTGGAAGGCAGGGTCGAAAACGTAAACCCGGCGAAGGTCTCCGGCATCGAGCGCGGGCTGGACCGTCAGAATCGCCAGCAAGGGATTGACGGAGTCCTGTCGAACCGACGCAATTCGTCCAATGGCCATCGCCGCGGGAAGCGATTCGCTCGTCGGATCGGACAACACGAGGTCTCCCCTTTCAATGCGCCGCTCTTCGATTTCTCTCCATTCGGCGTCGGCGATCTCCATCACGTTTTGACCGCGTCCGGTAAGCCAGAATTCTCGTTCCACGGGAACGAAGCCGTCCGCCCCAAGTCGTCCGATACGCACCTTCATTTGGACGGTGATATCCGACAGCAGCTTGACCCGGGCCGAGTGCGTGCCCACCTGCTCGACAACGCCCACAAACGCCTCCCCCAGAAGGACGGCCATGCCGCTTTGCACACCCGCCCCCTCCGGCGTGACGGTGAAGAAGCGCGAGGCCACGGCGGCGCCGCGCTGAACGCCTTGAAGCGAACCGGCGTTGAGCAATCGCGAGGAGCGCCAAGGCAGCAGGTCATCGACGATCACCTTGGCGGGAATCAACCGGCCCTTTTCGCCGACGCGCCCGCCCACGTCCCACAGACGCGTGGCCGTTAAGATACTGACATCACGTTGCAACTCGTCCACGCGCATCGCCAGCGCCGCGATATGGTGTTCGAGCGCCTGTTTTTCCCGCCGGCATTCCTCACAGGCCTCCTGCGAGACTCCGTCGCGATTCGAATCCCCCCGCGCCGGGATGAGACCATCGACCGCGGAGGCGGCGGCGTCCTGGAACGGTACGATAACCTGCACGAGATTGATGAGTCGCCCGGTCCACGAAGAGGGGAGCAAGAACCCGACCAGCGTCAACGCAAGGAGTACCACGAGGGAGTGACGCAAGCTTGCAGCGATTGGACGACGAGAGGGCATAGGTCGAGAATGGCGAATTACAAATTACAAACCAACAAAAACAACTACCAAGCCCGGAATTACGATCTCTACCTTCAACCTTGGGCCCGAATCACCTTCTGGCATTCGAAACCAATTCACGGATGCCTAACGCCGTCTTGTGTAATTCGTAATTCGTCATTCCTTGTCGTTACGCCTGGTCGGCGTCGGACTGCATGGTGTCCTTCCAGGCGCCGAGGTTCTCGAGGTAGACGCTCGTGCCGCGGGCGACGCAGCACAGCGGATCGTCCACCACCGTTACGCGCAGGCCCACCGTCTCCTCCAATCGGCGATCCAATCCCCGCAGCAACGCTCCGCCCCCCGCCAGGTGCAAACCGTTTTCCACCAGGTCGGCCGCCAGCTCCGGCTCCGCCGATTCCAGCGTGCGCTTGACGCATTCGGTAATGGCCGACGTGGGTTCCTGCAGCGACTCGCGGATTTCCTGACTGGTGACCACGCACTTTCGCGGCAATCCGCAGACCACGTCCCGCCCCTTTACCTCACGCTCCATCTCTTCGTCGAGGGCCATGACGGACCCGATCTCGATCTTGATCCGCTCCGCCGTCTGCTGCCCGATCATTAAGTCGTGCGCCCGGCGCATATAGGCGATGATGGCCGCGTCCATCTCGTCCCCCGCCACCCGGATGCTGTTCACCACGGCGATATCCGCCAGGGCCATGATGGCCACCTCCGTCGTCCCCCCGCCGATATCCACGATCATCGACGCGGTGGCCTCTCCGATGGGAAGCCCCGCCCCAATGCCCGCGGCCATCGGCTCCTCCACCAGATACACGCGCCGCGCACCGGCGCGCTCCGCGGAATTATACACCGCCCGCTTCTCGACCGCGGTGATGCCCGATGGCACGGCGATGACCACGCGCGGTTTCACGAAGCGAGTTCGTCCGTGAACCTTGCGGATGAAATAGCCGAGCATCGCCTCGGTAATGTCAAAGTCGGCGATGACCCCGTCCTTGAGCGGACGGATGGCGCTGATGGAGCCGGGCGTCTTGCCCAGCATCTCCTTGGCGACCTGACCGACCGCGTTGCCGTTACGAAGGACCTGGTTCGTGCCCCGGCGAACGGCGACCACGGAAGGCTCGTTGAGCACGATCCCCTCACCCTTGACGCACACCAACGTGTTGCACGTCCCCAGGTCGATACCCATATCGACGCTGAACAAGCCCAGAAGGGAATCGAAGATCACCGATGTATCCTCACCCGTGCCGACCGCTTCGATCGGCGATGATTTCGAGAAGTACCAGACGATTCCGCACGCAAATGATAGGCGGCACGCAAGACTTTTCCGCCGGTCGCGACCGACGACGCCTCCAGATCGGCGACGAGCGCGAGCCGGCGTTCTTACCGCCTGACATCACGCCCGGGTGATGCTTGACCCAACTCCGATCAACCGACCGTCGCGCTGAACGGATTCCACGTGCCGAAAAGCTGTTGGCTGCGGACGGCGAGGAAGATCGTCGCCGAAATCACGGCGATACCCGCCAGCATGGCCAGCACCGTATAAACGTTGTTGCCCGGCTGGTGTTCCGGTTGACTGTCCGTCATGACCGCGCCTCTCCCAAGGTGCGAAAACGGCCCTTGGCTCGAAGATGGACCGCTCCAACCGTCTGATAACCGGTCATCGCCGGTTGACTACGGGCGCGATCCCGCCAGCCAGACCGCGTCGGTCGCCAGATCATCCACGGAGGGGGCGTCGGCCGACCGCACCAGACGTCCCGCCGCCTGATTCGGCTCCACCGCGCTCACCTGCACGTCGCCGACATAGTTTCCGTTGCGGTGGATGACAAAGACCATTCCCTTCTTGACGCCGTCCGCGCTGCCCACGCTCAGGGTGATCAGCTCGCCCTCCACGTTCATCACCCGTCCGCGAATCGCGGTCGCGGACACGGGTGTCACCGCCGTGACACCGGGCAACGAGGCCCCGGCCGGCGATTCAAACGCGATCGGTCGCCCGCCGCCGCCCGCCTGCGACAGTTTTTCATTCTCCGCCCGCAGAATGTGGATCTGCTGCTCGTACTGCCGGGATTGTTCGAGCATGACCGCCAGTTGCGCCGTCAGTTCGTTCACCCGGTCGCTCAGATCGACGCTCCGACGCTCCAGCTCGATGTTGCGTTGCTCCAGATCGCCGCGCTGCCGCTGGTATTCCGCCCGCGCGGTCTCCGCCACCTGAAGCTGGGCCAACAGTCCGCGGTTGATCGCCTCCACGCTGCTTTTTTCCGACTGCGCCTGGGCCAGGTCCGCTCGAACCTGGGCGACGTCCGTTCGCGCCGCCTGCACCTCGGCCTCCAGCTCGCCGATGCGCCGTTGCAGTTGACGGGCATTGTCCCAGAGAGTCGCCTGTTCCGCCGCGTTAGCGGCGAAGGCGTGACGCAGATTCGTGTCCGCAATCTGGGCATGTTCCTTGTACTTCTGCGCGGTCTCCTTCCAGTTCGCCGTTTGCGCCACGAAGGCCGTCGTCAGCGAGGTGAAGGCGATGCTGAACACCGACAGCAACACCACGAATACCTTGGTCAACAGGCTCACGGGCAGATCTCCAGTCGGCCGGTCCCTCCGGGTTGCGCCATGTCCCATGCCCTGGCGCGGTGGGTCACGTCGTCAGATCCCGCTTCCGTCTTTGTTTCCTGAATGTCCATTCCATCGGGATGAATCCGCATCGCCGTCGGGAGGGTGATCGACGGTTTGGCAAGGCATCCAACCCGGCATCCCGCGAGCGGTACCGGTTCTTGTCGATTACCGCCATGTGAAACGTATATCGTCCCCGGCCTTCCCTTGCAAGTCCCCCACGGATGTTTCTCCGTCATGTAAACGTTGGCCGGGCCGAAAGTTGGTTATCGCGTGGGCTCTGCCCGGCC
>Ga0214473_10006150_pt1 | contig 14372 bp, 10 predicted proteins | sample RVTome_7_FD_203509 | JGI IMG/M metagenome (GOLD analysis project Ga0214473, IMG submission 203509) | Soil microbial communities from uranium-contaminated site in the Upper Colorado River Basin, Wyoming, United States - RVT98D197 | ecosystem: Environmental > Terrestrial > Soil > Contaminated >... | reverse complement strand
CACACAGGCCAGGGCGATGTTCGAGGACAAAGACAATGTGCTCTTTGTCGATGCCCGCTACCCCGAAGATTTTGAGACCGGGCACATCCCCGGATCCATCCTGCTCCCCTTTGAAATGTTCGATGATTACTGGGCCGGCGTCGAGCCGCGCCTGCCGAAGGACAAGAAGATTGTGACCTATTGCTCAGGCGAGGACTGCGAGCTGTCGCTTTTTCTCGCACGTCTCCTGCGCGACAAGGGCTACAAAGACATCGCCATCTTCTATGGTGGCGCGCTCAAGTGGCAGGAAAACCGGATGCCGATGGACACGTCCGCCGCCCCGCCACCGGGTGTGTAGCGTGTAGGGTGGGCTCAGCCCACCATTCCAACGAGGACGTAACGATGTCTCAACTTCTCAAAAACGAATGGCTCGGCCTGATCTTCCGCCTGATCGTCGGCGCGGTCTTCATCTACGCGTCCCTCGACAAGATCATGCACCCCGAGGCGTTCGCCAAAGCCGTGTACAATTACAAGATCCTGCCCCCGGCGCTCATCAATCTGACCGCGCTTTTCCTGCCCTGGCTCGAACTCCTCACCGGCGCCGCGCTGATTCTCGGCACCAAGGTCGAGGGCGCTTCGACGATAATTTCCGCTCTGCTCGTTGTCTTCCTCGCCGCTGTCACATCAACGCTCTTGAGCGGCATCAGCATCGACTGTGGCTGCTTTACGTCCTCGTCGGCTGGACGCAAGACCGGCTGGGCCCTGCTGGTCCAAGATGCTGCGCTGCTTTTGCTCTCACTGCATCTCTTCTTCCGCGGCCCCGGCCGCTTCGCACTTGAGAAGAAAATCACGTAGGAGCGAACGACTGTGCCCATGTCCGCCGCCGACTTCCTCGCCCGCCGCTACAACGCGATGACCGGATTCCCCGGCCGCATCGACAATGTTGCCAAAATGATCGAGCCCTGGGTCCGCCAGTGGAGTGTCCATGTCGCTCTCGATGCCGGCTGCGGCGGCGGCGCGCTCATGTTCGCGCTCGACCGGCTCGGCGTTGAAGTCATCGGTCTGGATTTATCCGAGTCGATGCTGCGCCTTGCCCTCGACAATGCCCGCGCGGCAGGGAAGACGTTTCAATTTTGCGGCGCCCCGTTTCGTTCCGCCGGAGCGATCTTCCCGGAGAGGTTCGATGCCGTCTTTGTCTTGGGAAACGCTCTCATCGGCCATGAGACCAATGCGGAGATGACCGAGTCGCTTCGCGGTCTTCATGCGTCCTTGAAACCGGGCGGACACGTTCTGATTCAAAACCTCAACCCCACACCATTTTTTCTCGGTCTCAAACGCGTCATCAATCGCCGGATCGACGGCGACACGCGCTATCTCCGCTATGCCGTCCCCATCAATTCAGATCACCTCTTCTTCTCCGTCATCGTCGATGGTCCGGGCGACACCATCGACATCAGCGCGCACACGTGGGCTCTCTGGGATCGCGATCGACTCGGGGCTTGCCTCGACACCGCCGGTTTCGCGAAAATCGAAACCTACGGCGGAATCAATCGTTCGCCATACGGTCCCCGCGTCTCGACCGATTTGGTTCTTTCCGCTCAGAAGTAAGCGATGCCGTTGCGGGGAGCAAAGCGACCGTGTCCGGACCGCCTTACCGGCGGGCGTTCCAGCCGTCCGGTGCACAAAACGAAGAAGGCCCCGTCCCCGAACGAGGCCTTCTTCACGTCCAACTGCACCTTCTCACCTATGAGAGCAGCACTGCTTTGATGTCAGGGATCGGAGCACCGCATTCAAGCACCCATCCGTGGGCCTGAAGCGTCATCCCTGAAAATCTTTTACACCACCCAACGCTCCGATCTCCTTGGTGTTGCGACGAAGAGTCTTACAGGTCCGAAGATGATAGGAACAACTTCCGTGCCAGGGCTCAGCAACCCAACGTGACTTTCTCTAAGGCCCAATCCGACAAACTCTTATAGGATAGGCCTGACAGGTCCTATTCGGCCTGTGCCTTCCTCAGAGCGCAGTCCCTGCGAGATTTTGATCTCTCTGCGCCGCAACTGCTGCGAAACTGTGAAATTCTCACGGCTCAAACCGAAACGGCACCGGCGAAAAGCACAGCGCGAATATCACCAACGCGACAATCCCGAGGATCACCCGCCCGCGCCCGACTGGCGCCTCGTCATGCAACGTCGGCGGATGCTCCGGTCGCATGAACAACCCGATCGCCACCCACATCAGCCACCACGGCCACCAATACGACACCGCCGCCAGCGCCGCCATCGTCACCAAAGCCAGCCAGCGCTGCCCTTTACGGAAGATCGCATACGCGATATGCCCGCCATCAAGCTGGCCCAGCGGCAAGAGGTTGAGCATCGTCACCAGAAGCCCCGCCCATCCCGCAAACGCGATCGGATGGAGGATGATGTTCTGCTCACTGCCCACACCGGGGAAGAAGACAGCCGACATCAAACGGAAGATCAGCGATTCGCCGAGATAGACCCCACCCTCAGTCGATGGCCCGGCCACCGTGGATAGCGACATCCCAACCGCCAGCGCGACAATCGCGACAACAAACCCCGCCAGCGGTCCCGCGACCGCCATATCAAACAGTCCAACCCGGTCACGGATCGGTGATCGCAGTCGTATGAATGCCCCAAACGTCCCAAGGATATTCGGCGCCGGAATGAAGTAAGGCCAGGACGCATCGATATCGCGCTTGCGCGCCAGAATGAAATGCCCGAACTCGTGGAAGAGGAGAATCGTCAGGAACCAAAACGCAAACGCCGGCCCGCCCATGAGGATCGTCGACGCCACCGTCGCGCAGAAAAGCGCGACATTCAGCCACGGCACCCCTTCGGCGCGCCGCGCAATCGGCACCGTGATCATCACCCGCCACGGCGACCGCAAGGTCGCCGCATGCTCGATCACGGCGTTGTTGTACCCCGCTGCCAAGAGCCGTCCGTTGGCCGTCACCTCAAAGTCGGGTATCGGCACGCGCACTTCCCCCGCCAGCACAATCGCGCTCGGCGCCGCCTGCACCGTATCGAGATGCCACAGATCATCCAACAGCCGCCTGATCTGCGCCACCCGCTCGTGGACATCCTCACGTTTCATGGACGGACATGATACCCAATTCTGGTGGATCGAACCACTCTTCCCAAAAGGGGAGAATGTTTGCCTCACCGCCTCTGAGGAAGATCGTTGGCGCTCTCCCCCTTTGGCAGAGACTGCAAGCAACCTCCCCCTTTGGGGGAGGATGTCCCGTACCCGCAGGGGACAGGGACAGGCCTGCCCTGCGAAGCATTTGCGAAGCAGGGAGAGGGAACTCCGGCATGCGAGCAGGCGGTTTCCCTCTCTGTCGTCGACGCATAAAGCCGTGTCGCCGACATCTCCCCCCAAAGGAGGAGAATGCGTATCGACTTTACCCAGAAAGGTGAGGGTAGAAATACAAAGGCCGGGTGGCTTTCGCCATGCGGCCCATGTGCGCGTCAATGTGTTCACACTGAGAACTCGCCCGGGAGCACATCCACAAATCTCAAACCGCGCGAGACCAAGGCCCCCTCCGACGCGATAAAACTCTTGACATGTTTAGTTATCCTTGCTATTATCTCGCTCGCAGGTCCGATTGCAAACAACTGAATAGCTGAATCGGGAATCGCAAGGCCCGCAAATAGTCGTCTGTCTGCGGTTCGAAGACGCATGGCAGGCGTGCGCATGGGCGGGAGTACCCTCTCGGGTCTTGCGGTTTGCGGCAGGGTGGTGGTCGCCGAAGCCTGCTTGTGCCCATTAAGGGTACTGGGACACCCGCCGCGAAGGCACAAGTGCGGTCGGCTCCGCTCACTACAAGCCGAATGAACAGAGCGTCAACGAAACTGGGGGAAGACCACGGAGATCGTATGCTGACACCATCGACCAGACAGTATATCCGAAGGGGCCTAATCCTCATTGTTATGATAGCCACTGTTGGCCCGATCAGTTGGAAGGCTGGGGAGTTGTTCGCCCGTCGGAAGGCGGAAGCGACCCGACAAGGCGAATTCGAGGAATCTCGCCGGTTGATGGAGGAGCAGCGAGACTATATCAGAGCAGGCGCCGTATTCCCAGACTTTGCTCTCATAGACGCAGAGGATTCCTCAACTACGTCGCTTCATGATCAGCTTCGCGGCGGAGGCATGATGGTTTTCGTATCTCCAGATTGCTCGAGTTGTGATGCGATATTGGCAACAATATGTAGGGGACTCGGACAAGTAACTGCCTCACGGCCGATCTGCTTTGTGGCAGATTTGCCCATCGAGACCCTACGAGACTGGAGTGGAAGGCACGAGCTGAAACTGCCATGCTTCCAGGATCGAGATCGTTTCATTGTCTCCGCTTATGACTACACCATCATTCCGTTCATGGTGTTCATCAACGACCGATTCGAAATCGTGGACTACAGTACCGGGGGATGGTCGGAGTCGGATTACGCCCGGATGCTGAAACGAGATTAGGATGGATCGGCAGAAGAACGCGTGAAACCACTGTTCAGTCTGGAATCTTGGAGATCTCGATTAAGGGTCGGTCAACGAAAGGAGCCAGTCAATGAAAGTAACGGCATGGAAGCTTACATGTGTCGTTGTTCTGCTTGCAGTTGCAGTGGGTGGCTTTGCGGCGGGCTTAACTGTCGTCGCCCCGAATGCCAACGCAGCGCTTTGCAATTGCTATAATGGAGCTGGGTGCCCGGGCTGGCACAAATACCCCTGGCAGCCCTGCGATCCGAATCCTGAATGTGGCTACTGCCTGTAATGGTGGAGAATACTGACGTTAACCGTCTAGCCTCTTGACAACCTAATTTCCCTGAAATCAGATCTCCAAGATCGGACAGGCCGGGTCGGATGATCCGGCCTGTCTTTTGGTAGAATCAAGCTACTGGGCTCGGCTCACATTTCCTTACTTCCGATGAGGCAGTTGGGGCATAGGCAGATTACGACGGCGGGAATCTACGCTCAGATCAGTGACGCGTGCGGGACAGAGAGGGCATTCAGCGCGCACAAGCCGAATGCCCTCTCTGTCGCCGATGCATAAAGCCGTGTCGCCGACATCTCCCCCCAAAGGAGGAGAATGCGTATCGGCCTTGCCAAGAAGGGTGGGGGTAGAAATACAAAGGCCGGGTGGCTGTCGCCACCCGGCCTTTTGCTTTCTGACTTAACGACCGTCAGGTGCTCAGAAGATTACCAGGGGAATCTCCAGGCGCCAGCCGGCCGAGAAGCCGCATTACCCGACACGTACGAGAGCAGGCGAGCGATGTCAGTGGCATCGTTGTTGCCGCTGGCATCCACGTCACCACAGTAGGCGTCCGGATAAAGCGGATTCCCACCTTGGATCCAGCAGACGTCGGCGAGATCAACAACACCGTCATCGTTCACGTCGCCACGAGCAAATCCGGCCCAGCGCGCTGCGCGCTTGGCTATACCCTGGCCCGACGCTTCGACGAAGGCGTCATTGCTGTTGCCCGCGATATTGAAGGCAAACTGCGCCTGCACGATTTCACCGCTGCCGTTGCCGGCGAGGTTCAGCGAGTTGACCAGGAAGCCGCCACGGTCTGCGGCCATGCCCGCTACACCGTTTCCGCCCATGGTGTGGCGCGGTCCAGCGTACTTACCACTGGCCAGCCACCAGCCGTACTGCCAGTCGTCCGGATAGTGGTTGCCGACCCAGTCAGCGTTGCCCAGTCCCCCGTATGTCGTGTCGTTCAGATTACACATGATCATCGCCGGCGGGAAAGCCGTCGGATCGACACCGCCGTACGACGATGGCTGATTGACGTCGAGTGCACCGTACGCGAAGTGAGTCACTGTGGGATCCCAAATCGCGTAGCCGTTGAATCCGTCGGAGATGTACCCCACGTTGTTCGACGCGTCGGTGTTGATGTCCCAGTCGAAGTAGGTCCCCGCACGCACCGTCTTGGCTGTGGCGTTACGGTTGATAAAGACCATGCGGGTCAGTATGAAGTCGCCGTACAGCGGATCGTCGGCGCCAACTTCAGTCTCTTCAACGTTTATGCCCATCGCTGCCAACGGGGAGTTTCCGGCTACATTGAGGTTCGAGTCGGCATAGTACGTCTTGACGTAGGCACCGTGGATTGCCGTGGGCGTGCCCGGGCATCCACCGGTTCGCTTGGCGCCAAGCACCAGCCCGGAATCCTTCTCAAATCCGCAGTCACCTGCGGGATTCGGGTTCGGGACGTACTCTTCGAAGAAGTAGTAGTCGATCGCGAGTTGAGCGCCGCCAATAGCCGCGGAAGAATCGCCCGCAAGCAGGACGCCGCCTTCCCATCGCTGATCATCACCGGCCGACGTTGGATCATCGCCGATGATCATCGCGTCAGCACCCTGGTCGCAAAACGTGCCGTGATTGAAGACCTTGGCAGCGTTGGCGTTGGCGCCATCGAGGTTCCAGCTAATCCAAGTCTGATCTTGTGCGCAACCACCGACATAAAGCACGTTCACTTCGGCAACCGAGATACTGCCGTTGTTGACCGCATCGTAATCGAAGTCGGGATCATTATTGGTCAACTCGATCACGTTGAGATCGATACCGCGCAGGAGTCCCGAACCGTCAAAGTCCCAATCGAGACTGGCGCTGACGCCCGGCGCGATTGAGGTCGGCGGCGCGATGCCGTTGATGCGGACATTCCCAGTCCGGATCGCGGCGGCCGAAGCTGCCATACGGTTGGAATTGCGGACCGAGGTGCTGGCGTCCGGTGACAGGAAGGCAGCGTCTCCGGGCAACTCTTCGCCTGCCGCCCCACCAAGAAGTCCCGCCATCCGGAGCTGCTTCTCGTGACCCTGAACGTCATAGTATCCCTCGGCGTTCATGTAGCGCTTGGCGGTCTGCGCGACCGAAGCCGCATGCGCACGCGCTTTACGCGCGTTGGACGCAAGACCATCCGGTACCGGGTCAGAGACAGTAGCCACCGTGATGTTCAGCGGCAGATTGCCGAGGTTCAAAAGCGCGTCGGGTTCGGAGTGCGGGTTACCCGCAAGGGTACCAAACGGCACTTCGATTGTCACATCCTCCACGCACTGAATCAAACGCGGACGCGCGCCCGTGTTGAGTTTGTACGCGGACACTGTGCCACCCGCGCCTGTCGTACGAATGCCGACGACCGCGTAGCTGTCGCCGCTGGCCGCCGTTGCTAAAGCGGTGCCATTGACGATACCGGTGCCCGGAACCGGGAACTGGCGATACCACTCGGCGGCGCCCGTCACGGCGTTGAACAACCACCAACGTGCGTTGTTGTCGCCCGCAAAGATGTAGGCATCGCACGACAGCGTGGCGATCTGCGGCACCTGAGACAGACTGGCGCCGCAAATATCGGAAGTCACGAAGTTGCGCGTCACCAGGCCGAGGTCCTTGTCAACCTGCAACAGACCGATGTTGACATTGGAGAGCGGGAAGTACACAAATTTCCGCCCGATCGTCGGTGTGCCATAAAGACCGGTGCCCTGCTCGGCTGTCCAGACCACGGACGGGAGCGCGAGCGACTTGTCGATCTTGTAGCGGCGCCCAACGCCAGCGGCATCCCTCGTCGCGCCGTAGAGGTAGTTGCCCTCGGTCGAAACGCCCGACGGCCAGCCCTCACCCGCGACACCAACGAAGTTCCAGTCGATCACACCGTCGGCGGCGTTGATCTGATACAGCGATCCGGAGACGTTCGAGCCGCCGATTGCCGTACCGACATAGAGCTTGCCGCCGCTGATCGCCGGGCCATGTTTGCCGGCCGCGTCAAGAATCACCGGGTTGGTCGCCCAGCCCGGATACAAAGCGCCGGATCCGGCATTGATGGCCCAGAGCAGGCCCGGGCCGGTCGACGGTTCGGTCAGAACGAAGAGAACATCGGTGCCGGCGATATCGACAACCTTGCACGTGTTGAAACGGTTCTTATTCGTCAGACCGGCCGTTACCGGCGCAGTCACTGCATTGATCGACCAGAGCGGAGGACCAAGAGTGGTCTCCCACGCAGAGATCGCAAAAGAGGTGCCCCCCGTGGCGAGCACGACGTCGCGGTCGGGTCCACTGGGAAGACCTCGGACGAACGCCACAGTCGTATTACCACGGTTCTCGCCGCCCATTTCCGGAAAACCGAAGACGGTGCCGAGCAGCGCGCCCGTCGTCAACGAGTGGGCGCTGAGGCGAAGGTCCGACGAAGTGTAAACGATGTCGTTGGCGACCGTCGGGTTCGTGAAGTTGGAGAGCCCGGTCAATGGCTGAGTCCACGACAACTTCACGCCGTTCGGATCGCCGACATTGATCGACGAGGCCGAGGTCTGCTGGGCGTCGTGGGCAAACTGCGACCACTCGTCCGGTCCGCCCGCGCCGCAATCGGCTTCGATCGCGGGCAGGACTTCCGAGCAGATCTCGGCGTCAATCCACAGTTCACGAACACCGCCGCCACCCGGCCGTGAGTTCATCCAGAACCACGGACCGCCAGGAGCAACTGTAACAAGCTCGATGGACCGTGTCGTTGCCGCGCAGCCAGTGTTCTCGGGGTCGCCCGACGTCATAACTACGCAATCGTTGGGCTGAGTCGAGTTGACTGGATCGAATGTCACTGTGACGAAAATGTACTCGACCGGACCACCGTTTAAGGTACCAAAGGTGATATCCGGCAAAGTCACTTCGGTCACGAACGGATCGTACACCACGTCGGACTTTGGCACGGGTGTGCTGTACAAAAGCAATCCCGGTGTCGGATTTCCGCATGGGTCAGGCGGGCCACTCTGATCCCAAACCTCAAGGATTAATGCGGCCGTGTCTTCCACGCCGGCGCTCAACGGACAGAAGCCGGCTGACTTAGTGAGACGGATACCGACGGACTTCAGGGTATCCAATCCGAACGCGGAAAAAGCGACACCCGCCTTCTGACGGACGCCAGTGCCTTCCGCCGTTGGCAACGGGAAGACCCGCGACCAGCAGTCGTTCCGGCACGCGCCGGGCGAGCCACCAAAGCTCTCGCATCCACCGGCACCGAAGACAGCCGCGTCAATACCCTCATAGAAGTGCTGGCAGCCACACATGCCTGGGTTGCAATGCGTCGCCAGGTCGTCCGGGGTGTAGCCCTCGGACCAAAGCTCGAGGTTAGCCAAACTGGTCGGAGTGTACCAACCAGACTCGCTCAGTGATCCATAGAAGTCGTTCGAGAACTGATAACAGGGAGTCACTGGTGCCCCGCTGGTATAATCCAAGCCGGGTCCAAGAGTGCCGTAGTCGATCGTGTTAGACGGGTCAGAAACGACATAACCCGCGAAGTATGGCCCTGTAACGCAGGCCTCTATCGCGAAGGCCATGGGCAAGAGGTAGGCTCCTGCCGCCGAGAGATTGAACAGATACACCGGACCGACGTGGAGAACCGGCCCGGGAACCGGGCAGGCAGGATTGGTAAGATCCGCATCCCAGATCATCGGTTGGACTCTCGCGGCTGTGGCGCCAGTGGGAGCGCTCGATACTAGGATCGCATTAACTGCGGTCACATCAAACGTGTAACGCGAGCCCGGAGCGCACGAACCGAGGGTATTGGGGTCCTGATAGACGGCGTTAACCGACGCCTCATAGCCCTCAAACCAACCCCCGAAGAAATATCCCGTGTACCCGCCCTGCCACTCACCGTCGCAGAACGTGCCGGGAACCGTTCGGTTGACCCCTCCGTTCAAGGTCACCACCGGATCGCCGGATGACACCGGAACCGGAGTTGGCCGGTTGCTCTGACCGTTGCCCAAAGTCGCTACCGGCCGATCGCTCCGCTCATCATCAATGGCGGTGGCAAACACGGTAACGGCACCAAGGAGCAGCAGTCCAAGAGCCAGAACTGCAGTAAAGAGTTTTTTGTGCATTTACAAGTCCTCCTGAGTCTAACTCAGATGTGAAGCTTCGTCAGGTTTTTCCGCTGCCGGGCCGCCCCGTCCCACAACGCCCCCACCTCGGGGACGCCATAAATCGGTTATCGGCTGTTCGCGCTGTCTGTCAAGTTTCCTGGCGACGGTCACCTTTCCTAAGACTTCCGCAAGCGTGTGGCATTTCCCGTTCTAACCCATGTTTCATGGTGAGTGTACCGAACCATGTGATAGCTGTCGGTTGTGCCCTGAACGCTTGCTCGTGAATTCGGTGGTACGTGCGACTTCGCTCAGTCGCGGCGACTGAAGATGGAATCGTACGAATGGGAAGAAAGGATATAAACTAACCCACTCGGCTTGCCGTCTTCCTTCGCAGAAAGCGAGCACCGTTCGGATGGAATGCTAATTCGAAGAGTCACCAACGGTTCGTGACGCCGTCAGCTTAAAACGCTCAGGAGCAAAGATAACATCCCCCCCAGTCGTGTCAACCGATTTTCCAAGATTTTTCAACATTTTCTGCCAAAAGGGTGGTAGTGGGCCAGTTTGAGCTATTGATATCGGGTTCCCTCACCCGGTCCGCCTACGGCGGACCACCCTCTCCCAACAGGGAGAGGAGAATATCATCCCGTCCTTCTCGGGTGGGTACGAATAGAAGTTCACCTCTCCCTTTGGGAGAGGTCGTCGCGTAGCGCGAAGCGCGGAGGGGCGGGTGAGAGAACGCGTCTTGGGTGAAATCGCAATCAAACTGACCCACTACCCAGCCAACACCCCCTTGATTCCCAGACACCCCAAGACATATCCTCACCGCAGGGGCAGTTAGGAAGACAGAATGCGCACCATCCCCGCCATGAAGGCAAGCCTGACTGCCCTCGTCTGTCTCCTCTGGACCGGCTCAGCAGCGCCCCAAACCCCGCCCGACACCTTCTATGCCGGAATCGGCGGCTATCAGACACCTTTCTTTGTAGGCCCCGGGGTTGACAGCGGCAAGATCGCAATCCTTCTACCGGCAGCGATTTCCGGTCGCATGATCACTTCTATCAGCACCTATTTCGCTTCGCCTAACGGCGGCCCTGTATCCTCAGAGACTTGGAAGGAGAGTGCTGCTTTCGCTTGGGGGCTTTCCGTGGGAACGGGAGTCGAACCCGGATCACCGACGGTTTACACCGCACCGGTAGAACTGAAGACGAACACCGATCTTCGAATCGGTGGCATGGTGGAGACCGCCGTGGAGTGGCCAGCCATCGAGGGAAACACTTACTGGTTAATAGGTTACTGGCAGAAGGATGCCGATTTCATTCGTCTGGGACGAAATCAGCTCGACTTAGAAGAGACATTGCTCTTCGGATTCGAGGATTCGAATTCGCAACTGTGGCAGACTTGGACAAATTCTGGGTTCGTAGTCGAGGTGGCCTATGGTTTTCCCGATGAAGGTGTTCCCAGCGGCATCCTCGATCCAGATGGCCCCAGTGCCAGAGGAGCGAGCCAAGCAATCCGAGCCGACATCACGGGCGACCGGCTCTCCATTTCCCTTTATCCGTCCTCTATGTCGTCTTATCAGCCCTACGAGCTACTCGTGGTTAACGTCCTCGGCCAGACTGTCGTCTCTGGGGCTGGAATTGTCGGAGATCGATCTTCGACCGATTTCGGCGAAATCAGCGTTCCTTGGAGCGCAAGGCACCCCTCCGGGGTATACTTCTGCCGGATCCGACTGGGTGGCGCGAGTCACACCGTGTCGATCGTTAACCTAAAATGACGTGTCTGGGGAGATATATGTTGCCACGTAAGTGCCTGCGATTCTTAGTGTTCGGCGCAATTGCATTCGCCACATACACCACCGCAGTTCAAGCCGCTCCCAAACTGAAAATAGGTGCCGAAGGGAAGTTCGATTTTGGCTTCACTCCCGAGGGGCTGCCGGTTATCCATCGCTACTGGGCCTACAATGTTGGCACTGATACCCTGCGAATTGACCGTGTCCGTCCAAGCTGCGGCTGCACTTCTGTCCCGCTGACCAAGAACCGGCTTGCCCCCGGCGACTCGGTCGGCCTCGACCTGAAGTTCGACACGAAGCGCTTCAAGGGCCAGATCACCAAGACAGCCACAGTCGAGACAAACGACACGACGCAACCAAATGCCACACTTGAGTTTACCGCACGAATCGGCCTGTGGGAAGGTCTCGTTATTGCCAACCCGTCGCAGGTCTACCTCGACACCCTCGGCAAGACCGAACAGCGGGTCACTCTGAAGAATACCGGCACTGGCCACTACACGATTTCAATCGTCTCTCCCATAGCCGAATTCATGCAGCTCGAGCTATCCTCGACCGAGCTCCCCGGCAAGGGAGAGGCCTCTATTTCGATCCGTGCCACCCCAAAGGCCCCACTCGGCGACTACAACGCCTCGGTCACGCTGCATCTCGAAGGCCCACAACCACATAACCTGTCCATACCCGTCTACGGCGTTGGCTATCTGCCATAAGTCTAAGAGCCACAAACAATAAAGAGCAAACGCCCAACGATCACAAGGCGGCGCCCTTCCGTCATTCCCGCGAAAGCGGGAATCCAGCCTCTCGGACTGAGCGTTGGCTGCTTCCAGCAGATGGCATTCCGCCCCGCCCGGATGTTTGCGTGCAGGGGGGCGCGTCTTGGATTCCCGCTTTCGCGGGAATGACGTTGGAGAGAACGCGCCTTTCCGGCTCACGCGTTCTTTGTGTTAGAAATTCTAAGCGAACGTCCGCCGAGTCGGGAAGATGTTTCGCCGCGGCGGGACGGGCCTGGAGGCCCGTGGAGACTATTCACGGTGTGACCGTGGCCGGCATCCACGCCTACCCCCAAAACCCCTGGAAAGCGCGTTTCTCTTCCCATAGGCCCAATATGTCCTATTGGCCCAATTCCCAAACTCCACCCCAGCAAAAAAAACACCCCGGGCCGATTTCTCGGCACGGGGTGAACCGCTTCAGCGTGTCAACGAAGCTGGGGGAAGACCACTCAATCACGGGCAAGGATCGACGTAGTTTGCTCCAACGGTCTGGCCGCGAAATCCCACGTTGACGACTTTGACTACGTCAACAATATCGGTGGCGCCGCTGGCGTCGACATCAGTACGCGCGCGTGGGCAGCCCGGATCCGTGGTTGCTGGAATGCTGCGGAACGCGACGCCGACGGTTTGTACGATGTCGAGTACGTCGGACTTCACGCTATCACATATGGGGTCAGCAAAACAGACGCAAAGGCACTCACAGGCGTCGCCGATTCCGTCACTGTCAGTGTCAGTCTGGGTGGGATTCGCGACTGTCGGACAATTGTCGCAGTGGTCGCCTCTACCGTCGGAGTCGCCATCCTGCTGAAAAACATTGAACACGGTGGGGCAGTTGTCGCAGAGATCACCTATCCCATCACCGTCCGTATCCACTTGAGTGGGATTGGCGACTGTCGGGCAATTGTCACAGGCATTGCCCCTGCTGTCGCCATCGGCGTCCGGCCCATTGGTGACTGAGAAGACGTCGCTGACGGGCGTTGATTCTCTCACGAGGCCGTAAATGCTCCCGATGGCTGACACTCTCCAGTAATAGGTCTCTGAGGTCGCCGGCAGCTGGTCAAAGGACGTCATGACCCGGCGATACGTTGTGTCCGACAGGGTGACGGTCGTTGTGAGCGGAACGCTGAAAGCCGGATCGGTGCCGAATTCAAGCCGATAAGTCACGAACTCACCGGGGTAGACGGAGCGCGACTTGGCCCACCTGAATGTCACCGAGTCGGGGGGGGGACAGAGCGTCGCGATGATCGCGGCGCCGCTCGATGGCGCGATGAGGCCGAAGTGCTCTGGGGGGTAGGCGAGAAACAGAACCGCGCCATATGCATCCGAAGGAATACTGGCACCACCCGTTGTTGTGGTAGCGTGGCTGATCACATCGAGGGCGACCTTTCCCGTATCGAGTACCTCAAAATACAGCGTACCGAGGACCCCCGGACCGTCGACTGTTACTCCGCCCCCCAAGATCAGCCCCTCCACCGTCAAGACCGTATTTCCAAAGTCGAGAAACCAGTTAAATACTGTTTGATTGCCTGAAGACGGGAAGAGCGGCCCTTCTTTGATCGAATCCACCGCCAGCTTCGTCGGGTCGAACGCATAGCGGACTTGAAAGAGCCGAAGGTCCAGCATCGCCGCGTCCACGCGCAGTTCGAAACTGACCTTTGTGCCAACAACAGGTCCCGTGAGAAACACCGTATCGGGTTCCAAAAAGATCTGGGCGCTATGCGCTTCCAAAGAGAGGCCGATGATCAAGGTTGACGCCGCTAAGGTGGTGACGATGAGTTTGTGCGTTGCTTGCATTGGAACCCCTTTGGTTTTAAGTGTCCAGATTCAAAAATTCGGATAGGGGGGCATAAGCCCCCCTATCCGGTCGCGCCAGAGACCTATTTCAAGAGAGTCATCTTTCGCGTTTGCTGGAAGCTGCCGGCTGTCATCCGGTAGAGATAGAGACCGGACGGCTGGTCGTTGGCATCCCAGTTGACGTTGACCGTGCCC
>Ga0214473_10006149_pt1 | contig 14373 bp, 24 predicted proteins | sample RVTome_7_FD_203509 | JGI IMG/M metagenome (GOLD analysis project Ga0214473, IMG submission 203509) | Soil microbial communities from uranium-contaminated site in the Upper Colorado River Basin, Wyoming, United States - RVT98D197 | ecosystem: Environmental > Terrestrial > Soil > Contaminated >... | reverse complement strand
CGGTCATGCTTTCCGCCGTGGCAGCCCCGCGCCCGGACCAGAACGCTCGCGACACGTCGAAGAACACCGTCGGCAGCCGCGCGATGATCCCGGACATGATGATGAGGCTGATGCCGTTGCCGATCCCGTACTCGTCGATCTGCTCGCCGATCCACATCAGGATGAGCGTCCCGGCGACCAGCCCGGTCACCGCGACGAGCGCGAAGGGAAACGTGCCGGCGTAGTCCGCGTAGACTAAGGACTGTTCCCCCGAGTTGAGGTAACGCACCCAGAACCACGCCTGGACGAAGCACAGCACCACGGTCAGGTACCGCGTGTACTCCATGATCTTACGCCGCCCGCTTTCGCCCTCCTTCTGGAGCTTCTCCAGGGCCGGCAACACGGTCACCAGCAACTGGAGGATGATCGACGCGCTGATGTACGGCATGATGCCGAGGCCGAACAGCGTGCTCTGCCCCAGATCGCCGCCGGTGAACATCGCGAAGAGGTCGGCGGCCCGCTCGGTCGTGCCGCCGCCGCCTCGAAAGTGCCGCGAGAGCGCCTCCTGGTCCACCCCCGGCAGCGCCACGTAGTAGCCGATGCGGTACACGGACAGCATCATGACCGTGAACAGCACTTTCTTCCGCAACTCGGGGATGCGAAAGACGTTGACGAACGCACGCAACATGGCTACCTAACCTCGTCTCGGCCCGGCCGCGCCGGCGAAAGCCGGCCACGACCCTATGCCCAGGATTGCCTTCATGCCTGCGGAGCCGCCGCCTTTGTTTTTGCCGTGTTCCGCTTGGCCGCGGCCTTCTCCCTCCGAGACGTCTGCTCGATGACTTTGGCCGTACCACCGGCCTTTTCGATCAACGCTCTGGCCTTGGCGCTGAACGAGTGTGCCTCGACCGTCAGCCGCCGCTCCAACGGGCCGTGGCCCAGGATACGGATCGGCCCGCTCCGGTTCACCAGCCGCTGCTCCCGCAGCACGTCGGGTGTCACGACCGCACCGTCCACGAACTTCTCGTTGAGCCGAGCGACGTTAACGATCTCATATTGTCGCCGGAACTGGGCGTTGCTGAAACCGCGCTTGGGCAGCCGGCGGAAGAGCGGCATTTGCCCGCCTTCCGTCAGGGGCCGCACACCGCCGCCGGCGCGCGACTGGAGCCCCTTGTTCCCGCGACCGCAGGTCTTGCCCGAGCCACTGCTTTCGCCGCGCCCCACGCGCTTGCGCCGCTGGTGCGCCCCGGCCCGCGCCGTGATTTGATTCAGCATCATGGCCCGCTCCCTAGCTGTGGCTCGCGCCGCTGGCAGGCGTGCCAAGCTCCGACCCGCGCGCCGCGACCGCGACTTCCGTCGGCTTACGCTCGGGCGGCAGATCGAGCCGCACGCCACGCAGCCGCTCGACCGTGTCCCGCGACCGCAGCGCCTGCAAGCCGGCAATCGTAGCCTTCACGAGATTCTTCGGGCTGGTCGACCCGTACGCCTTGGTCAGCACGTCCTTGATGCCGGCCATCTCCAGTACGGCCCGTGGGGCGGAACCGGCGATGACCCCCGTGCCTTCCGCGGCCGGGATCAGCGTGATCCGGCTGGCGCCGAACCGGCCCTGCACGCGGTGCGGAATGGTGGTCCCCCGCCGCGGCACATCGAACATCGCCCGTCGCCCGAGCTTGATGGCCTTCTCGACCGCTGGCGGCACCTCGTTCGCCTTGCCGTACCCGTAACCGACGCGGCCCTGCCGGTCCCCGACGACGACGAGCGCGCCGAACGAGAATCGCCGACCGCCCTTCACCACCGTCGCGCAGCGGTACAGCTTGACGAGCACGTCGTCGATGTTGCCTTCCCCCAGCGGCGCGCGCTCGGCCGCCGCACGGGGTCCTCTACGTTGTCTGGGTCGGCCTGCCATCAGCTTCACGCCTCGGGGATTAAAACTTCAGTCCGGCCTCGCGGGCCGCGTCCGCCAGCGCTTTGATCCGTCCATGGTACTTCCGCCCGCGCCGGTCAAAACACACCGTCTGAATGCCCAGGGCCAGGGCCCGCTCGGCGATCACCTTGCCAAGCACCGCCGCCGCCTTCACATTCCCGCCGTACGGCACCTGCTCGCGCAGCGGCTTGGACAGCGTCGACAGCGCACACAGCGTCCGCCCGCTCACGTCGTCGATGAGTTGCGCCGCGATGTGACGATGCGAGCGCGACACGGCCAACCGCGGGTGCTGCGGCGTCCCGGAGACCTTCTTGCGCACCCGGCGGACACGCCGGGCCAACCGCACGGATTTTACCATCGCCGCCTTCATCGGCTGTCACCTCACGTCACGACGCTTCGCTCAGGCCGTCGCTCCACCGGCGAACACCTTGCCGGCCTTGCGACGCACGCGCTCGCCGACGTAGCGGATGCCTTTGCCCTTGTAGGGCTCCGGCTCGCGGAGCTTGCGCACGTCGGCGGCGAACTCGCCGACCTTCTGCTTATCGGGACCGCTCACCACCAGGCGGGCCGGCTCGTTGTCGCCGCGCGCCGCGGGGACCTCGATCTTCACCTCCAGCCCCTCGGGAATCGGGACCTCGAACTGCGCCTTGCGGCCGAGGCCGCGACCCATGTAGCCCACGTTCAAAAGCAGCGTGCGGCCATCGATCTTGCAATTGTAACCGGTCCCGTAGATTTCCAGCCGGATCGAGTACCCTTCGGCGACGCCCTTGACCATGTTGGCGAGCAGCGCCCGCGAGAGGCCGTGCAGGGCACGCGTTTGCTTGGCGTCATCGGGCCGGCGGCACACGATCTGTCCATCATCCACCGCGACCTCGATCGGCGCCGGCACGGTCCACGCGAGCCGGCCCTTCGGGCCGGAGACCTGCACGGCGCGCCCGGCGACGCTCACGTTCACGCCGGCCGGGATCGGGATGGGTTTGTTGCCGATGCGCGACATCTGCTCACCACACCTTGCACAACCACTCGCCGCCCACCTTCAGCTTGCGGCATTGACGATCGCTAAACACCCCCTGGCTGGTCGACACGATGGCGATGCCGAGCCCGTCCATCACGCGCGGCAAATCGTGCACCGCGCGGTAGACCCGGCAACCGGGCCGGCTGACCCGGTCCACGCCCTGAATCACGCGCTCGCCGCGCTCGCCGTACTTCAGGTCGATCGCGATTTCGCCCTGGTGCGCGTCGTCGATCGCGAGGTAGTCCGTGATGTAGCCCTCTTCCTTGAGCACCTGCGCGATGCCCAGGCACACCTTGTTGCGCTTGATGCGCACCCGCGGCTTGCGGACCAGGTTAGCATTACGAATCCGCGTGAGCATGTCGGCAATCGGGTCCGAGGTCGGCATCCGCTACCCTCACCAACTCGCTTTCCGCACCCCCGGAATGCGGCCTTGCGCCGCCAGCATCCGGAAGCAGCACCGACAAACCTTGAACTTGCGGTACACGGCCCGCGACCGCCCGCACAGCTCACACCGCGTATACGCCTGCACCCGGTACTTGGGGCGCTTCTTGGACTTCAGGATCAACGCCAGTCTGGCCATCGCGGGCTAACTCCTGAAGGGCATGCCGAGGCGCGTGAGCAGTTCGCGGGCCTCGGCGTCATTGCGGGCCGACGTACAAATCGTGATGTTCATACCCTGCTGGAAATTCACCTTATCGGGGTGGATTTCCGGAAACACCCCGCACTCCGTCAAACCCAGATTGTAGTTCCCGTGTCCGTCAAAGCTGCCGGGATCCAGGCCGCGGAAGTCGCGGATGCGCGGGATCGCCAGCGCGATCAGGCGGTCCAGGAACTCGTACATCCGCCGGCCGCGCAGCGTCACCTTCACGCCCACGTCCCAGCCTTCGCGCACCTTGAACTGCGCGACGCTCTTGCGGGCCTTGGTCACCAGCGGCCGTTGCCCCGTGACCGTCGCGACGTGGTCGAGCGCCTCGGCGAATCGCCGGTTCTCGCGGGCTTTGCTCGCGCCCTCCTGCACGGCCTTGCCCAGGCCCATGGACACTACGACCTTCGTGAGCCGCGGCAGGCTGAGCACGTTGGGCCGCCCAAGCTCCTGTTGCAGGGCGGGCACGACCTCCTGCCGGTAGCGCTCCAGCAACCGGGCCATCAGCGACCTCCGCCCTTCGGCGCCAGCTCCTTGCGGACCACGTCGCTCAGGACCGTCCCCGCCAGGCTTACGCGCTGCTTGGACACCACGTGCCCGTCCGCGTTCCGCTCGAGCGGGAAGCGCACGCGGGTGCGCTTCCCGGTCTTCGGGTCCACGGGCATCACGTTCGACAGGTGAATCGGCGCCTCTTTCTGAATGCGCCCGCCCTGCGGGTGCTTCCGGCTGCGGCGTACGTGCCGGTAGACCATGTTCACGCCCTCGACCACCACCCGGTCGCGCTGCGGATCGATGCGCAGCACCTTGCCGCGCGCCCCTTTGTGCGCGCCGGCGATCACCTCGACCATATCATCCCTTCGCACGCGGGCCGCCATGCTTACCACACCTCCTCGGCCAGCGAGATGATTTTGCCGAAGTTCTTCTCCCGCAGCTCGCGGGCGACGGCGCCGAAGACGCGGGTGCCGCGCGGGTTGCCTTCCTGGTCGATGATCACGCCGGCATTGCTGTCAAACCGCACGTACGACCCGTCGTCCCGCCGGGTCGCGTACTTGGTCCGCACGATCACGACCCGCACCTTCTCACCCTTCTTGAAGTCCGACGCCGGCAGCGCCTCCCGCACCGAGCAGATCGCGATGTCGCCCACCCCGCCAGTCCGCAGGCGGCGCTTGCCCCATCTCGACGCCCCGCCCTTGAGCACCTGGATGCACTTGAGCGCCTTGACGCCCGTGTTGTCCGCCACGTCCAGGTACGTGTACTGCGTGATCATGCCCCACGCGCCTCCGGCGTCTGCGGCGACTTCTGCACGATCCGCACCAGCCGCCAGTGCTTGGTCTTGCTGATCGGCCGACACTCGGCGACTTCGACCCGGTCGCCCAGGCCGGCCTCGTTCCGGTCGTCGTGGGCGTGCAGCACGGTCCGGCGCCGCAGGTACTTCCCATACTTCGGATGCTTGACCAGGAACGAAAACGAGACCCTGATCGTCTTGTCGCGCCCGGCGGACGTAACCACGCCGATCCGCGTGGGCCGCTGGTGCCGCTCGGGCCGCTCGGGCAAAACTACCGCTTGTCCGGGTCCTACCGTTGCCATATCTGCCGTCCGCTACTCTCCGCAGGCGGGCGCTGGGTGCGCCAACCCACCTACTTGCGTGCCGCCCGGGCCGTCATGTGGGCCTGGTGCTGCTCGATGTTCTTTTCGCCGCGCGCCCGCAGCTCCGTCAGGAGGCGCGCGATGCTGCGCTTGGCCTTGCCGAGCTGCGTGGGGTCTTCCAGCTTCTCCGTCACCGACTGCGCCCGCAGGTCGAACAGGTGCCGGCGCAGCCGCTCCAGCTCCGCGTGCAGCTCGTCCGGCTTCATGGTGCGAATCGCTTCCAGCTTCAGCAGCGCCATGCCGAACCTCTACACGCTATGCCGCCGGCTGACGAAGCGCGTCCGCACGGGCATCTTGTGCGACACGCGCAGCAGGGCCACTTTCGCCACATCCTCGGCCACGCCGCCGATCTCAAACATGACCGTGCCCGGCTTGACTTCCGCGGTCCAGATTTCCACCTCGCCCTTGCCCTTGCCCATCCGCACTTCCAACGGTTTGGACGAGACCGGCTTGTGCGGGAAGATCCGCACGAACACGCGCCCCTCGCGGTGGAGGAAGTGCGTCGCCGCCACGCGTCCGGCCTCGATGTGCCGCGACGTCACGCGCCCCGGCTCGAGCGACTGGAGCCCGAAGTCGCCGAACGCGACCGTATTCCCACGCCACGCGTTCCCGCGAATGCGGCCCTTCTGGGCCTTGCGGAACTTGACGCGCTTGGGCATGTTCCCGGGCATGGGCCGACTCCTGGTTCCGCACTAACGCCGCGCGCGCCGGCGGAACCGACCTTCCGCCACCACCGCCGGCTGTTCCCCGTACGCGCCCTTGTGCACCCAGACCTTGATGCCGATCGTGCCGTACGTCGTCACGCCCACCGAGCAGGCGTAGTCGACTTCCGCCTGAAGCGTCTGGAGTGGAATCGAACCGAGCATCTGCGTTTCGACGCGGGCCATCTCCGCCCCGCCCAGCCGGCCCGAGCAGATGATCTTGACGCCCTTGGCCCCCGAGGCCATCGCCGCCTCGCACTTCTGTTTCATCACCCGCCGGAAGCTGCTGCGCTTCTTGAGCTGCTCGGCGATGCTCTGACCCACCAGCCGCGCATCGATGTCCGGGTTTTTGATCTCGACGATGTTGACTGAGACGCGCCGGTCGATCAGGTCTTCCAAACGCTCCTTGAGCTTGTCGACCTCGGCGCCCTTGGCCCCGATCACCACGCCGGGCCGGGCCGTGTGCAGGATCACCTTGACCTCGTCGCGCGTGCGCTCAATCTCCACCTTGGAGACGGCCGCGAACGGCGGCTGCTGGTTGAGGGTCTTCTCGATGAACGAGCGGATGCGCTCGTCCTCCACGAGAAACGACCCGAACGCCGCCTTGGGCGCGAACCAGCGCGATCTCCAGCCTTCCGTGATGCCCACGCGAAACCCGATGGGATTGCACTTCTGACCCACGGCTTAGCCCTTCTCGTCCACGACCACGAAGATGTGGGAAGTCCGCTTGAGGATCGGGTGGGCGCGGCCGCGGTCCTTCGGCTGCCAGCGCTTGATCGCGGGACCCGGATCGACGCGCGCCTCGGCGATGTAGAGCTTGGTCATGGTCGCTTCCTGCTCGTTGGCGTTGGACATCGCCGACTTGAGCACCTTGTCCACCATCCGCGCCGCGCGCTTGTGCGTGTACTTCAGCAACTCGACCGCCTCGTCGCAGCGCCGCCCGCGGATCAAGTCCGCGACCAGCCGCGCCTTGCGGTCGGAGATGCGGGCGAAACGATGGGTCGCGGTCCAGGGCATACCCTCGCGCTCCTACACCGTGGCCTTGGCCTGTCGGGCCGTGTGGGCACGGAACGTCCGCGTCGGCGCGAACTCGCCCAGCTTGTGGCCCACCATGTCTTCCGTCACGAACACCTTGATAAAGTGCTTCCCGTTGTGCACTTCAAACGTCACGCCGACGAACTCGGGCACGATCGTGCAGGCGCGGTTGTAGGCCCGGATCAGCTCGTGGCTGCCCGCCGCCCGCACCGCCTGCGCCTTGCGGAACAGATTCTCGTCCACGTACGGCCCTTTTTTCGCGCTCCGCGCCATTCGGCACCTTTCCTGCTTCCCGCGTCACCAGCTTCGCCGCAGCTTGGCCTCCCCGTACGACTTGGTAATCCGTCGCCGCAGGATGCGCCGATTCGACCGCGCCCGCGGGTTGCGCGTGCGGCCGCCTTTGGCGAGCTTGCCCCAGGGCGAGCAGGGATGCCGCCCGCCGTTGCTGCGGCCTTCGCCGCCGCCCAGCGGGTGGGCGACCGGATTCATGGCCTTGCCGCGCACATGGGGCCGGCGTCCGAGAAAGCGCGACTTGCCGGCCTTGCCCAGCCGTACGTTCTGATGGTCGACGTTGCCGATCTGTCCGATCGTCGCCCGGCACTCGACGCGCACCCGCCGCATCTCGCCCGACGGCAACGTGATGGTCGCCCAGTTCCCCTCGCGGGCCAGCAGCCGCGCCATGCCGCCGGCACTGCGCACCAGCTTGCCGCCCTGCCCGGGCATCAATTCAATGTTGTGGACGTTCATGCCCAGCGGAATCGCGGCGAGCGGCATGCAGTTGCCGATGTTGGGCTCCACCTTTGCGCCGCTTTCCACGACGTGGCCCGCTTTCAGCCCCAGCGGGGCCAGGATGTACCGCTTTTCGGCGCTCGGGTACTCCACGAGCGCGATATGGCACGTCCGGTTCGGGTCGTACTGGATCTCGAGCACCTTGCCGGGCACGTCGTCCAGCCGGCGCTTAAAGTCGATGATCCGGTACAGGCGCTTGTTTCCGCCGCCGCGGAACCGCGACGTGACCACGCCGTGGTGGTTCCGCCCGCCGGTCTTCACCAGCGGCTCGACCAGCGACTTCACCGGCCGGTTTTCATGCCGGTGCGTGATCTCGCTGTAATCGTTCACGCTGGCGTTACGCCGGCCCGGGGAGGTTCGCTTGTAAATCCTGATACCCATGAGACTGCCTCGCGCGGGCCTCCGCTAGAACAAGTCAATATGGCTGTCGTGATCCACGGTCACGATGGCCTTCTTGATCTGCCGCGTACGCCCGTATCTCCACCGGAAGCGCCGCACCTTGCCCGGCCGGTTCGACGTCCGCACGTCCAACACCTTTACGCCGTAAATCTTCTCCACCGCGTCGCGAATCTGGGCCTTATTGGCCTGCGGGTGCACCTCGAAGCTGTATGTACCGCCGCGCGTCGCCCCCGTCTGCCGGGCCTGGTACGAACTCTTCTCCGTCACGAGCGGCCGGATAATCGTGTGATACACGTCCATGCTTACGCCCCTGCCTCGGCGCCGGCACCGCGGCGGCTGCTCACGGTGTCCCGGAACGTCGCGAACGCCGCGCGGGTGAAGATCAGCTTGCGGCGGGAGAGGATGTCCCGCGCGTTCAGCTCCGCGACGTTGCGGATTTCCGTACGCGGGATGTTGCGGCCGCTCTTGTACAGCACGAGGTCCACGCCCGCCGTCGCGAAGACGCAGCCGCGGTCGGCGTGCACCTTCGCCAGCAGGGCCGCAAACCGCGCCGTCTTGGGCGCCTCAAACATCAGTCCGTCCACGATCAGTGCATCGTCGCTTTGAATCTTCGCCAGCACGGCCTGATTCCGTGCCAGCCGGCGCATCTGCTTGGGCATCGCCTGACGGAAACTCCGCGGGCGCTTGGCGAACGCGACGCCGCCGCCGCGCCGGATGCACGTCCGCACGGTCCCCATCCGCGCCCGGCCGGTGCCCTTCTGGCGGTAGATCTTGCGGGTCGAGCCGGCTACATCGCCGCGGCCTTTGGTCGCCGCGGTACCTTGGCGGCGGTTGGCGTCGTACATCACCACCGCCTGCTTCAGCAGCGCCGGGTTCACTTTCCCTCCGAGCAGCGTCTCGTCGATCGGCTCGGTCCCGACCTGCTCGCCCTGTTCGTTGTACACCGGTACGCTCAACATCGCTCCACCCACTACGCGCGGGTCTTCGCCTTTCGCACGATCACATAACCCCCGGTGGGCCCGGGCAAGCTCCCCCGGATTACCAGCAGGTTATGCTCCGGATCAACGTGCAGCAGCGGCTGACTGAGCACCGTGCGCCGCACGTGCCCGGTGTGTCCGGCCATACGCACCCCCTTCTTCATCGCCCCGCTCGTGCCGCGATTCTGGGCCCGGCTGGCCAGGCTGCCCGGCGAACGGTGCTTGCGCTCCGTGCCGTGCGAAGCGCACTGCCCGCCGAAACCCCACCGCGCCATGACGCCCTGGAAACCCTTGCCCTTCGTGATCCCGGTCACGTCCACATACTTGACCTGGGCCTCACGGAAGACGTCCACCGTCACCGTGTCGCCGACGGTGCGATCGCTCGCCTCGGCCAGCCGCAGCTCGCGCACGCAGCGCTTCGGCGCCGTCGCCGCCTTCCGCGCATGGCCGATCGCCGGCAGCGTGGCGCGATGCGGCTTCACGTCATCGAAGCCGAGCTGCACCGCGTCGTAGCCGTCCGGCCCGGCGGCGCGCTTGACCTGCAACACGACGCACGGTCCGGCCGCGATGATCGTCGCGGGCACGCGGCGCCCCGACGGGTCGAACACCTGCGTCATGCCGACTTTGCGGCCTAAGATGGCCGGGTACATACCTCGGCACTCCTGCCGGCGGGCGTCGCCCCTGCGGCGCCGCCGATTGCCCCATACGAAACGTCGCCGGCGCGGGGCCGACTACGCCTTGATCTTTACAAACACACCCGCGGGAACCACCAGACGGTTGAGCGCCTCAACCGTACGAGAGGTTGGCTCGAAAATGTCGATCACCCGTTTGTGGGTGCGCATTTCGAACTGTTCACGCGACTTCTTGTCAATGTGCGGCGAGCGCAACACCGTATACCGCTCGATGCGCGTCGGCAACGGCACGGGGCCGCACACCCGCGCGCTGGTCCGCTTGGCGTGGTCCACAATCTCCTGGGCCGACGCGTCCAGCGCCCGGTGGTCGTACGCTTCCATCCGTATGCGTATGCGCTCGCCAGCCATGCCACTGCTTTCCGTCTGCTAGGGTACCCTGCGCGCCGGCTTCCGCCAAACGCGGCGAGACCAGTCAGCATACACCACGCACGGAAAACGTCAAGGGCGCGCTGGTTGAAAAGCTCCCGGCTTCCCGGCCCCCCGCCGCGCGGACCAAGCCCAACGCCAGGTACCTACGTACCCACCTGGATGACGTAGACGTACCGCAGCCCGTGGGGATCGCCCCAGGGCGCTACCTCCAGGTCGTAATGCAAGGCCGACTCCGCCAGGCGACTGGAACTTATTATCCGGCCGATAGTTAACGTCATCGGCAGCTCGGGGCCCGCCGGCACCAGTACGACTTCGTACCCCTCCTTCGACAAATCCGCATCCGCACGGCTGATCACCATCTTCCCCCGGCCGCGTCCGGTCAGCACGTACTTCGGCGACGTCGGCTGCCAGCGCCCGTCGCGTAACACGCGCGCGACGCACACCGGCTCGCCCGCCCGCGGCTCGCCGAAGTTCGGATCACTCGCCAGCAGCACACGACTGACGCGGGTTCGCACTTCGCTGATTCGGCCCACGAGCCACTGCCGCGACAGCAGTTGCCGTCCGCCTTCCCCCGCCGGCTGCTGTCCCGGCGGCCATCCCGCCGCGACCCATTGTCCCGGGCGCACCTGATCCACTGAGCCGCGCCCGATGAGAAGCGTCTCCCGCCGTGGGGAGGCGTCAAACCCAAGCACGGGCGCGATCAGGATGGCGGCTCCGACGTCGCTCATCTGCCCGCGCAGCCCGCAGACTTCATCCAATCGCTGGCGCACGTCCTCCAGCCACAACTCCTGCTGGCGCGCCAGCCGCTGCCATTCCTCGTTTTCCGCGCGGAGCCGCGCGACCTCGTCCGATGCACCTCCCCAGCTCGTCCGCGACGCCCCGCCGCCCAGCGCCGTCCGGACGGTCCATTGCGCCGGCCCCAGGAGCTGGGCCAGGCCGCGCTTCCAGCTAGTCCACGAAGTGGGCAGCAGGGAAGCGAGCAGCGCCAGCAGCATTAGCAGGGTGAACGTGGCCGACTTCGAGGGTCTACGCAGGTGCAGCCTCATCCCGAAGGCATCCTGGATTCGCTAGCGGAACGTCTGCGGAATAGCGCATGCATCCAAATAGATGAGCCGCGGGCTTCAGCCCGCGCGGCGCCGCGCAGGCTAAAGCCTGCGGCTCGTTTCGCGCGTCGCGACCAGATGCGGCGCCCGCGGGACGCGACGCTAGCGAGCGCCGACGGTGCCTAATACTCGTCCTCGTCCGACTCGATCGTGCTGCGCCACTCGTCGAGGTGCTCCAGGAACTCGCTCGTCCCGCGGGCGACGCACGTGAGGGGGTCATCGGCGACCTTGACGTCGAGCCCGGACGCTTTGGTCAGCACCTGGTCCAGCCCCCGCAGCAGCGACCCCCCTCCGGCCAACCGGATGCCGTTATCCACCAAATCCGCGGCCAACTCCGGTTCCAGGCGCTCCAGCGTCCGCAACACCGCCTCGATGATCTGCCCCACCGGCTCCTTGAGCGCCTCGCGCACCTCCTCGCTGGTGATGATCGCCCGCCGCGGCAAGCCGCTGATCATGTCGCGGCCTTTGACCTCGAGCTTGACTTCCTCGGTCAGCGGCGAGGCGGAGCCAATCTGAATCTTGATGTTCTCCGACGTCTGCGGCCCCACCATGAGGTTGTAGTTCCGCTTGAGGTAATTGACGATCGCCGTGTCCATCTCATCGCCGGCCACCCGCAGCGACGTGCACTCGGCGATGTCCGAAAGGCTCAGGACCGCGACCTCAGTGGTGCCGCCGCCGATGTCCACGATCATCGACGCCGTCGGCTCGTGGATGGGCAGCCCCGCGCCGAGCCCGCACGCCTTGGGCTCCTCGACCAGGTACACCTGTCGCGCCCCGGCCCGCTCCGCCGAGTTGTACACGGCCCGCTTCTCGACCGCGGTGATCCCCGATGGAATCGCGATCACGACCCGTGGATGCGCCAGCCCGCGATTGCCGTGCACCTTGCGGATGAAGTACCCCAGCATCGCCTCCGTGATGTCGAAGTCGGCGATGACGCCGTCCTTCAGCGGGCGAATCGCGGTGATGCTCCCCGGCGTGCGCCCCAGCATCTCCTTGGCCACGAGCCCGACTGCGTTGCCGTTGTCCAGCACCTGGTTGGTGCCCTTGCGAACGGCGACGACGGACGGCTCATTCAGAACGATGCCCTCCCCTTTCACGCACACCAGCGTGTTGCACGTTCCCAGGTCGATCCCCATGTCTAGGCTGAAGAGCCCCATCAAGCGGCGGAGAAACACGGCTCACACCTCCCCCGCCGATGGCGGCCCAGTCCCGCGTTTCGTTTGCTCCGCCCGGATCATAGCGCCTCCTTGCGACCCGCGCCGCTGCTCGACGGGCCTAGCTGCCCGGCGGAGGCAGCAGCGTTCCAAACAGGCTGATCGCGCGGTATCCCACGTAGGTTGTCGCGACCAGCACGAACAGGAACGCCACCGCCATCAGGACCGTGTAGATGTCGCTCTCGGGTTCCAGCCGCGCCGCCGGGCGTCCCGGTCCGGCGATGTTCGCCTTGGCCATGCTCGCACTCCCGCGGGGCTGCCGCGCCGGCGCTACAGCCCGTACGTCACCGTATCGCCGGGACGAACCTGCTCCTGAATGGTGGTGAGCTTGCCGCCGGCCTCCTTCGACCGGACGCGATCAATCACCAGCTCCGCGATGAAGGTCGCTCCGCGGTGCACCATGAACGTCATGCCGGACGTGACGCCCGACGATTCGCCGATGTTGATGCTGGCGTAATTGCCTTCCACGTCGACCACTTCGCCGCGAATCGGACCGGGCACGGTGGCCGCGACGGGGATCACGCCCTCGACACCCCCAGGCGCCGCGGCCAGGCGCCGCCCGCCGGCGAACTGCTGCTGCAATTGCGCCACCTGCTGCTCGGCGACGTAGAGCTTCTCCTGGAGGTTGCGGATCTGGTCGGTCATGATCGTCACATTGGACGTGAGTTCCAGCACGCGGCTGTTCAGCCGCGAGTTCCGCGTCTGCAAGTCGACGTTCTGCGTCAGTAGCGTCTGGGTCTGCTTGCGCAGGGCGGTCAGCTCGGCGGTCTGCACGTCGAGGATTTCCTGGAGCTTGACGCGCCCGGCATCGGCGGCCACCGCTTCGTTCGTCCGCCGGGCCAGCTCGTTCTTTGCGTCGGCGAGCTGGTTCGCCAGGTCCTGCTGCTGCTTTTGGGCCAGCTCGGCAATCTGGGTCTTCTCCCGCAGGGCGTCGTCTTTCATCGCCAGCGCCGCCTCGAGCGTCGTTTGCAGGTTCATCCGCGCGGTGAACTCCGCCTCCTGCAATCTCTGGTAGTCCTGCGCCAGCTCCTTCCAGTTGGCCATCTGGGCGGCGGCGGCGATGAACAGGCACGACACCGCGATCGACAGCACGGAGGTCAGGACGATAAACACTTTCGTCATCGTGCCCACGAACGAACTCCTTTACGACCTCTGGGAGTGACGCAGCGGCAACGCTCGCTCCCGCCGCCAACCCCGACCCGGGGGCCGCGCCGCCCGCGATGCAGCCCGGCGATCGGGATTGTAAAGACCACACCATACCTTACAAGCGGCATTCTGCCGCCGCCGCCGCCGTTCCGCAATCCCTCGGCCGAGCGGCCGACCGTTGCCAACGGGCGTCCGGGCTCGCTAGGCTACTGACGATGGAACTCGCCGTCACGCTGCTGGAACCTCACAAACGCACCGGATTGTTTGGAGCGGGCGACCGCCACTTACGCCGCGTCCGCGACAGTCTGGGCGTACGCGTCCAGGCCCGCAACGCGGCCGTCCGCATCTCGGGCGAGCCGGCCCAGGTCGCCAAGGCCGCCGCGGTTCTCGAGCGACTGCAACAGCGCCTCCGCACCTGCGACTACCTGGACGACGAGCTGGTGGAAGCAGTGCTCGCCGAGGTCGAGGGGCACGATGCTGCCCGGCGAGGCGATGCGCTGACCGTGTACACCCCCGGAGCGACGATTACCGCGAAGACCGAAGGCCAGCTCCACTACCTGCACGCGATGCTGAATCACGACCTAATCTTCTGCGTCGGCCCCGCCGGCACGGGCAAAACCTACCTCGCCGTGGCGGTCGCCATCCACTTGCTCAAGAACGCCAAGACCAGCCGCATCGTGCTGGTGCGGCCCGCCGTCGAGGCGGGTGAGAAGCTCGGCTTCCTGCCCGGCGACATGCAG
>Ga0214473_10006148_pt1 | contig 14374 bp, 11 predicted proteins | sample RVTome_7_FD_203509 | JGI IMG/M metagenome (GOLD analysis project Ga0214473, IMG submission 203509) | Soil microbial communities from uranium-contaminated site in the Upper Colorado River Basin, Wyoming, United States - RVT98D197 | ecosystem: Environmental > Terrestrial > Soil > Contaminated >... | reverse complement strand
GGAACAACGGTGTCAGACGCAAACAATCCCTCGCTGACCTATCGCGGCTCCGACGGCATCATCAACGCGTCGCTCTTTCCGCTTGCTGTACCGCAAATCAGGGCCGGATTCCTCGGTACGGAGGTAGCCCTTCGGTTTATTCCATCTCCGTCCATTAGTGCGTTCCCGAAAACAACATTGTTCGGTATCGGTGCCCGCCACAACATCGGCCAGTACATCCCGACACTCGGGTTTGACGTCGCAGCCGGCGTGTTCTACAACAAGTTTACCGTCGGCGACATCATTGATTTCAGCAGCATTGCATTCGGTGCTCAGGCGGGGAAGTCGTTCAGCGTCCTCTCAATTTATGGCGGCCTGCAGTACGAAAAGAGCACAATGAATATCAAGTATACATCCAGTAATCCTCTCGCAGCACCCGCGGTTGACATTGACATCCCTGGGGACAACACGTTCCGGTTCACGGCGGGAGCCGGGCTGAAGCTTGGCTTTTTCCAGATTTTTGCCGACGCGAATTTTGGTTCCATCACCAATTTTTCCGGCGGCATCGGGTTTGGGTTCTAACGCAACGATAATTGTCTCCCCACTACGAACGTCTACTACAGGAGAGTAAAGTATGAAATCAACTATTATTACGCTCGCCGTAATCTTTGTCGGCTTGAGCACGTTAGGCTCGAGTTGCATTAACGACCCCTTTCTGATCTCTATCAATGTCGATCCATTGACGGGATGCTATACAATTAACCCGGGACCAAACTTAAACTTTGGTGGGAGCGATGACATTGACCTAGCGACGTTGGTCGATGACTCGTACACCGATAAGATCAAAAATGCGCGGTTCTATGATATTCGTGTCCAGGTTACCGGGACATACAATGGTTCCGTTGTCGGCGTCGGTTTCATCAACGGGATTCCACTGCTCAACTACGGGTCAGGTACCAATGCGACATCTCCGACACCGTGGTCGTCCTTTGCTACTGAGCAATCGTTGGTTGGCTCATCTCCTTTTATCAGACCGCAGGCGGCAGGGATTGCTGAATTAATCCGGGTTCTCCAGACCAGACCGCTGTCATTGGTGACCCTTTCCTCAAACGGGACTCTCTCCGGGCAGTCACCTGTTCCGTCGGGGCTTCAAGTTTGTATCAAGGTGTACGCACAAGCGGATGCAGAAATTGGTGGGGAATAAAAAGCAACCGGCTTGACTCTATTGGCAAAGCCTCTGCATCTACGGTGCAGAGGCTTTGGTGTTTCCTGGCGTGAGGGCACGCAAGCAGGCGGGCAATTTGTCTTGCTTGGATTGTACATCTTTCGTAGATTGGAGCGCAGATGAACGCGAGATCGACAAATCTGTTTGGCCTTACCCAGCAAGAGCTTGCTGGATTCTTTGCGGCGATGGGGGAACCTCCATTCCGGGGGAAGCAGATGTACCAGTGGCTCTATGCACGAGGGATGCTCGACTTCGGCGCAATGACCGATCTGGCCAAAGGGCTGCGTGAGAAACTTTTGCATTCTGCACGCATCTACAGTCTCTCGTTGGTTACCAACCAGATCTCCCGTAAGGATGGGACGACAAAGTTCCTCTTCGCCCTGGAGGATGGCCTTACAATAGAGAGTGTCCTTATTCCTCCGGCACGGTCGTTCAGTGGAAGAGAAGCGGCCGGGGAGGATGAACAGCGCCGCCTCACCCTCTGTATTTCCACACAGGTTGGTTGCCCGCTGGATTGTGCCTTCTGCGCCACAGGCAAAATGGGATTCTTCCGGAACCTCAGCCCCGGAGAGATCATCGGGCAGGTTCTTGAAGTCAAGCGGCTGACCGGAAAGAAGATCACCAACGTGGTCTTCATGGGAATGGGTGAGCCGATGATGAACTACGACAACGTCATGAAGTCGGTTGAGGTTATCTCCACCGGGGTCGGGATAGCGGCACGACGTATTACCATTTCCACGGCCGGCTGGGCGGACAAGATTCGACAGATGGGTGATGAGCGGCGTCGTGTCAAGCTCGCCGTCTCTCTCCACAGCGCGGACGACGCTACACGTACACGACTCATGCCGATCAACAAGCGGTATCCGCTGACAGAACTCACGTCGGCAATCGAGTATTACTACAAACGTACAAAGCAGCGGGTTACCTACGAGTACATTTTCTTTGACGGTGTGAATGATTCTCCGAAAGACGTCGCACAATTGATTGCCCTCGCGCGACGGGTGCCGTGCAAGATCAATGTCATCCCGTTCCACTCGATCGCATTTGTCGGGCTTGGCGGTACAGCAGCCGGCCTTCGTCCTTCTCCGCGCATGGAGCAGATTGTGGAGGGACTTCGATCCAGCAATCTCACCGTTATGGTGAGAAGCAACGCCGGCGAGGACATTGACGCTGCATGCGGACAACTCGCGGCTATGATACAGCAAAAACACCCACCGCCGGTTGCAGCGGCGTTACCGCACGGTGTGCACTCGTCCGTCCCACGCCGGCCGCGTATGCGGGCCGTGCGATGACGTTCTCATATATCCGGGCACTCCTTCCCCTGCGGTGTTCCGGCACCAGCGCAACACAACCATCGACCATCAGACCAGGAACCTGACTCGTATGCGACTTCTCTTATTCGGACCCCCGGGCGTCGGCAAAGGAACACAGGCGAAGCTGCTTGCCGAGGAATTTGGTGTACCACACATTTCCACGGGTGACATGCTGCGTGCAGCGGTAGCAGCTGGAACCGAACTCGGCAAAAAAGCAAAAACCATCATTGATGCCGGCCAGCTCGTACCGGACGATGTTATGATCGGCATTGTGCGCGACGTGCTAACCTCGCCACGGGCACGCAAGGGTTTCATTCTTGATGGCTTCCCGCGAACCCTTGCCCAGGCGAAAGCCCTGACGGCGATATTCAAAGAGCTCAAGATTACTGATTACAAAGTCGTGAATTTTGAAGTGGATGACGAAGAAATCATCCGTCGTCTCAGCAACCGGCTTGTGTGTGAGAAGGATGGGAAGATCTATAATATGGAGATCGACGGGGTCACCAAGGACACTCCGTGCCCGAGTTGCGGAGGGCGGCTGTTGCAGCGCGATGATGACAAAGAGGAGACAGTGCGAAAGCGGCTGCGTGTGTACAACTCCTCCACAACTCCCGTACTCGAGTACTACAAGCAGGGTGGCCTCGTATTGAACCTCGACGGCACGAGCTCAATTGATGTTGTCAACCGCGAAATCAAAATGATGGTGGAAGAGTGACTTCGTTCTAGTTCTGAAATAGCCCGCCCTCAGAGACAGAAACTGTTGAGATACAACACCTACAGGAGTCACCCCCAGACAATGACCAGGAAACCAACCCAACGCCCGCTCGTTGTTGCCCATCGTGGCAGTTCCGGTACGGCCCCCGAAAACACCATGACCGCGTTCCGTATTGCGGCAGAGGCCGGTGCGGACATGATCGAGCTGGATGTCCGGATGACAAAGGATTTCCACCTGGTTGTGCATCACGATCAGAACGTCCGGCGGACCACAAATGGCGCTGGCCATATCTGGGACAAGACCCTTGAAGAGTTGCGCACCCTCGATGCCGGGTCATGGTTTAGCCCGAAATTCAAGGGCGAGCGGATTCCTACGCTGCGGCAGGTGATGGAGATGTTGCCGTCACACGTGACGCTCAATATCGAGGCGAAGTCCGACGGGGACCCGCGCAAGTACAACCACTTTGAAGAATCCTGCATTCTCATCATCATGGAAAAAAGGTTCGAGGAGCGGGTGCTTGTCTCCTCGTTCGACCACAAGTTTCTTGCCCGTATGCATGCTCTGTATCCCACCATCAAAACGGGGGCGCTGTACGTCCCCATCCGCGATGCGGCGAAGACGCCCTCGTCCCTTGCCCGCAAGATCGGCACCAGTGCGTTCATCTGTGGCCGGACGCAAATGCGGAAGCGTTACGTACAGGATGCCCGCGCACACAACATCATGACTGCCTGCTACGTTATCAACACCGCTCCACATCTCTCTGCAATGCTCCGCTATGGCGTGGACGCCATGGTTACTGATTACCCGGAGCGGATATTGCGGATGCTGAAGAAGGGGTAAGGCCTCACTCCCAACGGTGTCCGATTATTGAATCTCGCCCTCGACTTCTCTATATTGCTTCCACCAAGTCACCAGCCCGAACCGAAGGATGCTACTCCCCATACTCCGCTTGCTGTATCGTTACTCACCGACCGTTGTTTTTCTCCCTGCCACGTTCCTTTTCCTGATGCTCGCTCCTGGTTGCAGCCGTGAACCACACCCAGAGCAGCGACAAGCAGACAGCACACTCGTGTTGGCCAGGCGAGTTCTTGACGGCGGAGATATCCGCGAGAGCAGGAGGCTCCTCCATGAAGCGATCGTGCTCGACAGCAAACATGATCGCCTTGCGCAACTGGGCGAAGAGTACAGGCTTCTTGCCGGCATTGCCACGTCTATGGCCGAATTTGATTCGGCTTTTTACTATCTCGACAAATCCCTTGAGCAATTTCGTTCACTTGCTGAACGCCCGTTAGTTCGATCGATAACACTCGAGATGGCTTCTCTTCACAGGATCATGGGCGATGAACGGAGGGCATTCACCATGTATACCGAGGCACTCCGGTTGGCAAATGTCTTTGGTGACGCAGATGGGATTCGTGAGATCCAATGGGCAATGCTCCCCGCCTGTCGGGCACTCGATGAAGTCGAGGAAGAAGGACGCATCATCAGCGATCTCCTCAAGGCATACACAGCGTTGGGTGACACGGGAAGCCAGGCAAGAGTGTACATCGAGGCGGGGCTCTCGAAGCTGGATCGACGTGACTACGAAAGTGCAACCGACAGTTTTCTCCGCGCACTCTCTCTTGCGAGACAGTCTCATGATTCACTCCTCACCATTACTGTCCTCGTGAGGCTTGCATATACGTATGAACGGGCGGGAAAGTCTGTAGAATCATTTCAGACTTATACCGACGGACTTCAGCGGACCGACGTGACAAGCAACGCCGGTCGGCTTCGGGATGAGATGCTCATCAGGGTTGGGAATACGTACCTGCGCGGCGGGCTTGTGCAGGAGGCGGCACGGTTCTACCGGGCGGCGTTGCCGACGACCATCGGGATGGGAAACAAGCTGGCAGAAGGGTACCTGTTCATCCAGCTCGGTCACTGCGAATTGTCCGATGAAGAGGCGATCAAAAAGTACCAGACTGCACTTGAGCTGTTCACGGCTCTTTCCTTCGAACGCGGCATTGCTTATGCAGAGCTCAGCCTCGGTCTCGCATTCTGGAAACGGAACCAGTTCAACGACGCTCAATCCCATTTGATTGCCTCGGTGCACGCGCTGGAAAGCACGGTGCTTGACCCGGCTATTAATGATCTGTACCGGGAGTGCGAAGAGGTGTTCTCACGGTCGATGGGAGCCCCCGCATACGATTCGCTCATTGAGCTTCTGTTGCAGTTGGGGAAACTGGAGGAGGCGTTCTCTTACACCCAGCGGCGGGACGGACGGGGGATCTACAGCATTCTCGGCGCGCTCGACATTCAGACACAGGATGAGCGGATGAACGCGCTGCTCGCCCGGTGCAGACGCCAACGGGGTTTGCGCATTGGTGCAGAGCGCCAGCATGCTCAGCTGCTGGCCGAAGGCCCTTCCCATAAGCAGATGCTTGATGGTGTGCAGGCGCAACTCACCACTTCTGCTGCCGGCATGATGGAGGCAGCAACACAGATCGCTCAAGCAAATCCGGTGTTCAGTCCCGCAGCAAAAATTAGCACGCTTAGTTTAGCTGATGCTCAACGCCGCCTTCCAGTCGGGGCGGTGCTTATTGAGGCCATCCCAACGGCGCGAGTATTGTATCTATTTGTTCTGACTTCCACCTCATTGGGCGTCCAGGTCGCTGCCGTTGAAAAAAGCCGGGTCCTTTCCACTACTCGAGCATACATCGATGCACTCCGTCAGAGAGAAGGAATCGCGGACTCGCTGGAATACGAGCAGCAAGAGATCGAACAGCGAATCCATTCGCTTTCCCCGGTCCTCTACTCCTGGTTCATACGCCCGGTCGAGTCGTTAGTCGCTGGCGCAACCAAAGTGCTGGTTGTCCTGCCGCAGGAATTGGCTTCATTTCCCGTTCACGCGCTTTGCAAGACCGTGGGGAGATTAGCAAGCCCCTATGTGATTGAACAACATGCTGTGAGCTACTTACCATCAGTGTATGCACTCTCCTTCGATGGAAGGTCGATCGCACCATCTCGCGACATCGTGGGACTCGGCCATCCGGGGAGGACGTCGTGGGACGTAGAGTACGAGCTACGGGATATCCGCGCGTTCTTCAAGGATGCACGATTGTACTTCCAGCAACAGGCAACACTTGCCTTTGCCCAGAAGGAACGGGCAGATGTCTTCCATCTTGTTGCAGAGATACAGTTCAGCGAGCGAAGCCCGGACAACTCCTTCATCATGCTATCAGACGGGAAATCAGCGTCTACGTTCCGTGAGGTTCGGTGGGGCCAGCTTTATCTACTCCCACCCTTTCCAACAGTCATCGTTTCCAACCTTGCGGAAAACCGGATGGGGATTAATGCTGTCCTTCCTTCAATTCTCTTGATGAACGGAACTGGCACGGTTGGTCTCACTTCGTACGCCCCCTCCCGGAAGGTCAGGAAGTATTTCGGGGAGATGTTCTACACAGCGCTCCTTACCGGCGCAGCAAGTCAGCACGCATTCCGCCTCGCCCAGCTTGAAATGATCAAGGCGAAAGAGTATTCCTCGCCGCATGTTTGGGCGCCATTCTTTCTCTGGGGGAAATAAAAAAGGGGAGCCGTTGCTCCCCTCTCAAGTCACTTCTATTCTGCCTGTTCACCTTCTCCGGATCTTCACACTCCCGAGCCCTGAATCGACTCGGATATTCATTCTGGTTGCTGCCGTTCCGAGGTTGTCGCTTGTGTAGACGTTGTCTGATGTTGTGTGGAAATCGGCATCGCAGTCAAGACGGGACACCAAGGTTTCTTCGTACATCAGGCGGACCCCGACTTCCTTCGGGATGATCATTGTCAGAACCCCGAGGCCTACCTCCACCTCAACATCCACTTCTTTCTCAATCTTTCCGGTAAAGTCGAGGAAATAGGACCCGACCCCCCCTTGAAATCGGAAGCGCTTGAAGTTCGCGTTTCCCAGATTGCGGGCAACGAATTTACTCACACCTGACTCGATGTTCATATTCTCGATGGTGGTGGTGTTCCGTTCGTCAAACGAGAGCGTCACATCGCTGGCGCCGGTCGAGAGGTTGAAGTCCTTTACCTGCAATCCCGATAGGTCAAAATCGCCTTTTCCGAGGCCGAGCGTCAAATCGAACGAGATCGGGATCGCATCGCTGAAACGCATGTACCATTTCCCACTTTCGCCAAGCGAGCTGAGCTTGAAGGAACCCTTGTGGTTTCTCTCCTCCTCCGTTCCCTCCCCCAGCACCACATCCATATAACCTACGCGGTTACGGATTGAATAGTCGACAACCATTCTCGGGGATTCGTCTTTCTTGGAAGCGGCCTCGGCAATCAAGATCTTCTCTGATTCTCCCCTGGAAATAACAACACTCCCGAACGAAGAAGTAAGGACAACCTTCAGTTCCTTCTCTGTGGTTCTGCCGATCTCCTTAGACGGAGGATCGGGCATAAACGACAGAGAGAGCGTCACTGAAGCAACAAGGGCGACGAGTCCTGCAAAAGCCGCTATGATCGAAAGCGTTCGCATAGGTGGATGGTCTCCACACTTCATTACGTGCGGGCCGGTCAATAGTTGCGGATTTTATCCCGCAGAGCTTTGTACAGGATTTCCCGAGCGCGAAAAATGTGCGCTTTGACGGTGCCGATTGGGAGTTTTAGGAGTAACGCAATCTCTTCATAACTTTTCTCATCTACATGCCGCAAGTGGATAACCTTCTTGTACTTCTCTGGAAGATGTGCAATCGCTTCGTTAAGGAGGCGGGTCCTTTGGTCGCTGATCAGTTCCTTGTCCGCTTCATAGGAGTCGTCCGGAAGTTCGAAAGTATAATCACTGTCTTTTAACTCGATAGGTTTGTCTATTGAATATGCCTGAAGTTTCCGCTTGCGGATGTAGTCAATACAGTTGTTGGTGGCGATCTTGTAGAGCCATGTAGAGAAAGCGAATTCCTCGTTGAAGTTCTTCAGAGAGTTGAACGCCTTGATGAATGCCTCCTGGGTAAGGTCTTCCACTTGTTCCCGGTCGCGCACCATCCGGAAAAGGAAGTTGAAAATGGCAGGATGATACTTTCGCATGAGCTTCTTGTAGGCGCGGTCGTCACCCTTCAACGCCGACTCGATCAGTCGGGAATCCTCTTCGCGTGATTGAAGTCTTCTCTGTTCGCTGGGATCGACAGGAGGTGGGGCGGCAGCCTTATGTGGCCGGGATTTCCTTGGCATCGAACGGGGAGAGCGCCTCGATCATAGGGTGACGATGGGTATCGTGAAAAAAAGTTACAGAAAAGGGGAGAGAGGTGCAAGGGGAGTTTCGCGCCGTTCATGGGTTGCATGTCGCGTTGAATTCACGTATCTTTTTTCGCGCCAAACATCGTGCGCGAGACACAACAAGCACCTCCAGCTCTGCAACTGCCCGGAGACGGCATGTCCACGCGAATCTTCTTTCCCTTTATCCTCGTTATTCTTTTTGCAGGATGTGGCGGAGATCGATCCGGGGGAAGGATTGTGTTTCAGTCGAACCGGGACGGCAACTTTGAATTATACGTGATGAATGCGAAGGGAGAGAATCAGCGTCGCATCACCAATTCTCCCGCCAACGACGTCACGCCCTCATGGTCACCGGACGGCAAGCGGATACTTTTCGCTTCCGACCGTGATGGTAATTGGGAAATCTACACCGTTTTTTCCGATGGATCGCACCCTACACGGCTCACAACACCACCCGGTGCCAATACAGCCCCGAGTTGGGCTGCAGGCGGGGAGAAGATTCTGTTCGTGTCGACACGGGACGCAGTGAACGGCGATCTGTATCTCATGGATGCCGACGGACAGGACGTTCAACGCGTTAGCGCTGATCCGTCGGTTAAGGACACTCCTGTAATGACGCCTGGCGGAAATATCGTCCTGTTCACGATGAATGAAAAGGGGCGACTTGCTATTGCCGCGTACAGTGTTCCGGAAAAATCTGTTCGGGTGTTGACTTCGGCCAATTGCAATTCCATGAACCCATCCATCGAGGCTGATGGGCAGGTGGTATTCTCTTCTGATCAAGCCGGTAATCTGGATCTATATACAATGACGGTCAGCGGAGAGAACATTGTCCGACTGACGACAAACGAAGATGCAGAGCGCACGCCTGCATGGGCGCATGGAGGGCAGAGCATTATCTACGCAAGGAGAGGCGGGCTGCATATGTTGGCTCTTGACAACCGCACCGACATCGCACTCTCCACGAAAGGGGATATCTACCCTCACTGGACGCCGCACTGACACCGTTTCGTAACTCCATATTTCTTCATCCCGATGACATTCTATCAAGCCATCCGCTCCATTCAGCGTGAGCACAAGAGTCTTCTTTGCGTCGGCCTTGATACGGATGTCAGAAAGATCCCAAAGTTTCTGCTCAGCCACCGAGACCCGGTCCAGGAGTTCAATAGCCGAATCATTGAAGCAACGAGGGACATTGTATGCGCCTACAAGATTAACCTCGCATTCTACGAAGCCATGGGTGAGCATGGATGGCGCACTGTTCAACAGACCCTTGCCTGCATTCCTGAGGAGGTTGTGACAATTGGCGATGCCAAGCGGGGGGATATCGGGAACTCGGCAGAACTCTATGCAAGATCGATTATGGATGATTATAATTTCGCATCGTGTACTGTCAACCCATATATGGGCGAAGATGCAGTACGTCCATTTGCAGAGAACAGAGCTAAGGGAGCCTTTGTTCTCGCTGTGACATCGAATCCAGGGGCAAAGGACTTTCAATACTTGAGTGTCAACGGAAAGCCATTGTACGAGCGTGTGATTGCCACTGTCAAGAAGTGGAATACAAAAAGGAACCTCGGGCTGGTCGTAGGTGCAACCCGCCCCTCAGAGATGGCGCGTGTGCGGAAGCTGGTTCCCGAAATGCCTCTCCTTATCCCCGGTATCGGTGCACAGGGGGGCGATGTGAAGTCGACGGTTCGTTATGGCTGCGATGTGCGTGGTGAAATGGCTATCATCAACGCGAGCCGGAGTATCATCTACGCATCCAACGGGGAGGATTTTGCGGAGGCATCACGGATGGCCGCGATGAAGTTGCGGGATGAGATCAACGCGTACCGCGCACAGTTCTTCTGAAACATCCCGAACCTCGCAGCGGAAAAGAGGGTGAGATAAACCATGAGCGCCCCACATATCCCCGAACGATTCCTTCGCCAGATCTGGCAGCAACAACGATTCACCACGGACTCACTGCAAGCGGCGGATGGAAAACCGGTGCGAATTCTTTCCCCGGGGGCGAGCAACAATGACGGTGGGCCGGACTTCCTGAATGCGCGCATCAGGGTCGGCAATGTGACGTTGCGGGGCGATGTGGAGTTGCACCATGATGCCGCCGAGTGGTTAACCCACAATCATGATCTTGATCCACATTACAACCGCGTTATCCTTCATGTTGTTCTGACGGCCGATGCGATCACTCCTCCAGCACAAACCGCATCGCGACGAGCAATTCCTCTCCTTGTTCTCCATCCGTTCCTCGATACCACTCTCCGTGTCGCATGGATGCAGTCCATCCTTGATGAGCGCGAAGAGCGGCGACGGACGTTGCCGTGTCACCCGTACAATGATCCGGTTCCAGTCGAGGTGATCAGGCAATGGTTGAACCACCTTGCCCACGAACGTCTTGAACTGAAAATCCGCAGGTTCGAAGAACGTCTGACCCAGTTGATCGACGAAAGCAAGCTCGTGATTCGTGAGCCCTATCCCCGTTACTACGGCAACCCGGATGAGATCCCGGTTCCGCAAAAACAGTATACCAGAAGGGATTATGCATCGAAACAGCTCTGGGAGCAACTCCTGTATGAAGGCATCATGGAATGTATGGGGTACGCAAAGAACCACTCGCCGTTTCTCTCGCTCGCGCAGTCGGTGCAGTTGAGGTTTCTCAAAGAGCACGATGTTCGTGACACGCAAACGATGATGGCTTTTCTGTTTGGGGCGGGTGGCCTTCTCCCGTCTTCGCGCGGTCTCGCCGACCGTGAAAGCAGAGCATATCTTCTTGCATTGAAGAGACGATGGCGGGAACTCCGGCCGCAATACAAAGGAGGGACATTGCATGAAGGGGATTGGCTCTTCTTCCGTCTCCGACCAGTCAATTTTCCCACTGCGAGACTGGCGGCGATGTGTTTTCTTCTCCCCTGGTTGGGCGCCGACGATTCTTTTCGTACACTGATCCGCACGATGAAGGAGGAGATCCTGTCACATGACACGCGTCTGCAGATACTGCGTGACCAGTTCAGAATTCAACCGGATGGATTCTGGAAATCACACCACCATTTCAGGGAATACCGTGGGAAAGTCGGTATCACAATCGGAGATGCGAGACTACATGACATCATAGTGAACGCCATTGTTCCGATTGTTCTGGTCTACGCCCGGGTGTTCAGAGACTCTGTCGTTCGGAGCACCGTTCTCTCCTTTCTCGCTTGGTTGTCCCCGGGGCAAGACAACATCATAGAGCGGGCTCTGCAATCTGAACTCCTGAAACAGAAGATGAGGCTGGATTCTGCCCTGCAGCAGCAGGGGGCGATTCAACTCTTCAAGTTCTACTGTGTACCGAGACGGTGCCGTGAATGTGAGGTGGGAAAATTAACACCTCTGGGAAAGTGACATCTTTTCGCCCGGTATCACATCGAGTGTTGAGATTCTCTCAGCTTTGGTCTGGCATAGGGCCCTTTTTCACACGAGCGCTTGACATTGAAGGTCGATCCGACGTAGATTAAACCCACGAACAAAGACCTCATCTAACAACTGTCCCCACAAGTTCTTTTCCTTTTTCTTCCCAGCTATTCAGGAGGCATCACTATGAAACATGCAGTTGGCTTTTTTGTTGCTCTGGTGACCATGCTTGGTCTCGCGAGCGCGAACGCCCAAGTTCCACCAATTCCGACCGACCTTACGGCGCAGATCGTTCGAATGAACACGATGGAGATTCGCCTGCAATGGCAGGCACCGGCAGGTCCGTGGAGGTTCAAAATCTATCGCTCCGTCAACGATACGGACCACTTCACCCCCATCGGCACAACAGGGATAAGAGAGTTTCATGATCGCCTTGTATGGCCCGGGAATACCTACTACTATTTTGTAACGTCGTATACCACACAGCCCCCCGTTGTGGAAAGTCCACGTAGCAACCTTGCGCAGGCAACCCTCGGTGTTCCTGTGCCACGGCCAAAAGGAACAATTGCCGGTACAGTGACAGATGACTCTACAAGTGCGCCGATTTCACACGTACGGATGCGGTTCTTCCGTCTCAGTGTGATCGGGACCATGACACCGTATACCTTCACAGATTCCCTTGGCCACTATCATGCCCTGTTAGACACCGGAACATACATAGTCAAGGCCGAGCCCCTCTGCATGACACCGAATACCCTCTGCTATCGACCCGAGTTCTACAACAACTCGCCCGATCCCCAGGGAGCCACACCGATTGCGGTGGCGGAAAGCTCGCTGTTCGTTGCAGACTTCGGGTTGAGCAGACCGACTCCGCCGACATATGCTTACATCTTCGGCCGGGTCACGGATACAACGGGTGTACCGCTAACCCACGCCTCGGTAGCCATCATCAGGACGATTCAGGAGATGAATTATCTTGCTGCAACCACGGGCCAGATCCCCGGGCTCGGAACCGAGACCATGGAGCTGGATGGTGTGGGCCACACGCGTGGCGTGGTCTGGCGTGGATGGACGGATTCGCTCGGCAACTATAGAGCCCGCGTAGCATCAGGGCGTTCTTACATAGCGCTCGCTTCGAAGCAAGGATATCTGCCAGAGTATTTTGACAACAAGACAAACCCTCTGGAGGCAGATATCATTCACATTTCGGGCGACACCAGCGGCATCGACTTCTCGCTGAGCCTCAATCCGACATTGCAGAACAGCATCAGCGGGATCGTCCGTGATTCGCTGGGCACGCGAGTTCCATCCCGCGTCGTTCTCCTTCCAGTGCGCCACGGCCCGATGCCTAACGTCGTTCGGTTCGGCCACACTGACTCGCTGGGCCAATACACGATCAACGGAGTCCGGACGGGGAACTACTTCGTCCTTGCAGTTCCCTTCAGCAACTATGCACCGGCGTTCTACAAGGAGGGAGAATATGGTGTGATGCGTTGGTCGGAAGCCGATACGGTAGCCGCTAACGGAAACGTGACAGGCATCGACATTGGTGTCGTTCCGATCCGGAGCAACGGCATTGCACGTCTCAGTGGGCAGGTACGATCGGCTGCGGGTGGTGCGCTTGCCGGCGTTAGCATTATTGCCACCTCGGCTGAGGGTCTTGTGGAGGGTGTCGGAGTATCCGATGCACGAGGATTGTATACCATTGATGCCGTGCGCCCCGGATTGATTGGTGTGATGGCAGACCGAGAGAGGTATATGAGTGGAGAAACGACAGTGGGTATCGCGGGTGAAGCGACGACGATCAGTAACATCGATTTCATACTTGCGCCGGTAGCGCTCACCTCGAGTGGCAGAGACACGCCCGTCGTCCGCCAGTATGTTCTCGATCAAAACTACCCAAATCCATTCAACCCGAGCACGACGATCCGATTTACACTTCCTCACAGCGGAGCCGCCACGGTGAGAGTGTTTAATCTGCTGGGTCAGGAAGTGACAACGCTCCTCAATGGCGCTCTCCCCGCCGGCACGCATGCAGTCGTCTGGGACGGAAGTGACAGCCGAGGCCGGTTCGTTTCCAGCGGCATCTACTTCTACAAACTCACGGCTTCACAGTCTGCGGGGGTGGAGTTTTCGCAGATCAAGAAGATGATATTCCTCCGCTAGTGTATTGAGAACAGGAAGGCAGTGATCACCAGAGGGGCGCGAGCCCCTCTGTGGTTTTATGCCATTCCTTGCCTTTCTTCCGCCCTCTCAGTATATTCATATCATACTGCACGAAGAGTACTGCCGAACACCCCACCCCTGCACCAGCACGGAGGGACAATTTGGAGGATGAATGAAGGTCGCGGTGTGCGTTAATCATGTTCCAGATACGGAGACAAAGATCAAGGTTGGCTCTGACGGATTATCAATTGACAAGACAGGCGTCAACTATATGCTCAGCCCCTATGATGAGGTTGCGGTTGAGGAAGCGTTGCGAATCAAGGAGAAGACGAAGGGAGAGGT
>Ga0214473_10006147_pt1 | contig 14374 bp, 8 predicted proteins | sample RVTome_7_FD_203509 | JGI IMG/M metagenome (GOLD analysis project Ga0214473, IMG submission 203509) | Soil microbial communities from uranium-contaminated site in the Upper Colorado River Basin, Wyoming, United States - RVT98D197 | ecosystem: Environmental > Terrestrial > Soil > Contaminated >... | reverse complement strand
AGCAGGGCAGGCAGCACGTTTACCATTTGTACGTGGTGAGAAGCTCGAACCGGGAAGCCTTGCGGGCCAAGCTCCAAGAGCAGGACATCGGGACCGGAGTCCACTATCCCACTCCGGTTCACCTGCAACCTTTCTATTCCTATAAGGACTTGAACTGGGGGACGTTCCCGATCGCAGAAGAGCTCTGCCGGCAAATCCTGTCGCTTCCGATGTTCCCGGGTATGTCGACCCTGCAAACCCACTTGGTCGCTGCAAGTGTGGCAGAACTCACCCGCAATGCCAGGCCGGTCCGTGAAGGGTACGAATACGCAGATTCGGCGTGGGCATACCTCGGTGAACCCGTCTTAGAGAGCGGCAGCGTTGCCGCGCACTAGACAGAGCACATTTCGCGCCGTGGATTCTTGGAGATCATGTCCAATTTCGACCCTCTGAGCTGTCCTTTGTGCGAAGGCCTATCTCGCCGAGTCTTTGCGAAGGGGCAATACTGGATCCGTGACTGTGACGCGTGCGGCCATCGCTTCGCGGAGATCGCTGACACCGAAGGTCATGTCGAGCGGGTCTACGGCGATCACTACTTCGCGGGGAACGGACATGGATATCCCGACTACATCAGTGAGGGTGATCTCCTAGTTCGACATGGGGCGAAGTATGCCAGTCTTCTGAATCGCTACATGCAGCCGGGCTCGATTCTTGATGTCGGGGCTGCTGCTGGTTTCATACTCAAGGGATACGAGAGTATGGGGTGGACTGGCATTGGTGTTGAGCCCAATCCTCGAATGGCCGAATTCGCCCAAAGCCGTCTTGGTGTCCATGTGCAAACGGGCGCACTTGAGGACCATGCGTCGAACGCTACCTACAACGTGATCAGCATGATCCAGGTTGTGGCTCACCTGGTTGACCCGCGTAGGGCGTTCGCAACTGCTGCGAAGCTGACCACCCCGGGGGGATTCTGGCTGATCGAAACCTGGAACAAGGATAGTTGGCCCGCGCGTGTTTTCGGCAAGGGCTGGCACGAATACAGCCCTCCCAGCGTCCTGCACTGGTTCTCGCGTGAGTCGCTGCGTAGGGTTGTCGAAGATCTCGGATTCCGGGAAGTGGCTCACGGAAGGCCGATGAAATGGCTCCGCCCTTCCCACGCGAAATCCATAGGGCGCAACGAGCTCGGCCGAACCATGCTTGGCGCGGTCATTCGCACAATCGCCGGCTGGGTTCCCGAACGCTTGGCAATTCCATACCTGGCGGACGACGTATTCTGGGTGCTTTATGGGGCGAGTGCGCTTTGAACATTGGGTCGATCATGCTCCTGCGCACAACTCTCGCTGCTTCCGAAAAGGTGTGGCAAGGTGACTGAACGGCGAAAGCGGCATGGCACCGCGCTGAACCTATGAATACCAGATTGGAGAGATCCCACACCAGGTTTCCAGCTTTTGGCTGGCCAATGCGCATCCCACCGAGCGTGTTGCTAGCAACCCCATTCTTGTTCATGCTCCTGTTAACTGGGCTGAATTTCCGGCTCATTACGGATGAGAGTGCGTATCACATAAAGGTGGTTGAGACCTTCGCTGCGACGTGGCCGCGGATCGACATCAGCAACTACTCTTCAGCCTCAACGCCTCTCTCCTACCTGATCATGACTGCTGTGGGGAAGTCCTTTGGATTCGAGATCTGGAAGTTGCGGCTCCTTTCGGTCATTGCGACGTTCTTGGCCACCAACGTCTTCCATGGTATCTGCAAACGCATCGGTCTTCCAAATCCCCTCCTAAGCTCATTCACTTTCCTTTTCTTTCCTTATGTCTTCTTTTTCGGGTTCACAATCTATCCTACTGCGATCGCCCTCTTCTTCGGGCTGGCAGCTCTGTCGGTCTATCTGCGAGATAACGCAACGTCGTTCGACCTTCTGAAGGGAAGCGCTCTTGCAGGCCTGGCGGTCCTCAGCAGACAGTCGTTCCTGATAATCCCCGCAGGCATGGCACTGCACGAGCTATGGGAGTGGTATCGAAGTAGTTTCAAGGCGCGTTGGCGGCGACTGATCGAGCGACTTCTCATCCTCGCAATTCCCATCATGGTGTTCGTACCATTTCTCGTCATTTGGGGTGGATTCACATCGCCGATCAATCGCGCGGATGAGGGTGGAACCTGGTTCCTGATACTCAACCCGCAGCAACTCAACTACATTCTCATGGTGTTGGGGTTTTACTTCGTGCCCATGCTTCTCAGGCAGGAGTCACGTGTTCTGCTGAGCTTCCGAAGAACTACGCTACCTATTTGGGCCGTGCTGCTCATACTGTTCTACATGTTCCCGATCACATTCGATGAGAACTCGGGTTCAACTCAGTATGTGGGTGGGCTCATAGCGCATGGCCTCTACGTTCTCGAGCATTCATTGGGTAAGTTCGCGGGTCTCTCAGCGACACTCGGGCTGTGGGCAATTGGCGCCGCAGTTCTCTTTCAAGGATGGACCATAGGATCAGCAGATGCGATTCGAGACAAGCTCAGTGCGATCATGATCATGTTCGTGCTGCTCATGCTCTTGAGCCCGGTCGTTTATGAACGCTACTACGTCCTTCTGATCCCTATGATCACTCTTGTCCTCCATCGGTATTTCCGATCTACTAAGCTCCTCACACTCTGGGTAGTGTGGCAAGCGTCTGTGGCCGCAGTTGTCTCGTACTGGCAGATCGCGGTTAAGTGAGGCTGCCTCCCCTCGTTGCAGCGGACATATCGACCGAACTCGTCACTTGGTGGCGCTCTAGACAACTTAATGCGCTGGAGGCTGCTTGTTACATGGACGGCTCTCCCAGTCATGACAATTCACTTTCCAAGGCTGGAATGGATCTCAGCACACGGTGCATATGAGCATTCGATCGAACCCTTATTTACCAGTGAATAGAGACAGCTTGCTGAATGGCCCTGCCGACTAGTTGTCCTATAGCCGAAAGCGAGCAATGTAAATGGAATTGAGACACTACCTCCAGATCCTCAGGCGCAGAGTGTGGGCCGTCGTCACAACTGCCGCAGCGACGCTTCTTGTTGTTGGCGTGGCCACGTTCTCGATGACGCCGAGCTACTCTGCGTCCGCGATGGTTCGCATCGCTCAAATCCAAGACCAATCGATTGACTACTTCGACCTGAACTACTCCGTGCGACTAATCAACACCTATGTGGAATTGGTGCGGAGTCGTCCGTTCATGGAGCAGACGATTGAGCGGCTGAAACTCGCAATTGACCCCACGGATTTGGCGGAGGCGGTTAAGGTTGAGTCGCTCTCGAATACAGAGTTGCTCAAGATCACCGCCGAAAGCAGCAATCCGGCTGTGGCCATGCTAATAGCGAATACGCTTGGTGAGCTGCTGGTCGACGAGGGAGCGAAACTCTACACAGGACAGGGAAGGAGCGCCAGGGAGATCCTCTTCGACCAGCTGGTGGCAATTGAGAGCGAACTTGGAGCTGCGAGAGAGCAGTTGCGCGCCTTTCAGGGTAGTGCGGCTGGCGAGATCCTCCCCCCCGAAGCACAGGATCTGCAAACCCGAATTAGCCTTCAGGAGCAGACCTATGGGACCGTCCTAGATGCCTACGAGAATGCGAGATTGTCGGATGCGGCCCGCGCCAACAGCGTGACCATTGTCGATCCAGCCACGGTACCGCTCGAACCAGGAAAGCCGAACATAGCGCTGAACCTGGCCCTCGGTCTGCTCGCGGGACTAGTGGGAGGTGTGGGCTTGGCCTATCTGTTTGAGAGCCTGGATACAGCGGTTTATGCCGCTGAGGATCTTGAGAACGGAATTCACAGCACACTACTAGCCTCGATCCCGACTCTAAAGGTACCTTCGAAGCTGAGAGGCTCTCCATTGCTTCTTCGGCCCAACGGCAGTTCTTCGGCCACTGAGGCATTCAGGATCCTGACAAGCAACCTCTTCACCATGGACGACGGTAGGCCTCCGCGAACGATCATGGTTACAAGTATCGAGGATGGCGCAGGGAAGTCCACAGTCTTGGCAAACCTGGCCGTAGCAGTTGGTCAACTCGGCCGGAGCGTGGTAGCGGTTGATAGCGACCTAAGAGAGCCTAGTCTCAGTAGCCTGTTTAAGGTGCCCAATCGTCTGGGTCTAAAGAACGTAATCGGCCAAGGCGAGGATGTCCTATCAGCAATCCAGGAGACAACGATTCCTGGCGTGAGGATACTCCCTAGCGGTCCACTGCCCCACAACCCTGCCGAGCTACTTGGCCTTCCAACAATGCGCAAACTAGTCAAGGACTTAGCGAATTGGGCAGACTTGATTCTATTCGACAGTCCGCCGCTTGCGGAGGTTTCGGATGCGGTAGTTCTCGCGCCTCTTGTTGACGCAGTAGTGCTTGTTGTGGGAAGGGGAAAGGTATCTCATAGCCAGATCCAGAAAGCGATCACGCAACTTGCCAAAGTGGGTGCAGACCATGTCGGCTTGGTCTTCAACAAAGCACAAGTCTGAAGGGCTAGCGGTTGTTACGCCCGACCTGCTCATGGCTGGGGTTGCCATCTCGAGCCAGCAAGTCAATTGTGATGGTCTCATCGGGAACTGTGGAGCGAACTTGTCACTCGATGGCGTCGAACTGAATGATCTAGGTAACAGGGAGCAAGGATGAGCCTCAGCCGGGCACCACGGTATCTGAACGTTGGCACACGCAAGCGCAATCGGCGGAGAGCGTTTCATTCGCCTGTCTATTCAGAACCGGTCTAATCTGCAACTCGTCTTGGCCTGCACTCTGGGCTTGGTCTTGGGTGTTCTGTTTATGTGGCTGACGCCTCTGACCCTATTCCTTATCTTATTGGGGGCAGCATTCACGTACGCGATGTTGACACGTCCGGAGTTGGGATTGCTGGGCATTCTGGTCATGACTTCAAGCGTCGTGTTCGAAGATAGCCTGCCACTCATTCCAATCGGAATAGGGAGTCTGCATCTCCCGGATGCTCTACTTCTCACTTTGCTGGGCCTTGTCCTCGTCCGGGGGCTTGTCGAACCCAGATTTCGTTTCTTTCGGACGCCGTTGAACCTGCCCCTTCTCATTTTCGTCGGCAGCATTCTCCTGTCATCGTCGGCGGCTATTGCGCGTTCATCCCTTGACATGCGCGTCGCCGTAAGGGCATTGCGGCCTTTGGTCTACTACTTTGCGTTCTTTGCAGTAACTAATCTCATTCGCGATGACCGGCAACTCCGACAGCTGCTGCGAGGAATCTTCCTACTAGGCGTGGTAGTTGCGACTGCGATGATCGGGCAGTACTTGGTGGGAGCGTCGCTGCCATTCCTGGCTGGCTCTGTGACAACTCTTGAGACTCGAGGTGTTGTTTTCGGCGGAGTAACCCGTGTTGTGCCGCCCGGCCGATCTATCGTTCTAGTGGCGTTCGTGACTACAACTGCAATACTAGCCATCGAGTCACCTGCGCGTCGAAGGAATGGAGAATTGCTCCGATGGTGCCTATTGGGCGCTGCTCTCGTTATTACGTTCCTGCGCAGCTATTGGGTCGCGGCAGCCATCGCTATTCTGATACTGGCCTTTCTCGAACGCGGAAGGCCCTTAAGAAGGCTCATGAAACTCAGCCTGTTGCTTGTCACGGCGCTTGGAATCATTCTTGTTGCGCTAAGGTTACAGGATCGCCGTATGAATGGAAATCTCATGGAAGGACTCATGGACAGATTGTCCACGCTAGGTTCAAGCTCCACAGTTGGGGAAAGCAGCGTGCAGTTCAGGCTCATTGAGAATGAGTACGCGATCCGGCAATTCGCTAGGCAGCCGCTCTTGGGGGTGGGTATGGGTGCAGAATACCGACCGTGGGATTCGAGGATAGATTGGCTAGAGTATGGCAAACAGGGTTTCGACGGCAGGGCATTCTTGCACAACGGGCATCTATGGATCCTCGTCGAGTCAGGGCTGATTGCGTATCTCAGTCTGGTGTGGTTGTCCGTCGCGATACTGGTGAGGGGATTTCGACTGCGAAGGGCTGTCGGCCCTCTTCGCCTTCAAGCCGTGGTGCTGGGGTTCACCCTCAGTTACCTAGGCGTCCTAGTGCTTGCTTTCGTCAATTCGGCTTTTGTCGACTGGTTCTGGACACCTCTGATAGGGATCTTGATGGGCGTGAATGAGCTTGCAGTCGTCAACTATCGTGTGAACCTGTGAATAGGACTCCGGAACACTCGGGCTCCTGATCCGCAAGAAGCCGGAGCCATGTCAGTTGCGCAGGATAGTGCGCTCCCCCCTCCGTCGAAGATAGCTGGACTCTGAAGACACCTTGGTCGAAGAAGGCCCAACCGGTGGCTGCGGCGCAATCATGCAAGAACCACGCATTCTAGAACGATTTGCCGGGCATTACATGAAGTATCTGCCATCAAAGCTGCTGCCCGCGCTTACCGGCTTCATTTCCCTTCCTATTCTTACTCGACTTTTCACGCCCACCGAGTACGGGAATTGGGCATTGGTTACTGGTATTTCGGACCTGCTGTTCGCATTCGCCATTTCTGGCCTCGGCTCGATCCCTGTTCGTCACCTTCCGGCTTATGAGGCCAGGTCAGAACTACGCACCTTCTTCGCAACGCTTGGAGTATGCATCGGAGGGGTTGTGCTCGCAGTCGGTGCCCTGAGCTTTGTAGCTCTGCTTCTGATGGAAGCAAATCTTGATCCAAACCTCTATCACCTATTGCTTGTCAGCATCCTCATATTCATGGCTCAGTCAATCTTCGCAGCCTGTCTGGAGATCGTGCGCTCACAGGAGCGAAGTAGCCTATTCACGGCGTTCGAACTCATCAATCGATACGGCTCACTGGGACTAGGGCTGTTCTTAGTTGTTGTGTTTGGGCTTCGAATTGAGGGCCTGCTTTGGGGTACGACTCTCATACTCGCCTTGGCTATCCTCCCCCTGCTACTACTGACCACGAGAGGTATCAGTATCCATCTTCGGGACTTCCGGTGGGCCGATGCCCGCAGGATGCTAAGGTACGCCGCGCCGCTTTCAGTGGGGAATTTCGCCATGTGGGGACTCCGATTATCTGATCGATACATCATTGGCCATTTCTGGTCAAGCCGCGAGGTCGGGCTGTACTCCGTTGCCTACAATCTGTCTGACAAGAGCATCAACATGCTTGTAATGGTCTTCGTGCTCAGCATGTTTCCCGTCGTTATGAACACTTGGGAGCGCAATGGACGTAGAGCCTGCGAGGATGCGATGCGAATGATAACAAGAGTCTATACCCTGGTCTGTCTGCCTGCGGTCGTCGGGATCAGCTTGTTGGCTCATCCATTGCTGTCCCTCTTCACCACAGGGCCATTCGTAGAGGGTTATCGTGTCGTTCCCTATGTTGCAGGTTCAGCCTTTCTCTATGGTCTTTGGCTCTTTGCGATTGTGGGGTCACTTGTGGGCCAAGAAACCGGCCGGATTGCGATTGGCCAAATTGCGGCAGCATTGATAAGCATTGGCCTCAACCTCACACTCATTCCCACTTTCGGTTTCGTCGCTGCAGGCGGCACGAGTGTCCTCGGCTTCGTATTCCTACTCTTGATTCAGACTAGCTTCTCACGTCGGCACATAACCTGGCGGTTTCCACTCAGATCGCTTAGGAACTCATCCATTGCAGTTCTGTGCATGGGTTTAGCTGTATGGGCGACGCGGCTGCTGCTTGCCGGATCTACCACACAACCTGTTCTCCTTCTCGTAGTGAGCGTACTTGCCGGCATTCCTGTCTACTTGATCTGTGTGATCTTGCTGGGGGAAGCCGACGAGCGGGAAAGAACCGTAATGAAGCGAGCCTTTGATAGCCTCGTGAGACATGCTCGCCTCGGACTGGAGCGGTGAGACTGTGGAATCTCTCCGCTCACAGCTGGGAGTTGCGAGGAAGATCAGAGACGTCACCGCAGAGAGGGGCTTGGTGGACGCATTGAGCTGGACATTGGGTCGGGTGCTGGACCGGGCAGTAGCGTCGAGAAACCTCATCCGTGCCCAACTCCACAGCATTAGAGGCCTTTCAGACCGTGCCTTCATCAGGCGATTTGATTTGAGGTGGAGAGCGGGCCACGACCTCATCGTCCGCTTGAAGACCAGAGAGACCCAGGCATTCCCGTTAGGCTCCAAATGCGTGAACGAGTTCCTGCTGGGTCTGGAGAAGGCTTACCCCGACATACGAAGGCGTGCCGTGCAAGGAGCCGAGGCAATACTTGAGCACAGATTTCGAGTTCTGGGACAGGAGTTCGTTTTTCCCGGGGAGGTCAATTGGCACTACGATCATTCCACAGGAGGATCCTGGCCCAAGCAATTCATCGGGCAAATGGACCGCTGGTTTTGGAATGAGACTAGGGATCCGCTCCCCGTATGGGAATTGAACCGACACCAGTTTTTCTCAACTCTGGGTAGGGCATATTGGCTCACAGGGGACGAGCGGTATGCCGAGGAGTTTGTAAGCCAAGTTGGGAGCTGGATCAAACAGAACCCTTGCGAGTTCGGTGTCAACTGGATCGCAGTGCTGGAAACTGGGGTGAGGCTGGTCTCTTGGAGCATTGCGTTCTTCTTCTTCAGGGCATCAAAGGCGTTCACCGCGAGCTTCGCGACCGATTTCCTCAAGAGCCTATATCAGCAGGCCCATTACTTGCGGAATCACCTAACCACCGATCGGCCTGTCCAGAACAACTGGATGATTTGCCAGGCGGCCTCGCTTGCAGTGGTTGGCTCCTTGTTTCCCGAACTCCCAGAATCTGAGGAGTGGCTCCATCTTGGCTTGGCAGCGCTTGCAACAGAATCAAGTCTCCAGATCTCTCCCGATGGAGTGAATCGCGAACAGGCGGTTGGATATCATCGATTTGTGCTGGATCTTCTACTACTTATTGTGGTCTTGGGCCGGAGGGGAGCTCTTGAGGTGCCGCATGCCGTTGACGAAGCGGTTGAACGAATGATGGAATATGCCCTTCTTTCAATGAATCCAGTGGGCCACCTGTCGCGATTCGGGGACACAGATGAGGGTTGGGGAATCAGGTTCGGAGACAATACCGACTACTGGGACCTTCGCCCCTGGCTAGCGGTCGGCGCCGTTCTCTACGATCGCGCTGACTTCAAATTCGGTGCCAAGAAGTTTTGTGAGGACTCTTATTGGATGCTTGGAGAATCGGGCCTAGTCGACTTTCGTAACATGGAACAAATGCCTCCGCGGGAATCAGGTCACGCGTTCAAGGAGGGCGGGCATCATGTAATACGCGATGACTGGGGTCCTCGGAGCGACTTTCTGATAATGCGGTGTGGGGAGTTTGGACTGGGCGGTGAGGGAGCTTGCGCACATGCCCACAATGACCTTCTCAGCCTGATCCTCTGGGTCGGAGGGAATCTGGTCCTTGTTGATTCGGGCACCTATTGCTACCACGGCCCGTGGCGAAATCACTTCAGGCTTACTTCGGCACACAACACATTGCGAATAGATGGAAGGGACCAGGCAGTCCCAGCCCACGACTTCTCTTGGAGGGATATTCCGGCAGCGCGTAGCGAATATCATGATGAACGAACTATCATAGGACTACTCCCTAACCTGCATGGGGTCTCAATTAGGAGAGAAGTGGCTCACCCGACGAGAGGCTTGTGGCGAGTGACAGATGAAGTGGTGGGTTCGGGGTCTCATTCGATTGAGGCTTTCTTCCATTTTGCCCCGGATCTTTCATTGGGATGGAATCAAGCTCACGATCATCTGATTGTGAGGAAGAGCGGATATGTGGAACTCATCATTGTTCCTCCCAAGAACATGGTAGTAGAAATCGGAAGTGGCTGGTATTCCGATAGGTACGGAACCAAGGAACAAAACCCATTGCTAACAGGGACGTGGATTGGTGACACATCGATCGGGGGGGTGAAGTTCATTTGGACGTTGCGAGCCTCGGATCTCTCCGGGCAGGCGGGGATCCCTGCTGCTCCGCCAGCAAACCGCGTAAGAAGAAAACAATAGGTCGAGCCAACAAGAGGCGGTGGTCAGACTATCATGTGTGGGTTAGCCGGATACCTCATCTATCCAAGCGGGCTGCGCGAAGATATGCCCTCGCGACTTAGAACTGCCACTGCCGCATTGAAGCATCGTGGACCCGACCAGACGAGGGAGTTCATAGATTCCTCGGGTTCTCTAGGGATGGGCTTCACCCGGTTGTCGATCATCGACCTCAGCGAACGTGGTCGGCAACCGATGTTTAGTGAAGATGGCAATCTCGTCCTGATGTTTAATGGCGAGATTTACAACTATCTTGAGCTGCGGGCTGAACTTTCGCGGCGTGGGCATCGGTTTCATTCGTTGTCCGACAGCGAAGTACTGCTGCACCTATATGAACAATTCGGGGCGGACATGCTGGATAAGCTTGATGGCATGTATGCGTTCGCGATCTACGATCAATCAGAAAGGGAGCTGTTTGTCGCGCGCGATCGATTTGGAAAGAAGCCCCTCTATTATGCCTTCACTCAAAGTGGCTTGTATTGGGCTTCGGAATTTCGTGCCCTCGTAAGCCTGGTACCTGAGGCATTAACCGAGGATCTAAGCGGCTTCTACCATTATGTAACCTTCAACTGCTTTCCGAGGGAATTCACATTCTTCCGGGAAATCAGGAAGCTTTTGCCAAGTCACAGCCTCAGGTTTAATCTAGGGCGTTCGCGGCCGCAAATCAACAAGTACTACGAGCTCGCACTGTCTCAGAATAGAGACAGCCATGAGGAGAGGGATGAACGCCTGCGGAAGCTATTTTCGAGCGCAGTGACTAAACGGTTGATGAGCGACGTACCCATTGGGTTCTTCCTTTCGGGTGGTATTGACTCCTCGGCGATTGTGCTCGAGGCAGCCAAGCATCACTCACCGATCAATACATTCTCAATCGCGCTGGAAGGCGACTCGGGTGCTTATGATGAGACTCCATACGCGCGGATGGTTGCTGAACGCTGCGGGGCGCGGCACTTTGAGTTCAGGCTCTCAGAGGCGGAATACGGCGAGAGGGTATTAGAAACTGCATGGGCGTTGGATGAGCCCTTGAATCTGCCTGACGCTGGGTTGTTGGGCCACCTCGCGGAGAAGGCAGCTGATCGGGGGATCAAAGTGCTCATGTCTGGTGAGGGCGGTGACGAAATCTTCTTTGGATATGCATACTACTGGCAGCACATTAAGAGGTACTACGAGCATGAATTCCTCTATAAGGCAATTCCGGGAAGTCTGCGAGATGCGGCTAAAGCGTTTCTTAGCGTAGTCTCTCCAGGACGATTCGACCGTATGCAGACTTGGTTGAGGGGACGCGAAAGATATCTTGGGGAGACTATTGGATTGTCCGACGTGCAGAAGAGAAGCTGCCTGGCCGAACGTGTTATACAAGAAATCGGCATAGGAGGGCTGTCCGAGGCTTTGAGCGTTGGCCTTCAGAGACGGCAAACGGCCGGCCTCAATGTGGATCTGCCTAGGCAGCTCATGCTCAACGAGTTCAACATACGTCTGCCAGACGTACTGATGATGCGGATCGACCGCGTGACCATGTCCCATTCCGTGGAGACGAGAAATCCCTTCATGGATCGCGATCTCGTTGAATATGCGCTGAGTATCCCATTCGAGGACTTGTTCGACGGAAGAAGGGGGAAGGTTGCACTTCGGCGGGCCCTGAGGGGCTTACTTCCGATAGAAATCATGGAGCGCGACAAACTAGGATTTGGCGGGAACGCAATCAATCTGACGAAACCTCACATAGCTTCGTTGCTCAAGGGCGTTGTCTGCGACAGTGCGTTTTTGCGAGAGTACTTCAACGCTCCTTTTCTGAACGAGCTCATACAACAACCAGTTAGCGACAACTACTGGCGCTGCTACTCGCTCTGGAATGTTGTCACTTTCGCACTCTGGAAACAGAAGCTTGACATCCTCATGAATAGTCGTGTGCATATCCCAGCCAGTCCGCGTATAGCCCTGTGAACCAGTCGTTCTCCCTCTAGCCACCTACTCATCTCTTCTTCCCCATCACTCTCTAAGACTAGCCGCACTACGTGGTAGGCAAGGAGTTGGAGGCGTATTCGAATGGCTCATAAGCAACGAAAGGTGCTCATCCTCTCGTACATCTTTCCCCCTTTCTTCTCGGCAGGAGGATCAATTCGTGCGGTCAAATTCGTGAAGCACCTACCGGCCCGAGGCTGGGAGCCATTGGTGCTCACGATCAACGATGTGAGGGAATACGACACCCAGCGGAAGGAAGGCAGCCAGGCGCTGCTCGATGAGATACCTCAGGAGGCTAGAGTCTTCCGAACCGGGACTGCAGAGCCGTCCCAACAATTGCTTGAGACCGGAAGAAGACTGAGGCAGAGGAATTCGATCGGCGCAGTGATCGTCAATGTTCTGGGCGCCGGGCGACATTGGGCCATCCGGCATCTGTTACATCCTGATCGCTATATCGTGTGGATGCCATTCGCGCTCAGAACAGGCCGCCGTATCGTCCGGGACGAACGTGTTGACGCGATCTTCGCTACCTGTCCGCCGCATTCGATGAGCATCATAGGCGCGGCATTGAAACTGTTGACAAGGCGACCTTTGGTTCTTGATTTTCGAGACGACTGGGTAGGCACTCCATGGTACCTGGCGAACCCCAAACCGACTCGCTGGTTTCATCGACAACTTGAGACATTCGCGGTTCGAACCGCAGATAGAGTCATCCTGGTTACGGACTGGAGCAGGAATGAGTTTGTCTCAAGATATCCTGACCAATGGGAAGGAAAATTCGTACACATACCGAATGGTTGCGATCTGGAGGATTTCACTTCGCTTGAGAGGGTCGACGCAGGACCAGATAACAGCAAGTTCACGATTCTCCATACGGGCTTGATGAGTGATGCCAACGGGTGGAGCCGAGATCCGGAACCGCTCTTTAGAGCGGTTGCCAGCATTCGCGAACATCGGCCGGATGTCGCATCGAGACTCAGAATTAGCCTTGTGGGACATGTCTCGCCAGCCTACCGAGGTCTCATAAGCACGCTAGGTCTGACCGACATCGTGAGAGAGTTTGGGAACGTCCCTCACAGGAAGTCCATCGAGCTGATGGCGAGTGCGGATCTCCTTCTTGCGATCAACTCCGACAATCTCCCGACTGTAGTACCGGGAAAGATCTACGAATACTGGGCTGTGAAAGGGCCCCCGATTCTGCTACTTAGTCATCCGGGTGCGGCGCAGACGTTGGTAGACGAATATCGCCTCGGATATGTGACTGATCCTTACGATGTTCAAGCAATTAAGCGGGTGATATTGGAGGTCTATGACAAACGCGAGGCAGGTCATCCTCGCCGGCTAAGTTCTGATGGAATTGCGAACTTCGATCGAAAGATCTTAACAGGGCAGTTGGCTGAAGTCCTGTCAGCGATATCCCTCCAGCCGCCTCATTCAGGATCCTCAAGAGAGGCAGCATGGCACCACTAGACCGGTAAGAACTCATGGGAATGAGAATCTTGGTCATCACTGACTATCTGCCATATCCCCTAATCTCCGGGGATCGGATCAGGGTATACAACCTCCTCCGGCGGATAGCCTACCATCACACCGTATCCCTTGTGGGATTCTTGCAGAGACCTGACGATGCCGTCGGTATTAATCATTTGCGCGCGTTCTGCGCCGATGTCCATTGCGTCCCGATATCTCGCCGCCATCCGCTAAGTCATGTCCCCGGATTGCTTCGGTGTGCTGTGGAAAGTAGACCGCTCGAGTTGAACTTCTTGCGCTCCACCGAGTTGCTTGCGACCGTCAGACGGCTGATTGCCAAGATCGACTACGACGTTGTCCAGATCGAGCATTCAAGAATGGCGCCCTATTTGGAAGCTGTGCCTCTAGGATCCCATGTTGCCCGAGTGCTGGATTTGCACAATGTTACGTCCAGCCAGTACGAGAGGCTGGCCCGGATCGAGCTGACACCAATTGGGCGGATACGATCCTGGCTGTACAGCAGAATGATGAGGCGTTGGGAGCCTCAATATGCTGAGCGGTTCGATAGCTGCTTGGCCGTATCCAATCAAGATCGGGAGGAGCTTCTAAGTGCTAATCCGCGGCTGCGCGTAGAAGTCATACCCAACGGAGTAGACACGAACCTCTTTAAGCCCTTTGCGCCTAGCCAGGGTAAACCGGCACTGCTATTTGTTGGAAACATGGAGTATGCGCCGTGCGCCGATGCAGCGATCTGGTTCTGCAGGCAGATTCTGCCGCGAATTCGTCGTAGGCTTGGCGAAGTGGAGGTATGGATCGTCGGCAGGTCCCCTCCCCCTGAACTATCCAGGTTGGGTCGTGATGGTGTCCATGTCACCGGCCAAGTCGAGGATGTTGTCCCCTTCTATCAACGAAGCTCTCTGTCCATCGTGCCATTGAGAGCCGGCGGAGGCACGCGGCTGAAG
>Ga0214473_10006146_pt1 | contig 14374 bp, 16 predicted proteins | sample RVTome_7_FD_203509 | JGI IMG/M metagenome (GOLD analysis project Ga0214473, IMG submission 203509) | Soil microbial communities from uranium-contaminated site in the Upper Colorado River Basin, Wyoming, United States - RVT98D197 | ecosystem: Environmental > Terrestrial > Soil > Contaminated >... | reverse complement strand
ACATGAGCCATTTGTGCTGCAGGATCTTCGGCCATAGGGCGGCGGCCATATCGGGATCGAGTTGTGTGCCGCTGATCTCAAAGATTTTACAGGCGCAAGCCTGTGGTGAAGGCGTTTCTTGTATAATTTCAGTCATAATGTATCTCCTTTTCTCGCTCAGGTCTTCTCTCAATTAAAATCCGGCCTGCTCGAAAGCAACACTACCCCTGCCGTCGTAAAAATGGTTACGTGAGCCCCGTGAAAAGAGGGCTTGTGGTCTATATTATGGGAGCCCTGTGAGGGAAAGAGAGTGTATCCACTAAAGGAAGAATAATGGAATCGTTCGTTAAAGAATTTAAGAGGGCTACTTTTGTCATCGTTAACTATACCACATAAATGGCCCCGCAAGTTTAAAATGATTGGGAGCATGCGTAACCCGTTGATAATCATTGAAATCTTGCCTTGAGAAAAGTTCCTGAAACTGACCGCAGTCTGTTAATACAGTTATGCAAACCCAGAAGAGTTCGATAGCTGTTCACTTTGGTAAATGTTTTCAGGAGAGCGATTCAGCTTACAATATTGTATGTTGACAACACATATTTGATGTAAAGACCCGCTTTTTGAAATCAAATTTTGCCCTAATTCTCCCGGAAGAACATCTTTTCCCGATGGCATGCCTTTTGCTTTTGTAAGAAAGTATTGAGAGAAAGGGCATACATGGAAAAAAACAAAAAGATTGAGCAGGGCATAATATCATCTCACCCATGTCTTTCCGAAAAGGCGCACGGCAAATTCGCCAGGGTCCACCTTCCGGTAGCGCCGGCCTGCAATATACAATGCGGCTACTGCATCAGGAAGTTCGATTGCGTGAACGAGTCCCGTCCGGGTGTGGCGAGCAGGATACTATCTCCCGCACAGGGGCTTGAAAGGGTAAGGGTCCTGCTTGATAGAAATGAGCACGTGAAGGTCATTGGCATAGCCGGGCCGGGAGACCCTCTTGCAAACGACGCCACATTTGAAACTCTCGATTCCATACATGAAGAATTCCCTGAGATCATCTTGTGCCTGTCAACGAACGGGCTCCTTCTGCCCGACAGGATAGATGACCTCGCAAGATGCGGGGTAAAGACACTGACGATAACGATAAATTCTTTAAGTTCCGCCCCTGCTGAAAATATCTACTCCCATGTGGTCTATAAAGGCAGATTACTCAACGGGAACGAAGCGGCAGAATGCCTCCTCCACAATCAGTGGAATGGTCTTTTCAAGGCGGTCCAGGCTGGGCTCATAATCAAGATAAACACGATTTATATACCGGGGATCAATGATGAGGATATTCCCCAGGTCGCTTTTCATGCGGGCAATATTGGCGCGCATACCATGAATATAATGCCGCTCATTCCTCAAGCCAGGTTCAAGGATATCGAAAGGCCCTCATGCGGGGCGCTCGCTAAAATGCGAAACAAGTGCAAAGTTTTTCTGTCCCAGATGAAGCATTGCACCCAGTGCCGCTCGGATGCCTTCGGTTTATTGGGGGAAGACAGGGACATGGAACTGGAAGTGCTCAATTCCCGGATTGGAGAGGATTACTGTGATAACGTCTTCTGAGGCGAATCAATTCGCTTATGAGCGGACCCGAAATATTCCGTTGGGGCGGACTGCGAAAAGGGGAATCCTCAACTATGAGATTTAAGAAGATAACGAAGTCAATCATCTGCAGCGCGCTCAGCCTGATCATGTTTTCTGCCATTTTGTTCCCATTGCGGACATATGCCGATGCCGGAGGTGAAATAATCGTATCTGCTGCCGGAAGCCTGAAAGATGCCTTCAAGGAGATCGGCGCCCTTTTTGAGAAGGGCCACCCAGGGATAAAAGTATTATTCAATTTCGGCGCCTCGGGTGTATTGAGAAGGCAAATAGAGGGGGGTGCACCGGTTGATATACTTGCCTCCGCATCTGTGGATGAAATAACTACTCTGGATGCCGAAGGCCTGATTATAAAGGGCACCAGATTCGATTTTGCCGAAAACAGCATTGTATTGATAGCGCCTGCAGGCTTCGGACTGGTGCAGTCATTCAATGATTTAAAAAAGACCGGAGTGAAGCGGATAGCCATTTGTAATCCCGAGACAGTGCCAGCTGGAAAATACTCCAAAGAGGCGCTCATGCATATGGGTCAATGGGATTCGCTCAACCAGAAGTTCGTTTTTGCGGAGAACGTAAGGCAGGCATTGGATTATGCTGTACGAAATGAAGTGGACGCGGCGATGGTCTTCCAAACGGACGCCCTGAATAGAAATAATCTCAGAGTGATCAAGGCGCCGCCGGAAACATACGGCAAGGCAATATACAGCGCCGCGGCAATCAGGAATTCCGGGCATCAGCAGGCGGCATCAGAGTTCCTCTCTTTTCTCAAGTCTCCCGAAGCGCGGACGATATTAAAGAAATACGGCTTCAAAATGCCTGGGAGATGAGCTTTGGAAAACCCGCTCCTGTTTTCTCTCGGACTCTCTTTGCGAGTGGCGCTGACGGCGACTTTTTTGGTAATTTTCTTCGGTTCAGGGGTTGGCTATTTGCTCGCAAAAAAAGATTTCAGAGGCAAGGAGCTTGTTGACATCCTTTTTACTCTCCCACTTGTGCTTCCGCCGACAGTAACGGGATATTACCTGGTACTGCTTTTTGGCAAGACCGGGCTTATAGGGAGCTCAATTTATAAATGGACGGGCTGGAGCATCATGTTCACGCCGTACGCGGCCGTCCTCGCCTCTTTCATCGTTGCGCTTCCGCTTATGATTAAGACTACCCGGGCCGCGATAGAATCGATTGATATAAACCTGATAAACGCCTCGTATACTCTTGGGCAATCGGAATTTTCCACAGTCCTCAAGGTAATAATCCCTCTCGCCAAAAAAGGGATAATGGCCGGTGCCGCGCTTTCATTCGCCAGGGCGATGGGAGAGTTCGGAGCAACGCTGATGCTGGCCGGCAATATTCCTGGCAGGACGCAAACGATGCCCCTTGCCATCTATACATCGGCTTCGAATGGAGACTGGGATCTGGCCCACGGAATGGCTGCCGTGTTTACGGCCGTCTCGGGGGTCATCCTCTATGGCGTAATAAGGCTTGAGCGGAAGGGGTTCAGATGGCGCTTTCAGTAAGGCTCTTAAAAAAGGTGAAGGGGTTTTCTCTGGAGCTTGAGTGGCAGATCGCCAATGAGATAGCCGTTCTCTTCGGATATTCAGGGGCGGGCAAGTCCATGACACTAAAGATGCTGGACGGTTTGATGCGCCCGGACCACGGACAAATAATCCTTAACGGCAGCATTTTATTCGATAGCGAAAAGAAAGTAGATATATCCCCTCGGAGGCGGCCCTTCGGCTATGTCTTTCAGGACCCGTCGTTGTTCCCCCACATGACGGCGGAGAGGAATATCGCCTTTGGCCTGCCAGGCGTGGAAAAGGAGAAAATCAAAGAGCTGGTGAATGAGACGCTTCATGAATTCAAAATCGAAAAACTTCGGGATAGGTATCCTGACGAGCTTTCGGGCGGTGAAAAACAAAGGGTGACGCTTGCGCGGGCGCTTATCAGAAGGCCCTCTGCCCTCCTCCTGGATGAGCCTTTTTCGGCCCTGGACCTGCCTGTACGACTGGAGATGAGGAGACTTCTCCTCGATATCAAGCGGGGCTTCGATATCCCGGTAATACTTGTAACTCATGACATTGACGAGGCCCGCACCCTTGCCGACAGGATCATTATCTATTCCGCCGGAAAGATCGAACAGCAGGGAACTCCCGAAGCCGTGTTTCAATCCCCTCTCACAAAGGAAGTGGAAAGACTTGTCAGGCCCGCACTCTCTCTTAATCTTCCTTTTTCCTCAAATTAAAAAATCCAGATTACAACAAAATTGCAGGCGCTCTGAACATTAGTGTCGCTATCTCTTCCGGCCAACCTTCGCGAAACCTTGATTTTACTGGCTCACGCGATTGGCACACCTATTGCTTTTATTTGGAAATATTGGAAACGATTCGGAACCAAAGGAGGATCAAGATGAGGCAGATAGCCATTTACGGCAAAGGCGGAATTGCCATGCCGATAAGAGAGGGCAAGGCAAAAGAGATATACATCGTCACATCGGGCGAGATGATGGCCATGTACGCTGCGAATAATATCTCGAGAGGCATCCTCAAATATGCCCAGACCGGCGGCGTGCGGCTTGGGGGCCTTATCTGCAATTCCAGAAAGGTGGACAAGGAATACGAGCTGATATCGGAACTCGCCAGAAGATTGAGTACCCAAATGATCCATTTTGTCCCCAGGGAAAACCAGGTGCAGAGGGCGGAACTCCGGAGGATGACCGTCATCGAATATTCCCCCGAGCACCCACAGGCTGACGAGTACCGGGCGCTTGCCAAGAAGATAGCCGAGAACAAGAACATGGTCATTCCTACTCCTCTTACAATGGACGAGTTGGAGGGACTGATGATGGACTTCGGCATCCTCGAGAACGAAAATGCGGCATAAAAAGAAAAACCCACCCCTGTTTCCCCTCCCAAGAGGGGACAGGGATTAAGGAGGCGCACTTGAGTAGGCCCATAGAAGAGACCCAGAAGATAATAGACGAGGTGATGGATGCCTATCCCGAGAAGACCAAAAAGGACCGGGCCAAACACGTAAAGCCAAACGACCCCACCGGCACGTGCAGCACATGCCAGGTGAAATCGAACATCAAGTCCAGGCCGGGAGTAATGACCGTAAGGGGATGCGCGTTCGCCGGCGCGAAGGGCGTTGTCTGGGGCCCCGTAAAAGACCAGATAACCGTAAGCCACGGGCCAATAGGTTGCGGCCAATACAGTTGGTGGTCCAGGCGGAACTATTACAACGGGCAGACCGGCATAGACACATTCGGCACGATGCACATCACGACTGATTTCCAGGAAAAAGATATCGTATACGGGGGCGATAAGGGCCTTGAGGCCGCCCTGCACGAACTGAAAGAGCTTTTCCCTCTTGCAAGAGGCATAGGCATCCTCTCCGAATGCCCGGTGGGCCTTATCGGCGACGATATCGAAGCCGTCTCGAGGCGCGTCTCCGCCGAGTTCGGCATCCCGATCGTGCCGGTTAGATGCGAGGGCTTCAGGGGTGTCAGCCAATCTCTGGGCCACCATATCGCAAACGATACGATCAGAGACCACATCCTGGGCAAGGGAAAACTGGAGAAGACCACCCCCTATGACGTGAACATAATCGGCGACTACAACATAGGCGGGGACGCCTGGGCCTCAAGAAAGATATTGGAGGAAATGGGCTTGAGGGTCGTTGCCCAGTGGACGGGCGACTCCACGGTGAACGAAATAGCCATCGCACACCAGGCGAAGCTGAACCTCATCCATTGCTATCGCTCTATGAATTACATCTGCAGGCACATGGAGGAGGTATATGGCATCCCGTGGGTTGAGTTCAATTTCTTCGGGCCAACCAAGATCTATGAAAGCATTAGAAAGATCGCGTCCCATTTCGATGACCAAATCAAGGAGAACGCCGAGAAGCTGATAGAAAAATACAAACCCATGATGGACGCCGTTATCGAGGAATACCGGCCGAGGCTGGAAGGCAAAAAAGTGATGCTCTACGTGGGCGGCCTGAGGCCAAGGCACACAATCGGCGCTTACGAGGACCTGGGCATGGAAGTGGTGGCATCCGGGTACGAGTTCGGCCACAATGATGATTACAAGAGGACATATCCGGTTATGAAAGAGGGCGCGGTGATTATGGACGACGCCACGCTTTACGAGCTTGAGGAGTTCACAAGAAGGCTGAAACCGGACATGGTGGGCTCCGGCATAAAAGAAAAATACTCGTATCACAAAATGGGCGTTCCGTTCAGGCAGATGCACTCGTGGGACTACTCCGGCCCATATCACGGGTTCGATGGCTTTCCGGTATTCGCCCGCGATATGGATATGACCGTGAACAGCCCCACTTGGGGCCTCATACGCCGGAATCGTAAGGAGAGGCGATGAAAATTAGAGACCACAACGAACTTTTTAAAGAGCAGGAATACACGGAGCAGTTCGAGAGGAAAAAGGAATTTGAAAACCCCTGGCCCCCTGAAAAGGTCAAGGAAATAGCCGAATGGACGAAGACAAAGGAATACAGGGACAAGAATTTCGAGCGCAAGCATATAAAGATCAACCCCGCGAAGGCCTGCCAGCCCCTGGGCGCGATTTTCTGCGCCTCCGGTTTCGAGGGCACAATGCCCTTTGTACAGGGCGCTCAGGGCTGCGTGGCCTATTTCAGAAGCCATCTGAACAGGCATTTTAAAGAGCCCCTTGCGGCCATCTCCACCTCCATGACAGAGGACGCGGCCATGTTCGGCGGGCTTAATAACATGCTGGAAGGATTGGAGAACGCCTATTCCCTTTATAGGCCGAAGATGATCTCGGTTTGCACAACCTGCATGGCAGAGGTGATAGGGGATGACCTGAACGCTTATATAAGGCAGGCAAAGGAAAAGGAGTTTATACCCGATGACCTGCCGGTTCCGTTCGCCCATACCCCAAGCTTTGTGGGCTCGCATATAACGGGTTATGACAATATGCTAAAGGGGATTCTCTCAACTATTACCGCGGGAAAGAAGACCGCTCAGCAGATAAAACTGAACATCATCCCCGGTTTCGATACCTATACCGGCAACATAAGGGAGATAAAAAGGCTGCTAAATCTGATGGGTGTAAAACATACGGTTCTTGCGGACGTGAGCGAGACCTATGATTCCCCGAACAGCGGTGAATACAAGCTTTATCCCGGCGGTACGCCGCTGGCCGAGGCCGCGGATTCCATAAATTCGATCGCCACAATCGCGCTCCAGAAATATTCAACCCAGAAGACTCTCGATTATATCCGCAAGGAATGGGGGCAGAAGGCCATCTCGCTCTGGCCGATCGGAATCAGGAACACGGATATTTTATTAGAGGAGATAAGCAGTATCACGGGCAGGCGCGTTCCGCAGGAGATAGAGGACGAGCGCGGGCGCGCCGTGGACGCGATGGTGGACTCCCATCCCTATATCCACAGGAAGAGGTTTGCCCTTGTGGGCGACCCCGACCTGCTCTTGGGACTAATCAGCTTCATTATGGAGATGGGCGGCGAACCCGTGCATATCGTCTGCACTAACGGGGACAAAACGTTCCGGGAGGAAGCAAATAATCTTCTCAGCGAGAGCCCTTTCGGCGTGAACGGAAAAGTGCATATCGGAAAGGACATGTGGCACCTCCGCTCGCTCATGTTCACCGACCCGGTTGACCTGCTGATAGGGAACTCTTACGCGAAATTCCTCTGGAAGGACACGGGCACCCCGCTTGTAAGACTAGGCTTTCCGATATTCGACAGGCACCACCTCCACAGGTCTCCGATAATCGGCTACCAGGGGGCGCTGAACATGATCACCCGGATAGTGAACACCGTGCTTGACGAGATGGATCGGAAAACCATGCACACCGCGAGCTTCGACGTTATCAGGTGAGGGGCCGTGCTGAAGAGTATTAATAACCATCTGAAGGAAGGCTGTCATGAAGAAGTCTGCCATACGGGCGGCCGGGAGAAGCTTTGCCGTTCGCGCGGTGGCGAATCCTGCGCCTTCGACGGGGCCATGATAGTCCTGCAGCCGATTGCCGATGCGGTGCATATTGTGCACGGGCCCATAGGGTGCTGCGGCAATTCCTGGGAAGGCAGGGGCACCCTTTCCGAGAAAGGGATATTCCATACTTTCGGGTTAACGACCGCAATGGATGAGATGAACATTATCTACGGCTCGGAAGAAAAGCTCCTGAACGCGATCCTGGAGGCCCATGGAAAATTGCGGCCCCCTGCCATATTTGTTCATTCCACATGCGTAAGCGGTCTGATAGGCGAAGACATCAATGCGATATGCAGGAGGGCGGAAGAATACATCAACTCAGACCGGAAAGCATCCATAAAGATAATCCCCGTGAACGCACCGGGATTTGTGGGGCCTAAAAACCTTGGCAACAGGATAGCCGGGGAAGTGCTGTTAGATCACGTTATCGGCACATCCGAGCCGCTCTATACAACTCCTTTTGATATAAACCTGATAGGCGAATACAACATAGCGGGCGACCTGTGGGAAATGGAGCCCCTTTTTGAACAGGCGGGACTAAGGGTGTTATCCAGGATCACGGGCGACTCCTGTTTCCGCGAGATCACGTATGCCCACAGGGCAAAGCTTAATCTGGTAGTCTGCAGCCGCGCGCTGATCAATGTGGCCAAAGAGATGGAAAGGCGATACGGGATTCCGTATCTCGAGGTCTCATTTTTCGGGAAGACGGAGATCGCCAGGGCACTGCGAGGTATGGCCGCCGTGCTCGATCCGGCAGGCAAGAACGGGCTCTCCGGCAGGATTGAGACGATAATCGAAAAGGAGGAACAGAAACTCGCCCTGGCCCTGAAAGAATACGGTCTGCTTAAAGGGAAAAAGGCCGTCTTGTATACAGGCGGGGTGAAAAGCTGGTCCATCATCCAGGCCCTAATGGATTTGGGCATCGAAGTTGTTGCCGTGGGCACAAAAAAAAGCACCTTCGAAGACGAAGAGAAGATGAAAGAGATACTGGGGCCAAATGCCCCTCTATACGAAGATACGGCCCCAAGGAACCTCTTAAGACTGATGCATGAGAGGCAGGCCGATATTCTGGTTGCGGGGGGCAGAAATCAATATCTTGCCATCAAAGAGGGCTTTCCTTTTGTTGACGTGAACCAGGAGCGGCACATCCCATATGCCGGATATGTGGGCCTGGTAAATCTGGCCGAGGAGATAACAAAGAGCATCCGTTTCTTTGAAAAAAGGCCATTTAAAGAAAGCGGGAGAACGCTCATTAAAAGTACCGGCGATCTCGTTATCAATCCTCTGAGGCATTCCCAGTCAGTGGGCGCGGCCATGGCCATTCAGGGCATAGACAGGGCCTTGCCCATAATCCATGGGGCGCAAGGGTGCTCTTTTTTGCAGAAGGTGCTCCTTACAAAGCACTTCAGGGAACCCATTGCCCTTATGAGCACAAAACTTTTTACAGAAGAGGTTGTGATGGGCAGTGAGGATAAGCTTTGTTCAGCCATCGAGGAAATCTTAAAAAAGCAGAATCCTGGGCTGGTAGCGGTGCTCACCTCGGGTCTCTCGGAGATAAAAGGAGATGATCTTGGACCAATAGTGAATTCCTTCAAAGAGTCCGATTGCAAGCTGGTATTTGTAAACACACCCGATTTTGAGGGAGGCCTGGAGGAAGGATATGCGAACGCGATTGAACGAGTCTTCCGGTCGGCTATGCCCGAAGAGCACTCAAAAATCGCGGGCCGGGTAAACATTCTTGCGGGCTCACACCTTACGCCAGCCGATTTCAATGAGCTGAAAGAGATTACGCGCTCTTTCGGCCTCTCCCCGATAGTCATGCCTGACCTCTCAAGCCTGGACGGGAGCAGAGAGTGTTTTTCCCCGCTTGCGGCAGGCGGGATAACCCTGGCACAGATTGAGCAGATGGCCTTTTCCGAATATACCCTGGTATTAGGGAAAAGCCTGGAGAACGCGGCAAAAGCGATAAAGGAAAAAGCCGGGATCGATTATCGAATTCTTGAGATCGCCTTTGGGCTCGCCGGCTCGGATGAGATGTCCGCCATTTTTTCAAAACTGAGCGGAAAGGCAGTCCCCGAGAAATATCAGAGGGAGCGAAGAATCCTGATAGACGGGATGAGGGATGCCCATTTCTATTTTGGTGAAAAGAAAATCTGCATCGCGCTGGAGCCGGACCACGCGATGGGAATCTCGGCGCTTTTGCATGAGATGGGGGCCAGGGTGCCCCTTGCGGTTATCCCCCAACAATCAGAGGGATGTCAGGCTATTTACGCGGACCAAGTTTCGGTTGGCGACCTCTTTTCCATAAAGGGGGATTTTCAGATGCTCATATCCAACTCTCACGGAGAGGGCGCGGCAAGAAGGCTTAAAGTGCCCCTTTATCAGACCGGATTTCCCGTCTATAAGATCATCGGCAACACTGCCAGGGTTGGCATCGGATATAAAGGGGCGCTCTCAATAATAAATGAGATGGCAAATTTGTTTTTAGCGGAGGTGCATGGATGAAAATTGCGCTTGCCACAACAGATGGCGTCCTTGTGGACGAGCATTTCGGAAGGGCCGGGCTTTTTGCGGTATACGGGATTTCGAAAGACGGTTACGGCTTTATCGAGATGAGAAAATTTGCCGAAGGAAGGGACTCGGCAATAGAAGAGACGAAGGGAATGGGACAGGTACACGAGGACAGGGTGGAACAGAAAGTGGAGAAACTCTCCGATTGCAAGATGATCTATTTCACCGAGATAGGCGGCCCTTCCGCGGCGAGGCTTGTAAAAAAAGGCATTATGCCGATGAAGATAAATGAAGCTGCGCCCATTGAGAAGGTAATCGAGGGCCTCTTTAATGAATTGGTCAAGTCACGGATCCCTTGGATACGAAGGGCACTGGAAGAATAAAAAAAACACACAGGAGGAAGAATAATGAAAATGATACGCGCGTTCATAAGACCGGAAAAAGAACAGGAAGTGGTACAGGCGCTTGAGGGGGCGGGCTTCCCCTCGCTTACCAAAATGCCTGTTTTCGGCAGGGGAAAGCAAAAAGGACTCCAGGTTGGCCCCATACGCTACGACGAGCTTCCAAAGACCCTCATCATGATGGTTATGGAAAACGGTGACCTGCAGAAAGTTATCGGAATAATACAGGAGAAGGCAAAAACGGGGTTCATAGGTGATGGCAAGATATTCGTAAGCCCGGTCGAAGAAGCCTTTACCATAAGAACCGGCGAGGCCGCGCTATGAAAGAGATAACCGCTATTATAAGGAGGGACAAGCTCCCCGAAACGAGAAGCGCACTTGACGAGGCCGGCTATCCCTCCGTAACGATCCAAAGCGTCCAGGGGCGCGGAAAACAGAAGGGTGACCTTTGTGCCGAGATAGACCCCGAAATGCCCGATAGCTTCTGCACGGCCGTAAAGCTGAAACCTACGCCTTCCGCATATGCCCTTGAGCACACGCTTCCCAAAGTGGCCCTCTATGTGCCCAAACGAATGCTCACTATGATAGTGCCCGACGAAGCCGTGCCGAAAATCGTAGAATCAATAATCAAGGTGAACCAGACCGGAAAGCGGGGGGACGGAAAAATCTTTGTCAGCCCGATAGAGGGCGCAGTAAGGATAAGGACCGGTGAGGTCGAAGAAGAGGCTATCTCCTGAGCAAAACTTTGGAGGAATTGAAATGACCCGGATCATCGGATATACACGGGGCGGTGAGCCCTGGATACCAAAATTCATTCAGTCCATAGATATGGAAAGATGCATCGGATGCGGCAGGTGCTATAAGATCTGCGGGCGCGATGTCTTGATGCCCATAGAAAAGCCCTTTGAGGGCGAGGACGAATTCGGCGAACGACCTGGGAAACAAGGTAATGTCCGTTGCCAAACCCCAGAATTGTATCGGCTGCGTCGCCTGCGCACGGATCTGCCCAAAAAAATGCCACTCGCACCTCGTTTCGGCTTAAAAATTCTTGGATAAAAAAGCCGTAATCAGGCCGGCCACACTCAGGGATATCCCGGGTATGTGCGAGCTTCTTTCCGAGCTCTTCTCCATTGAGAGTGATTTCAGTCCGGATATCGAGAAACAATCGGCAGGGCTGAAATTATTGCTCGAAGACAGTTCCGCATCTCTTTTGATAGCGGCGGAAGCCGATGGCAATCTCGTGGGCATGTGTTCCGTACAGAAGTTGTTTTCTACCGCTCAGGGCGGGCCTGTTGGGCTGCTTGAGGATCTGATCGTAAGCAAGCACTACAGAGGTTCCGGTATAGCCCAGAACTCCTTTCCGAAATTATCGAATGGTGCAGAACAAACAAGCTTTCAAGGATACAGTTGCTTGCGGATAATGAGAACGCAATAGCATTGAAATTTTATGCTGATAGAGGATGGAATCGGACCAAATATTGATATGCCTGAGAAAATATCCAATTTAAAATAGAAATGGATTTTAGCTCTCCCTGCTCTATTCCGGATATTACTCTCGCCATATAGGAAAAGAACTCTTCATTTCCGATTGAAACTCATCAAAATGAGGGCTGTTGTAAACTCAATTAAGAACAGGTAATTGAAACTTAGGATTTCAATTGGAAATCCTTAGAAATCCCAAGTTCTCAGTTGCTTGTCTTAGTGCGGATTTGCAGGTGAAACCAATTTCCAAAAAGAAAAAGTGCACTGTAATTTACAGTTCTTTCTTCGTGATATGATCTTCTGCTTGGTTTCAGTTCCCTCTTCATAGGGACAGAGAATGAATCAATACGCCGCCGGAGGCAACTGGACATCCGAAAAATGGTTTCAGTTCCCTCTTCATAGGGACAGAGAATGAATCCGCTCTAAATTTACCATGAAAACGGGCAGTTTTTCAGCCCTTTGCCGCAAATTTCTCGCAAACCCATTTTTTGCATGAAACCCGCGGATATTTGCGAAAAAGCTAAAATACATCGCCACAGTAGTTCCTGTATTCACAATCTGTGCATTTATTCCTGTTTTCCACAGCCGGAGGCATGTGCTTCTCCCAAAGCATCCCGCGGATCTCATTCACCATTGCCAATGCCTGCTCCTTGAGAGTCTGCGTAAGATCGAAAGCAACTGCGTCATCGGCAGGTATCAGATAGACAAACCCGGTGTGGATTTCTTTTTTATAAATATCCTCCAAAATCAGCGCATAACCGCAAAGCTGATAGACATGGTTCTTATGAGGCCTGCCGCTTGTGAATTTGAAATCGACCGGGAAGCATTCATCCTCTTTTTCGATCAGCATGTCTATCTTTCCGGAGAGGCCTATCCGATCCGAGTTTACCCGCTGATGAAAAAGCCTTTTCCCTTCGGCCAGGCCATATTTACGGAACTTGCGTCTTTTTTCCAGCCGGTCTATCCGCAACTCCTCGGATTTCCCGCATTCCATCTTAAATGTGGTCTTCTTGCCGACCGGCATAACATACTGGTAATAAACTACTCTCGGACAATACGCATATTGCTTCAGATCAGCCACCCTGAGGGATATCGGCCCCGGCATCTTCCTTTTCCTTGAAATACTGGATGGAGTTTTTCATGTCCTTATCACATACGGGCAGGATCAGAAATTTGCCCGGTGTGTCCTTCATGGCTTTTTTCAGTTTCAGATAGAGCTCCTCGCGCCGGTTCCTTCCGAGACTTCCTGAAAATCCGCTGAACTGGATGCGCTCAAGACCGTAATCCTTGCATATTTCGGCGACTTTATTCCGAATGCCGTCCACCTCGACATCATAAAAAACGTAATGTATCAGCTCGTCCCGGTTTACCATTTAAAGGTGAAGGGCTTGTAGTCTTTCCGTCCGCCTCTCAGAAAAGACGCCAGATTTCTTGCCTGCATCTGGATGATTGATCGTATTTTGAACATCTTGCCGTCGAAGCGCTCGGTGCTTTCGAGACGCTCCAGTATCTTTTCGCCGATGCTCTTTCTTGTATCGGAGTCAAGAAGGCCGTCCGTCATTTTTATATCCTGCCCCAGGTTGATGTAAGAAATTACCACTCTGTCCACTACAGGCTGGCGGAATTCTTCTACCAGGTCCAGGACGAGCGAGGGCTTGCCCGGCCTGTCCACATGCAGAAAACCTGCAAACGGCTCCAGTCCGGCGCTGATCAGCGCGCCCCAGACCATGGAATAAAGAATTCCATATCCGTAATTCAGGAGCGAGTTGACGGGGTCTATAGCACCTCTCGTCTCGCGTCCCATGAATTCTGTGCGGTTTGCCAGTATAGCCTTCACGCCCTCCCAGTAAAGTCTTCCGGCGGTTCCTTCCATCCCCATCAGAGAGCCGCGCGATTCCTCGATGTCCTTGCCGGCAACTTTTTCAACCTCCGCCTGTAATGCCCTGAGTCTGCCAGCTATGTACGCGACGCTTTTGAATCTGTGCGGGTCCGCCTGTTTCATGTATTTGCCGAAATACCTGAGCAGCTTTTCCTGGTTTCTGATCTTTCCGCTTACGACGGCCTTCGAAAAAATCAACCCGCGCTCGTCGGAGAGGGCCTCGATTTGCCCCCGCCTTGCCTCTACCACGGCCGTGAGCATCGGAGAGGTGATCATGGCGTAGGGCCGGTTTCCGCCGGAGAGAAAATGAAGTCCGATTCCCCTCTGGCAGATCTCTTCTATAAGGTCTGTGGAGACGGCCTACATTCAATCTCGAAGTGCAACAGAAGCAACTTCAAGGGGCGTTTTATAGCCCAGACATTTTCTGGGCCTTGTGTTGATTAATAACTCCACCCTTGCCACCTGCTCATCGGTTATTTTACGGAA
>Ga0214473_10006145_pt1 | contig 14376 bp, 16 predicted proteins | sample RVTome_7_FD_203509 | JGI IMG/M metagenome (GOLD analysis project Ga0214473, IMG submission 203509) | Soil microbial communities from uranium-contaminated site in the Upper Colorado River Basin, Wyoming, United States - RVT98D197 | ecosystem: Environmental > Terrestrial > Soil > Contaminated >... | reverse complement strand
CCCTAGCCGCCGACCCCGCTCCTCTGCAGCACGTAGCGCGGCCGCCGCCTCTCGCCCTCGACGCAGTCGAGGAAGTCGACCGCCGCGTACCCTTGCGCAAGATACGTGCTGAGGGCCGCGCGTACTGCGGCCTGCCACGCCGCGGCGAGCGCGGCGTCGGCGCGGCAGACGGCGTCCCAGTCCGCCGGCACCTCGACGAGGAGCCGGGGACCGTCGAGATCGCGACGCAGGGGCAGGGGGACGGGCTGTCCGTCGTGCCACTCCACGTCGTACGCGAGCGGCGCGCCGGGCGGCTTCGGGGGTGCCTCCCCGGCCGCCCGAGCCACCACGCGCGGACTCGCGAGGTCCCACCGGCCGAGGAGACGATCGGTCGGGAGGCCGTGGTGCAGCGGAGACGTCGTCGCTCCGTAGAAATCGGGGAGGAGCTCTATGACCTCGGCCCCCAAGTGGTGCAGGTTGAGTCGGGCGTTCGGCGCCCGCATCGGGTCGAAGGTCCAGGTGACGAGGCCCAGGCCGTGGCGGAGCGCCGCCTCGCGCTGCGCCCACTTCAGCCGGGCCCCGAGGCCGTGGCCACGCGCGTCGCTTCGGACGCCCAGCATGTCGGAGTGCAGGTGGGGCTCGCCGCCTCGCAAGGCCGCGAAGGCGTAGCAGAAGCCGACGACCCCCTCGCGGGGGGAGTCGGCCACGAGGAGGAGGCCCCCGGCGTGGACGGTCGCGACGAGCTGTATGGCCGAGGTGATCTCGAGGTCGGCGAGGCCCCACACAGCGCGTTGGAGAGAGACGCAGGCGTCGTAGTCGGCGTGGTCGCGCGCCTCGCGGATCGTGACCGACTCCATGGACCAGCGGCAGTCTAGCAGAGGGGCCCCGGAGCCGGTGCTAGAATCCCGCGCGCCAACCGGGAGGGGACGAGGTGGAGCGTTTGACGACGGGCCCGGAGCCGCCGAGGAGCAGAGCGGGTGCCGCCTAGGCGTCACCGGGCGAACGGCCCCTCGCTCTTCGCCCGCCTGCGGCGGGCGGCGGGGCTCCTCCTCTCGCGCGACGTCGCGGTCCTCACCAACGCCATCGCCTTCAACTTCCTCCTCTGCCTCTTCCCCCTGCTGCTCGTCCTCGTGGCCGCGGCCCAGCGGCTGGGCCCGGGGGGTGGTGCTTCGACCGCGCTCCGTCTCCTGGTGGCCGAGCTCATCCCGTTCGGTGGCGAGACGATCTCCGCGTCGCTTCGCCAGCTGACTCGGCTCGCACGGGGGCTCGAGGTCCTCTCGCTCGCGCTCGTGGTGTGGGGCTCGTCCGGGATCTTCATCCCCGTCGAGATGGCGCTCAACCGCGTGTGGGGGGGAACGGAGGCGCGGAGCTTCTGGAAGAGCCGGCTGCTCGCCTTCGCGCTGACGGTGGCGGGGGGTACCCTGGCCCTCGTCTCGGTGGCGCTCACCCTCGTGGTGCGGGGGTTCGGGCGCGACTTCTCGCTCCTCGCCGGCTACGCGGCGAAGGCGGCCGCGCTCGGCCTGAGCTGGACGCTCTTCCTCCTCATCTACCGCCTCGCCCCGGACGCACGCGTGGACCTGCGCGTCGCCGCGCAGGCCGCGCTGTGGGCCGCGGTGGCGTGGGAGGCCTCGAAGTATGCCTTCGTGTGGAACCTGGGGAGGGTGCAGCTCGCGACACTCTACGGCCCGCTCGCCTTCGCGGTGTCCCTCGTGCTCTGGGCGTACGTCTCGAGCCTCGTGCTCGTCTTCGGGGCGGCGATGGTCCCCACCCCGGCGGCCCGCGGCCGCTAGACCCCGCGCCGGGCGAGGGTCTCGAGGCGGTCGAGCTGCTGGCGGTGGCCGAGGACGATGAGCACGTCGGTCGGTTCGAAGACCGTCTCCGGGCTCGGGTTGAAGACCATCCGGCCGTCGGTCTTCTTCACGGCCACCACGATGATCCCGAGCTCGCTGCGCAGGGGGCTCGCCTTGAGGGATTGGCCCACCAGCGGGCTGCCGCTCCTGACCTCCGCCTCCTCGATCTGGAGCTCGAGGTGCTGGCTGCGGGTGGCGAGCTCGATGAAGTCCATGGCGTTCGGGCGGAGAACGGCCTGGGCCACCCGGTGCCCCCCGATCACGTAGGGCGCCACCACGCGGTTCGCTCCCGCGCGCCGCAGCTTCTTCTCCGCGCCCTCGCTCTCCGCGCGGGCCACGATGAAGAGCCGCTCGCTCAGGAAGCGGGCGCTCATCGTGATGTACAGGTTGTCGGCGTCGGAGGCGGCCGCGCTGACCAGAGCCCGGGCGCGGTCGACGCCGGCGCGGCGCAGCACGTCGTCGGCGGTGGCGTCCCCCACGAGGGCGATGCCGTGGGGGAGCGAGAAGCCCTCGAGGAGGCGGGCCTCGCGGTCGATGACGACGAAATCCATCGCGGAGTGCGAGAACTCCTCGCACACCAGGCGCCCCATGCGCCCGAAGCCGCACACCACCATGTGGCCATTGAGGTTTGCGAGCTGATGCTCCATGCGCTGCCTCCCGAGGACCGAAAGGATCTCGCCGGTGACCACGGCCCGGATGAACTCCGCCGCGGCGTAGAAGGCGGTGAAGACACCGCCGAGGGCCAGGGCCATGGTGAAGAGCCGGCCGCTCGGCCCGAGGGGCTGCACCTCGTGGAACCCGACCGTGGTGATGGTGATGACGGTCATGTAGAGGGCGTCCATCCAGCCCCAGCCGCCCACCACGTAGTAGCCGAGGGTCCCGGTGGCGAGGAGCGCCGCGAGGACGAGCAGGGGGAGGAGCAGCCGATACGGGCTGCGAGGGAGCACGCCTAACTCCGGGCGGCGCGGCCCACGGCCTCGACCCAGGCCGTCACCACAGTTGGCCAAGGGGGAGCGAGGACCGAGTCGTCGGCGCCGGCGACCGCGATTCGCGTGGCGCCGGGCTGTCGGGCGAGCCATTCCGAGACGAACGACGCGTCCTCGGCCGGGCGATCGCGTCCCTCGACGAGGAGGGTCGGGACGCCGGGCGAGATCCCGGCGAGTGCCGTGACGAGCGCCGCGGGCTCGATCCCCGGCTTTCCCGACGCACCCAGGGTGGGAGCGAGGGCGAAGGCTCCCCTCACCCCCGGCGTCTCGGCGGCCGCGAGCGCCAGCCACCCCCCGAGACCGTGGCCCCCCACCACCAGCGGCAGCGGCCCCCAGCGCCGCCCCGCCTCCTGGACCAGGCGCCGCGCGTCCTCCAGGACCTCGGCGCCGGGGCGACCGCCGCTTCCCCCCTGGCCGCGGGGCTCCCAGGCCACCACCTCGAGCCGCTCGGCAGCCGATTCGAGGAACGCGGCGACGGGCGGCTCGTCGAGGGTGGCCGCGAGGTCGAGATGAAAGAGGAGCCGCACTGCCGGCTCCTCCCAGGGAGCGAGGCGCCGGCCGCGGAGCCGCGGCTCCCAGCCCAGCCAGACGTCCTGCACCAGGCTCGCCATCGCCGCCATGATACGCGTTAGAGGCCGATTTCTTCGGCGATCGGCTTGAGCGCTTCGATCACGAAAGCGACGTGCTCCTCGAGCGGCCGGCCGAGCGCCTCCGCCCCACCGTAGACGCACGCGCGGTCGACCGAGCGCGCGAAGGCCTTGTCCTTGAGCTTCCTCAACACCGAGTCGACGGGGAGGTCCGCGACCTTCTTCGTGGGCCGGACCTTCACCGCCGCGCCGATGAAGCCCACGAGCTCGTCGCAGGCGTAGAGGGCCTTGCGGAGTGGCGTGTCGCGGGGGATCCCCATGTAGTCGGCGTGGGAGCAGACGGCGAGCACGACCTCCTCCGAAAAACCCCGCTCGCGCAGGATCCGGCCGCCCACGTGGAGGTGGGTGTCCTCGGTCGGGTTCTGCTCGTAGTCGAAGTCGTGCAGGAGCCCCACGATGCCCCATTTCTCGATCTCGGCGGGGTCCGTGACTCCGAACCAGAGGGCGTAGGCCCGCATGGCCTCCTCGACGCCGCGGGCGTGCTTGCGCAGGGCGTCTCCCTGCGTGAACTCGAAGAGGAGGGCCTCGGCGTCCTTTCGGGTATTGCCCACTTCAGGAGGGCCTCGGGTAGCGGGCCTCGATCCAGGCGCGCACGGCAGCCTCCACCTCCTCGGGCGTCTCGCCCCGGATCTCGTGGAGCGGCTGGCGCGGCTCCCCCGGCGCCAGCCGGTAGAGCGCGGCCCGCGCGCTGTCGCCCTCGAGGTAGAGGTAGGCGTGCACGTCCCCCTCCGGCCGGCGGAACTTCAGGAGGCGTCCCGTCTTCATGCGCGCCCATGATACGCCCGGGGGGGCGTGCCGCCGACGCGTTGCTTCAGGGGCGGTCGGTGGGCCGGAAGAAGAAGGACGGACCGCCGGAGGCGGATGCGGCGAGAGGCTTCGTGATCGCGGCGAAGAAGGACTTCGCCATGATCTGGTAGCCCGCGTCGTTCGGGTGGAGGAAGTTCGCGAACAGCGGGGGCAGGCTGGACTGCTTGAGGAAGTCGCCGTGGACCTCGGCGAGGGCGACCCTCTCCTGCGCCGCCATCTGTCGCACGAGCACGTTCATCCGTGTCACCCAGTCGTTGCGCTCCTCGGCGCGCCGGTCGACGAAGTTCGGGTTCACTGGCGGGATCGTCCCGAGCACGGGGTGGACGCCCGCGCTGCGCGCGTCCTGCACCATCGCCCGCAGTGCGTCGACGGTGTAGCAGGGGAAGGCCTCGCGGCACTCGGGGTCGTTCCAGTCGTTGGTGCCGTAGAGGATGAGCACGTAGGCGGGGCGATTGACCGCGAGGTCCCCGGGGAGCCTGGCCTGCCCGACGAGGCTCTTCGAGCCGGGATCCCCATCGTTGACGACTCCGGCGCTGCCCCAGTAGGCCCGGAGGTCCTCGCGCAGCACGTCACGGTAGCCCGAGAGGTCCGCCGAGCCTTCGCCCCAGGTGATGCTGTCGCCGAAGGCCAAGTAGACGTTCGGCCTCTGGCGGCTGCCGATCGTGAGGACCGCCGGGACCGCGACGTCGCCCGACGGGGGCACGCTCACGCTGACGGGAGACCCCGGTGTGAAGTACGCGGGCAGGGTGTCGGCCCGTGCTTGCGCGGTCTGGGTCCCCATCGGGACGTTCGACACCGTGAAGCGGCCTCCGGTGCTCGACTGCCCGCTGGCATTCGCCACGGCGACGGTGACTCCGGGCAGACGCACCGTTTCCGTCGCGTCCAGGGTCCCGTTGGCGTTCTCGTCGTAGTACACGAAACCGCCCACGGGCGCGCCAGGGGGTGGCGTGGGCACGGTGGGGCCCGTAGGGGGGCCACCGCCGCAGGCGGTGGTCATCGCGGCCAGGGCCACGAGCGGCAGCTTCCTGAACGGGCTCACAGTGTTTCAGATTAGCACGGGTTTGATTCCCGGAGGAGGCGGGATTATACTCTGGTCTCCCTCCGTAGACGGGTTGTTTCCCGAAGATGAGCGAAACTGCGGTTCTCAACCGGAACAACCGGCGCATCACGGCTCGCAAGGCCTGCCTCCTGACCGTCCGCTACCGCGCGAACGGCGACTGGCGCCCGGCCACCGCGATGGACCTGTCCCCCTACGGCTGCCGCCTGAGGGTGGGCGAGGACATCGCACGGAGCGCCATCGTCGCGGTGAGCTTCGAGGCCCCGATCCAGGACGGCGCAAAGAGCGCCTCCGTCGAGGTCCCGGGCCGGGCGATCTGGGCACGGCTGGAGGGACTCTCCTATCAGATCGGCGTGCACTTCGAGGACTCGCCGCTCGGGCTCCTCGAGATCCTGTCCGCGCTGAGCTGAGGCGGGCCGCGGCGTCCCGACGCGGCCGTGGTGTCTCCGGTCGCAGGCCGCGGCGCCGGTCACGGCGGTGAGCCGGGGCGCGGCCGGGAGCGAATCCCCGCGCGACCGCGGCGGAGCGCCTCGAGCGCGCGCCGGAAGTCCTCCGGGGGCCTGCTCTCGACCGCGACCCGCGCGCCGCTCACCGGGTGGTCGAAGGCGAGGCGGAAGGCGTGCAGCATCGGGCGGCGCGCGGGGGAAGGGCCGCGGGAGGGCCGTCCGTAGACCGGGTCGCCCAGGACCGGCAGACCGACGTGGGCGAGATGCACTCGGATCTGGTGCTGCCTTCCCGTGGCGAGCTCGACCTCGAGGAGCGCTCCGCCCTCGAATCGCTCGATCACGCGCCACGAGGTACGGGCGGCGATCCCCACTTCATCGCCGCGCGCGACGGCCCGGCGGCCGCTCACCCACGCGTCGCGCAGCGGGGCACGGATCTCGCCTGCGTCGGCACGGGGCTCGCCCTCCACGATGACGAGGTAGGCCCGCCGGATCCGGTGCTCCCGGAAGGTCCGGATGAGAGAGGCGCGCGCCGCCCTCGACAGCGCGAAAGCGAGGGCCCCGGAGGTGTCGCGGTCGAGCCGGTGGACGCGCTCCGCGAAGCCCCCCCGCGGCTTGAGCCGGTGCGCGTATTCCCGGACCCGACCGAGGGCGGTGTCCTCGAGGGCCCCGGGTGCCGTGGGAACGGTGAGGAGCCCGGCCGGCTTGTCGATCACCAGCAAGTGCTCGTCCTCGTAGAGGAGGGGCAGCGAGGAGCGGACGCGGCGAAGCGCCCTCCGGTTCGGGTCGAAGACGACCTTTGCCTCCTCGCCGACGTCGCGGCCCGCCTCCCTCACCAGCTCCCCGTCGACGGTGACCTGCCCCTTCTCGATCACCTCCCGGGCCTTGCGGCGGGCGAGCGAGGGGTGGAGGCGGATGAGGAGCCGGTCGAGGCGCATCGAACGGCGTAGTCTCCCCCCCCGGCAGCCGGAGGGCAACGTTCGTCGGGACCCCCGCCCTGGGCTAGACTCCGGGGCACCCCCGTCCCCGGCGGCGGCTGGGAGGTGTCCATGACCTCGTCGCTTCTCCTGTCCTTGCTGCTTCTCGCCGGTCCCGCCCAGGAGCCCGAGCGCGCGGGTCCCTCTCCCGCGGTTGCGGAAGACAAAGAGGAAGCGGTACCGAAGCCCGAGAAGCCGGACAAGCCCAAGGAGAAGGAGGAGCCTCCCGTCGTCACCCGGCACGAGCTGCGGCTCGGAGGAGGACGGATCCTCCGCTATAGCGTGACCACCGGGCTCATGCCGCTGAAGAGCGACAAGGGCGAGACGGAGGCCCAGGTCTTCTTCATGGCCTACACCCTCGACCGGACCGGAGGGCCGAACACGCGGCCGCTCATGTTCTCCTTCAACGGGGGGCCGGGCTCCTCCTCGGTGTGGCTGCACCTGGGCGCCCTCGGACCGAGACGCGTGAAGATGCGGCGAGACGGCGCGATGCCACAGCCGCCCTACGAGCTGGTCGACAACGAGAACAACTGGCTGGAGCTGACCGACCTCGTCTTCATCGACCCGGTGGGAACCGGCTACAGCCGGCCGGCGAAGCCGGAGCTCGGGAAGAAATTCTGGGGCCTGGAGGGCGACATCGAGTCGGTCGGGGAGTTCATCCGGCTGTACCTGACGCGCCACGAGCGGTGGTCGTCACCCCTCTTCCTCGTCGGCGAGAGCTACGGCACGACGCGGGCGGCGGGCCTCGCCGGGCACCTGGTCGAGCGGGGCGTCGCGTTCAACGGCATCGTGCTCGTCTCCTCGATCCTGAACTTCCAGACCGCGCGCTTCGCGAAGGGCAACGACCTGCCGTACCCGCTCTTCCTGCCCACCTACGCGGCCACCGCCTGGTACCACAAGCGACTGCCCATGGACCTGCAGGCGAAGCCCCTGGCCGAGGTCCTGGCCGAGGTGGAGGCCTGGGCGGGGTCCGACTACCCGATCGCGCTGCAGAAGGGGGACCGGCTGGGCGCCGACGAGCGGCAGGAGGCGGTGCGGCGGCTCTCGCGCTACACCGGTCTCGATCCGGTCTACGTGGACGAGGCGGACCTGCGAGTCGAGATCTTCCGCTTCTGCAAGGAGCTCCTGCGACGCGAGAGGCGCACGGTCGGCCGGCTCGACTCCCGCTTCAAGGGCACCGACGCGAGCGGGGTCGCCGAGCGACCGGAGTTCGACCCGTCGATGGCCGCCATCCGCCCGCCCTACACGGCGATGTTCAACGACTACGTGCGCCGCAGCCTCGGGTACAAGACCGACCTCGTCTACCACGTCCTCGGGGGCGGGATCGGACGATGGGACTTCGGCACTCAGAACGGCTTCGCGGACACGAGCGAGGCGCTGCGCAGCGCCTTCGCGAAGAACCCGGACATGAGGCTCTTCGTGGCGAGCGGCTACTACGACCTCGCCACCCCGTACTTCGCCACCCGGTACACCCTCGGTCACATGGGGCTCGACGCCGAACAGCGCGCGCGCGTCTCGACCGGCCAGTACGAGGCGGGCCACATGATGTACATCGACGAGGCGGAGCTCGCGAAGCTCAAGCGGGACGTCTCGGCCTTCCTCGCCAGGGCGCTGCCGGCGGCACCGAAGTAGGGTCTCTACTCGCGGAGGCCCCGGGCGTCGTCCCCGGCCGCGGGGTCCTGGCCGAAGTAGGCGGCGAGGATCGCGTAGACCTCGGGATGCCGGCGGCGCACGGCTTGGGGGATCTCGAAGAACGCCTCGACCGCCACCCCGAGGAACTCGACGGGGTCGTGGGCGCCGTAGTCGTCGAAGGCGGAGCTCCGCCCCCGGCGGAGTCTCTCCATCTCGCTCTCCGCCGCCTCGACCCACTCGCGGGCCCGCGCGCCGCCGAGGCCGACCGGGATCCCCTCGAAATGCGTCTTCTCCACGTCGAGCAGGTGAGCGAACTCGTGGAGCCCGACGTGGTAGCCGTCGTCGGGCACTTCGAAGCTCTCGAGGAGCGCGGGCACGGACAGGATCACCGTGCCCCAGGGGTGGGCCTCGCCCGTGCGCTCGTGAGCCCCGAACACGTAGTCGCGGTCGAAGTCGTCCGGGTAGAGCAGCACCTCGGTGAGCTGGTCCCAGTCGTAGTCGGGCCAGCCCACGCTCAGCGTCACCGCGGAGGCCGCCACGAGGAGGCGCAGCTCATCGGTCACCGCAACGCCCACGCCGGTGATCCGCTTCTCGGTGAGGAAGATCCGAAGGTCGTCCTCGAAGCGCGCGCGCGCGGTCGCGTCGAGCCTCTCGTAGTGGTCGTACCGCTCGAAGAGGAGGTGACGCCAACCCTCGGGGAAGGGAAGCTCGAGCGCCTGGCGTCGCCGCGCCGCGCGCCGGCCGAGGGCACGGTGGACACCGAGGCCGAGAGCAGTGCCCGCTCCGAGGCCTGCTCCGGCCCCGGTCCAGCCGGCAAGCATCCCCCCGAGGCCCGCACCCGCCCCCGCCGCTACGAGGCCAGCCACGCGGGCGAAGCGCCGGTCGTTGAGCCGCTCGACCCTCACGACCGCTCCGGGCCGGCGGCCACCAGATCGAGTCGGGGCTCGCCGCAGTGCGCGGCGATCGCGTCTTTCACCTGGTCGCGGAGGCCGACGAGAGCGGCCATGTCCGTGCCCGAGGGCAGAACAGGCTCGCCGATCCACAGCTCGATTCGCCCCGGCCGCGGCAGGGTCCAGTCGCCGCGCAGGACCCGGCGCGTCCCGCGGAGCGCCAAGGGCACGACCGGCACGCCGGCCGCCGCCGCCGCCTTGAAGGCGCCCAGGCGGAAGGGCCTGAGCCCCGTCGCCGCCACGAACGTCCCCTCCGGGAAGAAGAGCACCGCCCCGCCGCCTCGCAGGGCGTCTTCGACCTGCTGGGTGTCGGCGACGCTCTGCAGGGCGTCCCAGCGGTCCACGGTCAGGTGGCCGCACCGGCGCACGAACGCGCCCACGAGCGGATACTCGAGCACCTCGCGCTTCGCGACGAACAGCAGGTCGAGCGGGACGAGTGCGATGAGGGCGAGCACGTCGACGTAGGAGGCGTGGTTCGAAGCCAGCACGAGAGGCCCGCGGGGGAGCCGCTCGCGGCCAAGGACCGCGGCGCGGCAGCCCGCGAGCCGTAGGGCCGCGCGCGACCCGTGGCGAGCGAGCGCGAAGGCGAAGCGACGCCGGGGCACGGCGCTCACGAGCAGCCGGGCCACGAGCGCCAGAGCGGGCAGGGTGAGGGCGAGCCAGACGGCGTACAGGAGGAGGCGTACCCTGCGGAGCGCGGAGGAGAGAGTGAAGCCCGCGGCGGCGGCGGCGAGGCGCGCCTTTTGTGTGGGCGTCGTCCGGGGGGGCCGGCCGAGGCCGCCCGAGAGGAAGAGCGCCCTCGCGTCGGCGCGCCTCACCTTGCCGCTCGAGGTCTTGGGGACGGCGCCGGGGACGACGAGAACCACCCGGTCGGGCGGCACGTCCACCGCCGCCGAGATGCGCTCGACGACGGCGGCCGTCAGGCGGTCGCGGTCGGCCTCGTCGTCGGCGCGCGTCTCCGCGACGACCACGAGCGCTTCGGTGCCGAGCGAGGGGTTCTCGACACCGAAGGCCACGACGCATCCGCGCCGCACGCCCTCGACCTCGGCGGCAGCCTCCTCGATCTCCTGGGGCACGAGGTTGCGGCCGCCCTTGATGATGAGGTCCTTCAGGCGCCCCGTGACGTGGATCTCGCCCTCCGCCCGGTAGGCGAGGTCGCCGCTGTCGAGGAAGCCTCCGGGAAGGGTCACGGCGGCGGTCGCCTCGGGCTTGCGGTAGTAGCCGCTCGTGACGGAGGGCCCGCGGAAGACGAGGCGGCCCACCACCCGCTCGGGGACGTCCCGGCCCGCTTCGTCCACGATCCGGATCTCGTGGCCCGGGAGCTCGCGGCCCCCGGAGACGAACTCGAGCGCTCCGGAGTCGCCGGGGAGGGCGGGCTCGGCGCGCCCCTCCTCCTGGAACGCCCGGCGGGCCACCCGGTCGACCCGCGGTCCCCGGCCCACCGGCGGAAAGGAAAGCGCGACCGAGGACTCGGCGAGGCCGTAGACCGGCATCATCGCCTCCGGGCGAAAGCCGCACGGCGAGAAGCGACGGGCGAAGCGCTCCAGCGTCCCGGTGCTGACCGGCTCGGCGCCGTTCAGGGCCGCCCGCCAGGAGGAGAGATCGAGGCCCTCTATGGCCTCGTCGGGGATCCTCCGGACGCACAGCTCGTAAGCGAAGTTCGGGGCGGCGGAAAGGGTGGCGCGGCGCCTATGGATCGCCCACAGCCACCGCTCGGGCCGGGCCAGGAAGGCGGTCGGGGGAAGCAGGGTGAGCGGCAGGCCGTGGTGCAGGCACATGAGCCACGAGCCGATGAGACCCATGTCGTGGTAGAGGGGCAGCCAGCTCACGCCCACGTCGCTCGCCCGCATGTCGAGGCCGAGACCGATCGCCCGGATGTTGGCGAGCAGGTTGTCGTGGGTCAGCAGGACGCCCTTCGGCCGGCCGGTGCTGCCCGAGGTGTACTGGATGAAGGCGGGGTCGGGGCCCTCGCCGTCGGGTCCGACGAGGGGCGCCGCGGCGGACGCGAGCTCGTCGGCCGTGAGGACCTCGTCGAGCGTCGGCACCGCCCTCCTGAGCAGCGCCGCGACCGGCCGCGCGCGCGGGATGGTCACGAGGAGGCGCACCCCTGCATCGGCGAGGATCGCGGATTGCCGCGCGGCGTACTCCTCGAGCCGGTCGAGCCGGAGCGGAGGGTAGATCGGCACCGGGATCGCACGCGCGAGCAGGATGCCGAGGAACGACCGCAGGAAGTCGAGGCCCGTGGGCAGGATCAGGGCGACGGTCGTCCCCCGTCCCACGCCACGCGCTCGGAGCCCGCCCGCCACCGCCGCGGCGTCGTCCCACAGACGGCCGTAGGTGATCGGCTGCTCCTCCCCCGCGTCGTCGTGCAGGAAGACGTGGATGCGCTGCGGGTCGAGGCGCGCGTGCCGGAAGAGCGATTCCTGCAGCGTGCGCACCCCCTCCCCGATGTCGGCCGCCGCCCCGAGCGCCTCCTCGCGGGCGGGAAGGTGGAGCGCCGCGCCCGGAGCGCCCTCGAGGAGGGCCTCGGCGAGTCCCGCCGCGGTGTCGATCGCGAGGGCACGGTCGTCGAGGGGACGGGAGAAGGCGCGCTCGAGGCGCGCCAGGAGCTCGACCCTCTCGAGGCTGCCGAGCCCGACCTCCCGCTCGAGGGAGGCCGCGGGCAGGACCGCGCGCTCCGCTCGCGCCCCACCGGTCTCGCGGGCGAGCGAGCGCACCACGTCGAGCACGCGCTCGAGCACCGCCTCGGGAGACGGCCCGGTCGCGCCCGCTGCTTCGCGGTCGGCCATCGGCGCCACTCTAAGTGGGGGGCGAAGCGGGCGCAAACGCCGGCTTTGCGCGGGCGACCGGCGTCTGGTGGCGAGCGAGGAAAAAAGAGAAGGGCGCGGGACCCTGTCCCGCGCCCTTGATCAGGGAAGTGCGCCCCTACTTCGCGTTGAGGACGCCGTCCTTGGCCGCCTTGGCCACGACGAACTTCAGCCGCTTCCGGGCTGGGATTTTGATCGCCTCGCCGGTCTGCGGGTTACGGCCCATGCGGGCCTTGTAGCTGCGGACCACGAGCTTCCCGATGCCGGGGATGGTGAAGCCGTTCTTGGCCTCCCGGTACGCCATCGCGGCCTGCGTTTCGAGGAAGAGAACGGCCTGCTTCTTCGTGATGCCCACCTTCTCGGCGAGGGCCGCCACGATCTTCGACTTGGTCATCGGCTTAGCCATCGAGTTCAATCCTCCACATTGGGTCGGGCTGGCTGGTTACGGAAGCGTTCAGTGCCGAGCGAGACGCGGCCCAATCTAAGCGCGTTTGGCGCGCTCCTGTCAAGGGCGAAACGCATTTCGGGCGCTCCCACCAAGGGTTTCCGGCGGTCGGCGGTCAGGGGCGGCTCCCCGGTTCCCGTTCGCGGATGAGGAAGACGGTCTCGTCGGGGCGGGCCAAGCCCAGCTCCTCCCGGGCGAGCCGCTCGATCGCGCGCGAGCTCGTGCGCAACGCCTTCACCTCGCCGCCGAGCCGTGCGTTCTCGGTCCGCAGCTCGTCGAGCTCGCGGCGCAGCTCGTCGACCTGCCGGCGCTTCTCGATGAGGTTCAGGACGCCCCGGTCGCCGAACACGGAGCCCACCCCGAGCGCGATGAGCGCGAGCGCCGTTCCCAGGATCCAGGCCTTCCGCCGGGCACCGGGCTCGCTCCTCGCCGATTCCTCGCGCTGGATCAAGACATGATCCTTTTCTTTAACAATCGATTTTAACTCATTATAATAACTCAATTTTTCAGACCTGTAACTGGGGCGGGATTCCGACCCGCTCGGTCCCTCTCCGGGCGGTCGCCTCCTGGTAGCGCCGCAGCAGGGCCACGAGCTGCTCGTTCGTCTTCCGCAGGCGGCGCATCCCCGCCCGGTACTCCCGGAAGGCCCTGACCAACGAGCGGGCCTCTTCCAGGCGGGACGCCTCGAGATAATCGAAGCGGCCCCTTCCCCCGCTGCGGGTGGACAGCACGTAGTACGGGCCGTGCTTCTGTCCCGTCCGGCAGACGCAGCTCTCCTTGCCGCACACCCCGAAGCGCACGAACAGCGATCCCGCGAGCTGCTCGCGCCGGCGCAGCAGGTCAAAGACGAGGACGCGCTGCTCCTGGAGCCTCGTCCGCACCCGCTGCCGTATCGCCTCGGGAGTCATTCTTACAGTGTAGTCTTAGAAAAACACTGTAAGACTACGGATGACCGGCGCGCGAGTCAAGCGTTTTCTGTGGAGGCGAGCGGGGCAGGGTTAAGATGAGGCGAGCTCCAGGAGGCGAAGGGATGTGGCTGCTGAAGACCGAACCGGGCGAGTACTCCTACGACGACCTGGAACGCGAGGGGCGAGGGCGCTGGGACGGGGTCAGGAACCCGGTGGCCCTCGCCAACCTCCGCGCGATGAAGAAGGGCGACCGGGCCTTCGTCTACCACACCGGCGGCGAGAAGGCGGTCGTCGGTCTCGCCGAGGTCGTGCGGGCGGCCTATCCCGACCCGCGGGCGAAGGACGAGAGGCTCGTGGTGGTAGACCTCGAGCCGCGGGGCCGCCTCGCGCGTCCCGTGACCCTGGCCGAGCTCAAGGCGCTTCCGGAGTTCGCTCCGAGCCCGCTCGTGCGGCAGGGAAGGCTCTCGGTCGTCCCCATCACAGCGGACCAATGGAAGGCCATCGAGGCGCGGGGGCGGAAGTGAGCGCGCGGATCGTCGCCCTCTCCACCGTGGCGAAGGCCGAGGACGCCGAGCGGATCGCCCGCGCCCTCGTCGAGCGGCGGCTCGCCGCCTGCGTCAACGTGATTCCGGGGGTGGTGTCGATCTACCGCTGGAAGGGGAGCGTGGAGCGCGACGAGGAGCGTCTGCTCGTGATCAAGACGCGCACCGAGCGCCTGGAGGCGCTTCGGGAGGCGCTCGTCTCGCTCCACCCATACGAGCTCCCGGAGCTCGTGGCCGTGCCGGTCGAGGGCGGCCACGCGCCCTACCTCGCGTGGTTAGATGAGTGCGTGTCTGTTCTGGGGGGTGTTGCGCCGTCCCCCCTTGTCCCGGCTGAAGAGCCAGGGCC
>Ga0214473_10006144_pt1 | contig 14376 bp, 14 predicted proteins | sample RVTome_7_FD_203509 | JGI IMG/M metagenome (GOLD analysis project Ga0214473, IMG submission 203509) | Soil microbial communities from uranium-contaminated site in the Upper Colorado River Basin, Wyoming, United States - RVT98D197 | ecosystem: Environmental > Terrestrial > Soil > Contaminated >... | reverse complement strand
CAGGCGCTGGAGGGCGGGGAGGACCAGATTCAGCCGGACCAGGCCCTCCTTCTGGGCCAGGGCCCGGCGCAGGCGGTCCAGGTCCGGGATGGGGTCCTCAAGGGTGGCGTGAGGCAGCTCCAGAAAGAGCCGGCGGAGCGCGGGATAGAAGGGGAGGGCACAGGGGACGGGGGCCGCGCGGCGGCTGGCGGCGCTTTCCACCGCCACTTTCTCCCTTTCCTTCAGCGGCGGCACCACCAGCACCAGGTCCCCTCCCACCCTGGCGGTGCAGGCCATGACCCAGCCCTCCTGCTGCTGCTTCTGGGTGAGGTGGGGGTTCTCCCGCCGGGTGGCCTCCCCCTCCTGGATGCGGACCAGGCACCGGCCACAGCGGCCCTGCCCTCCACAGGGGGTATCTATGATGACGCCGGCCCTGGTGGCGGCGTCGAGGATAAGGGTCCCCGGCGGAGCCAGGACCTCCCTGTTATCGGGGAGAAATTGAATCCGGCAGGCCTCTTTTCCCAAGCTGTCCTCTAAAGCGCTTCCAGAAGGCCGTGTAACCCTACGGTGGCTCCCGGCCTAGTTCTTCCAGTACTGCTTGAGGTAGCCGCCGATGTCCATGGCCTCGGGCGGCCCCACCAGTATCTGCCATCCGGGGAGCTCCTCTTCCAGTTCCCCCTTTAGGATGGCCACCTTGCCGGGGAGGATGAGGGAGTGGTGGGAGACGGTCTCCCCTGCCTTGAACTCCTTCACCGTCTTGGCAATCCTGGCGGCGTCGAACTTACCCGCTGCCCAGGAGGTCAGCACCGAGAGGCCCTCGGTATCGCACACCAGGAGCCAGGAGGGGAAGCCCGAGGACTCCAACTCACCGGCGATGGAGAAGTAGGTGAGGGAGAAGTTGGTGGTGACACAGAGGGGGCTGGTCTCCTTGGGAGCCCCCAGCTGGTAGACCCCTGGCTGCACCTGGATGGGCTTCTGCGGGTCGGTGTAGATGTTGAGGCGCAGGGTCAGGAGGGGATAGACGGAAGCGGGAGAGAAGTGGTCAAGGACAACTACCCCCGCGTATTTGGCAACCTGCTGGGCGGCGAGGAGGGTCTCCTCCTCCGGGTCTTTCGTCCCCTCCCCGGGGAAGGTGATCACAGGGTAGCCCAGCGGGCGGAAATTCTTCTTCAATGCCAGCCTTCTTATCTGGGTCAGGGTTACAAGCGAGGCCGCGAAGTCCCTTGCGCCGGGGTCAACGATGATGTCCTCCACGCCTTTCTGGACTATCTTCTCCACCAGTGCTGCCAGGGCTTCCAGGCCCGAGGGCTCGGATACCGCCAGCGGGCACTTGTACTTGAGGGCCAGCTCCGCCATGGCCTCCCAGTTGTCCTGGGTGGCGGCGTAGAGGAGCGGGCGGCGGGAGGCAGCCTTCTCCAGGACCGCGGCCAGCGCCGCCGGCCCCGCCATGAGCACCAGGGGGAGCTCCCCCTGGCCGTCCACCGCTTCCAGGGCGCGGGAAAAGGCCGACGGGTCGCCGGAGGCGTTCTCCAGGGCGAGGCCGTCCAGGCCCAGCTTCATCCCCACCCTTTCCACCTGATAGGAAACGACCTCCTCGGCCTTCCTCTTCAGCTCCTCCGCGGGCGCGGTGTCCTTGAGCCGGACCACGACCCCCGTGGGATGGTAGAAGGTCTTCTCGTGGCGGAACATCGCCACCTCGTTGCCCACCTCTATCTTCCTCTTGTTGCCGCCGATGGCGACCAGGCGGATGGGGGGGCGGGCGGCGGCCTCCAGAGCGGCCCGGGCCTCTGCGGAGAGGTGGGGGCACTGGGTAATGGCGACCGACTTCTGGGCCACCTTCATGGCGAAGGCCAGGCAGGTGGGGAAGCCGCATTCCTTGCAGTTGGTCTTGGGCAGGTGTTTGTAGATTTCTATCCCGGTGAGGGCCATCTTCTCTCCTACTTGCCGCCGAGGGCCTTGACGGCCCTCTTTATTTTCTCCACAGAATGGGGGTGACGCAGCACCAGAATATCCGCGCCGGCATGGAGGAAGCCGATGGCGGTTATCTCCTCCCACAGGAGTGCCCTCTCTTCCGGCTCGCCCCAGGAAGGGGGCACCCCGGTGGCGGCCTTCGACTCCTTCTGCCGCCATGTCTCCTCGCCCACCGTGTTGATGATGGGCATGGCTGTCATCTTGTCCCCCTGGAGCCCGGCCACTCTCAGGCGCTCCATTACCGAATACGTATATTCCAGGCCGTAGCCCAGTGCGCCGGTAGAGGGGTCCATGAGTACCTGTTCTGGAGAAAGGCCCAGGTCCAGGAGCAGGATATTCAGCTGTTTGGCCAGGTTTATCTCGATCGGCGTCTTGGCGATAGCCACGTGGCCGTCGGCCAGACAGGCGGCGCCGATAGTGCGGTAGTTCTTCTCCACGCACGGGCCCAGTGCCACCCGCTGCCCCTTGGCAACGTCCGAGGCTGCCACCAGGACCTCGTTGTCCTTGGCCGGCACCTCCGGGCCCAGGACAATCAGCGGGAGGTCCACCGCCCCCAGCACTGCCTCCACCACGCGCCTGGCGTGGTCGGCCCCGGTGTCGCCTTCTTCAGGGTGGGCGCTGGCGAGGCGGAGACAGATGATCTCGGCGCCGAACTGGGCGGCTTTCCTGGCCCAGGCCCCGGGGTCCTTGAGGGCATCCCCCCAGACTCCCAGCAGGGCCGTGGGCCAGCCTGCCGGCTCCTTGTCCAGGACCTCGACGGCTACCAGGGGGGGGTGAGGCATAGCCCCCTCGAAACCGAGGAAGGGGAGGGTGGTCTCTCCACCGACCACCACCTCACTGCGGCCGTTGCCTCCGAGTTTCACCTCGTGGACACGGCCCGTCCATTTCTCTACCGGCACCTCCACTGCCATCCTGCTCCTTTCGGTCACAAGACTATCCCCTTGCCCGCCGGGCGAAGGGGCCGTTTTCTCTTAGAGGATAGGGGGCAGAGACAGGGCGGGGTGTCCCACCCTCTCGATGAAGGGGACGAGCTCCTCTATGGTGGTGACGCTGCTGCCGTCTGCGATCTTCGCCATCAGGTCAGGGACGCCCTCGCGCTCGCACACCTGCTGCAGCTCTTCCGCCATCTCCTCTTTGAGGTTCTGGCTCATCCACACCACCCTCTTGATGCCCCCTTCGGCCTTGATGAACTTCTTGCTGGTGACGTAGTACTTGCCGTGTCCCATCATCCCCGGCGTCTGGAGCCCTCCGCCGACAAGCCCCATCAGCGTGGTGAAGGTCATGCCCAGGGGGGTCATGCCGTAATCGTCCCTGGAGACTATCATCACCCCGTTGGCCTCAGGCAGCAGGGCCATGACGCATTCGCAGCAGCCGCAGGTGGTCATGGGGGAGTCCATCAGCGAATACACGGTGAAGCGGCTCACACTGTTATGGGAGGCGTCATAGACGAACTTGTTGACGCCTTCCCATTCCCCCTTTTCCGCGTCTATGACCCTCTCCTTGGGGATGGGCAGGTTGGACCCCTTGGGGTTTATCTCGTAGGCGGCCCGGCAGTCCAGCCAGTTGTAGGCCCCGCACAGGCCCACCCGCTCGGGGTTGATGACGCAGATATGGTTGGGGGCGAAGGACTGGCACAGGCTGCAGCTATAGTAGGTGTCCACCGCTTCATCGGTGAGGCCCGCGGTGCGCACGTTGCGCTCCTGGTAGACCTGGCGGGCCTTTTCCAGCAGCTCCTTCACCTTGCTTTCCTCTGTATAGAGGGTCACCTGCACCTTGTCCACGATGGCCCCAAACTGGTTGTGGAAGTTGGTGTGCAGGATGTCCCCAATGTGCTTCACCCTGAATCCCTTGGCCACGGAAGGCTTTGAGAAGCGGATCCAGGTGATATCCCTCTGGCCCATGTGCTGAATGCCCTCGGCCCCGTTGATGAAATGGTGGAACTGGCGCTCGAGGACGGGCTCGAAGTCCCTGTTCATCTTCCTCCCCGCGACCTCCACCACTATTGCCAGGGGGCTCTTGCCCGGGGGAAGCTTGTCTATATCGGGGCCCACCACGGTAATCTTCCCGTCCTCCACCTCATCCATGTCCTTCATGGTGAGCCATTCGAAGCAGAGCCCCCCCTTGCCCCCGAACTCGTGGGACAGGTTCTCCTTCCTCACCACCTCCCCCTCAAAGGCGGGGCCGTAGGCCACGGGGATGGGTACCTTGGCGATCTTAACCTTGATTCCGCGGATCTCGATACAGCGTTGCACCAGCCGCTCTGCCTTCTCCATATCGTCCTTCCCCGGGATGTCGTCAAAGGGGAGGCTCACCACGTGCTCATATCTGGTGATGCCCACAGGGAGGACGTTGGGGATGGCCGTATCGGCGATGACGGGGAAGCCGTAGTTGATAGCGCCGGCGGCGGTGGCGTACTTGAGATCGTCCACCGGCCCCAGCGCCAGCGCGAAGGCGAAACAGCGGAACTTGTTGTATAGCAGTATCTGGCGGAAGTCTCCGGGCTTGACGTTGCCGAAGCTGATAGCCGCGCGGCTGGCGTAGCCGAGGGCGTAGACGGCGGAAACGGTGTCGGTTCCGAAGGGGACGGTGAAGGTATCATATCCCAGCTCAACGCCGGATTCCCTGAGCTGGTCCACAATTGAACGGCCGTTGCTGCTCCCGGATAGGAATACGAGCTGCCCCTTTGACTGGAGCTCGCGCACAATCTTCACGGCGACCTCGTTATTTTTGGCCGCCCCCACGATGGCGGCGAACCCGGGCATGCGCCCGTCCACCATCTGGATGCCCCAGGCCCTCATCTGCACATCGTCGATGGGGCCGTTGAAGCGGAACCCGTCTTTCATCTCGGGCTGCTCCCCCCTGGCAAACTTGAGGCCCTCAACTATCTCCTCGGCAAAGAGGGTGGCCATGCCGGCGTCCAGCGTCTCTCCCAGGTAGGGTAGCCACACCTTCTCCCGAGGGACCTGGGGGAGGAAACTCCTGGCCATGTCCATGGGTATCCTCAGGTCCGAGAGCTTGGAGACCTTGTGCCCGGTCATGGTGTAGATGATGGGGAGGAAATAGGCGGTATTGGGGAAGCCTATGGCGGCATCGGGGCCGAGCTTGGCCTCGGTCTCCTTAAGGAGCCTCTCGGCTTCCGTGACTATGCCATGGGCGCCCCGGATGGCTGCGGTGGCAATAAAGCGGGACAATTACTCCTCCCTCTAGTAACGGCGGAAGTCGCCGGTCATTTTGGCATCAATGGGGTCGCTGGCGGTCATACTCTCCGCTTTGGGAAAGCCTCCGCCGGTCTTCTCTCCCGGCTCAACCTCTGCCTGGTGCAGGAGCCGGCGGGCCTCTTCTTCCTTCCTCCCCCCGTGCACGGTGAGGAGCACTCCCCCCACCTTCAGCCCCATCTCGTAGTAGCCCATGACATCCACGGGCAACCCCAGAATCTTCAGCGGGGCCTGCTCGTCCTGGGCCAGCGGGCCCACGGCTACGACCTCCCCGACGCCGGTGAGCTGCCAGCGGGAGGGGTCTTTCCCCGCCTTCATCGCTACCTCCAGGCTGACCTCCGACTTTCCCAGGACGCCGATCTCCTCGGCCTTGAAACCCTTGGCCAGCAGGGCGGCCACTGCTCTGGCGGCATGTCTGGGATCGCGGAAGAGCTTCACTATTATGTTGGGCACATCTTCCCCCTTCTGCGTGATTGAGACTATCTTATCACTTCTTAGCTGTGGGCGTCAAACTCGCAGGAGGTCCCGGGCAAGACTTCGAGATGGCACATACGCTATAATTGGCAGTGTGAAGAAGGCTCGCCACGCGCCCCTGGTGATGCTTCTGATGTGCCTGCTGGTTGCCACTGCCGCCTGCGGTCCCCGGGAGCAGGCCTCGGCCAGTGGAGGCTTCAGCCCTAGCAAGCTGGGCACGGTTGAGCGCGACGTCACCTACGGGAATGCCAGCGGCGTCAGCCTCAAGATGGACATCTACTATCCGCGGAAGGCCAGCGGTCCGGCTCCGGTGGCAGTCTATGTGCACGGTGGAGCCTGGACTACAGGCGACAAGAGCTGGGTGACCGGAGCTCTTGACATAAATGAGCTTTTGGACCGCGGCTACATGATATGCGCCATCGACTACCGCCTTGCGCCGCGCTACAAGTTCCCTGCCCAAATAGAGGACGTGAAGTGCGCTATCCGTTTCCTGAGGGCAAACGCTTCGACCTATGGCCTCGATCCGGCGCGGATCGGTGCCTGGGGCGATAGCGCTGGCGGACACCTCGCGGCCCTTCTCGGACTTGCTGACAGCCGCGCCGGACTGGAAGGCTCGGGTGGATACGCTGACCAGTCGAGCCGCGTTCAGGCCGTCGTCGACATGTACGGGCCAACCGACCTGACGGCGCTCACGGGAGAGCCCGAGCTGCTGGAACCGGTCTTCGGCGCGTCGGGCCTGCAATCAGAGATGCTGAGCAGGGCAAGCCCGGTAACCTACGTGTCCGGGGACGCCCCGCCCTTCCTGATAATCCACGGCGAAATGGACGATATTGTCCCTCCGGCCCAGTCGGCTCTCCTCTATGACAGACTGGTCTCGGCTGGCGTGCCTGCTAGGCTGGTGATGGTGAACAGCTGCGGCCACATTCTGATGCCGGTGGGCGCCGCAACGGCGCCGAGCCGGGCCGAGGTCGCAACCATGGTCGCCGATTTCTTCGACACCTACCTCAGATAGGCCCGGGAAAGGAGAGACGTGCCGTATCAGACGGTTATCGTGGAACGAAGGGCGCATGTAGGATTGCTTACGCTCGACCGGCCCGACCAGCTCAACACCTTCAACACGCAGCTGGCAACGGAGCTCAATGAGGGCCTGCGGGAGCTGGAGAGCGACCGCCGGATAAGAGCGCTAATCGTGAAGGGGGCCGGCCGCGCCTTCTGCGCCGGCATTGACCTGAAGGAGTTGGCGGGGAAGACCGCTCTGGAGATGCGCGACTGGATCAGGCTTATGGACGCGCACAACGTGACAATTGCCAGCATGGGCAAGCCGGTAATCGCGGCGGTGCACGGCGCTGTCGTGGCCAATGGCTTCGGGCTGGCGGCCGCCTGCGACCTGACCGTGGCCAGCGAGGATGCCCGTTTTGGGACCACGGGCATAAATGTGGGTCTTTTCTGCTTTGGGCCTTCGGCGCCGCTGTCACGCTGCCTTGGCAAGAAGAAGAGCCTGGAGCTTCTGTTGACCGGGGATATCCTGGATGCCAGGGAGGCAGAGCGCATTGGCCTTGTGAACAGGGTGGTGGCACGCGAGAGACTGGACGAGACGGCGATGGAGCTCGCGCAGAGGCTGGCCGAGAAGAGCCCCACCGCCCTCCAGATGGGTAAGAAATCATATTACAAGATGTCAGATTTGGCGTATGAAGAAGCGCTCACCTATCTGGGTGAGCTGTTTGCGACTCTCTCTGTAAGCGAGGACGCGAGGGAAGGCGTGAGCGCGTTCCTTGGCAAGAGGCAGCCCGAATGGAGAGACCGCTAGAGGCCGTAGAGGCTGCTGGCTAAGGGGCGAAGAGGCTCCTGGGCGCATTTCGCGGCACGATGGCCCTGAGTGCTGAGGGCACAGTGCGAATGGCGACAGGGGTCCTGGTGGCAGGCTCGGCGTCCAGGTGGACCGGCATAGGAGGGGTGGCATCGACGACTATCTCGCTGCACTGGTGGTACTCTATCTTCGGGTCATGCATGTGCCGGTGGGAGAGCACCCTTACCGCATGCTGCGCAAAGCTGAAGACACCGTGGCCCTTGAAGATGCACACGTCCAGCTTCCCATCGTTCACGCGAGCCTTGGCCCCGAGCGCCATCACTCCCCCGTAGAGCTGGATGTTGCTCACTACGATGAGCGGTGTGCTCGTTCTCATTTCCTTTCCATCAAGGCTGAGCGAAACGTCTGAGCTGTGGCTTCGATATGTCGCCTCGATTGCATTCAGAATATAGGCCCATGCGCCCAGCGCCCTTTTCTCTCTTAATGACACGCTCTTGACAACGGCCGCATCGAGGCCGATGCCGGCCCACATCAGGAAGTAGCGACCGGCGACCTCCCCCACATCCACCGCGACAGTCTGTCCTTCCACCAGCACCCGGGCGGCATCCAGGAGAATTTTCCGATTGTAGCTTGCGGGGAAGGAGCGTGCCATTCGCTCCTCCAAGCCGGCAAAGAACTTCACCACGTTTGTTCCTGGTGACATGGGGTTCAGCGCCGGGATACCGAACTGCATGGCCCATGAGTTGGTGGTCCCCATCGGAAGCACTCCCAGCGCCGCGTCAGTGTGCACCATGCCGTTGGCTACCTCGCTGACGGTGCCATCTCCGCCGGCTGCGATGACGACCTGAGAGCCTCTGGCAACGGCCCGGCGGGCCAGGACAGTCGCTTCCATTGGCGCATGGGTCTCTGTGCACGTCACCTCCCATCCGCAGCGGTTCAGAAACGCCACCACGTTTTCGAGTTCGTGTCTGCTGACTACCTGGCCGCCGAAGGGATTGTAGATCAGTTCGGCCCGCATCTGTCTGCCTTCCGGTCTTTCATCCTCTCTACATGTTTTCCTGTGCTGACCCTGTGTCTCTTGCGAATAGAGGGATTCTCGCGACCAACTGCGCGCGGAAGCCATTTCTATACGGGAACAGTATATCATCTTGTCAGTGCGCGGTTGACCTGGCGAGCACTCCTTGTTTACCGGGCATGAAGGCAGTACCATGGTGCCGGGCGCGGCAAATGACATACCGCAAGGAGGTTTGATCATGGCAGAGTCGATGCAACCGGCACAGCCCGCTGGCTACCCCATGGCCCTTTCGGTTGACTACCCTGACAGGAGTCTGGACCGGCTCACCACCTTCTTCCGGATACTGGCGATAATCCCTATTGCCATCATCCTGGGCATGTTAAGTGGGGGTGGCGCGGGATGGGAAGACAGCAACTGGAGGTACCCGGGGGCTACGGGAGGGCTGCTATTCTTGCCCACCTTGCTGATGATCCTCTTCAGGCAGAAGTACCCCAGATGGTGGTTTGACTGGAACCTGGGGGTGATCAAGTTCAGCACGCGTGTGACAGCGTATTTCGCTTTGCTGAGGGACGAGTACCCCTCAACTGACGAGGACCAGGCAGTCCACGTCAATACTGCCTATCCCAATGTCAGGGAGGGCCTGAGTCGCTGGATGCCGCTGGTGAAATGGCTGCTGGCCATCCCTCACTACATAGTCCTCGCATTTCTCGTATTTGCGGCAGTGGTGGCCACGATAATTGCCTGGTTCGCGATCCTTCTTACCGGGCGCTACCCGAAGGACCTGTTTGAGTTCGTGGTCGGGGTAATGCGCTGGTTCTTGAGAGTCAATGCGTACGCTTTTCTGTTGGTCACTGACCGCTACCCGCCCTTCAGCCTGAGCGCCGGGTAGCGACCAGGGCAGACCCGGCAGCGTTCGACAGACGGGCAGGGTCGAACCTGCCTGTGCTCCTGGGTCGCACCTCAGCGGATGATATTCACGACTTCCGGCCTCACAGCCTCGAGACCGTCGATGTAGATGTAGCTCCTGAAATCAGGCACTGTCTTCTGGGCAGTGAGATTGTTCTCTATCATCCAGCGGGCTTCGTCCTCCATGGCCGCTACGAGCGCCTGCTCAAGTGTCACGGAGTACACGCTGGTGGGCCAGATTTCATCCATCAGGGCATCATCGAAATTCAAGCGCCTCTGCACCAGGCGCTTGCCGGCCTCCGGGTTGTGGACCAGATAGTTGTCCGCCTGAGCCAGTGACTTGAGGAACCGGACAACTCTTTCCGGCTTGTCGCTTATCCAGTCATTCCTGGCCGAGATGACGCCGAACCCCGGCTGATTGCTCTGGATGGACCAGGCGGTGATGTTACCGACCATTTGCGTTTGTATTTGGGTGGCGTAGAGGTCATATGTCACGACCGCGTCAACGCTGCCGCTGCTCAGGGCCTCCGCCGATTGCGGGGCCTGCACATCAACGAGGATGACATCCCTGGTATTCATGCTGTTCAACGCAAGGTACCGGCTGAGACAAAACTCGGAGATGGTTTTGCGGGTAACTCCTATTGTCTTGCCCTTAAGGTCAGCGACTCTGGCGATACCGCGGTCTCTACGGCAGAGAAGAGATACATCAACGAAACGGCTCAAAGTGGCGACGATGCGCAGTCCGTCGCCGTCAAATGCCCTGCGCACAACTGCGTACTCCGCCGACCAGGCCACTTCCAGCTCGCCCTTCAGCAGGGCGTCAACGGTTGCCACGCCGCTCTCGTAGTTCTTCACTGTCACGTTGATACCATTTGCGGCGAAAAGACCCTGGTCCTGGGCTACGTAGATAAGAGCGGCTTCTCCGCTGCCGAGGGCGCCGAAGGTGATTGACTCAGCTGGAACAGAGGGGCCTTTGCGTGAACACGAGGGGCCAAAGGCCAGCAGGAGAATGCTGGTGAGAACAACGAGAATGGAGGCAGCCCCGGTTAGCCTTTGAAAACGATTGGCCATATTACCGAATTCTGGTGCCACGACTCGCTATGCCAGTCCCGGGGAAGCCACGCGCAGGCTATTGGAGGGGCTCAAGTCAGCATCCTCAGTCCTCCGGGCGCTGCCAGTTCCCTGGGTCGCACTCCGCTGGAAGGAGTGTGGCCACTTGCTGGTGTCGGTGGAGACGGACGTGTGGCAGATGTTGCAGGCATTGGCGGTGCGTGGGTTGCTGCCCGCGTGCACTCCTGCGAATTCGCGAATATCCCCGCCGCCCCTTGAGCTGGAGTGGCAGGCCCCGCAGGAGCCAAGGGACCATCGCGTGAGGGCTTGAATGGCAGCTCGGTGATCTGAGAGCAACTGCCAATACATATATGCCAGGGACCGCTTGCCAGAATTGAGCTTGTAAGGCGTCATGTGTATTATCCTTTTGGCCACTACGGCCAATTCAACACACAGCTGACCCAACCGGGGCATTCCCCCCTGAGGACTCCACCTTCCGTAATATACCGCTGATACCATACGCCCGCAATAGTTGCGAAACTATAAAATCCCGACCTGAAATATCACAGTTCTGTGACATTGTGCGGAAGTCCCTTTACTCTTCCGCATAACTTCAGCCCTCTGTCTTCTCCATCGCCACACGCCTCAAGTCTGGGGGCATCTTCTCGATCGCGTATCTAAGTGCCGTTCTGGGCATGAGGTTCTTGTTGCGTAACACATAGTCATATACTTCTTTCTGGTGGGTCCTGCTTGCTTCCTTGAGCATCCAGCCGTAACCTTTCTGAACGAGATCATCTTTGTCCTGCAACAGGCTATCGGCTATCTCGAAGATGTCCTCCAGGAATTCTCCTTGCTTGGCCGGGATGATAAGCGTTGCCGCCGCTGCGCGCCTGAGCCACCGGTTGTCCGACCCTGTCCAGCTCTTCAGGTTCTCTATGAATTGTGGATACTTCTGAACAAACGAGCCGATTGCGTGGTTGCACAGAGTGTCGCACTTGGCCCAGTTGTTGACATACTTCTCAAGCCACCTTTCAAATACCACGAAGTCGCTAGGTTCGTATTGGTCGCGCAGCCGGTAAGCCCATTCAAAGGCGACAAATGCTTCTTCCGTGTAGTCCGACTCAAGTAGCTCCTCACACAGAGCAAATATCTCTTTCTTGCCCAGAGGCCGCACTTCCGGGAAATACTTCTGCGCAATCTTGGCTACGATTGCCGTCTTGACTCCGTAGGCAGCAACCTTCTCTTTGAAGAAGGACTGAACACTTTCCCTGGTCCTGGCATCGGCCTGCTGGCGCAACTCCTGTCGTATGGCTGACAGCGTGTTTGTCTTCATATGGCAATTGTAAGCCGTGCGCTGTTCAGTGAACAAGAGCTAGATTCCAAGGATGCCAGTCCAGGTGCGAATTCCTTCGGTGAATCGTTTGTCTGTATCCTGCGGAGACTGACGTGAAACGTCACACTTTCGTAACTTCTTGCCTGCCCATTTTATGACTTGGTGACGTTGAGCCGAGTAGCATAACTGGTGGCTAAAGACGTTAATGAGATTTGGCCAACGAGGAGGTTTTCATGGACGAACAGCAGCATCATGAGGAGCTTATAAGGGGAATCACGGGACAGATGAAACCGGTGCTGGAGAAATCCGAGCAGGCGATTTACATCTATCTTGATGACAAGCACAAAGTCTGCAATCAGAAGCTTGCCGACCTGCTCGGTTACAGGTCACCAAAGGAGTGGGCAGATACAGACGCGCCACTCGCAGATGTCGTTGAAGAAGACCAACAAAGCGTCATTAACGCCTACATGAACGCCGCGGAGAAAATGACTGCAAGCGCGATCGAAGTGAGAGTGAAGAATGTCAAGACCGGCAAGATCGTGAGGACCAGGGTGATAATAGCTCCCGTCGGACATGCCGGTCATGTTTTCACAGCGCATTTCTTCAGCAGGATTTGACGGGAGTTACTGCAGCGCGTATCCGCTGCACAGCAATCTGCTGACATATTCTGCAGGCGGATTTCGGAGGTGAGGGATCAGTTTGATAGCCGGCCCAATTGGCCGGCCGTTCGGCACACGCCCCTGTCTCTCCGGTGTTGGTCTTCCTAGGCGGTTGCCGCGGGCGTTTCCCACAGCCTTGACTAGTTCCTGGCCCGCATGTATTGTGTGTTTGACTTGCGAAAGCCACTGCCAAATAGGCCAGCCTGACACCGGGCGCGCGTAGGTGGGCCAGAAGTCAAGAATGCAGCACCCAAGTTCCTACGACGCCTGGAACCACTCAAGCCACAAGGACGTTGCTACCTGTGATGACTGCCATACACCCCATATGTTCCTTGCGAAGTACGCCGTCAAGGGTCTCAACGGGTTGAATCACAGCACGGCGTTCACCTTTGGCAACTTCTCTGAGCCCATCCGCATCCGCCCCCTGAATCGGCGGGTGGCCCGGGGCAACTGCCTGTATTGCCATCGTGCGCTGGTGGACTTGATCAGCCATGAGGGGAGTGCCGAGCCGACCGATTGCCTCAGATGTCATGCCCGGGTGGGTCACATGTGACGGGTTGTATTCGGCCTTTGGAGGAGAGATATGAAAGCTTCACCCGGCCGTTCCTGGTCTGCGCGCAGGCTGGCCCTGCTGGGCGGCGGAGGCTCAGCACCCTACAGCTAGCTGGAGAGCAACCCGGCGATGGTGCGCCTCTGGGCAGGATATGCCTTCAGCGTGGACCACAACGAGGAGCGCGGTCACCAATATGCCCTCATCGACCAGCAGAAGACCAGGCGCGTGACTGAGTTCAAGCAACCGGGGGCCTGTGCCAACTGCCATGCTGCCGAGGCGCCTCTGCTCATAGCCGAGATGGGTTGGGAGACGTTCAACGGCACGCCGTACAATGACCTGAAGGACCGGCTGCATACCGGCACGTCCTGCGCGGACTGCCACGACCCCGACACCGTGGAGCTGCGCATCACCCGCCCCGCCTTCAAGAACGCCATGGCGGCCCGGGGCATCGACCTTTCCAAGGCGACTCGCCAGGAGATGCGCAGCTACGTATGCGGCCAGTGCCACGTGGAGTACTATTTCCAGGGTGAGAAGAAGGCTCCCACCTTCCCCTGGCAGCTGGGCCTCAATATCGATAACATCGAAGCCTACTACAACCAGTATGGCTTCACAGATTGGGTACATGCGGAGACGGGCGCTCCCATGATCAAGATTCAACATCCTGAGTTCGAGATGTGGAGTTCGGGGCTGCATGCCAGGTCGGGGGTGTCTTGCACCGATTGCCACATGCCCTATGTTCGGGAAGGTGCAGTGAAGATATCCGACCACTGGGTCCGCAGCCCCCTTGCCAACATCAGCCAGGCCTGTCAGCCCTGTCACCCTCAGTCGGAAGAGGCGCTGAAAAATCGCATCGTCACGATTCAGGACAGCGCCGCCGGGCTATTGCGCCGAACCGAGAAGGCGATAATCGACGCGATCGATGCTATCGCGGCGGCCAAGGCCGCCGGCATCAACGATGCCGACCTGGAAGAGGCCCGCGGCCTGCATCGCCGCGCCTCATTGCGGTGGGACTTCGTGTCGTCAGAGAATAGCACGGGCTTCCACAGCCCCCAGGAGGCGGCCCGCATTCTGGCCGAAGCCATCGACTACGCACGCCAGGCCCAACTGGCATGCGAACGAGTAGCCGCGAGATGAGTCTCGTGCTCTGCCTGCGCCTGTATACTGCCTCGATAGCGCCCCATTGATGCCGACAACAGGATTTTGGCCGTCAGGTTTCAGTCAATGGGCTGGTTGGCTCCTACGTCGTGTGGCATAATAACTTAGGGCTTGTTGTTACGTTAAGTATTGGGTGGGATCACGAGTTTAGGAAGACCCAATGAAAAGGCCACTTGTCGATATCTCTGCAAGACTGAGTGCTGTAGTAGGCTCCGTCCTTCTCATGGCTGGCGGTTGTTCTGCACCGCAGCGTGAAGGA
>Ga0214473_10006142_pt1 | contig 14377 bp, 11 predicted proteins | sample RVTome_7_FD_203509 | JGI IMG/M metagenome (GOLD analysis project Ga0214473, IMG submission 203509) | Soil microbial communities from uranium-contaminated site in the Upper Colorado River Basin, Wyoming, United States - RVT98D197 | ecosystem: Environmental > Terrestrial > Soil > Contaminated >... | reverse complement strand
CCCACACGCCGACTCAGACGCCGACTCATACCCCAACCGTCACACCGACGCTCACTGCTACCTGGACTCCGACACGCACTCCGACGAGCACGGCCACCAGCACGCCGACCAACACTCCAAGACCTGGAATCACCGATACGCCCACGCGGACGCCGACCCGCACGCCCACCCAGACCGCAACCCACACTCCGAGTCGCACGCCCACGGGGACCGCGACGCACACGCCTACGGTGACCCCAACCCACACGCCGACTCAGACGCCGACTCATACCCCAACCGTCACACCGACGCGCACTGCCACCTTCACGCCGACGCGCACGCCAACACACACCCCGACTGCCACGCCCACGCACACACCGAGCCACACCGCCACCTGGACGCCGACGTCAACGCCCACACCAACCGCCACCGCCTTGCCACCAGCGGCGGAGGCCGTGTGCAAGTGCGGCGTGAAATGGCTGCCGGGCGGTCCCGCCAGCGCCACCCGCGCGTCCGCCAGTGCCCCGCGAGCCGTTGCCGCCGGCACACCGCTACGCTTCGAAGCCAACGCAGGGCAGACCGACCCGGCCGTGAAGTTCCTCTCGCGTGCGCCCGGCTATCATCTCTTCCTGACCTCCACCGAGGCGGTGCTGGATTTGGCGCCCGCGGCCGGCAATGGCACCAACGCGGCGCTGTCTATGACGCTCGCTGGCGCTGCCAATCCCTCGCCCGACGTGAGCGGTGTCGACCCCCTGCCTAGTACGAGTCACTACTACCTCGGCAATGACCCGCAAGCGTGGCACACCAATGTCCGACAGTATGGTGCGGTCGAATACAAGAATGTGTACCACCACATCGACTTGCGTTACTATGGCAGTGACGGCCAGCTCGAATACGACCTCGTAGTCGCTCCCGGCGGTGATCCCAAAGCCGTTCGGGTCCACTTCACCGGTGCCGAGCGCGCCGAAATCAATCGCGACGGCGACCTCATTCTGCATACCGCGGCCGGCGACGTACGCCAGCATAGGCCGACCGCCTACCAGGAGATCGGCGGCAAGCGCCAGCTCGTCCCCGTTTCCTATACGCTGCGCCGCATGCATAGCAACGCTGGAGGCTCAGCCATTCACGCCGTCGGCTTCAAGGTCGCGAGATACGACACGCGCCGGCCGCTGATCATTGATCCCGTGTTGCGCTACTTCACTTATCTGGGCACGGCCCAGACCGATGAAGGCTGCGACATCGCGGTCGACGCTGCTGGCAACGCCTACGTCACCGGGCGCACCAACTCCGCCAACGCGTTCCCGACCGGAACGTATCCCCAATATGGCTACGGCGGCTTCGATGCCTTCGTCACCAAACTCGATCCCAACGGGGCACTCGTCTATTCCGCTTATCTTGGCGGTAGCGGCACCGACGAGGGGCACGGCATCGCGATCGATGCCGCCGGCAATGCATATGTCACCGGGCGCACCGACTCGGTCAGCGGCTTTCCGACCGGCACTTCTCCGCAATACGGCTACGGCGGCTTCGATGCCTTCGTCACCAAGCTGGACCCCAACGGGGCACTGGTCTACTCCACCTATCTTGGCAGCACCGGCACCGACGAAGGGTACGGCATTGCGCTCGACGCGGATCGCAATGCCTATGTCACGGGCCGCACCAACTCGGCCAGTGGATTTCCCACGGGGACGGCTCTGCTGTACGGCCACGGCGGGTTTGATGCCTTTGTCGTCAAGCTCGACCCCGCCGGTGCGGTCGCCTATTCGAGTTATCTGGGGGCGACTGAAACGGACGAAGGCTGCGCGCTCGCACTCGATGACACTCGCAACGCATTTCTCACCGGCCGCACCAACTCCGTCAGCGGGTTTCCCGGCTCTGGACCTTCTCCGCTCTACGGCTACGGCGACTTCGACGCCTTTGTTATGCAAGTGGATGCGGGTGGCGCGCTCACCTCTTTCACCTATCTGGGCGGCACCGCCATCGATGAGGGCTACGGCCTTGCGCTCGACCGCAGGCGCAACATCTACGTCACCGGTCGTACGAACTCCGTCAGTGGCTTTCCTACCGGCACTGCTCCCCAGTACGGCTACGGCGGCTTTGACGCCTTCGTCGTCAAACTGGATGCGGCTGGTACGATGGGGTACTCCACTTATCTCGGGAGCACGGGAACGGACGAAGGTGCGGATCTGGTGGTGGATACCGCCGGCAATGCGTACGTGACGGGGCGCACGAACTCGGCCAGTGGATTTCCGAGCGGCACGTACCCGGCCTACAGCCATGGCGACTTCGATGCCTTCCTGGTCAAACTGGACCCCACCGGTCGCGCGGCATACTCTACGTACCTGGGCACGACGGAAACCGATGAGGGCCGCGGCATTGATCTAGACGGAACCGACCACCTGTATGTCACGGGGCGCACCAACTCCGCGAGCGGCTTTCCCACCGAAGGCCTTCCTCCGCTCTACGGCTACGGCGGGTTCGACGCCTTCGTGACAAAACTCGATGCGCGGCAACCCGCTCCGGTCGCGAGCAGCGCCGCGCGGGACATCGGCGCCGGCGACACCACGCTCTCCCTCGACGACATCAGCCGGTTCCCCGACCGCGGCGAAATCCAGATCGACGGCGAGCGGATGACTTACGACGGCAAACGTCCCGCATCGCAAGCCGCCGTCACTACAGGCAGCGACGCCGCGGCCGTCCTCATTCCAGGTGCGTTGCTCAACGTTCAGCGTGGGGCCGCCGGCACGACACCAGCGCCACATCAAGCCGGCGCGGCGGTGGTCTTGTTAAGCAACATCGTCGTGGGGGACTGTGATGCAGACAAGGCCGTCACCGTCGACGAGTTGATCACCGGCGTCAACATTGCCCTCGGCAATCTGGCCAGTGCAGCCTGTCCGTGCTTGGACGCCGACGCCGATGGTGGCGTGACCATCGACGAACTGCTCTGGGCGATCACGAACGCGTTGAACGGACCGTAGTTCGCGCGGCGGCCTGCCGGGCTCACGTTGCAAACAGGTCGTCGAGCTTCACTGCAGCGGCCACCAGAGCGTCACCCACCTTCGTGGCTTCTTTCGCGTAGGCACGTTGGTCGGCAGGGTCGGTCACTACCAGAACGGTTTGCGGTCGCTTGCCGACGACGGCGGCAAGTTTGTTGAGGAAGGCGAGCAGGTTGCCCTGCCCGCGGTCGCCCATCGGTCACCTCGGAGCGGGACCAGAGAGTCGGCTGTCGAACCGGAATGTGAAACTGGAAACGGCGACGCCATGCTTTCCCCGCATCGCGAACACCCCCGCGTCTCGTCGCCTGGTCGGCAGCGAAGACGTCGACGGCGACTTCAATCAGATCCAGAAGAACGTCGGGGATGTTCGGCGCGATCGCGTTGCTGATATCGGCGATCTTCCTGAACCCCGGCCCCCAATCCCCGATCCCAATGCTTCCATCCACTTCGTACGCGATGATGGAGCGGGCTTCGATATGGCGTACGTGGATAAACTGTTCGGCGCCTTCCAGCGCCTCCACTCGCAAGATGACTTCGAAGGCACCGGCATCGGGCTCGCCACCGTGCGGCGCATCATCCATCGCCATGGCGGTCGGATCTGGGCAGAGGGCGCAGTCGAGCGCGGGGCGACATTCTATTTTACGCTTGGCGAATAATATCTCGCGATCTGGCGACGCTTTAGCAACGGGCTCTCCGGCGCACGGACGGGCCGCATCTAGTCGCTGGCCAACAGGCTTTCAAGCACCTCCAGGCTTGGAGGCTTGGCGACGTGGTGAGCGTAGCCCGCCTCCATGGCCCGCTGGCGATCCTCCGGGAGCGCATACCCGGACAAGGCGACAAGCACAACTTCCTGCAAAACCGGGTCGGCGCGGAAGCAGCGGGCGACCTCGTAACCGTCCATGACTGGCAAACCGATGTCGCAAAGCAGCATCTCGGGACGAGAATCCCGGGCGGCTTCAATGCCCGAGATCCCGTCATACGCGACCGCGACCTCATGGCCAAGGAGCTCTAGCAGTAGCTTGAGGCTGTCAGCGGCGTCGACGTTGTCCTCGATAATGAGCAGACGCCGCTGGCGCCGGCGGATCTCAAGTGGAGCATCGCCTTGCGCCGGCGCGAGCCCGAGCGGCAGTCGCACCGTGACCTCCGCCCCTTGCCCCAGCCCCTTACTCGTCACCTGCGCCGTGCCTCCGTGCAGCTCGACCAGTCCCTTGACCAGCGCCAGCCCCAAGCCCAAGCCTCCGTGCGTGCGGGCAAGCGTCTGTTGTGCCTGAGAGAACGGCTGGAACAAGCTACCGAGCACTTCCGGATCGATGCCCTCGCCATTATCGTGGACCTGCAATACTGCGCTGTCACCATCGCGCTCGAGCGTGATGTCCACGCGCCCGCCATAGGGCGTGAATTTGACCGCATTTCCGAGAAGATTCCCGACTACCTGAGCTAGGCGCGTGGCGTCGGCATGGAGCCACATGGACTCTGAGGAGAGCCGCCCCTCGAGCTGGATACCGTTTGCCACGAACGTCTGGCGGTGATCCTCTATCGTTCGGCGCACGAGATCACCGAGCTCAAGCTGCTCGCGCTGGATCTGGACCTTACCGCGCCTGATGCGAGTAACGTCAAGAAGATCGTCCACAAGTCTGGCGAGATGACCGACCTGACGTTCCATGATCGCCTGGGCCCGCTTCGCCTGCTCCCCGCCGGGGGGCACGCGATCCAACATGAAGAGACTGTTCCGGATCGGCGTCAGGGGGTTGCGCAGCTCGTGCGAGAGCATTGCCAGGAACTCGTCCTTACGCCGGTCACTCTCCAGCAGCAGCGTATTCGCCACCTGGAGATCCTCCTGGGCCTGCACCCGCTGCATGGCCACAGCGACCTGATCCGCCACCGTCTTCATGAGCACCACGTCCTCGGTAGAGAACCGAGCACGCGTCATCGTACCGAAAGACAGTGTGCCGATGACCTGCCCCTGAGCCACCAGGGGATGAGCGCAGTAGGCCTGGATGCCGTAGGAGCGGACCAGATCGGCACACGGATCGGCCGACTGCTGGATGTCCTCGGCGACAATCGGCTGCCCGTCGCGGGCGACGCAGCCACAGATCGCCCTGCCGATGTCGAGCCATTCGATTCTCTCGGCCTCCTTTTGGGAGATGCCCCCGTACGCGTTCAACCGCAGGCGCCCTGCCGACCGGTCCACGAGGTAGTTGAAGAAGACGTGGCAATCCAGGTGCGCCATTATCTCGCGGCAGAGCCGGTTGACGAGCAACTGGGGGTGTTCGGCCGCGAGCAATAGCCCGGCAGTGTCGGCGAGCAGTTTGAAGCGCGCCTCACTCGCACACCGTGCCTCCTCTGCCCGTGACCGAGCCACCGCCACGGCGAGATGACTGCTCAGCCGTTCCCACAAGGCGACCGACTCCAGCGAGAACTTTCCCGGCTGGCGGTCGTTCAGCTGCACGAGGCCGAGTCGCTCGTCTCCGAGGCGCAGCGGCACCAGCGCGACGGACTCATAGCCCTCGCCTTGACAGCGGTTGCGCAAGCGGGTCGGCCCATCGACCTCGGTGGCGGTGGCTAGCAGCTCGGTCGTGCTGTTGGTCCAGAAGCTTCCGGCGCCGGTGAAAAATGGCTTGGCGGGATCGAACCGGCCAGAGACCACGCTGCCGCACATGCAATCCATTACCGGATTACCGGCGGAGTCGCGGCACACGGCTCCGGTGGAGTCCCGAGCGCAGATTTGATTTTCGAGGCGCAGGAACTCCTTGGAGAAGCCGCGTGCCTGGTAATACGGGAAGTCGTCGCCGTGGGTGAGCCTGATGCCGACGGCTCCGCTCCCCGAATGCTGCTGTAGGAAGCTCACCGCGGCTTTCATGAGGTCCGCCGTCCTGTCGTTAGCGTTTACCAGACGCAAAAACTCGATCGTGAGGTCACGCTCCCGTTCGGCACGCCGCTCGACGGTGACGTCACGGAATACCAGCACCACCCCCAGGATCCCGCCGGTGACGGCACGGACAGGTGCCGCGCTGTCGGCGATCGCGATCCGCCGGCCGTCTCGGCTGATGAGGGCCGTGTGGTTCGCGAGCCCCACTACGCCGCCCTGCGCCAGCACCTTGCGCACGGGATTCTCGGCTGGGGCGCCAGTGTCCTGATTGACGATACGGAAGATTTCATCCAGCCGTTTCCCCAAGGCTTCGGATTGGGTCCATCCTGTCAGGCTCTCCGCAATGCGGTTCAGGAGCGTGACCCGGCCCTCGGTGTCCGTTGCGATGACCGCATCGCCGATGCTTCGCAGGGTGACCGAAAGACGCTCCTCGGCGGCCCGCCGCTCCGCCTCTGCCCGTTTGCGGTCGGTGATGTCGGCGAAAGTAACGACAAAGTACCCCTTGTGGGCGCTAAAGGCCGAGATCGCGTACCACCTGTCAAGCGGTGCCAAATGGCTCTCGAAGTGCGTCGGCTGGCCCGTGAGCGCCACTCGCCCGTAACTGGCGATCCAGTCTGTCGGGTCCGCCTCGATTCCCGGAAGCACCTGGGTGACCCTCTTACCCAGGATCTCTTCCGCTCGCAGGCCGGTGAGCCGCTCGAAGGCGGCGTTCACCTCCAGGAAGACGTAATCGCACGGCTTGCCCTGGGCATCGAGCACGATCCGGTGATACGCGAAACCCTCGGACATGTTCCTGAATAGCGATCGCAGCTTCTTCTCGCTGCGCTCGAGCTCGTCACGGGCGATCCGCGCCTCGGAGCCTTCAAGGACCTCCCAACGGCCCGAGTTGTGGACTACCGCGAAACGGTGGCCTTGCACGACCTGCATGAGGCCCACGGCACGGAGCTCCGCCCGCGGATACACGAAGGCAGCGATGACGTTGAGCCTGCGTATGACATCGGCGCCGGGTACCGAGGGCTCACCATCGCTGCCGACGGCGTAGCGCACGAGTCTGAGGCCGTCAAAGCCCGCCAGGATCGCGCCGTCCAGTCGCCTCTCGAGTGCCTCATCGCCGCGCCCCAACCCTTCGGGGTTCTCGGGCGCCGGTACGATCTCGATCTGCCCGGCAGCCAGGTACCGCTCGAAATCGGGCACACACTCAGCAAGCGCCTGTCTCACCTCCTCCATGGTCAGTGGCTCGCGGACCTCCCACAAGCAGAGCTCATTGCTCTCGAGGCCCGCTCTGATGAACGGGACCAGCACTTCGAGCAACTCCCGCGAGGAGGCGTAGAACACACAGAAATGGCTGCCCCAGGGCAGCTCGCCCGCGGCCGGGATCCCGGACGGGCGCTGGTCGAATGGCGTCAGGCTCATCTCTCCTACATTTCTAAGCAAGGATAGCTTTCTTGCGCTCCCCCGGAGTGAGCTACGCGGCAGGCTGGCGCGCAGGCATGTTCACGACCTGCCACTTGCCCTGGTTCATGGCGAGTGCGAACTCGTGGTTCTTGACGACGTCGAGGATCTCCACCACACCGCACTTGTCGAGTGAGTAGGTGCAGAGCACCAGGAGCTTGGTCCCGCCGATCACTTTGTTGATCTCTGCCTCGTAGGCGGTGAAGTCGTCCCAGTCCTTCTTGTTATCGATCCAGTACGGCGAGCCGCTTACCCTGAGCCCGGCAAAGCCCCGCGAGAGCGCCTCATCGTGCTTCACCATCCACATGTCGAGGGTGCGCTTGAGATCGAAGCTCCCGCCCTTGAGGTACCAGTCGGTATGGGGGAAGACCTCGACCTGTTTCCTCGCGCGGTAGTCCGAAAAGCCGGGCACACCGTGATCGAGAGCGACGAGGGCATCGTCGGTGGTCAAGAAGTCCGATGTGACCCAAACACAGAGCTCGTTGTTCTCGAGCCCGGCGCGAAAATAGGGCACGACGATATCGATCATGTCATCCTTCGTCGTGTAAAACTGGCAGAAGTGGCTGCCCCAAGGCAGCTCTCCCACCAAAGCTATTCCAGAGTCGCGAGTATCAGTGCTGGCGGCGGTCATCAGTGCTTCCCTTTCCTTGGACATTAGGCGGGACCGAACCAAGCATTGCAGACATCTATTTGAACTCGAGACCTCAGTCGGTCAGCCTACCGGCACGAAGGGCAACTTCATCGTACTTCCGTGAAGATGCGGCGATCCTTCCACTCCTCGTCGTGCCGTGTCAAGGAGAGCTTTGCGCGTATGGATGATCACGAACTGGCACAGCAGGTCCTATAGCTCCAGACCCCAAAACCTAAGCGCCGGAAGGTTTCCAGGTGCAATCGGGGCAAATTGAACGCCGCAGAGCGCTGCGACTTACGGAGACGCTTGGATGCTGGTCCTCACCACTTGGCGCCGGGGGGCATATTTGCATGCTTCTAGGACGAGCATAAGCCTATCGGCCTGAGCTACAAGAACGGCTGCGGTATTGGGGTTCTCGACGTCAAGCCGATTTAACTTGTAGTCAGCACGGATTCTTTTTCCGTAAAGCGCCCTCAATTCACTACCGGTTCGTCGGATGTCGGGGTCCGTACTCCGATCGAGCAATGCCATCACCTCAGTATGGCCTTGCGCGTTTGAGCGTCACCACGAAAGTCGATGGAGATCCCCGTCATTCTGATCACGTTTATTAAGGGGCGGTGATTTCCCCCCCTCGGGAAGCTTGCAAAAGCCGCCCGAGATGGGCTCCCTTCCGAGTTTGCGAAGACTTAGAGAGGGAGAGCGCCGTTGTACACCAAACTGCTGGGGGATGTCAGGCTGTTCGATCTGCTGGGGCAGATTGACGAGGATTTAGCGTGGCAGGTGAGAGAGCGGGGATGCCGGTGCGGCGGGCGGCTGCACCGTGCATGCTACCCGCGCAAGCCACGCGGCGGGCCTGGGGGGCTGAGCGCGCAGTACGAGCAACGACTGAGTTACTGCTGTGCTGAGGATGGTTGTCGCAAGCGGAGGACGCCGCCGTCGGTGCGGTTTCTGGGGCGCAAAGTGTACTTGGGCGCGGTGGTGGTGCTGGTGAGCGCGTTGCGCCAAGGGCCGAGTCCGATGCGGGTGCGTGTGCTGCAGCAGCTGTTCGGCGTCGGAGAGCGCACGCTGCGGCGATGACGGCAATGGTGGCAGCAGAGCTTTGCCGATGGGGCGTTCTGGCGCGCGGCACGAGGACGTGTGCTGCCGGTGGTGAGGGCCGGCGAATTGCCACGGGGACTGGTGGAGCGCTTTACCGGCACGGGGACGGAACAGGCGTGCGCGGTGTTGCGCTTTCTAGCCCCAATCACCACGCAGTCGTGCATGCTCACCACGGGCGGTTTTTGACGGGGAGGAGCGAGCCGCAGAAGATGCCTGCTGCGTGAACGGTGGTCGGCGAGCTAACGGTGTCGGCGAAAGGAGCGACACCGATGAACGACGACGACACTGGAGCGGGGCGCCATCAGCGTTGGGCGCACCTGCGCTTTGCGGTGGTGGGTCCGCTGTTGGCCGCGCCGCCCGCCCCGGGTGAGCTGATCACGCCGCTGCGGACGCTGGCCGATAAAGCGTGGTGCGTGGCGACCGGCAAGGGACCTGTCGAGCATGCCTCCATCGCGCGCACGGCGAAGCTGTGCCGCTTATCCCGCGTCAGTACTCTTGAGAGCGTGATTCGTGCGTGTTTCCCGTGGCGGACGCGGGATAATCCTGGTCCGGTCTCCTCGGTCCGGCACGTTGCCGGGGAAGGAGGAGACACATGGTCGAAAAGTTCTTTGTCGTTCCGGCGGCCGCGCAGCGGCTGCAATCTGGCGTTCTCGGCGCGCATGTAGATGAGTTCTGCACGTGGCTCGTCAGCGGCGACTACCAGGTGCCGAGCATCCGATACAAGCTATGGGTGCTCTCCGATCTGGCGCGCTGGATGACGCATGAGCAGCTGGCCGTCGCTGACCTTGACGAACAGCGCGTAGAGGACTTCCTCGAAGTGCGGCGGCGGCGGGGCTGCACCTGCCGCGGATTCCGTTCGACGGCGTTCCAGCTGATCGAACAGCTCCGCCGTTCGGGAGTCGTTGCGGCGCCTGCGCCGCTCCGTGACGACTCGCCCTCGGCCGTGCTGCTGAGGCGCTACGAGGGATACTTGCGTCAGGAGCGCGCGCAGTACATGGGCACCGCAGTGCGCTCGTTCCTGCGCTTCCTGTATCTGCGTGGCGAGACGGGTTCGGACCTCGCCCGGGCCGTACCGACGGTGCGCCGTTGGCGGCTGTCAAGCGTGCCGGGTCATCTCCCCAGCAAGGACGTGGAGCGGCTTCTGCGAGCCTGCGACTGTTCGTCAGCGACGGGGCGACGGAACCGTGCGATCCTCCTGCTCCTCGCCCGACTCGGCCTGCGCGCCAGCGAGGTGCTGGCTCTCGAACTCGGCGACCTGAACTGGCGAGCGGGTGAGATCCGCGTCCGCGGCAAGGGACTGGTACACGACCGCCTGCCTCTCCTGCCCGAAGTGGGAGAGGCACTCGCCCTCTATTTGCAGAAGGACCGGCCGGCTAGTAGTTCCCGCCGCGTCTTTCTGTGCACCAGGGCGCCGCGGCGCGGTTTCGCTCATCCGTCCTCTGTATCGACGATCGTGGCGCGGGCGCTCGCCCGCGCCGGCCTCGCGCCGGTAACGCGTGGCGCGCATCTGCTGCGCCACAGCCTTGCCACCAACATGGTACGGCGGGGCGCCTCTCTCACCGAGATCGGACAGGTGCTTCGCCACCGCTCGCCCAACACCACAGAGATCTACGCCAAGCTCGACTTCGACGCCTTGCGCGACGTCGCCATGCCCTGGCCCACGGCTCGAGGGGCACGATGAGCACAATCCAGGATGCCCTCGCCACCGTCCTCGCCTTACGTCGCGGGCTGGGCTCGGACCTGCGCGGCCCCGCGGCCCACCTGCGTCGGTTTGTCGAGTTCCTCGAGCGCGAGAGAGCCACCGTGATCACCACCGAGCTCGCGCTGCGCTGGGCCACGGCGCCGGCCACCGCCACCTGGGCGCAACGCCTCGGTGACGTGCGGTGTTACGCACCCACGCTCCCACTCTCCCACCCTCTCACGCCGTCACCCTCCCACGTTGACTTGAGTGGACCGCCCTGTTAGGCGGCAGGGTATATTATGTCGACGGTTCGCACCCGCTTCGCTCCGAGCCCCACGGGGTATCTTCATATCGGCGGCGCCCGCACGGCGCTGTTCAGTTACTTGTTTACCCGACACCATGGAGGCAAGTTCATTCTCCGCATCGAAGACACCGACCTGGAGCGTTCGACGCAGGCCTCCATCCAGGCGATCATCGATGCGCTGACCTGGTTACGACTCGAATGGGACGAGGGCCCGTTATATCAGAGCCAGCGCTGGAACCTGTACCGCGAGCGTGCCGAGCAGTTGCTGCGCGAGGGCAAAGCCTATCGCTGTTACTGCACGGCGGAAATCCTGGACAGGAAGCGCAAGGCTGCCATGAAGACCGGCCGCAGGCCGATGTACGACCGGACCTGCCGCAATCTCAAGGAGGCACTTGCCGACCAGCCGTTTGTGATACGCTTCAAGGCCCCGCTGGAAGGCGAGACGGTGGTGCCCGACGCTGTCAAGGGCCACGTGACTTTTGCCAATCGGGAGCTCGACGATCTCATTCTGGTGCGCTCGGATGGCATTCCGACGTACAACTTCTGCGCTGTGGTCGACGACGCGGAGATGGCGATCACCCACATCATTCGCGGCGAAGATCACCTCACCAACACCCCCAAGCAGATTCAACTCTACCAGGCGCTTGGTTACGTGGCCCCGGTCTTTGCGCACATTCCGCTGATCCTGGGACTGGACCGCACCCGCCTGAGCAAGCGGCACGGCGCCACCTCGGTAATGGCCTACCGCGACATGGGCTACGTGCCGGACGCGCTGGTGAACTACCTGGCGCGCCTGGGGTGGTCACACGGCGACGAGGAGGTGTTCTCGCGGGCCGAGCTGATCGAGAAGTTCTCGCTCGAGAACGTCGGCAAGTCCGCCGGAGTCTACAACCTGGAGAAAGCGGAGTGGCTGAATTTTCAGTACCTCAAGGCCATGCCGGCGGAGGAGTTGGCCGAGGCGGTCAAACCGTTCATCGTAGAGAAGGGCTACACCATTCCTGGCGACGACGCTTGGCTGGCGCGCATGGTTGTGACCCTGCGCGAGCGCGCCAAGACGTTGATTGAGTTGGTGGATCTGGCGCACTTTTATCTCAGTCCAACGATCACCATCGACCCCGCTGCGGCGCGCAAGTTTTTGAAACCGGAGATAGCCGAGCCGTTGCGGGTATTGTGTGCGCAGCTGTCGCAACTGGTGGAGTGGCGCGAGGAGACCATCCATGCGGCATTCGAGGCGGTGACAACCAGTTTCGGGTTGAAGCTCGGCCAGGTCGCTCAGCCCGTCCGTGTAGCCATGACCGGCGGGACATCCAGCCCCGGAATATTCGAAGTGCTCGATGTGCTCGGCAAAGAGCGCTCGCTGGAGCGGCTGGACCGGGCCATCCGGCAACTAAGTGCGGGCCACTTGCCGGCGCCGCCGCAAGCTGAGGCGGCGGAGTGACGCTGCCTTGACATCGGCTTGCGGCCTCCGTAATCTGACGCTCGGTCTGCATATTGAGGAGTCGGCTAATTGGCAAGCCACCTGACTCTGGATCAGGCGATTGTAGGTTCGAGTCCTACCTCCTCAGTTGGGAAAATTGACGATTGGTTCATTGGCTCATTGACGATTGAGAGACCTGCCCAATGAACCAATCGTCAAAGAATCGATCATCAATGTCCTTCTCTGGTCCCATCGTCTAGTGGTTAGGACGCCGGCCTCTCACGTCGGTAGCAGGGGTTCGAATCCCCTTGGGACCATTTCCAAACTTGCGACAGATCAGGGACTTGCGGTGGTTGTTCCCCGCCGACTGCAATCTTGGGGAACAATCTGGGCGAAGGTTTACCAAAAAGACTGGGACTCAACGTAGCGTGTCCTTTCGGCAAGCGTGCATGCGCGGCGCCGCGCACCCGAGTAAAATCCCCAGCCTTCTCGATCGAAGGGAGGCTGGCCGATGGGAGCGCGGGATGGGGATCAACGGGTACAAGCAAGGCTGAAGCGACTGCGCGGGCGGATCGAGCGGTGGCGGTGGGCGCGGACGACGCGCGGGCCGATGCCGGCGAGACTCTGGGCGGAGGCAACAGAGCTCGGGCGTGAGCTCGGTGGCTACCGTGTCGCTCGCGATCTTGGCATCGGGTACCAATCATTGCGCGATCGGCTCGGTGACGATGGCGTTGCGGAGCCGCAACAGGCGCATCGATTCGTCGAGATCGACACCACCGCGCTGTTCGTGCCGCCACCACCAACGGCGCGCGGCGAAGTGGAGCTGTCGGACGCGAGCGGGGTGAAGGTGGTGATCCGGCTCGGCGCGGGCGAGTGGTTGGATGTCGCGGCGCTGCTGGCGGCGTTTCGCGCGACGACGAGATGATTCAGATCACCCCGCAGATGCGCGTGTTGGTGGGCGTGGAGCCCACCGATTTCCGCGCCGGCATTGATGGTCTGGCCGAGCGTTGCCGCAAGGTGCTCGAGGCCGATCCGTTCTCGGGTGTGGTGTTCGTGTTTCGCAATCGTCGACGAACAGCGATCAAGATTCTGGTTTACGACGGCCAGGGATTTTGGCTCTGTCACAAGCGATTTTCGAACGGGCATTTTGCCTTCTGGCCGTCGCAGCGGGAACTGGAGGCGCACGAGCTGGCGGTGTTGTTGCGCGGCGGGGATCCGCGCGGCACGCGTGCGGTGGAGGTGTGGCGGCGGGTGGACGGCGGCTGAGCTTGCGTTCCATCGCCCGCTCTGGTATGCCGGCACGCCATGGATGTCGTGTGCGCGTACCGTGGCCGGCGGGTCACCGAGAGCGATCTCGGTCAGATCCGTGATTTGATTGCCGGCAACCCGCAGGCGAGTCGCCGCTCGCTGTCGAAGAAACTGTGCGCGCTCTGGCAGTGGCAGCAGCCCAACGGCGCCTGGCGTGACATGGTGTGCCGCGGGCTGATGCTGGGCCTGCACCGCAAGGGGCTCATCGAATTGCCACCGCTGCGCCGCCGGCCTCCCAATCCGCTTGCCCGCCGTGCCCGCCCCGAGCCGGTTGCCATCGATCGGACGCCGGTGCGCTGTACGCTCGCCGAGCTCGGGGCGCTCGACTTCGTACAGGTGCGCCGCACCGACAGGGAGTCGTTGTTCAACGCCCTGGTCGAAGAACACCACTACCTCGGCTACACACAGCCGGTCGGCGAGCACCTGAAGTACGTCGTCTACGCCGGGGAGCGCCCGCTGGCACTGTTCGCGTGGAGCTCCGCACCGCGTCACCTCGAACCCCGCGACCGTTTCATTGGCTGGTCGGTGCCGGCCCGCCGGGCAAACATCCGGTTCGTTGCGTACAACACCCGCTTTCTGATCCTGCCCGAGTACGTAACATGATGCGCACCTCACTACGTTGTTGATTTTATTAGAGACAGT
>Ga0214473_10006141_pt1 | contig 14380 bp, 14 predicted proteins | sample RVTome_7_FD_203509 | JGI IMG/M metagenome (GOLD analysis project Ga0214473, IMG submission 203509) | Soil microbial communities from uranium-contaminated site in the Upper Colorado River Basin, Wyoming, United States - RVT98D197 | ecosystem: Environmental > Terrestrial > Soil > Contaminated >... | reverse complement strand
TTGGCTTCGGGTGGGGCGATCTACGTGCGCGATCCACGCGGGTTGTTGGGCGAGGACCAACTAAACGGAGGCGAATTTGCCGAATTGCGCGCTGAGGATTGGGCGTTGATCGAACCATATCTCCGGGAAAACGAGCGACTGTTCGATATCCCAGTCGAGCGGTTGCTACAGGTGGAAGGCCGGTTGCGCCAACCTAATGAGGTCTATCGCAAGATCCGCCCAGGCGCGGTGCGTGCCCTGCAGGCCGAAGAAGCCTGGGTGACTAAAGAGCAAAGCGGACCAAGCGAAAGCCGGGAGAGCTACTAATCACGGGTGGCGAACTTCTCTAAAACGCTTAATTGCTTAGGGCATTAGATTGCTATTGACAGTGCTGGGGGGTGAAGTAAAATCTCACAGAATTTAGTTAGGCAAACTAACATTTATAATGAAAACTGACATCGAAATCCACGAACGCTTAATGGGCCTGTTCAACCGCCTCGAGGCCTTGGGGCTGCGCCATGCGCCGCTCAAAGAGGCCGATCTGAGCATGCCCCAATTTCTCTTGCTGGTCAGCATTGGGCGCAAGCCCGGCATCCGCGTCCACGAAGTCGCCGAAAATCTCGGGGTCACTACGCCTACAGTGAGTGTGGCGCTGCGAAAACTGGAAAAGGAGGGTTGGTTGCGCCGCGAAAGCGATCCGGAAGATGGCCGCGCCGCGCGCCTCCACCTAACCGACAAAGCGCAGGGTTTGGCAGAACGAGCGCGAGATTTTCGCCGCAAGCGCATCGACGAATTTATGAATGCGCTGACTGGTGAAGAGCAGGGCCAATTACTGGGTCTGCTTGAAAAAGCCATCTCACACCTTGAACAAACAGGTGAATTGATTCAAAAATAAAAGGCGAAGTCCTTTTTGCGGTTGGAGGAGTCCCAAGTATGCTCAAGAGTCTTGGTGAACGAATTCGAAAAATTGAACGTAAACGGTGGATGGTTATCGGCGCCGTGTTGGGTGTTGTATTGCTTGGATTCTTGCTCATCCGCGGCCTAGCCGCTCGCGGCCGGGCCGCCCAGACGGCGGATCTGCAGACCGCTCTGGTAGAACGCGGGGCCCTCACCGCCACCATCGGCGCCACCGGCAGCGTGCGCGCCATTCAAAGCGCCATTCTCTCCTGGCAAACCACCGGAACGGTGGAGAAAGTCAATGTGCAAATTGGCGACAAAGTAGGTCAAGATGAAGTCCTGGCTAACTTGGAACTGACCTCACTGCCGCAGAACGTCATCCTCGCCCAAAATGATTTGGAGGCGGCCCAGGATGAATTGGAGAACTTCTACAATTCTTATGACGACCTCGGCATCGCCGAGGCGCAGAAAGCGCTGGCCGATGCGCAGGATGCTATGGAAGATGCACAACGTAACCTGAACGCGGTCAGCCAACCGGCGCGACAAGTGGATATTGACCGGGCCTTTGCCAACATGATTCTGGCAAAAAACGCGTTAGAAAAAGCCCAAAAAAATTATGCGCCTTATGCGAACAAGCCAGATACAAATTTAGTGCGCGCCAATATGTTGGTGAAGCTGAGTGAAGCTCAGCAGACCTACGATTCGGCGGTGTGGACCTATAATGCTTACACTGGCACCGGCAACCCAACGGCAATCGCTCAGGCCGAAGCGCAACTCGCTCTGGCCCAGGCCCAACTGGACCAAGCCCGCAAAGATTATGACGAAGTGAGCGGTGGCCCGACGTCGGAGGCCTTGGCTGCTGCGCAGGGCCGCGTGGCGGCTGCACAGGCGACGTTAAACCTGGCCCGTTTGGCCGCGCCGTTTGCCGGAGTGGTTACCGATGCCTATCCGCACGAGGGAGATCTGGTCTCTCAGGGTGTGGTGGCTTTCCAGATAGATAACCTAGACCATCTCCTCGTCGATGTGGATGTCTCCGAAGTGGATATCAATAAGCTCGGCGTTAGCCAGCCTGCCATCATCACGTTTGACGCCGCCCCGGAAAAGGAGTATCACGGCGAAGTCGTTTCAGTTGCCCTGGCCGGCGTAGTGAAACAGGGCGCGGTAAACTTTCGTGTCACGGTCGAACTGAAGGACGCGGACGAATTTGTGCGCCCGGGCATGACCGCCGGGGTGAACATCGTGGTCACCGAACTCCAGGACGTCTTGCTGGTGCCCAACCGCGCCGTGCGTGTAGAAGAGGGACAGCGCGTAGTCTACATCTTACGCGAGGGCAAGATGGAACCTGTGGTCATCACATTGGGCGCCTCTTCGGAAACGGTGAGCGAAGTGCTGGCGGGCGACTTGCACGAGGGTGACATGATCGTGCTCAACCCGCCTAGCTTCACGTTTGAACCCGGCCAGCCACCACCGGGCGGAGGGCAATTCTTCGGCCCAGGAAATTAAGCGGATGAGCAAATGGGTGGTGGATGCCCGCAACCTGACCAAGGTCTACAAGATGGGCGATGTGGAAGTGCACGCCCTGCGCGGGCTTTCGCTGAAAGTCAAACGCGGCGAGGTAATCGCTATTATGGGCCCATCCGGCTCGGGCAAATCTACGTTGATGAATATGCTGGGCTGCCTGGATCGGCCTACCGCAGGCGAGTACTACTTGGATGGCGAGGGTGTCGCCAATTTAAGCGACGACCAGTTAGCCGATATTCGCAATCGCAAAGTAGGCTTTATTTTCCAAACCTTTAATTTGTTGCCGCGCGCTACCGCGCTGGATAATGTGGAGCTGCCCTTGCGCTATGCCTCTAACGGCAACGGGCGCAGGGAGCGCGCCCGCGGCGCGCTGGAATCGGTTGGGTTGGGCGATCGCCTGCACCACCGCCCCAACGAACTCTCAGGCGGGCAGCAGCAGCGGGTAGCCATTGCGCGTGCCCTGGTGAATAACCCTGCTATTGTGATGGCCGACGAACCTACCGGTAACCTGGACAGCAAATCCGGCGAAGAGATCATCAAGCTGCTTCTCGGCTTGAATAAGGAACGCGATGTCACGCTTATTATTGTTACCCACGATGCGGACATTGCCAAGCGCGCTAAGCGCATCGTCACTATTCGCGATGGCCGCGTGGAAGAGAAACGCAAGAAGAAATGAATTACCTAACCTCTTATCTGCTTGCGCTGGAGAGCCTCACCGCCAATAAACTACGCTCGGCGCTCACTGTGCTGGGCATCGTCATCGGTGTCGGAGCAGTCATCGCTATGCTCTCAATCGGTCGCGGGGCGCAAAACACGATCACTGGTTCCATCGAGGGCATTGGCACGAACCTGCTCTTTGTCATTTCTGGGGGAGCAGAGGACGTACGCAACGCGAAACCGCTCACCTTGACCGATGCTGAGGCATTGCAAGATAGCTTCCAGGCACCTTCTGTGATCGGTGTGGCGCCTTTGATGCAAGGTGTGGCGGAAGTGTCCGCGCAGGGCGAAACGGCACAAACCACTTTAGACGGCGTTACGGCGGATTATGAATGGGTGCGCAATGCCACCATTGCGGAGGGAGAATTTGTCAACGAAACACATCTGCTTAGCCGCTCGGCGGTAGTAGTCTTGGGCGTCAAGGTGGCCGATAATCTTTTTGGACGGCACGAAGGTTTGGTGGGGGAAACGGTGCGCATTGAAGGCCAGCCTTTCCGCATCATCGGCATCTTGGAAGAAAAAGGGGGCTCGGGCTTTGTGGATGAAGACGACCGCGTGATCGTGCCGCTCACCACTGCCCAATCGCGCTTGTTGCGGCGGTCTACTCCAAATCGTGTGGATATGATCATCGTGCAAGCCTTGGATGCCGAGGCCGTACCCCAGGCCAGCCAAGAGGTGGCAGACATTCTCCGTGCCCGTCACCGCACCGAGATCGGCGCAGACGATTTCACCATTTTCAACCAGCAAGATTTCCTCGATACGGCCCAGACGATCACCTCGGTATTGACCATCTTTTTGGGCGGTATTGCCGCCATTTCACTGCTTGTGGGCGGCATCGGGATCATGAATATCATGTTGGTCTCGGTAATCGAGCGCACCCGCGAAATCGGTTTACGCAAAGCGCTAGGGGCGCGCAAACGCGATATCCTCATCCAGTTCCTGGCCGAATCCTCTTTGCTCAGCCTGACCGGGGGTATTTTGGGCATTATTCTGGGCTGGCTCATTTCCCTCGCCGTGGGGGCCATCGCTGCGGCCAGCAACGCGGATATCAATCCAGTGATCGGGCTGGATTCTGTTCTGTTGGCCACGCTGTTTTCGATGGCCGTTGGTCTCTTCTTTGGGCTCTATCCTGCCAACCGCGCCGCTAATCTCGAACCGGTGGAAGCGCTGCGCTACGAGTAACCAATTAGATTTCCTCAGGCTACGCGGTTTCGGATAGCTTTTGACAGCGCAATTTTGTTTTAATTTTTTCAGCCCTCGACTCCAAAAAATGGCAAAAAATGCCTTTGTAAGTAAACAACAATCGATTGCGTCACTCTATCGTTTGAGTTGGGCTACTTTTAGCCTGGCGTTGGCCTTATCCGCATTTTTCAACCTTAGCAAACACGAGCCTTTTAAGGACATAAATCCGTTTGCCGTCGATCCCTATGATGTAGTGGGCTCACTGGGCTTCCAACTTGCGCTTGGAATTTCACTTTTGAGCCTAGCCCGCGCCTGGCAAATTAAACGCATGGCAAAGAGTGAGCCGCGTGCTGGCTGGGTGCTGCATGGGTTGTGGGCGACCTTTGCTGTTATCACCATCGTTCTGGTGACCGACACGGCGGCGATTTGGCGATCTTCGTTGCCCCTATTCCAATCTATTTGGGTGAACTTGCTGATCGCAGGGATTGTTGCCTTAGCCCTGTTTGCGCTTGCCTTAGTTATTGCCTTGGGTCGCAACAGTCAACGTTTAGACTGGAACAAGCAAAGGAAGGTCGGCGGCTCGCTTGACACCGCTATTTTGGACTTACTTACTTTTTTCACCGCGCCGTTTCTTGCAGCTCAAACACGGTGGCCGGTTTTGAAGAGATTGATGACCGCGTTGCTCTGGCCTTTTGAGCTGAGCAAAAAATTCGTGGCTTGGTTCCAGATTGAGGAACATCCCTGGCGATTTGTGATTGGCTTAGGCTTGAGCCTGGGATTAGCGCTTCTTTTTGCAAAGTTCGTTTTGGAAGGCCCTCCTCCTGACAGTTTTCATTTGTTGCTCATAACCACCGTATTTTTGGGATTTGAACTCCTATTTTCAATGCTGGCTTTTTTCAGTCTCGGCAGATATTTGGGGTTGCGTTAGCTGCTGGTAGAATCGACGCAGGTTTTCACAAAAATAAACCGGTAGAGGTTATAGGTAATACGCATCAGACCTTGCGTATTACTTGTTTAAGGGCATGTTCGCCAAATAGATTGGAGCGGCATTGAAGACCAAAGATTGGCTGGCCTTTATCACCCTTAGCCTTGCTTGGGGGTCTTCCTTTTTCTGGATCAAGATCGCCGTCCAGGATATTGGCCCGTTCATGCTGGTGGCATTGCGCGTCCTTTTCGGTATCTTGGGGCTGCTGTTGGTCATGCTGATCCGCCGCCCGACGCGGCCCAGCAACTGGCGCGCCTGGCGCAGCTTGCTCATTCTGGGGATCACAAATACGGCGTTGCCCTTTGTGTTGATCTCTTGGGCGGAACAATATATGGATTCCGCGGTGGCAGCCATCCTTAACAGCAGCGTCACTGTTTTTATTGCCCTTTTTGCCCATTTCGTTTTGCCCGATGACCGCCTCACCCGCAACCGGATTTTAGGAGTGTTGATCGGTTTTGCCGGAGTCATTACACTGGTTGGCCGCGATTTGGCCTCCGGGGTCACTGTCAATTTGCTGGCGCAAGGGGCGATGATCGTGGCCGTGCTCTTTTACGCAGGCTCTTCCATATTTGCTCGCATCAATCTAAAGGGTCTGTCGCCCATCGTACAGGCTCTGGTTCCATTGATTTCGGCCGACGCCTTTTTGTGGACACTAACTCCCATTGTGGAAACCCCGCTTCGGTTTCCCACCTTGCCGCTAACTTGGATTGCGCTGCTGTGGCTGGGCCTGATTGGCTCTTGCACGGCTTATTTGCTTTATTATTATTTATTACATTCCGTGGGTCCCACGCGCATGGCCATGGTGGCTTATTCGTTTCCTGTGGTGGGCGTCTTCTTGGGGGTGCTGTTTTTGCACGAAGCTCTTGATATTTACATGATTTCCGGGGCGGTCTTGATCGTAGGCAGCCTTTACATCGTAAATCGCAAATAACAGATTTGAATTAGACTCACGCTTCTCAAAATTATGAAGCGGAAAGACCTTTTGGCTTTTGTCGGCCTCAGCCTGGGTTGGGGCTCTTCATTTTTCTGGGTCAAGGTTGCCCTGCAGGAGCTGGGCCCTTTTACCCTGGTGGCCCTGCGTTTGCTGCTTGGCGCGCTGGGCCTGGGACTGATCGCCGCCTTCAGCCGGCCCAAATTGCCGAGAGAGAGAGTCGTGTGGGGCACGCTAGCCGTGATCGGCGTGACCAATGTGGCCATTCCTTTCACGATCGCAACCTGGGGGCAGAACTTTATCGATTCAGGGGTTGCTTCCATCCTGTTTTCGACCATTCCCCTGATTACCATGGTGATCGCCCAGTTCGTTCTACGCGATGATAAGTTAACCCTGATGCGCGCGCTTGGGCTTTTCGCCGGCTTTGGCGGCATAGTATTGCTTCTCCTGCGCGATGTAAATCTGGGGGGAAGATCCAGCCTCTTAGGCTACGCCTCTCAGTTAATCGGCGCAGTCTTCTATGCAGCCAGCGGAGTGTTGGCGCGGCGTAATTTAAAGGGTATTTCTGTAATTATTCAGTCTCTGGTTCCGATTGCTTTTGCGGATGCCCTCCTGTGGATATTTGTGCCGTTAGTGGAGAGCCCAATTCGGCTGCCGCAATCCACCGTGGCCATTGTTGCCATCCTTTTTCTTGGCGTAGTTTCTTCCTGCCTGGCGTATTTGATGTATTACTACTTGCTGCATTCGATCGGGCCGACCCGCACGTCGATGGTCACTTATCTTTTTCCCCCTGTAGCAGTGTTTCTGGGCGTCTTGTTCCTGGGCGAACGCTTAGATCTTTCGTTGATCCTGGGCGCTGCCTTGGTGCTTGGCAGCGTTTTCGTGGTCAACCGCGCTTAATTTTGGGTCTGTTCTTTATCCCCGTTGCTCCGCAGGTTGCGTAGAAATTCCATGGCCGCTGCGGCGCGCAGCTGGCCTTCGTTGAGCACGCGTTCAGCCAACTGGCGGGCGCGCATCAAGCGGATCTGCAGCTCTTGACCGCTCAATTCATATAATTCCACCAGCACCCCATGCGTACTCTCTGGGTGGACAAAAGCGATCTTCTTGCCGCCCGTTCCGATCTCTGGTTTTTCATTAATTAATCGAATGCCCTTTTTCCTGAGATGCTCCATCGTGGCTTCGATGTCGTACACCTCGAAGCAGATATGGTGCATACCCGGGCCGCGCTTATTTAGATATCGCGCCACACCACTGTCGTCGTCAGTGGGGCTGACCAGTTCGACTTCACTTTCCTTCGCAGGGAGGAAAGCCACGATGGAATGCTCGCTGGCCACTTCCTCCATGTGTGAAAGCTGCATGCCCAGGGCATCCTTCCAAAAGGCTAAGGCCTTGTCCATATCTTCAACCACCAGGGCAATGTGATCAATGCGTTTTACAAACGGGGACATGAAACTCCTCTTCAGGCTGTAGCCGGCGGCTGGTATTCCCCCCAAAGAGTGCGCAGCCGCCCACAGATCTCACCCAGGGTAATGTCGTTTTCCACGCATTCGATAAAAAGCGGCGTCAGGTTCTCGCTGCCCCGCGCCGCCTTTTCCAAATGGTTGAGCAAATCTGCGGCGCGCTTCGCGTCGCGCTTGGCGCGCAGGGCGGAGAGGCGTTGCCGCTGGTCGGCTTCCAGTGCCGGGTTGACTTGCAGACGTTCCAATTCGGGCGTGCCTTCATTCTGGAAGGCATTCACACCCACCACAATCTCTTCGCCCGCCTCTAGCGCCTGCTGGAATTCATAGGCGGAATTTTGAATCTCAGACTGCATGTAGCCGCTCTCAATGGCGGCCAAGGCGCCACCGCGCCGTTCGATTTCGTCCAAATATATCTGAGCGCGCTGCTCGATTTCATCAGTGAGATATTCAATGGCATAGGCCCCGCCCAATGGGTCCACGGTATCGCCGGCTTTGGATTCGTGGGCAATGATCTGTTGGGTGCGCAGCGCCACGCGCACGGCTTGCTGGGTGGGCAGCCAAAGCGCTTCATCCATGCTGTTAGTGTGCAGGGACTGCGCTCCGCCTAATACGGCCGCCAAAGCCTGAATGGATACCCGCACTACATTGTTTTCGGGTTGCTGGGCGGTGAGCGTGGAACCGGCTGTCTGGGCGTGAAAGCGCAGCTTCCACGAGGCGGGTTGCTTGGCGCTAAATCGCTTGCGCATGATGCGCGCCCACAGGCGGCGGGCGGCACGGAATTTGGCCACCTCTTCCAGAAAATGATTGTGCGCGTTAAAGAAAAACGAAATTTGCGCGGCGAAATCGTCAATGTCCTGCCCGGCTTGCAGGGCGGCCTCGACATAGGTAATGCCATTGGCTAATGTGAAAGCCACTTCCTGCACCGCAGTGGAACCGGCCTCGCGAATGTGGTAGCCCGAAATACTGATCGTGTTCCAGCTCGGCACTTCGCGTTGGCAATACTTGAACAGGTCTGTGATCAGCCGCATGGAAGGTTTGGGAGGAAATATATACGTGCCGCGGGCTATATATTCTTTCAGGATGTCGTTCTGCACCGTGCCGCGCAGCCTGGCGGGTTCCACTCCCTGGAGTTTTCCCACGGCAATGTACATAGCCAGCAGGATCGCCGCTGGCGCATTGATCGTCATGCTCGTAGAAACTTTGTCCAGCGGGATGCCTTCAAAAAGGTGTTGCATATCTGCCAGGGAGGAGATGTTCACGCCCACTTTGCCCACTTCGCCGAGAGCCAGCGGGTCATCCGCGTCGTAGCCGATCTGGGTTGGCAGATCGAAGGCCACCGAAAGACCCGATTGCCCCTGCTGAAGCAAATAGCGGTAACGCTGATTGGATTCCTCTGCGCTGGCATAACCGGCGTATTGGCGCATCGTCCATAAGCGGCCGCGATACATATTGGGCTGCACGCCGCGGGTGAAGGGATACTCACCGGGCAGGCCCAGGTTTTCGCTGTAATCGATTTGGATGTCTGCGGGAGAAAGTACGCTGGGCAGAGGGATGCCGCTGGGTGTGTCGAAGCTCTTTTTGCGTTCAGCGATCTCGCCGCTGAGCGCTGTCTGGCTTTTCTTACGCTTGTGTGGCTTTGTTTTGTGCCTTGACCTCAACTTTTGCGCCATCTTGCGGCGAGTATACCGCAAAGGCAACAGTGCCTCTTAGCTGGCCAATCTTACTGTTTAGGGCTGTAAACATTGTGAATAATGCTCTTCTACTGGTTCAAACTGGTAAGGTGAATCTAACCACTGTGAGGTGAAGGCCACGTCTTTGAGCAATTCGAGATTGGTATCAAAATAAATATTGAAAATTGTTCGAAAGGAGTTTACCGGGGAAATATTTGGGTATAACAGTTCTACATCTATTGAGGGCAAATAATACGCGTTTAATATCTCGTTGTGCTGATAGTAGCGACGCTCAAAAATTGGGATTCCGTGATCCCCTTGGATGATGATGATCGGCTGTATTTCAGAAACTCGGAGGATGTGATCTACGAGTTCCAAGACCCGAGTATTAAGGTAAATCATTTGGTTTACATAGAGTTCTTTCCAAATATCGTTGGAGTCCATCTTGGGCTGGGTTTCCAAAAAAGAACCATCCTTTCGAAAAACGAATGGAGGGTGTGGCGAAACGATATGCAGAAAAACGAATTTTGGGATTGAGGTGCCGGTGGGAACTGTTAATGCTTGCTCAAAAACCCCACTAGTAATTCGATATTGGCGTGCGCTGCCAGAAGTTCCTCATCTGTGTTCTGTGAATTTGTGAAAATAGAATAAAGATCGGGAATTATCCTTGCCGCGCTGGTTTGGATGAGCAGAGTCTCGAATTTATTAAGCTCCGCTTTATCGTCAATAGAAATGTAGAAATCTGCATCAGTTAATTCCGTAGTTGGGAAATCTGTTTGAAAGGCCACTGTGCGATATCCGATAGTTTCCAGTGTTCTGCGCACCAAGCTGTTATGAATTAATGGATCAACAATGGAGTGTTCAGTGGAATTATCGTCCAAATCCGGCAGGAGGGTGTTTACGTAATTTAAGTTAAGAGATGAGGAGAGTGATAATGCCGTGAATGAATAATTGCTTAGCGAACAATCTGCTATATAAAATCCTTTTTTCGCAGCTGTTCAATGAAATCGACATTGTCAAACCCCATCTGGTCCTTCAAAAAATCTGTTCTGGTGTACATGTCTAAAATAATGTAATAGATATCCGGCATTTCATTGAGATTTTCGTAACCTTCGACTTTTAGAGGTATCACCTCATTGTTAAAGTTGCTGATCTTCGCTGATAGGGATATTTCATAACTGGCAATCTGAAATAGGGAAAAAGTAAGCAGGGCAGCACCTATAAAGTTAAGAACTTTAGTCAGTTGGACGACATCTGCATTCTTTTTGGTCAACAAGAAAAAAATCGCTGCAAACGTGAGAATGGCTATCAAGGCAAGGCTTGGATGACTGCCTAGGATTTCGCCCCAAAATGCATTTGTGCTATTGCCGTATGAGTAAATATGTCCGTAGATAAAGAAGAAAATGAGGGCAGCGGTCGTTAAAATGGCTGATTTATAGTAATCTCTGACTAAGTGCTGGAAAATAAGCCAGATGACCTTGCTTGCTAGTAAGACTAGCAACAGAGCCCTAAACGCTGCTGAGATCGGCGCCTGATCTATGTTGAAGGCGAGCAAGGCAAGGATAGGATAAACCCCTGCGATCCAGGGGTGAATTGCGGGTAATCTTTTCCTTTTCGAGCGTTTCATTGCGGCGCCTAAGAACTGGATAATTCTATGTTACACGACGAAAAAACCATTATAATTTATGCTTGGCTTATAAAGAAAAAGCACGTTTGAGTTGGATAATGGGAAAGCGGTTCTAATCCATGCTCTTCAGCAAGCTTCCTTATCTAGACCCGGGTTCTGGCAGCTTTATCCTGCAAATGATTATTGCTGGCGCTGCGGGGTTGCTATTTGTCATTCGTGGCCATATTTCGAATTTATTTAAATTTGGCCGCCGTAATGAGAAGCGTAAGACAAAAAATAAAAAAACTAATTGACCATTTTGAATATTCGAAACGGTCAATTAAAGTGAGTGAGGAGAATGGCAAAAGAGAAAGACGTAATTAAGGTAGAGGGTACCGTGGTGGAAGCCCTTCCCGGCACCCAATTCCAAGTGGAGTTGGATAACGGGCATAAGGTGCTGGCTTATCTCTCCGGCAAGATGCGCCGCTTTTATATTCGCATTTTGTTAGGGGATCGCGTTACTCTGGAAATGTCGCCCTACGACATGCAGCGCGGCCGCATCGTCTACCGTTACAACAAAGCCCCCAGGGCTGATATCACCCCAAATAAATAACAAGATTGTTGTTGGTCATCAGCCCAATTTTCAGTGAATTGGGCTGATGGTTTTTAACGTAATCTGATGGTCTGGCCGGGCCCGATGATATAGGGAAACGAGAGGTTGTTCATTCCGGCCAACGTGATCCAGTCCATTCCATAATAATGGGCAAGCGCGAATAGGCTTTCCCCGTTGGTTGCCGTATAAAACTCTGGAACTTCAGGCTGATCTCCATTTTCTTCGCTGGGCTGCTTATCCCCCGTGGGCGGCAGCTGCAGCACCTGGCTGGGCAATAGCAGGTAAGGGGGGATTAACCCGTTGGTCTCAGCCAGTAATTGCCAATCCAGGTCCAATTGGCGTGCAATTTGGGTCAAATAATCGCCGCGTTGTACCGTGTAAGTTTCCCCATTCGCAGATCCCGATTCGGCCGGGTCGGCCGTCTCTTCTCCCGGACTGACAGCAGTGATGAGCGCCTGCCCCGGATAGATGGTATATGGGTAGCTGATATTGTTCCACGCGGCCAGGTCCTCCCAGGAAACATCCCACCGGGCAGCTACCTTGTTCAATGTATCTCCGCGTTCCACGGTGTAGGCATTCTCGGTCTCCGCAGTTTCGTTCTGGGCCTGTTGTTCATCCATCTGGCTTTGGCCGCTGCCTTCGCCTGTGATCGCCATGTTGCCCAGCACTTCCCAGGAACTTAGAAAATTTTCAACAGAATGTGTGACTGTGTACCCGGTCAGCGCGTCCACTAACTGCACGCTGTTTTCATCGTACCCAATCAAGATCATGGTGTGCTCGTTGTTGGCTACGGTAACTTTCTGACCATCTTCCGTTTTATAAATTCTTGGCGTGCCCGCCCAAATGCTGCCGATGACCCAAACAATCACCGGATGGCCGGCCGCCACTTCGGTTTTGATCTCCTCCCAACTAAGGCCGGTGTCGGCGTGCGCATCGAGGCCGTAGGTGCGCAACAAATTTGCAACCGGGTCGGCGTGCACTCCGTAGGAGGCAGGGGGAATATTGCCCCAGGGGTCATTGGGATCGCCAACGAAGCCCTCGTTGGGATTGTCTGAGAGCGGTAAACGATTTAGGAAATCTGTCTCATTTATTTCAACGCCCCAATAAGCGGCCCAATCGGCTGCAGAGCGTGCTTCACACGAAAGTATATACAGCTGGGCATGTCCGACCACTCCCGAAATGTAGGCCTGGTTGGGGATGTCCTCGGCCTGCGCCGCAGTCGTGAAAAGAATCCCCAAGGTGAAGAATAAAAGGAGTACGCTCTTCTTCATATCTGCCAATTATATAAAAATGCCAGCAAGCCCGGAGCGTATAATCGCGCCAAATGGCCAGCTTGGGAGACGACGTTTTCAAATTGCTTGGTGTTCAGCTCGATGCTTCTCAATTGGCTGCCTTCGACAGGTACTCCCAGGAATTGGCGGACTGGAACCAGCGTTTCAATCTCACGACCATCACGGAACCTGCGCAAATAAGAGTTAAACATTTTTTGGATTCGCTGAGTTGTTGGATAGCCATGCGCGGCAGCCCAAACCATCGCGTCATCGATGTTGGCAGTGGCGCCGGCTTTCCGGGGCTGCCCCTGAAAATCTTGCAGCCTGCCATGCAGCTCACTTTGGTGGAATCTACGCGAAAAAAGGCCAGCTTTCTCGAGCATATGGTGCAAGTTTTGGACCTGCGGAATGTGGAAATCATAGCAAAACGCACGGAGGAAGTAGGGCAACTGCGTGAGCATCGCGAATCTTACGACTGGACCCTGGCGCGCGCTGTGGCGCCGCTGGCCGTGCTGGCAGAGTACCTCTTGCCTTTGGTGCGGGTAGGGGGCTTTGCATTGGCGCAAAAGGGCAGAGGCGCTAGTAAAGAAACTGAAGCGGCGCACAATACTCTGGAGATTTTGGGAGGAGAACTGAAAGAGCTGATACCGGTCACGATCCCTGGGTTGGCCGAAGAGCGCTGGCTGGTGGTGATAAAAAAGGTGGTGCCCACCCCTGCGCCGTATCCACGCCGGCCAGGCATGCCGAGCAAGCGCCCGCTCTAAATGGGCTGCGCCAGGCGCCCATTTTTAATCTCCCATCTCTGCGCCTTTTTCAAAAATTCAGGCGTAAACAAATTGAAATCGGTCGTGGTGAGCAGCACTTGCTGCTTATCTGAAAGTCGTGCCAACAAGTCGGCGCGGCGCGTTTGGTCCAATTCGGCCAACACTTCGTCCAACAGCAGCACCGGCCTATGGCCGCTGCGCGCCTGCATCCACTCCAATTCGGCTAGCTTCAATGTAAGCAAAGTAGTGCGGGCCTGGCCGCGCGAGCCATAGCTGCCTAGGTCCACCCCGTTGCCCAAAAAGCGCAACTCGTCGCGGTGTGGGCCGATCCCGGTTGCGCCGCGGGCGATTTCCTCGCCGCGCAGCTTTTGCAGCGCCTCCAAAAAACCGTTCTCAACCTTCTCTAAGTTGATGGCGCTGCGATCGACCGGTTCCTGAAGAAGGGCTCGCTGCTTTTCCGGGGAAGGCAGCGGATCGTAGCTGGGTTGATAGTTAAGGCGAAGCACTTCCGCGCCGCGGGTCAGCTCGTGATGCAGCCGCCCGGCTAATTGGTCCAATTCTTTCACGATGTGGAAACGCGCCTGCAGCACCTGTGCGGCGCGCAGGCTAAGGCGCTGATCCCAAAAATCCAGCTGGCTAATGTCACCGCCATTTTCGCTGAGCTGTTTCAATAGCGCATTGCGCTGGCTTAGGATGTTTTCATATTCGCCAAGCTGCTCTGCATAGTCGGGCTGCACCTGGGAGAGAGCCAAATCCAAATAGCGACGGCGATGGCGCGGCGAGC
>Ga0214473_10006140_pt1 | contig 14381 bp, 28 predicted proteins | sample RVTome_7_FD_203509 | JGI IMG/M metagenome (GOLD analysis project Ga0214473, IMG submission 203509) | Soil microbial communities from uranium-contaminated site in the Upper Colorado River Basin, Wyoming, United States - RVT98D197 | ecosystem: Environmental > Terrestrial > Soil > Contaminated >... | reverse complement strand
AGGAGGTCTGAGATGGCAAAGGCGAAGTTTGAGCGGACGAAGCCGCACGTGAACGTGGGGACGATCGGGCACATTGATCACGGGAAGACGACGCTGGTGGCGGCGCTGACGAAGGTTTTGGCGACGAAGGGGTTGGCGGTGGCGAAGAGCTACGACGAGGTGGCGAAGGCGGACGCGAAGATGTTTCGTCGGGACGCGACGAAGATCTTGACGGTGGCGTTGGCCCATGTGGAATACGAGTCGGAGGCGCGGCACTACGCGCACATAGATTGTCCGGGGCACGCGGACTACATCAAGAACATGATCTCGGGTGCGGCCCAGATGGACGGGGCGGTGCTGGTGGTATCGGCGGCGGACGGTCCGATGCCGCAGACGCGGGAGCACGTGTTGCTGGCGCGGCAGGTGATGGTGCCGTCGATCGTGGTGTTCATGAACAAGTGCGACTTGGTGGACGACCCGGAGATATTGGATTTGGTGGAGTTGGAGGTGCGGGAGCTGTTGTCGAAGTATGAATTTCCTGGGGACAAGGCGGCGGTCGTTCGGGGGTCGGCGACGAAGGCGTTGGCGGATCCGAGCGGGGAAGGGGCGAAGCCGGTCTGGGAATTGGTCAAGGCGATGGACACGCACATACCGGAGCCGTTGCGGGAAGTGGACAAGCCGTTTTTGATGTCGATCGAGGATGTATTTTCGATCACGGGGCGGGGGACGGTGGTGACGGGCCGGGTAGACCGGGGGGTGGTGAAGGTTGGGGACGAGATCGAGATTGTGGGATTTGGGGAGACGCGGAAGGCGGTGGTGACTGGGGTGGAGATGTTCCGGAAGCTGTTGGACCAGGCGCAGGCCGGGGACAACATAGGGTGCTTGCTGCGGGGGATAGCGAAGACGGAGGTGGAGCGTGGGCAGGTGTTGGCGAAGCCGGGGTCGATCACGCCGCACCGGAAGTTCAAGGGGGCGATCTACGCCTTGACGAAGGAAGAGGGGGGGCGGCACACGCCGTTTTTCACGGGGTATCGGCCGCAGTTTTATTTTCGGACGACGGATGTGACGGGGAACGCGAAGCTGCCGGAGGGGGTGGAGATGGTGATGCCGGGGGACAACGTGAACCTGGAGATCGACCTGATCACGGACGTGGCGATGGAGAAAGGGCTGCGCTTCGCGATCCGGGAAGGCGGACGGACGGTGGGCGCCGGGACCGTCACCGAAATTATCGAATAAGAAGGCCATTCAGAAGAGAGACGAGGGAGACCATGGAGAAAATTAGGATTCGACTGAAATCGTTTGACCACCGGCTGCTCGACCAGTCAGTCAAGGACATCGTCGTCAAGGCCAAGAGGACCGGGGCGAATATCGCCGGCCCGATCCCCCTGCCGACGCGGATCCATCGTTTCTGCGTCCTTCGGTCTCCCCATGTCGACAAGAAATCCCGGGAACATTTCGAGATGCGGGTCCATAAGAGGCTGATCGACATCAGCGAATACAACAACGAGACAATCGAAGAACTGCAAAAGCTCGATCTGCCCGCCGGAATCGACGTCGAGATTCAAGCCTTCGGGACGGGAGGAGAGTAAGAGATGATCTCAGGTTTGATCGGCAAAAAAATCGGCATGACCCAGGGCTTCGACGAGGCCGGGAACGCCGTCCCCCTGACCGTCATCCAGGCGGGACCATGCACGGTCATTCAGAAGAAGTCCAAGGATCGGGACGGTTACGAAGCGCTGCAACTCGGGTTCGTCGAGGATAAAGGGCCCAAGCGCCCGACCAAGCCCCGCCAAGGTCATTTTAAGAAATCAGGGTCGCCCGTCGTCCGCCTTCTTCGGGAATTCCAATTCGAAGGCGAAGCTAAAGAGGGCGACCAGTTCTTCGTTGACGTCTTCAAGGTTGGAGAAAAAGTGCACGTCAGCGGGACGAGCAAAGGAAAGGGCTTCGCCGGGGTGGTCCGCCGCCATCATTTCCGGGGCGGGGACGACACCCACGGGTCGATGTTCCACCGGGCGCCCGGCTCGATCGGCGCGTCTTCGTATCCTTCCCGTGTCATTCGCGGCCTGAAGATGGGCGGCCATATGGGACATGCTCAAGCCACTATCAGAAACCTGACCGTGCTCCAGGCGGATAAAGATCAAAACCTCCTGGTCGTCAAGGGGGCCGTCCCGGGCCCGAACGGGGGCTACGTCTTGATCTATCGGGCCTGATTTTGAAGAAAGAGTCGACCATGGACAAAGCGAAAGTTATAGATAAGAACGGAAACGTCGTCGCCGAAATCGCCCTTCCGGAGGCCGTCTTCGCCTATCCGGCCAAAGCGCATCTCCTCTATGAAGCCACGGTCAGCTACCTGGCTAACCAGCGCCGCGGGTCGGCCGCGACGAAGACCCGGGCCGAGGTGAGTGGGTCGAACCGCAAGCCCTGGCGGCAGAAAGGCACCGGCCGGGCCCGGGCGGGCGCGACGCGGTCGCCGATATGGCGCCACGGCGGCACGACGTTCGGACCCCAGCCCCGGGATTATGCGACCAGCCTTCCGCAGAACGCCAAGCGGAACGCTCTGCGTTCGGCCCTGGCCGGCAAACATACCGAGAAGCGGCTTCTGATTCTGGACGATATGAGTCTCAAAGCGGCGAAGACCAAGGACGCCGCGGCCCTCTTGAAAGGCCTGAACGTGGATTCGGCCCTGGTGGTCGACGGCGGGGACAACAAGAGCCTCTTTCTGTCGCTGAAGAACATCCCCAAGGTTAAGGGCGCCGACTGGAAACAAGTCAACACCTACGATGTTTTGAAACACCGCTGGCTGGTCATCGGCCGGCAGGCGTTCGTTTCTTTGATGGAGAAATTGACGTGAGCAAGGATCCCTACTATATCATCATCAGACCCGTGATCACCGAGAAAACCACGGTCCTCAAGGAAAAGAACAGGGAAGTCTGCTTCGAAGTCGCTCCCGACGCGAACAAGACCGAAATCAAACGGGCCGTCGAGCAGCTCTTCAAGGTCAAAGTCGAGGGCGTCCGGACCCAAACCAAGCACGGCAAGGAACGGCGCGTGGGCCGCAACCTGGGGCGGACCAAAAACTGGAAAAAAGCCTTCGTCCGGCTCAAGGAAGGCGAAAAAATGATCGAATATTTCGAGGCGGTTTAAGATGGGCATCAAATCATATCGACCACGCACGGCGGGACTCCGGCACCGGACGGGATTGTCCTTTGAGGAGCTGACGACCTCCAAACCGTACAAGGCGCTCGTGGCCCGGCTCCCGAATTCCGGCGGCCGGAACAACAGGGGCCATTTATCCATACGCAACCGCGGCGGGGGTTTCAGGAAAATGTACCGGATCATCGATTTCCGCCGCGACAAGCTCGATATTCCGGGAGTTGTCGAGACGATCGAATACGACCCCAACCGGTCGTCATTCATTTCCCTGATCAAATACCAGGACGGAGAGTGGCGCTACATCCTCGCCCCTCAGGACCTCCGGGCGGGACAGACGATTCTCTCTTCGGACAAAGTCGTCGACATCCTCCCCGGCAACGCAACGCTCCTTCGCCACATTCCACTCGGAACGATCATCCACAACGTCGAAATCATGAAGAACAAGGGCGGGCAGATCGTCCGCACCGCCGGCGCTGGAGCTCAAATCCTGGCTAAGGAAGGCGATTACGCCCAGCTCCGCCTGCCCTCGTCCGAAATCAGGAAGGTTCATCTGGACTGCCGGGCGACGATCGGCCAGGTCGGAAACTTGGATCACCAGAATATCTCGATCGGCAAGGCTGGCCGGAGCCGCTGGATGGGATGGAAACCCCATGTCCGCGGCACGGCCATGAACCCGATCGACCATCCCCACGGAGGCGGAGAAGGGCGCTCCAAGGGCGGCCGTCATCCGGTCAGCCCCGAAGGCATTCCGACCAAGGGGTACAAGACTCGGAAAAACAAGCGCACCCGGGTCTTCATCGTCAAACGAAGGAGTAAATAAAGATGGGCAGGTCGTTGAGCAAAGGTCCGTTTATCGATAACCATCTTTTAGACAAGATCAAGGGGCTGGAAACGCAGGGCGAAAAGCGGAAGGTCATCAAGACGTGGTCGCGGCGCTCGGTCATCCTCCCCGAGATGGTCGGATTGACCATCGCCGTCCACAACGGCCGGAAGTTCATCCCGGTCTTCATCACCGAGAATATGGTCGGCCATCGGCTCGGCGAGTTTTCTCCGACCCGGACGTTCAGGGGACATACTTCCAAAGCGGCCAAGGCGGTCAAGGTGGTTAAGTAACATGGACGCCCAAGGTTTTGTTTCGCACGCCGCGACCCGCCACGTCAGGGTTTCCGCCCGGAAATGCCGACTGGTGGCGGACCTCGTCCGGGACCGGTTCGTCGGCGAGGCACTGACGATTCTTCATTTCTCGGAGAAGAAGAAGCCGAGCCTGATCCTCGAGAAAACGCTGCGCTCGGCGATCGCCAACGCCCAGCAGAAAGTCCCGAACATCGATGTCGACAACCTCTTCATCGGCAAGGTCCATATCGACCAGGGCCCGGCCTGGAAGCGCATCCGCCCGGCCCCGATGGGACGGGCCTTCCGCATCCTCAAGCGGACGAGCCATGTCCATATTTATCTTGAAGAGAGAAAAGGGAGATAGACAGTGGGACAGAAGACACATCCACACGGGTTTCGGCTGGGGTTCAATAAGCAGTGGAGCTCCCGCTGGTTTGCTAAAGGTCCCGACTACGGGCGCTTGGTCCATGAGGACTTGAGGATGAAGAAGGCGATCAAGGAGAAATATTACCACGCCGGCATTTCCGAAGTGGCGATCGAGCGGGTCGGACCGAAGATCCGGGCGATCATTCATACCGCCCGCCCGGGGATCATCATCGGCCGCGGCGGCAAGGAAATCGAAAACTTGAAGGCGTTGCTCGAGAGCATCGCCAAGCGCGAAGTGTACGTCGACATCCGCGAAGTGGCCAAGCCCGAGCTCAGCGCGATTCTCGTCGGCGAGGGGATCGGCGTTCAGCTCGAAAAGCGGATCGCCTACCGCCGGGCGATGCGAAGAGCCGTCGATTCCGCGCTCAAAATGGGGGCCAAGGGAATCAAGGTCATGTGCTCCGGCCGGCTGGGGGGCGTGGAAATCGCCCGCTCGGAATGGTATCTGCGCGGCCAGCTCCCGCTCCAGACCCTGCGGGCCGATATCGATTACGGGTTTACCGAAGCCTTTACGACCTACGGCCAGATCGGGATCAAAGTTTGGATCTACCGGGGTGATGTCGAGAAGACCAAGATGACCTCTCAGACGGCGGAGGTTGAGGAGATCTAGCATGTTGATGCCGAAGAAAGTCAAATTCCGCAAAAGTCAGCGCGGGAGGATGCGCGGCAAGGCCCGGCGCGGCAGCAGCCTGTCGTTCGGGGAATACGGGCTGCAGGCCCTCGAACCCTGCTGGCTGACGGCCCGCCAGCTTGAGGCCGGCCGCATTACCATCACCCGGTTCATCAAACGCCACGGCAAGCTCTGGCTGCGATCCTTCCCCTGGAAGCCCGTGACCAAGAAACCAACCGAAGTCCGGATGGGAAAAGGCAAGGGCGACCCGGAATTCTGGGTGGATGTCATCCGGCCGGGGCGGATCATATACGAGCTTGAAGGCGTCACCGAGGAGGTGGCCCGAGAAGCCATGCGACTGGCGTCGCACAAGCTTCCGATGAAAACCCGGCTCATCTCCCGGGAGAACAGGGAACTCCGATGAAAGCCAGCGAACTCAGAGAATTGGACGTGGATGAGCTCCTCCGCAAAAAGGCGGAGCTGAAGGACCAGCTTTTCAAGCTCCGTTTCCAGCACGAGCTGGGACAGCTTGAGAACGCGGCCAAGGTCCAAACGGTCCGGAGGGACATCGCCCGGATCGAGACTATCGTCAAGGAAATTCGGGCTAAGGCCAAAGCCTAAGAACAGAGGCGGACATGGACAACAGACAACGGCGCAAGACGACCAAGGTCGGGACGGTCATCGGCAAGAAGATGAAGAAGACGGTCACCGTTCAAGTGGAACGGCAGGCCCGTCATCCTCTCTATAAAAAAACTATCAAGAAACAGACGACGTTTCTCGCTCACGATGAGTATGAAAAGTGCAAAATCGGCGACGCCGTCCGGATCATCGAGAGCCGGCCCATCAGCAAGCGCAAGCGCTGGAGGGTCATCGAGATCGTCGGCCTGGCCGGGTCGCAAGAGATCGAGAACGGAATCGGGGAAGCGAAGCCATGATTCAAATGTATACGATGCTCAGGGTCGCGGATAATTCCGGGGCGCGGCGGATCCGGGCCATCACCCCCCTCGGCGGGAGCGTGGGCTTGACCTGCTCGATCGGGGACGTCATTTCGGCCACGGTCAGAGAGGCCGACCCGGAAAGCAAGATTCCCAAGGGAAAAGTCGTCCGGGCGGTTGTCGTCCGGGCACGGAAGGAAATCCGGCGCAAGGACGGATCCTATATCCGTTTCGACGACAACGCCGCGGTCATCATCGACAAGGCGGGCGAGCCCGTCGGAACCCGCGTCTTCGGACCCGTCGGCCGGGAGCTCCGCGAGAAACGGTTCATGAAGATCGTCTCGCTCGCGCCGGAGGTGTTGTAATGAGCGCTCTCTCCATCCGCAAGAACGATATCGTTGTCCTCAAGCAGGGGAAGGACAAGGGTAAGACGGGGAAGGTGCTGGCCGTGTTTCCGGACAAGCGCCGGGCGATCGTCGAGCGGTTGAATTTCGTCAAAGAATTCATCCGGCCGGATCGGGCGAAGAACATCCAGGGTGGCATCATGGAGAAGGAGGCGCCCCTGCCCCTCTCGCGGCTGATGCTCTTTTGCGAGGAGTGCGGTCGGGGCGTTCGCATCCGGATGAAGCGCCTCGAAGACGGAACCAAGACCCGGATCTGTCCGAAGTGCGAGACCAGTTTCGAAAAGCAGAAGTGAGGATCCAGCCATGAGCCGCTTATATGAACACTACCGGAAGGACATCCTTCCCGATCTCCAGAAGGAGATCGGGATAACGAATGTCATGGCCGTCCCTCGCCTGGAAAAAATAGTCATCAACATCGGCGTGGGGGAGGCCATCCAGAACGCTAAGGTCCTGGACGCGGCCCGGGCCGAATTGAGCCTGATCACGGGGCAGATGCCGGCCATCAGCCGGGCGCGTAAGTCTATTTCGGCCTTCAAGCTGCGGAAGGGCGTGGCCATCGCCTGCTATGTGACCCTCCGGAACAGACGGATGTACGAATTTTTCGATCGTCTGGTGAATATCGTCCTCCCCCGCGTCCGCGATTTCCGCGGCGTTTCGCCCAAAGCCTTCGACGGGCGGGGCAACTACACCCTCGGCCTCCGGGACCAGCTCGTCTTTCCCGAGATCGATTATACCAAGGTCGAGAAATCCCGGGGGATGAACATCACCATCGTCACTTCGGCCCGCAACGATAAGGAAGCCTATGCCCTCTTGAAAAAGCTGGGCATGCCCTTCCGCGAGTCGTGATAAAGGAAGGTTATCATGTCGACGACATCGGCTTTCGCCAAATACCTCAAGAAACCCAAGTATGCCATCCGCACCCACCGCCGCTGCCGCATCTGCGGCCGGTCCAGGGGCTATTACCGGAAATTCGATATGTGCCGCTTGTGCTTTCGGGAGCTCGCCCATAAGGGCGAAATTCCGGGAGTCGTCAAGGCGTCGTGGTAAGTATCGGGAAAGGATCAGCCATGAATGTCACGGATCCCATCGCGGATATGCTCACTCGGATGCGGAACGCATCCCTCATCAAACGCCGGGACGTCAGCATGCCGTCCTCGAAGTTGAAGGTCGAGATCGCCAAAATTCTGAAGGAAGAGGGCTACATCAGGAATTACAAGGTCGTCGATGATAAGAAGCAGGGTATTCTGAGCATCTCTTTGAAATACACCGAGGCCAACCAGAGCATCGTCAGCGGCACCCGCCGCGTGAGCAAGCCCGGCTGCCGCATCTACTGCACCAAGGACTCGGTTCCCGAAGTCCTGGACGGGCTCGGGATCGCGATCATCTCGACCTCGAAAGGCATGTTCGCGGGAAAGAGATGCGAAGAGATGGGCCTCGGCGGCGAAGTCCTGTGCTTCGTCTGGTAAGGAGCCGGGGAGAAAGGATAGACGGATGTCAAGAATAGGAAAACAGCCGATCACGTTGCCCGACGGGGTCGCAGTGCATATCGGGTCGGACGGGCTCGAATTCGAAGGCAAGAAAGGGCGGCTGACGACCCCTCTGCTTCAAGGGATCTCGGCGCGGCTCGAAGAGAATAGAGTGATTTTGAGCCGGACGGACGACTCGAAACAGCAAAAAATGTTCCATGGCCTGTGCCGGGCCCTGGCCGCAAACGCCGCGACCGGGGTTTCCCGGGGTTTCTCGAAACAGCTCGAAATCGTCGGCGTCGGATACAAGGCCAAGCTCGACAAGGATCGACTTGAGATCGCCCTCGGCTATTCGAAGCCGGTTGTCTATGAGGTTCCGCGGGACGTCGAAATCGTGGTCGAAAAACCGACCCTCCTCACGGTCCGCGGCATCGACAAGCAGCGGGTGGGCAAAGTCGCGGACGACATCAAGCGCTTCCGCAAGCCCGATCCGTACAAGCAGAAAGGCATCCGGTACGTCGGCGAGAGACTGATCAAGAAAGAACGGAAAGCGGGGGTCAGCGGTGCTTAAAGATAAAGTCAACATCAAAAAAGAGGCCAAGATTCGGATCCGGAAAAGAATCCGGAAGACCCTCCGGGGAACCGCCGAGCGGCCCCGGGTGTTCGTCTTCAAGAGCAATCGCTATATCTACACCCAGGCCGTGAACGACGACAACGGCAGTATCCTGGCCTCGGCCAGCACCCTCGAAAAAGCGTTCCGCGAGCTCAGCAAGAATTTCAGGAATCTCCAGAGCTGCGAAAAACTGGGCGAGATCCTGGCCCAAAGGCTTAAAGAACGGAATATCGAAAAGGTCGTGTTCGACCGGGGCATCTATCCCTATCACGGGCGGATCCGGGCTCTGGCCGAAGCGATGCGAAAAGGCGGACTGGTCTTTTAGTCCCGGAGTGTGAAGGAGCCAAAGACGTGCAAGACGCAGAACCCAAAGTCGAAGAAACGGTTGCATCCCAGGATACCCCTGGTGACCTCGCGGATCTCAGGGATCAGGTGATCAACATCCGGCGCGTCACGAAAGTCGTCAAGGGCGGGAAGAATCTGAGTTTTTCCGCGCTTGTTGCCGTAGGAAACGAGCGCGGCTGGGTCGGCATCGGCAAGGGAAAAGCGCGGGAAGTGCCCGCGGCTATCGCCAAAGCGGTTGAAAACGCGAAAAAGAAGCTCGTCCGGGTCCAGCTCGCCGACACGACCATTCCCCATTTCGTCCAGGGCGAGGCCGATGCCGGTGTCGTCGTCCTCCGTCCGGCTTCGAAAGGGACGGGCGTTATCGCCGGCGGCGCGGTCCGGGTCATTCTCGAATTGGCCGGCATCAAGGATATCCTGACGAAATCCATCCGGAGCAACAACCCGATCAGCGTCGCCCACGCGACTCTGGACGCGTTGAAAAGACTCAAGAATCCGGTCGTCGTGACGAAGGACCGGGGCAAAGCGAAGGGGGCGGCATGAAAGCCGGAGAGACCCGCGGGAAATTGAAAATCACGCTTGTCCGAAGCCTGATCGGCTATCCGGAGAACCAGCGTCAGGTCGCCCGGGGGCTGGGCCTGAGGAAAATCAACGGAACGGTCGTCCGTGAGGACGGCCCCGAAATTCGGGGGATGATTCGTAAAATCCCGCACCTCGTCGAAGTGGAGGTCTTGGAGAACAAATGAATCTCAGCAGTCTGCATCCCGCCAAAGGTTCTCGCAAGGACCGGTTGAGAGTCGGGCGCGGTCCCGGCTCGGGCCGGCAAAAAACTTCGGGGCGCGGCAGCAAGGGCCAGCTCGCCGGAGCCGGATTTACCCGGAAGCGCGGCTTTGAAGGCGGCCAGATGCCCCTCCACCGCCGTATTCCGAAGCGCGGCTTCAATAACGTCTTCCGGATCGAATATACGGAGGTCAACCTGGACCGCTTGGCCCGCGTGGCTAAGGCCGAGGTGACGTTGAAGGATATGGTCGCGGCCGGGTTGATAAAGAAAGAATCGGAACGAGTCAAGGTTTTAGGCCGGGGCGACCTGAGCGCGTCCCTGACCGTCCACGCCCATAAATTCTCTCAATCCGCGCAAGAAAAGATTGAGAAGTCCGGCGGCAAAGCCGTCCTTATCGGACAATAGCCATGCTCGACAGCATCCGCAACATCTTCAGCATCCCGGAACTCCGGAAGCGGGTGATCTTCACCCTCCTCCTCCTGGCCGTCTATCGCGCCGGCGGACAGATCCCGAACCCCGGTATCTCCGCCAACGCGCTCCAGGAATTTTGGCAGGCGCAGAAAGGGACGATCCTGGGATTCATCGACCTCTTTTCCGGCCAGTATATGTCGAAGATGACGATCTTCGCCCTGGGCATTATGCCCTATATCAGCGCCTCCATCATCCTTCAGCTCCTTCAGGTCGTCTGGCCGTATCTTGAGCGGCTGTCCAAGGAAGGGGAGCTCGGCCGGAAAAAAATCACGCAATACACCCGCTATGGAACGATCGTCATCTGCGTCATCCAATCCTGGGCCATCGCCTTCCTCCTCCAGAAGCTGACATCTCCCGGCGGGGCGCGCATCGTTCTCCATCCGGGCCTGGGATTCCAAATCCTCACCGTCTTGACGCTGACGACCGGGACGGTCTTCGTCATGTGGCTCGGCGAGCAGATTTCCGAACGGGGCATCGGCAACGGCATCTCGCTGATCATTTTCGCCGGAATCGTGGCCAGATTTCCGGCCGGCCTGGGAGAAATCGTCACCGGGCTCCGGACGGGAAGCTGGGACCCGATCAAGATCATCCTCCTCGTGGCCCTCATGCTGGTCGTCATCGCCTTCATCGTCTTTGTCGAGCGCGGCCAGAGACGGATCCCGGTGTCCTACGCGAAGCGCGTCGTCGGCCGCAAGGTCTACGGCGGGCAAAGCACCCATCTCCCTCTCCGCGTCAACACCGGCGGCGTCATCCCGATCATCTTTGCCGCGTCGATCATCACAATCCCCGGAACGATCTCCCAGATGATCAAGGTCCCGTTCTTCCAGACGATCGCTTCGCAGTTCTCGCTCGGCATGCCGCTCTACAATCTTTTTTATGTCGGCTCGATCATTTTCTTCACTTATTTCTACGTTTCGATCATCTTCAACCCATCGGATGTCGCGGACAATCTGCGCAAATACGGCGGCTTCATTCCCGGTATCCGCCCCGGCAAGAACACGTCGGATCACATCGATTCGATCCTGTCCCGGATCACCCTCGTCGGTGCCGTTTATCTGGCCCTCCTCGCCATCCTGCCCGAATTCCTGATGAACGGCTTCAAGGTCCAGGCGCTTCCTTTCATCGGTAATTGGCTGGACGTCAACCTCCCCAAATTCTTCACCCAGGGCCTGCAGGTCGGATTCTACTTCGGGGGGACTTCGATCCTTATCGTCGTCGGCGTGGCTATGGACACGATGCAGCAGATCGAAGCCCAGCTCGTGATGCGCCACTACGACGGGTTCATGCGGCGCGGCCGGATCAGGGGGCGCAGGGGATGAGAGTCATTCTCTTCGGCGCGCCGGGCAGCGGCAAGGGAACCCAAGGGGAATTGCTGGAAAAGCGCTACGGCTTTCCTCGCATCTCCACCGGAGATCTGCTGCGCTTGGCCGTCCGGGAGGGAACTCCGCTCGGCAAACAGGCCGAAGCGTTCATGGCCGAAGGCCGACTCGTCAGCGATGAGATCGTCGAGGGCCTGGTCCGGGAGAGAATCGCGTCTCCCGACTGCGGGCGGGGCTATATCCTCGACGGTTTTCCGAGAACCGTGGCCCAGGCCGATGCCATCGAAGAGATGGACGGCGACCGGCCGGAGATCGTGATCGGGATCGAGGTCCGGCCCGAGGTCCTCGTCCGCCGGCTCAGCGGCCGCCGTATCTGTCCTGCCTGTCAGGCCGTTTATAGCCTCACCGCCCAACCGCCGCAAGAGGAGGGCGTTTGCGATGCTTGCGGGAACCGGCTGATTCAGCGGGCGGACGATACGTCCGAAGTCATTCGGGAACGGATCAAGGTCTATCATGCCCAGACCGAAAAACTCAGGGACTTTTATCTTCGAAAACATGTTTACCGGGCGGTAGACGGCGAAAGGCCGATCGGAGAGATCTTCGAGGCATTGACCCGGATTGTCGATACAGCCCTCGGAGCAGGAATCGCGGCGGGAAAGAACGATGATCGTTTATAAGACCGACGCGGAGATCCGGGCCATGCGGGAGAGCTGCCGCATCGTGGCCGCCGTCTTGAATGAGCTGCGGCCGATGATCAAGCCCGGCGCCCGGACTGCCGATCTCGACGCCCACGCTGAAAGACGGACTCGGGATTTCGGGGCCAAGCCCGCCTTCAAAGGCTATCGCGGCTATCCGGCCTCGCTCTGCATCTCTATCAATGAGGAGATCATCCACGGCATTCCCTCGCCGCGGATTCTGCGCCAAGGCGATATCGTCAGCCTGGACTTCGGCGTTCTCTATAACGGGTTCTATGGCGACGCCGCCCGAACGTTTCCCGTCGGAGACGTTTCGCCCCAAGCCCGGAAGTTGATCGAGACCGCCGAACAGGCTTTTGACAAAGGACTGGAACATCTGGTCGAGGGACGGCGGATTTCGGATATCTCCGCCGCCATCCAGGCCTCAGTCGAGGCTCAGGGATTCTCGGTCATCAGGGCTTTTGTCGGCCACGGCATCGGGCACGCCCTCCATGAAGAACCTCAGGTTCCGAACTTCGGCTTCCCCGGACACGGCCCGAAAATCCGCCGGGGCTTAGTCCTGGCGATCGAGCCGATGATCGCCGCGGGCGACTGGGAGGTCGAAATTTTATTGGACGGCTGGACGGCCATCACCAAGGACAGGAGCTTGGCCGCCCATTACGAACAGACCGTCGCCCTCACGGACAACGGCGTCGAAATTCTCAGCGCCGGCGATGATCCGTCCGCCGGCCCGGTCTGGAAGGAGCAGGCTCATGCCTAAAGAGGATGTTTTCGAAGCCGAGGGCACGGTTTTGGAAACGCTGCCGAACGCCATGTTCCGGGTGGAGCTGGCCAACAAGCACAGAATCCTGGCCCACATTTCGGGAAAGATGAGAAAGCATTTCATCCGGATTCTTCCCGGCGACAAGGTCCTCGTCGAGATCTCCCCTTACGATCTCACCAAGGGAAGGATCACCTATCGATTTAAATAAAGGACGACGCCCATGAAAGTCAGAGCATCGGTCAAGAAAATATGCCGGAACTGCAAGATCATCAAACGGAAAGGGAGAGTCCGCGTGATTTGCTCCAACCCCCGGCATAAACAGAGACAAGGCTAAACGAGGTACCCATGGCAAGAATCGCAGGCATCACCCTTCCTCCGGAAAAGCGCATCGAGATCGGGCTGACCTCGATCTACGGGATCGGCCGCTCGCGGGCGGGCAAAATCCTCGAGGAAGCCAAGATCGACAAGAACAAAAAGGTCAAGACTCTGAGCGAGGATGAGATCAACAAGATCCGCCAGATCATCGAGAAGCGGGACAAGATCGAAGGCGATCTGCGCAAGGACGTCAGCATGAATATCAAGCGGCTGATCGATATCGGCTGCTTTCGCGGGCTCCGCCACAAGAGGAGACTTCCGGTGCGGGGCCAGCGGACCAAGACCAACGCCCGGACGCGGAAGGGGCCGCGTGGGCACACGATCAAAAAAGTGAAGGCGACATAATACCGGCACGAGGAGAATGCGATGGCACAAGCGAAGCCCAAGACAAAAGTCAAATCCAAGAAAAAAGCGAAGAAGGACGTCGGCTACGGCCTCGCCCATATTCAATCGACGTTCAACAACACCATTATCACTATCACCGACCACCAGGGAAGCACGGTCTGTTGGACGAGCGCCGGCACGGCCGGATTCAAGGGGGCGCGCAAGGGGACGCCTTTTGCCGCCCAGCTCGCGGCCAAGGAAGCGTCGAACAGGGCCCGGGATTACGGCGTCCGGTACGTCGACGTCCGGATCAAAGGGCCCGGCGCGGGGCGCGAGTCCGCCATCCGCGCTCTCCAGTCCTCCGGCCTGGAAATCAAGTCTATCAAGGACGTCACGCCGATACCGCACAACGGCTGCCGCGTCCGGAGACGCCGCCGAGTCTAAGGAGTGAACGATGTCGAGATACCGAGAACCGATCTGCCGGCTCTGCCGGGTGGAAAAAAGCAAGCTCTTTCTCAAGGGAAATAAGTGCCTGACCGAGAAATGTCCGCTCGAGCGGCGGGCCTACGCTCCGGGCCAGCACGGCCGCGGGCGGAGACGCATCCTGGGCTA
>Ga0214473_10006139_pt1 | contig 14381 bp, 10 predicted proteins | sample RVTome_7_FD_203509 | JGI IMG/M metagenome (GOLD analysis project Ga0214473, IMG submission 203509) | Soil microbial communities from uranium-contaminated site in the Upper Colorado River Basin, Wyoming, United States - RVT98D197 | ecosystem: Environmental > Terrestrial > Soil > Contaminated >... | reverse complement strand
CACCGACTGATAGGGGAAGCGAAATTGCTCGAGGACGAATCGGGTCCATCCTTCGTCTATGTTTCCGCCGCGGTAGCGCTGGTACATTCCGGTGCGTTCCCGCTTCACTTCGTGCGTCCCCGTCGACGGTGCACTCTCGACGGCTTCGAAATGGACCCCCGTCTCCCGCGCGACCTCGGACAGCACGGCGCTGGAGCCGCCGCCGACGAGGAAATCCCCGGGACGCAGACCGCCCGACGCCTCGTCCACGCGGCGAACGGCGACGCTCCTGTCCAGAAGGACGTTGACGGCTTCGAAGCTCGCGTTCGAGCGACCGTCGAGGCGGAAGGTCGATCCGCTTCCGACGCTCCCCGTCGTGGGGGCTACGGTCGCGATCTTCTCGAAGTCGCCTTGCACGACCTCGTCGACGGGGTCGACGCGGACCCCCATGATCTCCGCCATGGTGTGGGTCGCGGTGTCGTAGGGCCGGAGCGGCGATCCGTCGCGGGCGCGCGTCCATTCGTTATCGGGATAGAGGGTGCGCCCGAGGAGGTTCCGCACGAGTCCCATTTTCGGCTGTGCGAGCGAGATCACGTAGCTTCCGCCGGGGTAGCTCATTCCGCCCGCGGTGAAGTCTTTCCGCGCTCTCTGGATCTGAACGTCCGAGCCCAGAAGCGTTTCGATCATGTGGTCGGCGGTCTGCGGATCGTGCTGGGCCTTCGGGATCACGAAGGCTTTCGGAAATCCCTCGGCGCCGCGCTCCGTCTGGCGCTTCGCCTTCAGGTGGCTCGTCCGAAGCACGGTCTCGCGGTTCCGCGCGGCGAGATCGAGGAGCGCCCAGGCGGCGATCTTCTGCTGTTCGACGATGTCGCGGAGGCGCCACCAGCCCCCGGGCCAGGGATTGGGCATCGTCGATTGCGCTTCATACACGGGAAACTCCCGCGCTCCGCCCTTCAACTGATCGGGATGGAGGTAGAGAGGGGTCGCGAGGCTCGCGCCCGCGGATTCCGTGAGCATGCCCGAGATGTTGTGAAAGGGCGTGATCCAGTGCCACCCGAAATGGCCCCAGCCCGGATACTGGCCGGCATTGAGGACGCCAGCTTTCCCGCCTTCCTCGAGCTTGTAGGCGATATGGGCGCCGTACCAAGAGAGCTCGCGCCAGAGGAGAGGATCGGCGTAGGGACGGATGGGCTCGCTGTACGGGGGAACGAAGAAGCGGGCGCCGTAGCTTCCCATCTGATGGTGATCGATGTAGGCCTGCGGCTTCCACTCGCGATACAGGACCTTCGCGGTGTGCTTCGCCTCGATCATGTTGAGGAAATCCGCGTCGCGGTTGTTATCGTGGCCGACGTACTTGTGGTAGAGCCACGGCAGATCGTGTCCCTCGAACTCCGAACCCAGGGTCTTCTGGTACCAGTCGGCGACCATGATCTGGCCGTCGGGATTGAAGCAGGGAAAGAGAAGGAGGATGGTGTTGTCCAGGATTCGCAGCGTCTCTTCATCCTCGCGCGCGAGGAGGTCGTAGGTGAACTCGGGCGCCGTCTGCGCGCCTCCGACCTCGGTCGCGTGGAGCCCGAAGGACTGGCTCACGACCGCCCGGCCCTCAGAGACGAGCTTCTCCATCTCGGCCTCGGAAACGGCAGGGTCCTGGAGGCGGAGGTTCACCTCCCGCAGCCGCTCGAGCTTCACCATGTTGGCGGGCGACGTGACGATCGCGAGAAGGTACGGATGCCCCTCGGTCGAGGGGCCGAGGTCGATCACCTGGATCCGGTCGCTCTCTTTCGAAAGGAGCCGGTAGTACTCGACGATCTTGTCCCAGCGTGCGAGCTTTTTGTCCGTGCCCAGCCGGAACCCGAAGAACTTCTCGGGGGGGGTGACGTCGTTCAGTGCCGCGGCCGGCGAGGCGACGGCGAGGACGAGCGCGACTACGATCGAGAGCGAGCGGGTTAGGAAACTCATGAAGTCCTCCTTCGACGGGAGAGATTCTAATCGCTTGCGACGCTTCAGGTTGGTGCCGGCGGCGGCGACGGCATCAACCCCCACTTGATCCGGGTGTAGGCGATTCGAAACCCGTTGCGCTCGGCGTTTCTCTGGGACGCGCTCCCCGGCAGAGTGCAGACCATGGCCACGTCGCAGCCCTCGTGGACGGCGTACTGCAACCGGTGTGCGAGGAGCGTGTTCTGCGCGCCTTGCTTTCGGGCCTCGGGAACGGTACAGGCGCCGCCGAGGAGCGCGACTCCGCCGCCGAGACAAAGAACACCGGTGGCGATGGGCTCCGAATCGATCTCCGCCAGAAACGAGACCGAATCCCGCCTCTCGGTGCCGAGGGGCGCGAGCTCCAGGAGGAAATTTTGCAGCTCGGGAAACTCGCTCCATCCCCGGGCTGTCGTCCGCGCCCAGAGGTCCCCCTCGTGCTTTCCGATGGCGCGTACGCGAATTCGATCGTTTCCTCGAGCGCCGAGGTCTCCGCCTGCGGCGAGGGGGCGGTACATCACGCTCGTGAGCTCCACCGGCTGGTAGCCGCGCTCGTTCAGCATGGCCACCATCGAAAGGCCCGCGAGCGGGCTCACCTCGTGAAAGACGGGAGCGCTGCGAACGAGGAAGAACCGCTCGATGTCCCCAAACGCCTCCGGCGTCGGCGTCTCGAAGAGACCGAGCCCGAACGTCTGCGTCACAGGCGAGCTGACGCCGTCGAACATGGCATAGGCTCCCGCGACTTCGATCCAGCAGGCGCCGCTCAGCGGGGAGGTCCTGGCGCGCGCCTCCACGAACATGGCGTTCGCGTGAGCCTCGGCCCGCTCGAGACGCCTCGACAGATCCAGGTCGGAAAAGAAACCGGGCTCGTGACTGGTGGCCGGCATGGCCGAAGCATTTTACTCCCGGCGTCCGCTTCGTCGTAGAATGACCTCCTTTCGAGGAGGGAATATGTCGACCTTTCGTCTGGTCCTCGTACCTGGAATCATTACTGCCGCGGTAACGCTTCTGCGGCTCGTGGGCGAGCTCAACCACTGGTCGCGAACGCTCTTCAATCCCGACGCCGGCGGGGGCATGGCGATCGTCGGCATCTGGTTGCTCGTGCCGATCTTCGGGGTCTACTTCGCGATGAAGCTCCAACCTTCCGGCCAGGCGGGAAGTGGCTGGCGCCCCGTCGGCTTCGCCGCGCTCGCCATCGCGGTGTTCGTCGTCGTCGCCGTCGCGATTCCGACTGTCTTTGGCCTGGACCCGAGCCAGCCGACGATCGGGGTATTCGGGCTCTTCGTCCTGGGAGCTGTTATCGCTCTGGCGATCGCCTACTACGGCGCGGGTGCGCTCGGCCGGGTGCTCTTCGCCTACGGACTCGCCGCGCGGATCCCGGTCATCCTCGTGATGCTCATAGCGATTCTCGGAAACTGGGGCACGCACTATGACGTCCTCCCGCCGGGGGCGCCCGAGATGGGTGTTTGGACCAAGTGGCTTTTCATCGGCGTCTTGCCGCAGCTCACGTTGTGGATGGCTTTCACCGTGGCCGTGGGGGCTATATTCGGAGGTCTCGCCCTCGTCGTCGCGGAGCGCCGCCAGACGGCGGTTCGACCGGCATAGCCCGACGGCGAACTGACGAATCAGCTCTTCCGCGGGACCGGAGCGCCCATGGAGTGGAAAAGCTCTATGTGTCCTTCCACGATCCGCTTGCGCTCCTCCTCGTCGACGTCGAGCGTCCACACCCCGCGCTGTGCGATACCGCCGAGGATGATGCCGTCCGAGCGCGGCATCATGTGCAATCCGTTTCCGGGGACGGCGCTCGGAGTTGAAACGCCTCCGTTGGTCGAATAGCTGACTTCGGGCTGGGGCACTACGACGGTCAACTGTCCTTTGAGGGGAACGAGCTCCTCATCGCCGAAGAGCGCTTTGGATCCGATACCGCTGCAGTTGACGACGAGAGATTCGGGAAGCCACATGAGGTCGTTCCTGGTGTCGAGCTTCCGGATCACGATACGGCCCCCGAACCGTTGGAAGTCCTCGAGGAGCGCGTCGAGGTAGATCGAGGGCTCGATGCGCATCATGAGGCTCTGTACCGCGTAGGTCGTAGGGAAAGGATGCTCTCCCGGCTGCAGCAGCACCAGACCCGTCTGCACCTCTGCGGGGAGGAGATCGATCGAGCCCGAGGCCGCCCGGGCATCGTTCGTCGGGGTGTAGGACGAGACCCAGGAGACGCCGTAGCGGCGCCCCACGAGGAGCTGGAGCTTCCGGTACGCGAGGGTCACGGCGCGGCGGAACTGCTCTTCCCACTCCGCGGTGAGGCTCTTCAGGTCGACCAGCCACGCCGTCGGCGTGAAGCCGGCGAAGGCCATGTTCGACGTGGTATCGGGCGGCACGGCCATGGCGTAGATCGTGACCTCGAAGCCACGCCGTTGGAGCTCGCGCGCGCAGGTGAGGCCGACGGCGCCGCAGCCGATGACCGCGGCGCGGCGGTCGAGATGAGAGAGAGCCATCTCGGAGGCGATCTGGCCCGTTCCCCATCCGAGGGAAATGCCCGCGCCACCATGCCCGTAGTTGTGGATAACGGTCTTGCGATCGAGCTTCTCCGCGCGCAGCACGAATCCCGCGTCCCGATGTGGCCTGAGGCCCACCGTGGTCCGGATGATCCGATCCCACGAAACCTCGGCGGGGGTCAGGCGAACCGAGGGACGGATCGCGTTCGATGGAACGGAACGGGAGCTGCACCGGCTGAGTCCGGCCCCGATCGCCGCGAGCCCCGCCGTCTCGAAAAACCTTCGTCGATCCACGGTTCGATCTCCTGAAAGTGTCGCGGATCATAGCAGTTCTGATACTTTGAGGACCACTCACGCTACGAATGAGTTGACCCGCTGGGGGGACCGGTTGGATGATGGAGCCGTTTAGGGAGGTGGACCATGTCGATTCTCGGAAAGAGCCTCCGCGATTATCTCTCCTTCGTGCGCATCGGAATCGTTCTCGTTCTCGTCATGGGCGTCCTTCGGTTCGCTATAGGACTGTCGGGAGTGCCCTACGAGAAGGCGACCCATCTCGTCAGCTTGACGGTGCTCGGCTGGATACTCGCCGTCATTTATGGCCATCTCGCCCGGGTGATGGGCTTCGGGAGCTACCGGCACCTGCTTCCCCTGTCCTTCGTCCTCGCCGCAGCGATGTACGGCTTCATCATCCTCGCCATCGTCGTCGAGGCGAACGGCGGCTTCCACGGGTACTTCCATGCGCCGGGACTCGGCCTCATGCCCGGCGGAATGAGCGTCGGGCAGCACGTCATAGGCCAGCTTCTCGCGATGCTCGTCACGACGTTGGCGCTCTGGGCCCTGGCCAGCCTGGGATTTGCGCTCTCTTCTCATCTCGGCTATCTCCGAAACGCCTTCGTCTTTCTCGCGGCGATCGCCGTCCTACGGGCGCTGGTGGGAGCGCTCGGCGTGCCCTACCGTTGGGGGACCTGGCCGACCAGCGTGACCCTATTGGCCCTCGTGCTTTCTTTCTATTACGGCTACCGCGCACCGGCGAACGGATTCAACCGATACAAACACCCGATCGTCATCGGGAGCATACTCGCGGTTTTCATGAGCTTGCTCGTGGTCTATGGGATTCTCGCCACCGCGGGCCTCGACGTCCCGAGCTACTTTCATTCGCCGGGCGAGGACTTTCAGCCCGCAGGCATTTCGGTGAGCGAGCACGCCCTCGGGCACCTGCGAATGGCGATGCCGTTCGCCATCGTTCTACTGAGCCTCATCGCGAGTATCGGCTTCGCGCTGGGGAAGAGGAGGACTCTCTCCGCTGTCGGTCAGCCCGCCGTGACTTGATGAGGGTCCGCAGCTGAGCGGAGCAAAGGAGCCGCAGCGCAATCCCTGCCGAGGAAGTCGCCAAGGCGGTCCACCACGCTCTCACCGCCAAAAAACCGAAGACGCGCTCGTCGTCGGACCCTACACGAAAGTCGCCTCGAAGCTCGTGCGTTTTCTTCCCAACCGTGGCCTCGACGCCCTCGTCCGCCGTCAGTTCGGATCCGACTGACGCCCACTTCGTGAGCTAAACTTCTTTCACAGTTGAAAAGAGAAACGATTTCCACGATACTTCGACACCGTCGCTCTCCGCCGACAGCGCGTGACAGGGTAACGTGAGAGGACCGAGGGGAAAGGTCTTGGACGGGCAGGGTCCCACGCCTGTGAGAACCGACGCGGTGGGCTTTTCCCGGCTCAGAAGCTCTCGCCTTCTTGCTCTTGAAAAACCGGAGGCTGACCATGACGATGACGTTGATAGAGGGCCGCGTGATGTTTTCGACCATCCGAATCCTGTCCGTTTCTCTTTGCTTGTCTACCGCCGGTTGGGCCAACGTGATTCGCGTCCCTGAGGATTACTCCACCATCCAGGCCGCCATCAACGCGGCTCAGAATGGAGACACGGTGCTGGTCTCCCGCGGAACGTATGCTGGGGGGCTTTTGATCTCGGGGAAGACCATCACCCTCGCCTCCAATTACATCAACACCGGCGACGCGAACGACATTACCCAGACGGTCATCAACAGCGGAAGCCCGCTGCTACGGATCGAGAGAACCGCCGGGACCGATACCGCGATACAGGGCCTGACCTTTCAGAATGGAGACTACCAGCTCGTGAACTACGCCAGGAGGGTCAATATCCTTAACAACCGTTTCATCAACGGCGGCGGCGACCAGGTGAGCTTCGAGGGTGCTGGGGGGCTGGTGAGGGATTGCTATTTCGACAACGCGGGAGACGATGCGATTGACTCCGACAATGCCAGCGATCCCACCATCGAAAACAACACCATCCTCAACTCCGGGAACGACGGGATCGAGATCCGTCTGCACAGCTATACGGGTAGCATTTTGAACATCACCATCCGGAACAATTTCATCTCCGGCGCTCGGGAGGACGGAATCCAGTTGATTGATTACGCGGGGTTGTCGAGCCGTGTGTTCCGGATCGAGGGGAACGTCATCGTTGGGAACGCCATGGTGGGCCTGGGGTCGATGCCCGATGGGGTCTCCAATGAAAACTTCGGGGGGGCGCCCCTTCAGGAGGAGGTCCAGATCATCAATAACACGTTCTCGGGCAACCCCTACGCCTTGACGGGCGGAGACACCATGCTGGTCATGAACAATATCTTTGCCAACTCGACGCAAATCGCGGTGAAGCGCGTCGCCGGATCTTCTCTCGTGACCTATAGCGACTTCTGGGCGAACGGGACCCACCATAGCGGCTCGAATGTCGACGTTGGCACGACCCTTTTCCAAGACCCGCTCCTGGACGCGAATTACAACCTGATGCAGGGGAGTCCGGGCATCGACGCGGGGGCGGCCTCCATATTCTGGAACGGAAAAACGGTCGGCGCGCCCCTCTACTCCGGGGCGGCTCCCGACTTGGGGGCGCACGAAACGGCCTCGGGTCCAACCCTTCCCACGGTCACGATCGTCGCGACGGACCCCAACGCTGCAGAATCGGGAGGGGATCGGGCCACGTTCACCGTGCAACGGACCGGCGAGACGAGCATGTCGCTCATCGTGGATTACTTGATCGGCGGGACGGCGATGGAGGGGATAGACTATGAGTCGCTCCTCGGCTCGGTGACCATCGACGTCGCCGCCTCCTCGGCACCGGTGACCCTAACGCCCTTCGACGACTCCGAGCCGGAGCCGAGCGAGACGGTCATCCTGACCCTTCCCACTAGCTCCTCCTACACCGTCGGTGCTCCTTCGAGCGCCACGGTGAGCATCGCCGACAATGACACGATCCTTCCGACGGTGACCATCGGAGTAACGGACGCCATCGCCGCGGAGGCCGGACTGGACCCGGGGACGTTCACCGTGAGCCGAACGGGCGACCTGAGCGCGCCGCTAAGGGTGGACTACGTCATCGGCGGAGATGCGACGAATGGCGTCGACTACCAGACGATCGGGACCGCGGTGACCATCCCCCTCGGTTCCTCTTCGGCCACCATCACCATCACCCCCATCGACGACACGCTCATAGACGATGAGGAGGTGGTCTTGACGCTCGCAGCGAACCCCTCGTACGTGGTTGGCGCTCCGGGCAGCGCATCATTGACGATTACGGACAATGACACGACGACCACGGTGTCGTTCCAGAATGGCCTCTTGCCGTCGTCGAGCTACGCCGGGTCGAGGGATACGTACATTTCGGAGGCCAGTCCGACGTCCAACTTCGGAACCGCGAGCACGGTGAAAGTGGACGGCGATGTCGGTTCCGGGAAGGATCTCGTGGCGCTTCTGAATTGGGACATTTCCTCGATCCTGGCGGGGAGCGTGGTCCAGACCGCCACTGTCACGTTCGACGTGACCAACAAGAGTGGGAAACCCTATCAGGTTTACGAGCTGAAGCGGGCGTGGGTGGAGACTCAGGCAACCTGGAACGTCTATGCCACGGGAGGGAGCTGGTCGACTCCAGGAGCCAAGGGAGCGTTGGACCGCGGGTCGACCGTGCTCGGGACGGTGAGCGCCTCGGCCCTGGGCTCGTATGTCCTAACGCTCAATAGCTCTGGGGTCGCTCTGGTTCAATCGTGGGTGAATACGCCCTCGACGAACAACGGGATCCTCGTTGCCAACACGACGAGCAGCGACGGCCTGGCGGTCCGCTCGCGTAATGCCACGACCGCGGCCAAACGTCCCAAGCTGACGGTGACGTACATCCCGTGAGCTCGTCCATACGGTTGGGAAGAGGCTCGTGCTTCATTACTTTAGTATAGTCTTCTCTTCGAAGAGGCCGCTCGACAAAATCGGGTTTCGTCACGAATGACACGGTATCGTCCGAGACGCTCGGGGATCGGCCTCTCGCGAGCGGACGCACCCGAGTATGGGTGAGCGTGACACTCGGAGCCCCTGAGGAGTTGCCGCAGCCTCCGAATGAGTCGATCGCGAACGTCACGGGAAGGCCGCGAAGTCTATAGCTCCAGGCCCGGCTCCGTGAGGGCCGATGCCCGTATGCGCCGAGCGAGCGTGCCGTCGAGGATGCGCGCTTGTCCGTCGAGCTTCGCTCTCGCCGTCGCCACCCGCCGTGCCGCGAATACCGAGGAGAGCTCGGGTGCCCCCACGAGCGGCCTGCCTCCCACCGTGACCAGCCGAATCCGACTTCGGTCGAGGGCGAGAAGAGCTTGAGCCGGATCTTCCCCGAGACGCGGAATGACCAGGAGATCCGCGGGAAGGCCGGGTGAAAGCCGTCCGGCCTCGGGGACCCTCAGCAGGTTGGCCGCGTTCGCGGTCACCATGCGTAGAAGATCCGCGGGCTCGACATCCGCGGCCGCTCGCGCGTCTCGAAGCTCCTCGAGGAGATCCCGCGCGCCGCTGAGGCGGGAGTCGGTTCCGAGCGCGATCGACGAGCGCGACGCGGGCTCCCGGCCGAGAAAGTCGTCGATGGGAGCGCTCTTGCCGAGGAGGAACCGGTTCGAGGAGGGACACCAGACGAGCCCCGCGCCCACCCGACACACCGAGCTCCAATCGTCGGACGTAAGCCCGACGCCGTGAACGAGGACGGTGTTCTCGCGGAGGCAGCCGAGCTCGCGAAGGCGCGAGAGCTCCCCTCGAGCGCTCGCGTCCAACCCCTCGGCGAGGTGGATGAGAAACGGCGCGTCGGGCGGTGTCTTCCGGTACGCCTTCGCGACGTCGGGGCCGCTCTCGAGAAAAAACGAGTGCGCCCAGCCGTAGCGCCGGACGACCCGCACCGGGAATCCGCGCCCGAGCTCGAGATAGAGGGGGTTGTGGTGAGAGACGGTGGTGACGCCGGAGAGGAGGTTCTTCAGCCCGCCGACGAGCATTCGATCCCGAAGGGGAAGGGACCGGCCTTCCCGGATCGCCGGGTCCTCCTGTAGCTTCGGCCGCATGTCGTCGATCCATGAAGACGCGTTGTCGTACGAGTCGCGGAACTTCACCCGGCCGAAGTGATTGAGCTCGAGATGGTCGTGGGCGTTCACGAGTCCGGGGAGAACGAAGTCGCCTTCGACGTCGACCACGACGTCGCCGCGCTCCGGGGGCGAGTCGATTCCGAGGACACGGGTCGAGAACCGGATGGAAGAGGAGATGCGCCCTTCGACCGCGACCCGGGCGTTGACCAGCGCTACCGCGCGCCGCCACACCGGGGGTTCACCTCTTGACGGCTCGGAGAACGACGAGGACCGGACGCTCGTCGAGGAGCGGCTCCTCGATCGCGACGGTCTCGAGAGCCGCTCGGTCGAGGGCGGCCCGATGGTCGTCGAGCGTGTGGGGATGGTAGGGAAGCCGCCACTTCCTTCCGTCTGCCGATTCGAACGTCCGCTGCCAGCTCCGCTCGGCCCATGTGGGATGGAAGTCGGAATAGACCAAAGACCCTCCCCTCCGGAGAACCCGGGACGCCTCCCGGGTGAAGCGCGCCAAGTCTGAAAGCTCCGGGAGGTCTCCCGCCATGAGCGACGCGAGGAGGAGATCGAAGGCCTCGGCGGCGAAAGGAAGTGCCGCGGCGTCTCCTAAGATCAAACGCTCCCGGCGCGCGTCGGCGCGCTTCAACATGGCGGTAGAGCGATCGAGGCCGAGGCGCGTCGTCACTCCTTCGGCCGCGAGGAGGCCAAGGTTCCTGCCGGTTCCGGTGCCGACGTCGAGGGCGCGTTCCACCGGAAGCCCCTTCCACAGCGCCTCCATCGCCTCCTCCTCGACCCGCATGAGCTCGTTGTGAGCGCGGGGCGGGTAGGTCTCGGCCCAGAGAGCGTAGCCTTGGTCCGGCTCGAGAAGCCTCAAGATCAGAACCCCGTGGTCTCCGGCCGCTGGTAGCTCATGAGCCGATGGAGAACGCGCAGCTCGTAGGACCCCCCATAGAGTTCCAGAGCGTATCGCCAGGAGCTCACGGCCCGGAGGACCGCCCGTCGCGCGCCCGTGAGCCGCCGGTCGGTCGTCGTGGGATAGAAGGCGTTGAGGACCCGCTCGAAATCGCGGACCCGGCGGCGGACCTTCGGCTGGAGCCACGGAATGCGATCCCCGCGGCGCATCGAGAGTTGCCGCCATTCTCCCGAGGCCCACTCCTCGAGCGTCTCGGGAAAGGCGAAGCCCTGCCGCCGCGCCTCGTCGTAGAGCGTGCCCTCGAGCGCGACCGGCGTGTAGACGTAGAGCACGACCTCGGTCGCGGGATTGACCCTCTTCACCCGGCGAATGAACTCGAACGTGCGCCGCGTATCCTCCTCGGGTTCCGGAGGGGAGCCGAGGACGAAGGAGTACTCGGGCACGATCCCGTGCTCGCGCATTCGACGCGCGAGCTCGAGCGCGAGCTCTGCGGATGCGGTCCCGCCCTTGTTCATGCGGGCGAGGGTCTCGTCGGATCCCGACTCGGCTCCCGAGAAGACCATCTTCAGCCCCGAGCGCGCCATCTTCCGGAATGTCTCGTCCGAGAAGCGCATCAGCGTGTCGATACGGCCGAGGCCCCACCAGTGGATCCCGAGGTCCTCGATCCGGTCCGAGAACTCGGCGACGCGGGGCTCGGAGACGAAGAAGTCCATGTCGTGCATCTGCACGGCATCGACGCCGTAGCTCTTTACGAGACGCCGGAGGACTCGCTCCATCCGCTCCGCCGACTGCGCGAGCCACCTTCGGTTCGACATCGCGACCACGGCGCAGAAGTTGCACGCGAAGGGGCATCCGAAGGATGAGTTGTGGGCCGCGGTGCGCGAGCCTAGATAGTCGGTGTGGAGATAGTCGTCCATCGAGACGAAGTGATAAGGGAGATCGGGAAGGTCTTCGAGCGGGGTCGGCGGGCGAAGCGGGTTCTCGTGGATGCCGCGGTCGTCCTTCCAGGAGAGGTTCCCGACACTCGAGAACGACCCGCCCGATCGGAGGACTTCGAGGAGGTCGAGGAGGGCCATCTCTCCCTGCGAGCGGACCACGAAGTCGACGGGGCCGGACTTCAACACTGTGTCGCCGTGCTGAGTCGGGAAATAGCCGCCCCATACGATGGGGACCCCGGGGAGAGACTCTCGAACTCGTTTCGAGACCGAGACTGCCTGGGTGAGCTGGGGCCCGGGCATCACCGTCGCGGCGAGAAGGTTCACTTCGTCTCGAGGTGCGCCCCGAAGGATCTCGAGGATCGCAGCCCCCGGATCCCTCTCGAGGTTTCCGTCGACGATACGGAAGCTCTCCCGACCCTCGAGAACGGCGGCGAGCGACATCAGGGACAGAGGGAGCGGTTGCTTCCCCGGCGTCGTCGAAAGCGGATTGTAGAGAACGATCACGGTTTTCTCATCACGATGAGGAAGTGATCGCCCCATTGCCGAAGGCCCGGTAAGGAGGCGACGCGGTCCTCGAGCTTCTCGAGGACCCGCAGGAATCGCGGGTGCCGCACCGCGAAACCGTCGAGGTACGGCGGGGGGACGAGGAGTCCGAGGGAGCGAAGCGCGACCCGCTCGAAGCCCGCCGCGGCGAACGTCCGCTCCACCTCGGCCGGAGTGTAGTACCGCGTCCAGACGGTACGTCCGTAGAAAGGCACGGGAACGAAGTCGCTGGTGAAACGCGCGCGCAGCCGCCTCCAATCCCACTGGAGCCCGTATAGAGCCATCTCCCACGGGCAGACGCGGCCGATGATCGAAGCGACGAAGATTCCGCCGGGGTTCAACCTTTGCGCGATCCGACGCGCGGCCGCGCCGAGATCGGGGACGCAGTTGAGGGGCCCTAGGTCCGAGTAGGCGCCGTCGAACGCACTCGCTTCGAGCCGGTCGAGCTCGTGGATGCCGAGATTGCGCACTTCCACCCGGCGTTCGAGCCCGGAGGCCTTTATCCGCCGCGAGGCTTCTTCCACCATCTCGGGCGACCAGTCGATCGCGAGGACGTCGTAACCCAGCCGCCCCAGCTGCTCGGCATCCGGTCCCGGGCCGCAGCCGAGATCGAGGAGCCGCGACCCCGGAGCGAGCCGGGAGGTGATGGCTTCGATCGTGCGGCGCCTCATCTGGCGGATCACGGGGTTGCGCGCGTTCTCGTCGTAATAGGTCTCGGCGACGGTGTCGAAGGCGCGCCGGGTCTCGCCGAGGGCAGCGAGCCCGAGGGGGCCCAGGGTCACGAGACACCTCCGGGACGGAAGCGAATCGAGCACACGCACCGCTCGCACAGAGGGTCGCTCGCGACCGAAAGCTTTCGACGGAACACCGGCAGGTCCTCCCGCAGGATCCGATCGAGTGGCGCTTCCCGCACGTTTCCGACCGGCGGGTGAAAGAAGCAGGGACGGACGGCGCCGTTCGCCTCGACCACGGCGGAGACCCAGGGAGCGTTGCACCAGACTTTCGGGAACCGGCCCTCGCCTCGGAGGGCGGCGTAATACTCGGGAAGCCTTCGAAGCTTGTCCGGGCTTTCGGCAATGAAGCCCGAGCGGAAAGCCTCGCTTTCGTTCGCGATCGCCGCTTCGACAACCGATCGAAACTCCCCGATCTCGTCTCGATCGAGGAGCAGGGCGCCGGCCAAAGGCGGCTGACTTCGCCCGAACGCCGTCGAGGAGACGTCCGCGGCGAGAAAGGAGATCCCGTTCAACCCCAGCTCCCGCGCCCGCCCGACGAGCCGCGGAAGCTCGCGGAAGTTCGCTTTGTGAAGCGTCGCGCGCGCGGTGATGGGAATCGAGGACGCCGCCTCGCGGAGCCGCGCGATCCCGGATTCGACGACGGCGAGCGCATCAACCCCCCGAACCTTCTTATAGAGGTCGCTCGTCGTGGCGTCGAGGGAGAGCGTCACCCGCGTGAACCGGGAGGCGACCTCCCCCGCGTGGCGCGCCAGGAGGACTCCGCTCGTCAGGAGCTCGAGCTTCAGGGATTGGTCCAGAAACAGGTCGGCGACGGCGAAGACGTCAGGTCGGAGGAGCGGCTCGCCCCCCGAGAAAGCCACGACGCGGGTGCCGAGACCGGAAAGCGACCGACAGAAGTGCGAGATCTCCCCGAGCGTCAGATCGTCCTCTCCCGTGCTTCTCCACCAGTCGCAGGAGATGCACCGGCTGTTGCATCGACTCGTGGGGTAGAAGATGAGGAGCGGAAGAACGAACGTTCGATGGGTGAGCTCCGAGGCTCGTATCCGGAGAGTCGTGCCGAGAGTGGACAATGCCTTCACCCCTTGAGGTCGCTGCGGTCGATTCACGGCTGGACGCTCAGCTTCTTCAGACTCGAGAATTCCGGAGAGGTCATGATGTCGCGGCCCACGGCCTCGACGGTGAGCCCGCTCGCGAGCCAGTAGCCGTAGATGAACCGGCCGACGAGATCGGCGGGCCGGCCGAGGAGGAGGCGATACACCGTGTCCACCTTCGCCATGCTCACCGCGTCCGAGAAGACATGCTCGACTTCGCCGATGTCGCAGACCCCGAAGCTCGCCGCCTGCTCGAGGAGCATGCGGACCTGTTCCGGCTCCGCGCGGCGGGAGAGCTCGCGGGTGAGGATCGCCTCAGCATCG
>Ga0214473_10006138_pt1 | contig 14382 bp, 14 predicted proteins | sample RVTome_7_FD_203509 | JGI IMG/M metagenome (GOLD analysis project Ga0214473, IMG submission 203509) | Soil microbial communities from uranium-contaminated site in the Upper Colorado River Basin, Wyoming, United States - RVT98D197 | ecosystem: Environmental > Terrestrial > Soil > Contaminated >... | reverse complement strand
GCGGAAAAGTGGAAGGAGTTCTTCCTCCCCCGGAAAGTGGGAAGGCGCCTCGTCGTCCGGCCGTCCTGGGAACCGTACGAGGCCGCGGACGGCGAAGTCGTGCTGACGATCGATCCCGGGCAGGCGTTCGGCACCGGGACGCACGAGACCACCCGGCTGTGCCTGCAGTATCTCGAGGACGTCTTCGATGCCGGCACTACCCCCCGGAGGGTGATGGACGTAGGGACGGGGACGGGCATCCTCGGGATCGCCGCCGCCCGGCTGGGAGCCGCCCGCGTGCTGGGGATCGACACCGACCCGAAAGCCGTCGAGGTGGCGGAGGAGAACGCCAGGATCAACGGCGTGGCCGACCGGTTTGCGGCCACCTTCAATCCGCTGTCGACCGCCGATGGGACCTACGACCTCGTGCTGGCCAACATTCTCGCCGAGATCCTCATCGACCTGAAGGGGGAGATCCTCGCCCGCTGCGCCGTGGGCGGCACGCTGATCCTGTCGGGGATCCTCGACGAGAAAAGCGGCTGGGTGGAAGAGGAGTACCGATCGGAGGGCGTCCGGCTGATCGAGCGGAAAACCGACGGCCAATGGGCTGCGCTGCTCCTGCGGCGGGAAGCGCACTGAGCGAGACGGTGCACTCGTAATGCCGACGTTCTTCGTCCAGCGAAAAAACATCAAGGAAGACACGGCGGTCCTCTCGGGGACCGAGGCCGGGCACATGCTGCGGACGCTGCGCCTGCGGACCGGCGACGCCTTCTACGCGTTCGACGAGGAGGGAAGCCGCTACCGGATGCGGATCCTGGAGGCGACATCCCGCTCCCTACGCGCTGAGGTGCTGGAGTCGTTCCCGCCCGAGCCGCCGCCTGACGTTGCGGTCGTCCTGTTGGTGGGGCTGCCCAAGGCGGACAAGATGGACTTCATCCTGGAGAAGGCGACCGAGCTCGGCTGCTCCCGCGTGGTCCCCTTCCGGTCGACCCGAACGATCCCCCGGCTCGACGCGCAGGATGCGAAGAGACGGCTGCTCCGGTGGGAACGCGTCGCGCTCTCGGCGGCGAAGCAGTGTGGCTCCGGGCGCGTTCCGGACATCTCCCCCCTGCTCCCCTTCCCCGATGCGCTTCGTGCGTGCGCGGACGCGGAAGGGAAGATCATCCTCTACGAAGGGGAAGGCCGGTTCGGGCTGAAAAAAGCGCTCCTCGGGCTTTCCGGGGCGAAAAGCGTGGCCCTGTTGATCGGCCCGGAGGGCGGATTCTCGGAAGACGAGGTCGCGGAGGCGGAGCGTGCGGGTTTCCTGCGCGCGGGGCTCGGAAGCCGGATCCTGCGCGTGGAGACGGCGGCGGTCGCGGCGGTCAGCATGACGGCGTATCATTTCGAAAAACCGTGAGGGCCGCTTTTTTGTCGACGAATGATTATCCCTACGCAGGTTTCTGGGTCCGCGCCGCCGCGCGGGTCGTCGACTTCCTCGTCATCGTGGGGATCTACAACCTCTTCTACCTGGTGGACCGGTTCGGCGCCTCGGCCGGGCTGTGGGCACCCAGTGGGTTCGACGACGTCGCCGCCATGGGAAGCTTTTCCCCGGAGAACGTCGTCCGCGGAGTCTTCTTCCTCGGTTTCCCGGTCTTCTACTACGTTTACCTGCACGGCGCGTACGGGCAGACGTTCGGAAAGATGGCCTTCAAGATCCTGGTCATCAACGAGGACGGCACTCCCCTGGACTTCCGGAAGGCGTTTCTGCGATGGCTGGGATATTTCTTATGCGTGTTCACGCTCTACATCGGCTACCTGCTGGCTGCGTTCGACAGACGGAAGCAGGGGCTCCACGACAGGGTATGCAGGACGCTCGTCGTTCACGCCGACGCCCATCGGAACCAAATGGCCGAGCCCGGCAGCCGTCCGCCCGCTTGACAAGGAGGGCCGGGGAAATTAAAGTCTTACTCTTCCGGGTGGCCCTTTAGCTCAGATGGTAGAGCAGAGGACTGAAAATCCTCGTGTCCCCAGTTCAATTCTGGGAGGGGCCACCATCAAAGATGAAATCGAGCCGTTCACCGCATAACGAAACTGAATTTTCTCCCCCGAGCCGCCTCGAATAACCCCCGGTTTCCCCACACGTTTTTCGGACCGCCCAACGGCCCGGATAATGCAATTCCTTCCTGCAGGGAAAAATGCAAAGGGGAACGAAAATGCTGCGCAAGGTCGTCTACCGGCTCCTGATCCTGGTCGTATCGTCCTGGTTGTTCCCCAGCCCGGTCGGGGCCGCCGATTTCGGAAGCGGCTTTGCGGTCGGCCACTGGGGGAACAGGGTCCAGCCGTGCGTCCAGGTCTCCTCCCAGTACGATCGGGTGACCGCTTTCGTTTACGTTGTGATCTCCACGTCCCGGGCCGTCATGAAAACAAGGGAGGAGAATCGGACGCGCGAGTCGTGGGAAAGCGCGCCATCCATGGAGGAAATCCCCCCCGGCGAGGCTCCCGCATTTCCCGAAGGCATCCGCGAAGCCGCATATCGGCCGAATCCCGCCGTGAGTTTCGGCCCGTAAGAACCGGCTTTACGCCTTCCGACGATTTCTGTTTCCACGATGTCGGTTCCTGGTGTACCCTCTCCTTCAAAACGTTCCCCATCGGAAGCCAACTTATGGTTTTCCTCATCCTGCTGGCCTTCCTCCTCCCGGTCGGCATCGCTCACGCCGGGCTCGACAATTCCCACCACGACATCCGCCAGCATCTTCCGGGGAAGGATGCCTGCCTGATCTGTCACGACCGCAAGGAAACCAATTCCTACAAAAAGATGGAGGATGAGCTGGGGAAGGTGGGGGGGAAATGCGTTTTCCTCTGCCACACCGGGAAAGGCATCCTGCCCGAGACCGGCACGCTGGTGCCGACGCCGGGGCCGAGCGTCAATACGTCGGATTACACGACGAGCCGGTCGCCGGACTACACGGCCGTTTTTTTCACGAAGTCCCACGGCCGCGATCCGGCCAATCTCAAGGACGGAGACGGACAACCGGTCCTCTGGCCCCCTCCCGGGTTGAACTGGCAGGGGGTATCCTCCAATAAAAAACTGGAGTGCACTTCCTGCCACTCGGTTCACGACAGCACCTTCCCTCCCTTTCTCATGGCCCCTCTCGGCGCGAGCGGCACGAACCTGGACGGCCTCTGCGACCGGTGCCACAAGGAGCGGGCGACCGGCAATCTCACGGGACCCCCCGACGGGGGGCACCCCGTCGACTTCGCCGTCGACAACGTCGCCGCATCGACCCGGACCAAATACGGACGGCACCCCCGGCGGATCGTCATCCAGAAGTACGGCAGGTCCGATGGGGGTGGGACCACCGGCGTGTTCGACGTCCCGAACCCTTCCGCCATCTCCCTGAAGGAGCTCGGCCCCTCCTGGGAAATGGGAGGACACCTGACCTCCGGACCGATCGAAGCGATGACCGCCTGGACGGGAAGCGGGAGCACCCAGCGGATGGGATGCTACACCTGCCACTCAGCCCATCGCAGCAACGTGAACGGCGAGAAAAACCTCGCCGTGGTGAAAACCATGGATGCGGACAACACCTGGAACCCGCTTTGCACCGGATGCCACGGGGCGGCTACCTCCCTGGCCGGGGACCAGGCCGAATGGGACGTCGGGAGGACCGGCTACGGACATCCCGCCGGGAAATTCAGCGGGGCGGACACCGGGGGCTTCTACACTACGACCCAGGGAGGGTTCCGATTCCGGATCGGGCAGGTCACCCACCTCAACCCGCAAAACGGCAACCGGTTCGGCAGCCGGGGAGAGCTACTGTGCACCACGTGCCATAAAGTGCACTACGGCCAGGCCGGCAGCATGGCGATCGCAAACCTGGGACAGGGGACGAAATCCATCTGCAAGTCGTGCCACAACGGCGCCGGACACCCCGTTCCCGCCGACGGAGTCGAGCTGACCAATTCGCATCACGTCACCGCCACCAGGGAAAGGGCCGTAGAGCTCCAGAAGCAGGGCTTCGGGAACCCGCAGTGGGCGAACACCGAGACGGGGCTGGGAGACATCGCGTCGGGGCTGGATTGCGCCGATTGCCACGTCTTCAACGGCACGGCTCACAACTGGTATTAATGGAAAATCCCTTGGGCCGGAACCGCGGAAAACGCCTTGCCTCCGTCTTCGCGGTCCTGGCGCTGTCTTCGGTCGCCGCCGTTTCCGGCGGGACCGCCCCCGCCTCCCAAACGCCCTTTCCCGGCCTGCCGCCCGGCGAAATCCTTTTTCGCATGAACGGAAGCCCCATCGGGAAGGCGGAGTTCCAGCGGTTCATCGAGATCGCGTTCCCCGAGGAAACGGAACCGCCTGCGGCCCGGCTGCCGGCCTTGGCCGATTCCTTCATCAACCACCGGCTGTTGGCCGCAAAGGCGCGCGCCGAAGGGATCGACAGGCTGCCCGCCGTGCGCTCCCGGATCGAGACGCGGCGGAACCGTTTATGGACGACCGTATTATGGAGCGATGTGGTGGAGCCGTCCCTCCGGATCGAAGAGAACGACCTTGCGGAGATGGCCCCCGCGATGGAGGACGCCGTTTCCCTGCAGCAACTGACGGTGGAGACCCGCGAACAGGCCGAGGAGTTGCGGCGCAGGGTCTTGGCCGGCGAGGATTTCGGGGACCTCGTCAAGGCGTACTCAGTCGGCCTCTCCGCGCACAACGGCGGACTGGTGGGGTTCGTCGGCAAGGGCTCGCCGCTCTACGACCCGGAGCTGATCGAGGAGCTGTTCCGGTTGCGGCCCGGGGAATATTCCGCGGTCGCGAAGACGGGCATCGGATACGCCGTCGTCCGGGTCCTTGAGAAAAAGCCCGTTTCGCAGATGCGCCGGGAATGGCTCGAGCGGAACCGGGACCGGCTGGTCCGGATCCTCCGCCGGAACGCCTGGGAGGAGTGGAAAGAGAAGCTTGCCCGGTCGCACGTGCACGTCCTCCATCACGAGGTCGTCGACGCCTATCTCAAGGCGCGTGAGCAAAACGCCTCCCTTGAGCCGCACCTGGTGAAGGTCGCGGTCACGGTGGACGGGGTCCCGTTCACCCTCAGGGATCTCATCGATCCGTCCGGGATGGGGGTCGTGCATTCGGAGGACACCGTGCACGCGATCCTCCGGAAGCGCGTTGCGGAGTTCGCCCTTGCCCGGGAAGCCGAAAAACTGGGACTCCGCGAGAAGCATCCCGACATCCTTCTCACGGAAACGCTCATAGGGGAATACCTCCTTGCGCGGGAATACGTGGAGTTCCGGAGCCGCGACCTCACCGTGACGGAAAAGGAACGGCGGGAATATTACGAGGCGAACCGGAAGAAATTCGTCGCCCCGCGGGCGTTCCGCCTTTCCCTGATCGAAACCCGGTCGCCGGCCCGCCTGAAAACGATCTACGGGCTGCTCGAAAAAGGAACCCCCTTCGAGGAAGTGGCGGACCGATGGTCGGACAACCGGGACGCGAAGGGGGGGGACCTGGGATACATCGAGGAGGGCCGGATCCCTCCGGGCCTGGCTCCCGCGATAAAGCTTGCGGCCGGAGAGTACGCCCGGAATCCCATACGTCTCGGGCCGGAGGACGGAGGGGAAGGCGTGTGGATCGTCCCCAAGCTGAACGCCGTGCGGGAGAAAAGGCAGTTGTCCTTCGAGGAAACCGACCGTTCCTCCGTCGCAAAAAGCGTCATGGCGCAAAAAAGAGAGCGGCTCCTCCGGGAAATCCTCACCGGGCTTCGGCGGGATAACCGGATCGAGTTCACGCGGGAATTCATGGAATATGCGGCGCAGAGGGAAGATTCCCGGCGCGCGCGGGGAGACGATCGATGAAGCATTTCCTCCGGGCCGTCGGATGGCTGGCCTTCCTCGGCGTGGCGATATCCGTCCTGCCCGCGGGAGCGTTCGCGCCCCCCCCGGTCTGGCTCCCCGGCTTTCCGCTTCGCGCGGGAACGATCGTCGTTCTCCGGTGGTCGCCGACCCCGGGAGCAAGCGTCTACAAGGTTTACCGGAAGACGGGGAAAGGGGATTTCAACGTCATCTACGCGGGCCCCCAAACGATCTTCAACGATCCCAGTGTCTCTCCCAGGGAAACCGTTTACTACAAGGTCACCGCCACGGTCGAGAACAAGGAGACCCCGCCGTCGCCGGTTGCGACGCTCAAAGGGCTGGAGCCGCTGAAGCCCCCCGCGTTCTTCGGCGCCACGTATCCTCCCGGGGCGATCACGCTCCGGTGGTCCACCCCTCCGGGCACGGTCTTCTTCAACCTGTACCGGTCCGACGGGAAAGCCATGCCGTTCCTCCTCCTCGACTCGACGCACCAGGACATCTACACCGACCGCAGCGTCAAGAGGGGGGTCTCCTACTTCTACAAGATCTCCGCCGTCGACAGCAACAACCTCGAATCGGAAGCATCGGCCCCGTTCGAGGCGCGGCTCCCGGCGGAAATCGCCGCGGCGGTGAAGGAAAAGCCGGTTCTCCGGAAAGTGGCGCCCAAGGGAGAGTTTTACGGCGAGGAGTTTTACCCTCTCGTCCAGCCGAGTGAAATCGGCTTCACCCCCGGCGGAGAGCTCTACGTGCTGGACCGTACCTCCATCCAGTTCTTCGACAAGGACGGCACGTTCCTGAGCCGGGTGAATTTCGACCGGAAATGGGCGCCGCCGAGCGGGCTGGTCCTGGACAGGGACGGAAAGTTCCTGGTCTCGTTCTACACCGACAACACCATCCGCAAGATCGACGAAGAAGGCAAACCTGTCGAGGAAGTCAAATATCCCCCAACCGAGACGGGCATCCCCAACAATCCGAACAACACCGTCGTCACCCCGGAGGGGATTTGCTGGATCGCGGACGGGTCGCGCTTCCAGGTGATCAAGGTGGACCGGGCCCGCGAAAAGTTCGAGACCATCGGGCGGCTGCGAGGCACCTACGATCGGAAGGAAAAAACCGAAGCCGATCTCCCCATGCTCACCCGGATCCATTTCAATCCGGTCGACGGAAAACTGTACGCATCGCTGGGAGTCACCGCGGAAATCAAGGTGATCGATCCGAAGACGTCCCGGGTGGTGAAGACGTTCGGCGGGTTGGGATTGGAGAACAGCAGGTTCCAGGGGATCGGGGGGCTGGCTTTCCGGAAAAACGGGAACGTCCTGGTTCTCGACCACCTGATGCAGGTGATCAAGGAGTTCGATCGGAATTACGGCTACGTGGCCACCTACGCGGACATCGTGGAAAAGGACAACGTGCGGCTCTCGAGCAACCTCCCCACCACGTTCGCCTTCCGGGAAGACATCAAGCGGTTCTACATCAGCAGCGGTCTGGAAAACCGTGTCTATAAATTCGATATCGTTGAGTAGACTCCCGGCAAATCCCCGCCGCAGCGGAAGCCTGGTGAGAAATGCGGGTTAACGTCAGCGGTACTTCTTGCGCCGGAAGAGGTCGGTCTTGACGGAGGTCACCCGGTCCAGGAAGAGGATGCCGTCCAGGTGGTCCACCTCGTGCTGGATGGCCACCGCTTCGAACCCGACGGATTCAACGATGACCTGCTTCCCGTTCCGGTCGAGGGCATCCACCAGGACCCACTGCGCGCGCTCGATGTTGGCGGTGTAGTCCGGGATGCTCATGCACCCTTCCCGCACGATCTGACGCCCCCCCTTCGCCAGGATTTCCGGGTTGAGGAGCACCGTCAGTCCATGGTTCTCCTCCTGGCCGCCTCGCTTGTGCCCCGAGACGTCGACCGCCACGATCCGTTTGAGGACGCCCACCTGCGGGGCGGAAATCCCGACGCCTCCCGCGGACGCGCGCATCGTATCCAGCATGTCGTCGATCACCCCCGACAGTTCCGGCGTAATTCCATCCACGGGTGCCGATTTTTCCTTCAGCAGGGGATCGGGAAATTTCAATATGGGAAGGATGGCCATGATGGTCCGGGGCGTTATCAGAGTTCCAGGGTCTCGATCGGCCGCAGCGTGATCGACACGGAGAGCTCTTTCCGGATCCGCTCGAACTCCTTTTCCAGCTCCTTCATGTCCGTCCCTTCGGGGATGTCCACCTCCAGCACCATGACGTAGACCGGCCTCTCCTTCGTCCCCACGACCTGCGTGTTGAGGTCGGTGATGTTGACCTTCCTCCGCGCCAGCTCCCTGGTGACGTTGTAGACGATCCCCGGCCGGTCGGCCCCGTACACGGAGATGATGTGCGGGTTCCCCAGGAACGACTTCTCGTGGACGACCTCCTCGTCCTTCAACCCGTGCACTGTGACGATCAGCCGCATCTGCGAGCGCACCTCGTCGAACGCGGGGCTTAAGTCGGTGACGCTGGTGATCGCCGGATGGGAGACCACCAGGATCATCGCGAATTGCCCCGAAAGGATCGTGCAGGTAGAGTCCTCGATGTTGCATCCCTGTTCGAAGAGGATCCGGCTCACCTCCGCGACGATCCCCGGCCGGTCCTTGCCGACGACGCTTACCGAGAAATGCCCCATTCCGGAATCCTCCTTTCCCCCCCGGCGATGACTTCCGAATGATGATACCACGGAGGCGCGAAGGGGAAATATCCCGGAAATTCCTGAAACATTGACCTGGATCAAGTAATCCCAAGGCCCGTCCGGCGGATACTTCCCTCGGAATGCCCCGGAAGCCGGAGACGGCCTCGACCGGTCCGTCCGGCCCGGGATGGTATACTGCATGCGATTCATGAGTTCCTTATGGGATCAGGAGCCACCCCCCAACGGAAGGAGGAAGACGGGATGAAAAGGACCGTGCTGGTGATGATCGCCCTGCTTGCCGGCGCCGGAGCGTACCTTATTTCCGGCACCGCAATGGCCGACAAGAACGCGCCGGAGAAAACGGCGGCGGCCAAGGCGGAACCGTCGGTCAAGGAAGAGAAATGCTTCGAGTGCCACGACGAGATCAAGGAACTGAAGACGGGAGGCAAGCACGCGGGCGTCAACTGCGGCTCCTGCCACTCCGGCACCGCGGAGCACCTGGCGGACAGCGACAAGAGGCCCTCTACCCGGGTCGATCTCGAGGCGTGCGGCGGCTGCCACAAGGATCAGTACGAAAGTTTCGGCACGCTGAACCTGAAAAAACCGGCGCGGGTGGAAAAGTCTCTTCTCACCGAGCGGTCGCCCAACCCTTTCTGGGACAAGCTGATGATGGGGCACGGCTTCACGAAGGAGCACGCCGCCCCCCGGAGCCACAAGTTCATGCTGGTGGACCACCTGATCGTGGACCGGGCGTACGGCGGCCGGTTCCAGTCGAAGACCGGATGGTCGTACGTCGCCGTCCCGGGCGTGACAAAGGCATGGGACGTCCTCGAGGACCGCTACCCCGGGTCGAAGGAGCACAAGGCCTTCCTGCCGGAGAGCGCGGCGGCGGCCAACCCCACCTGCCTCCAGTGCAAGACGCAGGACCAGATCCTGAAATGGAAGTACATGGGAGACAAGGACCCGAAGGCGAAGTGGGACCGCACCTCCAACGTCGTGGAGTTCGTCAAGGACCTCTCCAATTCGATGAACTGTTTCATGTGCCACGACCCGCATGCGGCGAAGCCCCGGATCGTGCGTGATGGGCTGATCCAGGCGCTTACCCGCCCGGAGAAGGACACGCTCTGGCACAAGGACCCGAAGGCGACGAAGATCGACGTCAAGGAGTTCCGCGGCGGGTTCCGCAAGATCGCGCTGCTCGAGAAATACGATTCGAAGCTGCAGTGCGGGCAGTGCCACGTGGAATACAACTGCAATCCCGGCTTCGACCCCAAGACCGGGGAATATTCCATCAAGGCGGCCGACCCGAGGACGAACCACTTCCCCTTCAAGGACGTTTTCCAGATCTACGACCACTACAATGCGCTGGGGTTCCGCGATTTCAAGCACCAGTTGACCGGCGGACTCCTGTGGAAGGCGCAGCACCCGGAGGCCGAGACGTTCTGGAATTCAAGGCACGACAAGGTGGGGGCGGGCTGCAGCAGCTGCCACATGCCGAAGGTGAAGAACGCGCAGGGGAAGATCTACACCTCGCACTGGCAGACCAGCCCGAGGAATTACCTCCAGGAGACGTGCCTCTCCGCCAACTGCCATCCGAAGCTCACTCCGGAGCAGGCGATCTACGAAATCGACTCGGTCAAGAGCTTCATCAAGGGGAAGATGCGCAAATCCGAGTTCTGGCTCTCGATGCTGATCGACAAGATCGTGGAGGGGAAGAAGGCCGGGCTGGACGCGGAAACCATCAAGCAGGCGCAGGAGCAGCACCAGAAGGCCCACGTCCTCTGGGAATGGTGGACGGCGGAGAACTCCGACGGATTCCACAATCCCGAGGCGGCGCGGGAGTCGCTCACGAGGTCGGTCGAGGAGTCGAGGAAGGGGATCAAGATCGTCTCGGACGCGATGGATAAGAAGGTCGCTGCGAAATAACCGCTACGACCCGGGGCGGGTCCGCCTTCGCCGAGGCTTCGGCGGACCTGCCCTTTCTTTCAACTCTCCAGCATGGAAAAGAGGGCGTCCGCATCGAGGATGCGGATCTGCTTCCCCTTCACGCGGATCTTCCCTTCTTCCTGCAGTTTCTTCAGCGTCCGGGAAAACGTCTCCGGGACCGTCCCCAGCCGGGAGGCCAGCACGTTTTTCGTGACGTCGAGCTCGTACACCGCGCCGTCGCGGATCGGGATGCCGCGGCTTTTCATATCCTCGGAAACGAACCGGACCAGCCGCGTTTCGACGTCGCGCAGCGAAATGCTGTCCACCAGGTCGATCATCCGCTTGAGCCACCGGGACAGGGAAGCCATCATCCGCAGCGCGATCCGCGGATCCTTTTCGATCAGTGCGATGAACGGGCGCTTCGGGAGATAGACCAGCTCGCAGTCGTCCAGCGTCTCGGCGTGGGCGGGATAGACGCCGCCCTCGAAGATGGTGGCCTCCGCGAAGGATTGCCCCGGGCCGACGATGTGAAGGACCTGTTCCTTCCCCTCCTCGGAGAGCTTGAATACCTTGACCGTCCCCGCCGCCACCACGTAGAACCCGTCCGCGCGGTCGCCCTCCCGGAAAACGGACTCCTTTTTCGAATGACGCTTCAGGGAGGCGATCCTGGCGATCCGCGCAAAATCCTCGGGCGACAGGTTCGCGAAGAGTGGGGTTTTCCGCAGGGTCTCGGCGGGGAAGGACGACATGGTACCATTCTCCCGAAATCGGGATGCAGGTCAAGGAAGGAAACGGCCCGGAAAGTTTCCTGACGACGAAAACGTGGGGGGCTGCGGAAACGGGTCCGGGGAAATGCCTGATCGGACCGGATCAGGGGCCGGAGGAAATATCGCCGACGGGCCTGCGGTACCGGTTCAAGACTTCCAGCATCGAGGAATCGAAGCGGCACCCCAGCTCCATCGCGCGGTCGCAGTGCTCGGCCGCTTTCCGATAATCGCCCCGGGCGTAGTACGCCTTCGCCAGGCCGGAGCGGGCAACGGCGTTCCGCGGGTCGGTATCGAGCGCCTTCCGGAACTCCCGGATCCCGTCCTCCAGCCGGCCGCAGTCGCAGAGAGCGGCGGCCAGGTTTCCCCGCGCCGGCGCCATGTTCGGGTCCAGGGTCAGCGCGCGCCGATACTGCTCTACGGCGTCTTCCGTCCTTCCCAATTTCTGGAAAGAGACGCCCGCGTTGAAATAGGCGTCCGGCAGATCCGGGGAAAAGAGGGCCGCTTCGCGGTACAGGCGCAACGCTTCCTCGTCCCTCCCCTTCCGGGAATAGGCCGCGCCGAGACTCTTGAGATACACCCCGATCATCTCCCGTCGCCCCAGTGTGCGAAGATAGGGGCTTCCTTCCTTCAGGCGGTACTTCCTTGCGTACCATGCATCGTTCCGCTCGGCCCCCTCCTCCCCCGTTTCTACGTTGATCCGGGCCCCGTTCCCCTCGTACCGGACGAAGCAGTGGGACGGCACGTACACGCCGCTTAAGGGGATTTCCAGCCGCTCGGCAAGGGCCAGGTAGACGGAGGTCAGTCCAAGGCAGTTCCCGCGCTTCCGGGCGAGCACGCGATCGAGCAGGTAATTCTCCGGGTCTCCCATGGCCGGGTCGTAAACGAACCCCTCTTCATCGAACAGGACCCGGTTCAACGCGGAGATCGTTCCGGCCGGGTCTCCGAACCCGCCTGCGGATGCGCGGACGCGGCGGGCAATCCTGTCGAGTTCCCTTTCCACCAGGCGGCCGTCGGCATCGCGGCAGGCAAGATCCCGGCTTGCGCGCGCCGAGATGAGAAACAACGCTCCCGACAAGGAAACTTCCCTGTCGGGGAGAAGCGCGATTTTCTTCAGCGTATCGTCCGCAAGGCGGGTATTCGGGCGGGCTTCCTCGCCGCACGGAACCGACGCGTGGGAAGCGGAATGTGAAACTGCCGTGAAAACCGAGGCGAGAAGAATAAGAAATAGATGGGTTCGCAAGTTGCTGCGCATATTAATAGACTAAATCACGCATGATGGCTCCCGCAAGTCAAAAGAGAACCATTCTTGACAAGAATCAACCCGTAGCCCTGAAACCGGGACGGTCCTGAGCTCTCCTGTCGATCCATCATCTCCTGCTGAATAACCAGTTTTCTGTTCTGCCGAAGAAAGTCCTCACACAGGACCGTCCCTAAAAAGCCGGCGCGCGGGCTGGTGCGTCCGCGCGCCGGCTCTCCCTCCCTTCAGCCCCGAGGCCTTGAAATCCTACTCGGTGTCCACCCCCTCGCGGAACAGGATCCCGCCGCTTTCAAGTTGGGGGAACTCGTCCGCCCCGGACTGGGCATTGGAAAGATCGTCGCTGGGAGGAAGATTTCCCGTGTCGACCGGCCCCTCGTACTGCCATGATCCGGGCGCGTAAATGCTCGTATCCTCGCTGCCTGGGAACCTGTCGGTTACGGGCATCTCTTCCATATCCGCCAGCGCAACTCCCGCCGACGCCGCAAGGAACATCCCCGCAAACAGCATCGAAAGAACGGTATTCTTCTTCATCTCTTCACCTCCATGGTTCCTTTTGCGTTGTTCACGGCTGACACCCGCTTTGGTATTTAGATGAACCGGATGGAGAAGGGATGCCTGCCGGGGGAGAATTCCCCCCGCAGAAAAATGGACGCGACGGCATGGAAACGAGAAAGCCGGCGCCCGGAGATCTCCTTGCTCCGGAACGCCGGCCTCATTGCCCGGCGCGATCCCTTAAGGATTCGCCTTACGGACCGCCGTCGATGCCCTGCCGGAAGAGCGTGCCTCCGAACTCGTTCACGGCTGGTTTGTTGGATTCGAACCCCTTGTCCTCGGGCAGCCTGCCGGTTTCAACGGCCTCCTCCGTCTTGTACTCGGATGATTCCATGCCGGCTTCCCCGGGATCTTCGTACGGTCCCGCACTCCCCTCCATGGTTTCCGATCCCGAGCCCATCGACTCCCCGGGTTGCGATGATTCGGAGTGGTGGCCCCACCCCGCCTGGGAGGACCCTGCCGCAACGGCAAGAAAAACTCCCAGGACCGCCAGTGCCAGGAAAGATCTCCGCATCATATCTTCACCTCCGTGTTTCCCGGTATCCCGTTCCCGCGTCGCGGCAACGGTCGTGTCAGGATAGGATGAACCTCCTTCCGCCGGGGTTCACCCCACGGGAAAAAACCGGAGGAGGCAATTGCAATAATCCGCAAAATATTGCGATCGCTCTACTTCACCGAATAGGAAAACGTCGCGGATCCTTTCTCCTTGCCGAACTCGATGGACTCCTTGAAAGTGTGCATGAGCTGAAGAGGTGCGCGGAAGAAGTTACTCTTTCCGCAGGGTCACGCCGTTGCGCGCGGCCACGCCGGCCCAGTCCGGGAAGGGAATCCGGAGAAACGCATCGATCACGTCGGGGTCGAAATGAGACCCGCTCTCCTTCTTCAGGAGTTCCGCCGCTTCCCGGTAGGACAAGGGGTTCCTGTAGGGGCGGACCGTCGTGAGCGCATCGAAAACGTCGGCCACGGCGAAGATCCTCGCACCAAGCGGGATTCCCGGTCCGGAGAGTCTCCCGGGATAACCGCTTCCATCAAATTTTTCATGATGGGACAACACGATTTCGCGCGCTCCATCGAGGAACCGGATATTCCCAATGAGGGATGCGCCGAGCTCCGGATGCCGCTGGATCTCTTTCCGCTCCTCCTCCGTCAGTTCTCCGTGCTTGAGGAGCACGTGGTCCGCAACGCCGATCTTTCCGACATCATGAAGGAGCGCACCCATTCCGATATTCACGAGGGCCGATTCCCCTTTCATCCCCATCCGGCGCGCCAGCAGGAGCGTGTATTCCCGGACACGCCGGGAGTGGAGCGCGGTTTCATGCTCGCGGAGGTCGAGGGAGGAGGCAAGCGCCGCCAGCGTTTCCTCGTGCGCCATTCTCGTTTCCTCCAGTGCGCGCCGCTCCCGTTGAAAGAGAAGCGACGAGGCA
>Ga0214473_10006137_pt1 | contig 14384 bp, 11 predicted proteins | sample RVTome_7_FD_203509 | JGI IMG/M metagenome (GOLD analysis project Ga0214473, IMG submission 203509) | Soil microbial communities from uranium-contaminated site in the Upper Colorado River Basin, Wyoming, United States - RVT98D197 | ecosystem: Environmental > Terrestrial > Soil > Contaminated >... | reverse complement strand
CGCTCTCCACCAACCCTTCCTCCCCGAAGAAGGCCACGTAGGGCAGGGGCAGACTCTGACCGGGGAGTGCGTGCGGGTGCCAGCGATTGAGCTGGCCGAACCGCTGGCGGAAGCGGCCCAGGCTCACGTTGAGGCCGCCCGGGAGCGCGAGCCACTGGATGTAGCCTTCCTCGACCCCGACCTCGCCGTGCCCGCCCTCCTCCGCGGCGCCGGGCTCCTCGAAGGGAGCAAGGTCGCCGCCTTCCGCGTGGTAACCAACGAAGATCTTGGCCAGCGCGTACGGGTCCAGGTTGGACTGGAGGGACACCTCGAACTCCCGCGGCACGAACGCCTGCTCGCCCGGGTCGTCTAGATCCACGAACCCGAACACGTCTCCGGTGACCGTGATTTCGGGGTTGAGCGCCTGCAGGTTGCGCTGGCGGCCGACGAAATCGGTCTCCTGCTCTGGCCCGTGTGCCGCGGCGGTGTCGGCCCCGCCGGCGGCCGTAGCCGCGCCGGCCGCCGCGCGAAGGGCGGCCAGCGGGTCCGCCGCTTCCGCCGCGGCGGCGCCGGCACGGTCCGCGGCCTGGAGCCGCTGGACGGCGCGCATGAGGCTGTCGACCTGCGCGCGCAGCCGTGCAATCTCGCGGCGCAGAGAGTCCGGGGGCACGGGCACCTGCGCCCACGCGCGGGTTGCCGGCGTAAGGAGCGCCAGCATCCCGAGCAGAAACGCCAGTCTGACGACGCGCTCGCCTCGCCGGGTCATGGTTCTCAAGAGTACCTCCCACCGATGTCCGTGATCGATCGCCGGCGAGCTATGCCCGCCGGGCCTTTCCAATCGGATCAGGCGGTGGGTGGCGCTCTGGGCCGATGTGCGGAGTGGAGGAGGAACTCGGAGAGGAGCGCCACGACAGGCCGGATCGGGTCCAGATCGACCAGCGACTCGCCCGAAATCCCTGTCGCTGTCGCGGCCGACCAGGCCGTGGCGCCGTACTGGAGGCAGATGGCGTGGTCATGATCCACGAAGCCGGGGGCGGTCCCCTCCGTCCCGATCGCGACGCGGTCCGCGTTCCACCCGAGGTCGAGCAGCGGCACGCCCACCGAAAGCGCGATGAGCACGACCGCCATCGCCAGGGCCACGAGCGTACGTGGCAATCCGGACCAGTGGATTATCATCTACGCATTGTCGGGTGGCGGCGCCCAGGCATCGACGGCCGCCGTTCTGAGGGATAGGAAGTCCACAGGGATAGAAAGTCCAACCGCCTTTCCTAACGCTGAGCCAAGCTAGGTGGTAGGGAACTTCAGGACAAGGAAGCTGTTGGCCGGTTTCTGCCGGAATAAGGTCGGGAGGCCGCGCCATGGCGTATCGGGCCGGAGTGGGGAGCGCACGGTGAGGTGTTCGCGGTCATCGAGGTGCGAATCCCGGATCACCCGGCGGCGGCCCGTAGCTCGGCGAGCAGCCTCAAGAGGCCCGGGTCTTCGGGAAAGAGCTCGACCAACCGCTCGGCGTAGGCAATGGCGGTGGCCACCTCGCCGCGGTCGCGGTGGTAGGTGGCCAGAGCGGTGAGCAGCTCGCGGTCGTAGGCGTGCAGCTCCAGCGCCCGCGCGAGCACCGCGACCGCCTCGTCCGCCCTGCCCGAGGAGGCCAGCGCCACCCCGTAGACGTAGGCGAAGCGGGCGTTCTCCGGTGCGTCGCGCGCGGCCCGACCCAGAGGCTCGAGGGCGGTGGCCGCGTTCCCCTGGCGCACCTGGTGGAGCCCGCGCGCGTGGTGCACGGCGGGCGCCCGGGGCAGGGCGGCCAGGGCCGCCTCCAACGCCCGCGCTTCCCGCTCCGGGGAGCCGAGCGCCCGGAAGAGGTCGGCCAGGTTGAGGTGGGCGGCCAGGTGCGTGGGGTCGAGCGCCAGGGCGCTCCGGTAGGCGGCTTCCGCCTGGTCGACCCGTCCGCGGGCGGCCAGGAGGTCACCCAGCGCGGCGCGTGCGTCCGGGTGGTCGGCGTCCACCCGGAGCGCCGCCTCGTACTCCGCGACAGCTGCCTCCACTGCGGCTGCCTGCGGTGGGGTCAGCGCCGCCGCCGGCGCTCCCGCGAGGAGCCGCCCGGCCATGGCTCGCACCGCGCGGACGGAGTCGGCGGTCAGCGGCAGGGCCAGGGCCAGCGCCTCCACTCCCGGCCGGCCCTCGAGCCCCTCGATCGCGCCTAGCCGCACCAGCGGATCGGGGTCGGTGAGGCCGCGCTCCACGGCTTCCAGGGCGGCCGCCGATCCGTGTCCGGCCAGGAGCGAGATCGCGCTCGCCCTGGAGATCGGCGCGTGCGCCGCGTCGCCCGCCACTGCGGCCAGCATCGCGGCCGCCCCGGGAGCGCCGACCCGGCCCGCGTGGACGGCCGCGGCATAGGCCGCCCGCGAGGAGTCGGGGGGACCGAAGCGGCGCTCGACCACGGCCGCGGCCCAGTCGGCGTCGCGCTCCGTGTGGCACGTGTTACAGGCGTTCGGCACCCCCATCGAGGCGCTCAGGTCGGGCCGGGGAACGCGGAGCGCGTGGTCGCGGCGGGGGTCCACCGCCATGTAGGCGGTGGCGGGCATGTGGCACTCCACGCAGCGCGCCCCGGGCGAGCCTGCCTCGTGGAGGGTGTGCGAAAGGTCGTCATAGCTCGCGGCCAGGTGGCAGCGGGTGCAGAGCGCGTTGCCTTCAGCCCGGAGGGTGAGGGCGTGCGGGTCGTGGCAGTCCGAGCAGGTCACCCCGGCGCGGTACATCCGGCTCTGCAGGAAGGAGCCGTAGACGTACACCTCATCGAGGATCTGCCCGTCGGGGTGGTAGAGGCCGGCGCGGAGCAGGCTCGGGAGGTGGGTGTCGAGGAGGGGCTGGTCGGCGGTACGCCCCTCCGTGAGCGTCGCGCGCCGCGCGTGGCATGGCGCGCAGCTCTCGATCTCGGCGTCGGTGGCGCGCGGCTCGACGCGGGCGGCGGTGGTGGCGCCGGGGGCGAACGCCCACTTCCGGCCCGGATCGGGCGTGTCGGCAAGGAGATCCCGGCCGCCACGCGGAGGCGGCGCCGCGCCGGCCGCGGCCTGCTCCGCAATCCGGACGTGCTCGGAGCCCGGACCGTGGCAGGCTTCGCAGGAGACGTCGATCTCCTCCCAGGTGGTGGCGTACCCACCCGACGCCGGGTCGTAGCCCTTGCGCAGGCCGGTGGAGTGGCACTCGGCGCAGGCCCCGTTCCAGCTCCGCCAGGGACTGCTCCAGTCGGGCGCATCCGCGAGCGCGAACCAGCGCTGTCCCCCCTCCGCGGCGGACCTCGCGTCCCAGGCCACATCGAAAGGCTGGTAGCGTCCGTCGGGGAAGGCCAGGAGATACTGCTGCAGCGGGCTGACGCCGAAGGTGTAGGCCACCTCGTAGTCGATGGGCTCGCCGGCGGGGCCGGCGGTGCGCACGAAGAAGCGTCCGGCGCGGCGGTGGAAGGTCGAGGTCACCCCGGCGGCCGTGAACGAAGTGCCATCGAAGCGCCCGAGAACCGACGCTGCGCTGGCGTCGGCCATGGCCAGATCGTGGTGGGAGCCGGCGAAGCGTGCCGCCTGCGGTGCGTGGCAGCCGGCGCACGACGCGCGGCCGACGAAGGCCGCCGCCGGCGGGCCGGCGCCGGCCTCCGGGCGCGGGCCCCGGCGGGCCAGATACATCCCGGCGGCCGCGGTGGCCACGACGAGCGCGACCGTGCCGACCGCCCACCTCGGCCTCATGGAGAGTGCGCCGATGCTACCCCTTGGAGTAGACGGTCCGCGTGGTGGAGGGAGGGCCGCCCAGCACCCCGCTCCGCACCGTCTCGACGACCAGGGAGGGGGGCCTGGAGGGCTGCGAGGACGACTGCAGCCAGAGGGTGCGCCGCATCTCGCCCATCATCGGCCGGCCGTCGGGTCCGGCGAACGTGTACCTCGTGGCGATCACCAGCCGGTCGCCCTGCCACGTCGTGGTCGAGGCGAACGTCTGCTCGCCGCGGCCCATGAGCACGGTGTTCACGATGGGCGGCTGCAGATCTCCGCCCGTGAAGAAGATGCGCTCCACGGTCAGCGTCGACGCCGTCTGCACGATCGTGATGTCGGAGCCCCAGCCACTGCCGAGGTTGGCGGCAACGCTTCCCCCTCGCCCGCCCCCACCCTGGCCCGCGGACCAGGAGCCGGAGAAGTCGGCGGCGGCGGCCGCTGCAGCCTGCCGGGCCTGAACCGGCTGCGCGGCGGCCTGGCTGTCCGCGAGCATCGCTCCCACGGTCAGACCGCAAACGGCTGCCGACGTCAGGCCGGCCAGCCGGAGCAGGCGGGCCCGGCCTCCCATCCCCCTCCTCATGAGCCGCCTCCGCCGGGCGTGTACGGATCGCGCGCGTTCGACGGCACGTTCGGGAAGGCCGCCACCGACGCATCCCACTCCGCCAGGATGCTGTCCATGACCGAAATCACCCAGGGGTTGAAGTCCTTCACGTCGGTCTCCTCCTTGGGGTCGGAGCGGAGGTTGAAGAGCCGGGTCGTGGAGTTGTCCGTGTCGCCGGCGTCGGGGCGGTAGTCGTACCAGAGCTTCCAGTCACGCCACTTGATCGCCTGCACGCGGCCGCCCTGGGCCATGTAGACCACGCTCTCGCGGTTGGAGCGCTCGCGACGGCCTGCGAGGAAGGCCAGTTGGTCCACGCCGTCGATCGGCCGGTCGGTCGGGACGAGTTCCGGCGCGCCCACGGCGGCCGCCAGGGTGGGGAAGATGTCCACCTGGTGGACGATTTCGTTGGTGATCTGACCCGCCGGGATCCGGGCGGGCCAGCGGATCACGCAGGGGGTGCGGATGCCGCCCTCCATGGCGGAATTGTAGAAGCCCCGCCACGGGCCGGCGCTCCCCCGCCAGGGCCGCCGCGCCTCGGCGCCGTTGTCGGTGCACCAGAAGACGATGGTGTTCTCCTCGATGTCCAGCCGCTCGAGGGCGGCCAGCACGAGGCCCACGTTGTGGTCGATGTCGGCCATGGAGTCGCCGATGTCACCCGCCCCGGTCGTGCCGGCGAAGTCGGGGTGCGCCACGGTCGGGAAGTGGATCTGCGTGATGGGATAGAAGAAGAAGAAGGGGCGCCCCGCGCCGACGCTGCGCTCCATGAACGCGATCCCGCGCTCGGCCGCCTCCCGGTCCACCGTGCGGCGGGTGTCCATGTCGTACGGCTTGACCTTCCGGGAGGGCTGGCCCACCCGACCCTCCCAGATGTAGGGCACTTCCATCGTGGCCGGGTCGAAGTTCTCGAAGGATGTGAACTGGGCGGTGTGGCTCGTGCCCGGGATGCCGTACCATTCGTCGAAGCCCTGGTCCTGCGGCTCGCGGCTGCCCTCCCAGTCGTCGCCCCCCACGTGCCACTTGCCGAAGAGCCCGGTCGCGTAACCGATCGACCTGAGCGCTTCCGCCAGCGTCACCTCCCAGAGCGTCATGCCGGTGCCCTGCGTGCCGCCGGCGCGTGCCGCATAGCGCCCGGTGAGCAGCGCGATGCGTGAGACGGTGCAGGAGTATTCCACATTGAAGTTGTTCAACCGGATGCCCTCTTCGGCGATCCGGTCGATGCTCGGCGTCGGCACGCCGCGCACGCTGCCGTACACCCCCACCTCGCCCCAGCCGAGGTTGTCCGGAAACATCAGGACGATGTTGGGCCGGTCCTGGGCCGCCGCCGGGGCTGAGAGGGCCATCAGCGTCGTCGCGACCAGCAGGCCGCGGGTCAGGGATAACCTGCGCAGATCGGTCATGCGGGGTCCTTGTGCGAAGGCGGAGCGGGCGGGAGCCCAGAATCTCAGAGCTAGAATAGTACAGAAGGGACCTCCGCTCCAACAAGCATTGCGTGTAGCCGTCCGGTCATCCGTACGGCATTCCCCCACAAATGCCACGGGCTTTCCCGGATGGCCCCGGCACGCGCCGGCGGCCAACGTGAGGCATCTCCACGTGCCCGTGCCCGCCCCGGCCGGCCGTGCGCCCATCCTCGCGGGAGGCCCCCATGCTCATCGCTCCACGTCCCGTGCCCCGCCGGACGTTCGTGCGCACGACCGCCCTGGGCCTGGCTGCCCTCCCGTTCCTGGACCTGGGGGAGGCGGCCGGGCTCTGGGCGGCGCCGCGCCACCGGGTGGCCCTGGTGCGGACCGGCGATCGACGGCAGGGGGTCAGCCAGGCGCTCAAGCTCCTGGACCTCGCGCCCGTGGCGGGACGAAGGGTGGTGGTGAAGCCCAACTTCAACAGCGCCGACGGAGGGCCCGCGTCCACCCACAATGACACGCTCTCCCAGCTCGTGGCCGAACTGCACGAGCGGGACGCCCGCAGCGTGACGCTGGGAGAGTCGAGCGGGCCGCCCGTGACCCGGGGCGTCATGGAGAGCAAGGGAATCTTCGACCTGGCCGGCGCCGAGCGCTTCGAGGTGGTCAACTTCGACGAGCTGCCCGATGACGGCTGGGTCCCCCGCACCGGCGAGCACTGGCCCGAGGGCTTCCACCTGCCCCGCCTGGTCACGGACGCCGAGTACCTGGTCTCCACCTGCTGCCTGAAGACCCACGGCTCCGGGGGCGTCTTCACCATGTCGCTGAAGCTCTCCGTGGGCCTCACGCCGAAGCCCATCCGCCGGGGCATGCACCGCTCACCGCACATGCGCCGCATGATCGCCGAGCTGAACACGGGCTACACCCCGCAGCTCGTGGTGCTGGACGGCGTGGAGGCGTTCACGGACGGCGGCCCCTCCCGCGGCGAGCTGAAGCGGGGTGACGTGGTGGTGGCCGGCCACGACCGGGTGGCCGTGGATGCCGTGGGCGTGGCCATCCTGAAGGAGCTGGGCGCCAACGCCGCCATCATGGACCGGCCCATCTTCCAGCAGGAGCAGCTGGCCCGCGCTGTGGAGCTGGAGCTGGGCGCCACGGGTCCCGCCGACATCGAGATCGTGACGGGCGACGACGCCAGCCGGGCCTACGCGGACCGGGTGGAGGGGATCCTGGCGCAGGGCTGAGTGGCCGCCGCGGGGTGCACTCGACTCACGACCCCGGCTTCACGAGGGCGTAGCGGCGCACGAAGGGGACGTCGTAGTCGTCCTTCCAGACGCCCAGCACCCAGGCCTCGCCGATCTCATGGACGGTGAAGCGGGGCGGCGTGTCCACGTTGCCCAGCCAGCGGCCGTCGGGGCGGAAGACCATCCAGGTGCTGGGCTCTTCCCCCAGCTCCGGGGCGGGCATGCCGCGGACAAAGCTCGCGTAGTCGTAGAAGCCGACCGCATCCACGTGGTCGTGGCGCCGTGCCCAGATGTTGCCGGCGGGGTCGATACGCAGCTCCGCGAACAGCGGATAGGGCTTCCCAAGGGCCTCCTCGAGGCGCTCTTCCATGCGCAGGCGCTCCTGCCCGTTCCCACGCAAGAGATTCATGACGTAATCTTTGAAGCGACGTACGTCCTCTCCATCCACCACCCGGGCCGCACCTTCCACGCGGATCACCATGCGCACTGGACCCGACGCGTCGCGCAGCCGGATGTCCGGCTCGAAGCTGGTGGCGAGCACACCCCGGCCCAGCCCCATGGCCAGACCGCGGCCGAAGAGCGCCCAGGAATTGCCCAGCCCGCCATGGCCTTCCGGAGAACTCCACGCGTACTCCCGCTCCCGATCCGGGAGCGTATCCACGTGCGCCACGTGCCGCCCATCCAGGTCGTACCAGTCGAGCACGGCCTTCGTGGTGTGGATCCCCGGCTCGGTGGGACGCTCCCCGGCGCCCCCGAGCCCCAGGAAGCGCCCCTCCGTGCACCCCGCAACCCGCCAGGTGTCCAGCGGCACATCGCGCACGTACGTCCCGGGGGCGGCGAACGCCGCGAAGTGCCGGTTCACCCGCACGTAGACCGTGTCCGCCCCGCAGGCAAAGGACTCGCGGGTGGTGGTCGGCCGGGCGGGGAACTCGCCCGGGCCGCTCCCCGTGCGCCCGGCCAGACCGAGGAAGCGCCCGTCTCCGGCGAAGAAAAAGACCCCCGGCGCCCACGGGTCGTAGACGGCCAGGGCGCCGCTGCTCAGCGCGTGCACGCCCGCGATGGCGGCGAAGGGCACCACCGTTTCCCCGACCAGGGCCTGGCCGATTTCCAGCTCCGGGGCGTCGGCCAGGCGCCAGCGCGCGGCCTCCGTCCAGAGCGGCGCGGCGTTCACCGCCACCCGCACCCCGGCGCTGTCCGTCACGGTGAAGGCACTGCCCGGCGCCACGTCTTCCGCCGCGCCGCACGCGGTGAGGGCCGCCACCAGGACGAACGGGACGAGGTCGGCCGGGCAGGAACGCATAAGGCCGCGGTTCGAGGGTGGATGAGGGACGTCGCCTAACGGAACCTGCGGCGGTGGCTGGCGGGGCGTCCAACCGACACGCTCTCTGGCGTCCGCCGCGCCAATTCAGCCCCCGCGCCGCTCGAGGACATGGCGCCTGACGTACTCCACGCCGAGCTCGTCCGTCCACCGGCCGAGGATGTAATCCTCACCGATCTCGTGCACCTCGAGCTCCTTCGGCAACTCGACCACGCCCCGCGCTCGACCGCGCTCATCGAACACGAGCCACGCTGAGGGCTGGCCCTCGTCAGCGCGAAAGAGCTCCGCCCAGATCCAGCCGAGGCGGTCCACCAGCAGCGCCTGGAACGCCGGCACTGCCTCCGGCAGTCCCATGAGCTCGTAGGCCGCTTTCTGGCTGGCCGCGTGATCCTCGTAGCGCTCCACATACAGATCCAGCGCCTCGTCCGGCGTGTACCGCGGCGGAGCCTCGACGCGGAAGATCGCCGTCAACCTTCCGTCAGGGTCGAACTGCCTGAGTTCGAATCGCGGGTTGCCTTCGAGAATCAACCCGTTCGGCCCGGCGGCAGCCAGGTTGCGCTGCTGGAAGGGGCTCAGCATCAGCAGCGGAGGCCGTCCTGGCTCAGCGTGCCTGAGACTCCGACCCCAACGCACGCCAAGCGTGTCGGTGACATCGCTGGCCAGATCGATCCAGCGAGCCAGGATGGGCCCATCACACGGTTCGTTGACCGCGCAGAGGCTCCCGCTGGCCGAGGTGTATAGCGCTCTCGAGCCAACCGACGCCCGCGGCGTACCGCCGTAAACCTGGCCCTGAGCAAGTGTGCGTTCGCCCGACCCATCGCTGGCCACCAGCGTGAACCTCTGCCCGCGCCGATCGAAGACCAGGAGCGAGTCGCTCGGGAACCGCGGGACGAGGAGAGGGCTGCGAAATTCCCCCGGCCCGGAGCCGGGTCCGCCGGAGGTTCGTACGTGCTGGCCGGTGGCATCGAACCAGCGCAGCTCCTGGCTGCCGCCGTCCACCACGACGAAGCCGCCGCCGCTCACGCCACCGATTCCGCTTATGGAGGTGAACTGCGTGGCCAGGTCAGCCTCGTCCCGGCCCAGCTCGAGATCCGGCACCGTATCGACCCGCCAGGGCAGGACTGCATCGAGCACCGTGCCCGGTGACTCCACGATGCGGATCCCCACGCTGTCCGTCTCCGTTACGGCGCTGAGATGCGGCGCCTCCTCATCGTTGCCGTCCCGCGTACAGGACGCGAGTAGGGCGAGGACGAGGAGCGCGGCCGTGGACCAGGTCGTTATCCTGTTCGTCATCAAGCCTCCAGATCGCTCCAGTGGAGCGATGCAGCCTGAGGGAGTTAAGCCAAGGTACGTCGCAGGGAATTTTCGACACAAGGAAGCTGTGGCCGGTCCTGCTGGGAGGCGGGCGGAGCCGCCAGAGCGCGAGGAGGCAGATGAAGTCCAGCAGAGGCCGCGTACCACCGTCCATGGCCGGCCTCGTGGAGGCAATCCGCCGGGCACCCCCGGCCCGCCGCCGCCACCGCCTACGAGGAGCTTATGGCCGGTGGCGACGGCAGCGTCTGGGCACGCCGCACGCGGCTATTACACAGCGACCCGGTGGTGTGGAGCGTCTTCGCGGCGGACGGCACGCTGCGGGGTGAACTCACCCTGCCGGACAACGTCTCACTGACCGACCCCCGCGTGGACCGCGCCCTGGTCATCTGGCGGGACGCTCTGGACGTGCCGTTTCTGCGGGTGTATCGGATCGGGGGAATACTGGAGAGTGCGGATTCGCGCGGCACTAGCCAACCCCGCGCGCGAGACTTACTTGTGCAGGTGGCGCCCGCGCACGGCGTGCGCGCCTTTGATGACCTCGTCCGACCCTGATTCAGACGCGCACGTTGCCTCTTGCGACGGGGGTAGCGGACGTGGATCCGGGGCAGTGGGGGATACCAGATATGACGAAACCCGGTCGTAATGAGCCCTGCCCCTGTGGCAGCGGCAAGAAATTCAAGCACTGCCATGCGAAGATGGCGCTGGATCCTGCAGCGGTCGCGGACAGGACCTGGCAACGCCTGCGCCGGCTCCTGGACGGCTATCCCGCCACGATGCTCGGCTTTGTCCGGGATGTCTACGGACCGGACGCGCTCCACGAAGCGTGGAGTGAGTTCCTCCTCTGGGAGGGCGACATTGAATTTGATCCGGACACGCCGCATATGCAGGCCTTCATGCCCTGGTTCTTCCATCGCTGGGCTCCCGACCCGCTCGACACATCCATCTCACACGCTGCACTGCACGATCGCTCTCCCACCGCGGTGTTCCTGGAGAGGCGCGGCCGGAGGCTCGATCCCCTCTTGCGGCAGTACCTCGAGGCTTGCGCCAGCACACCTTTCAGCTTTCACGAGATCATCCGTTGCCAGCCCGGTAAGGGGTTCCGCTGCCGCGATATGTTCGTGGGGGACGAACGGGATGTCCTCGAGCGATCGGGCTCGCGCATCATGCAGGTCGGGGACGCCATCTTCGGGCAGATCGTCACGTGCCGCGACATCACGCTCATGGAGGCGTGCGGGCCGCACCCCATCCCACCTGGTTCGAAGATCGAACTCATCGAACTCAGGGAGCGGATGTCCGGGAGCGTTCACCCGCCGACGCCGGAGACGCTGGCGGATTGGGACATCGAGCTCCGGGACGCCTACCTGGACATCACTGAGGCGCTCACGCGCCTGCAACGTCCGGAGGTGCAGAACACGGACGGGGACGACATTGCGTTTCATCAACTCACCTTCGAGATCGGGTCCGCCCGCAAAGCTTTCGACTCCCTGAGGCATCTCGCCTCCGAGGAAACGGAGAGTGAGTTGCTCGAGGTGGCCGAGTGGGACGAGAAGGGACAGTTACGGCGCGTGTCGTTCGCCTGGACGGTTCCCGGCAATCGCACGCACGCCGGATGGGACAACACCGTACTGGGTCACATCGAGATCGACGGCTCGCGGCTCGTGGCCAACGTCAACTCGGCCGAGCGGGCAGCTCGATTCCGAAGCATCGTGGAGGAGCACCTCGGCGCGGAGGCTCGGCACCTGGCTACCGAGGTGCAGAGCGTGGAGGATGCCCTGGAGGCGCACCGCGAGGTCAACCCGCACGGGCCGCTGGATGACTCTGGCCTCGCCGAGCATCCCGAGGTCCGCCAACGGCTGAGCGAGGTGATGGCGGCCCATTACGAGGCCTGGCTGTCCGAGAAGATCCCCGCACTCGGCGGTCTCACTCCCCTCGAGGCGGTCCAGGTCCCAGCTGGCCGTGAGAAGGTGGCGGCCCTGATCGACCAGATTGCGCGTGACGGTCAGCGGATGCAGCCAAAGCTCGACCAGACCATTCTTCGAAACCTGCGTGAGCGGCTCGGATTGGCGTGATTACTAGTCAATCATGTTGCTAAGACCTCTCTTCACGCGCCTGGTTCCCCTTCGGGAGGTCATCACCTAGCCAGCCGTCGCGTCCAGTCGACGAAGCCGTCGAAGCCCGACTCCTCGGTGAGACGGACCGCCTGCGCCATGCCGTCGGCGCGGACGATGTGGACCTCGGCGTTGGCAGGCGTGATACGGCGGTGAAAGGCGAGCCAGCGGCCGTCCGGTGACGCCTCGAACGCCTCCGCCGCGGTCAGGCGCCGGACGTTCGAGCCGTCCGCGTCCATCACGTAAACGCGGAACGCGAACGGAGCCTCGCGGTCGCTCTGGGAGGCGATGCTCCGTCCATCACGGGACACGTCTGCCAGCACGTCGAAGCCGGGGTGCTCGGTAAGGCGGCGCAGCCCCGAGCCGTCGGGCGCCATGGCCCACAGGTCGCCATTGCCGCTCCGGTCGCTGTCGAAGACGATCATGGATCGAGCGGCCGGCGCAGTGGCCAGTGCCGCCAGGTTTTCAGGCGACGTCGCCGCCTGATCCGCCGGCGCCGCGATTCGTTCATCGCACGCCGCGAGCGCGCAGGCCAACGCGGTCGCGATGGTAGGACCGCTCGAGTTCCGTTGCATGTTCCGTTTCCTCACGTTTGCTCGCCCGGTTGCTCCGCGGGCGAAGGGGCCGCCGCAGTCATTCTCAGAGTTGCAACGCCGGCGCGTCCTCACCCATGATCCCCCCTTTCACAACGCTGCGTCCTCGGAGATCCAACACATGCGGCACGCCTCATCACCCTCGGCCATTGTCCCATCGCGCTCGTATCGTCCACCCCAATACTCCGCCAGCGGGTAGTCCAAGGTGCACCAGGTTTCCGCACAGATGTCCCCGGCCTCCTCACCGATGAAGAACTCCGCAACGGGACACCGATGCACATCCAGATGAACGACCCCCGCTTCCTTCCATACTTCCCACTGATACGCCGGTTCGGAGAACGGGAACCGAAGGAACGCACGGACCATGCGGTTCATTCGATCGGTAGCGTTGCCGCCCACCATCCGACCCCAGGCTTTAGGTATCGAAGCCCACCGCCGGTAGAGCCGCCACGCGATCTCCCTTGTCAGTCGGACAGCCTCACCCTGCTCGTATCCACGTAGTCGCAGCGCTCGTACAAACTCAAGCGTGAGGCTTGCCAAGCGGACGTTCAACTGACCGCCGATCGTCGGTTCCTCAGGCAACCGGTGAGACACAGCTCGGTGTCGTCCCCATGCCTCGCGGAATACGCCGTCAGCCTCAAGGTCAGCCATGCGCGGTCCGTGGTTGCCGCTTGTACAGACCTCTATCATCGTCGCACGGACCATTGGCTTCGTGCACCCCACAACAACTCCTGCAATCATCGCTTTTCCACCCCCCTCAGGGCCCGGCATCGTGTGAGGTCCTCGCACCAGACCTGTCACTGCACCTCATTCGACTTCATCCACCGCTGCCACGAGCCGCGATCTCCTACCGCTCAAGATACCCATGGGTCGTTGAGCACTGGCCGATAACGTATGGCTACGGCCGGATGATGTCGTAGACCACCACGTATTGGACCTCCATGCTGTCCCGCTGCACGGTCACCACCTGCCGCTCGCCCACGTCCATGACGTCCAGCACGGCTGCGGTTCCGGGAATGGCCACACGCCCGAGCAGCACACCGTCGGTGTCGAACACCCGCAAGGACTCCGCGCGCTGCAGCACCGGGCGGGGGTCGTAGGCCTCGGCCCAGACGCGCCCGGCGGGATCCACGTGGAGCGCGCCGTGCGCGGGCCAGTACTCGGGCAGGGGTCGAGCGCGGAGGTCTCCTTCCAGGGTGGGCGGGACCTCACTCCCCGTGCGCGCGGACATCCGCGCGGACATGGCCAGGTTCAGCGCCACCGCCGAATCGCCGAGCTCCGGCGTCACCGGCGTGGGCGGGCCCTGCTCCCGGATGCGAAGCACCGGCCGACCACGCTCGAACACCCGGATGTCCAGGGAGTCGCTTTCGGCGATGGCCACACGCACGGGGCGGCCTCCGGCGGCGAACCAGGCGCCCGGATGGATAAGGGGAATGCCGACGCCGCGCCCTCCCTGACTGCCGTAGCGCGGAGTTGCTCCGATCCATGCCAGGGTGTCACCTTCGGCATCCACATCGGCCCGCCACATATGGAGCCGGCGCGGCCGCACTGTCGTACCGGCGGGCACCTCCCGGATGATCTCGCCGGCGGAGATCAGCAGCGTGCCGTCCGGCAGCGGGATCACCGCGCCGCCCAGGTTGCGCTCCGCGAGGCCCCGCAGCGCCGCGAACGAATTCACGCTGACGCCGCGGGCGTAGGTGCCGTCCGGCCCAAAGACCTGGTACCCGCCCCGCAGCTCCGTCACCATCAGCGAGTCGCCGGGCAGGGCGTACATCCTGGAAGGGAAATTGAACTCCCCCGGGCCGGACCCGCGCCGCCCGATGGTGACGTCGTGCTCGCCAGCGGCGTCGTAGACCCGCACCGCGAACGCCTGCCGGTCCAGCACGGCGATCCGCCCCGACGGCAGCGCCACCGCGGCTGTAATCTGCCCGAAGGCGTAGCGCTCGTCCCCCTCGCGGCCGATGCTCATGCGCTGCTCGAGTCGCCACGCCTCGGCCTCATTCCAAGCCGGCTGCCCGTTCTCCACCATCCGAATGCCGGCGCTGTCCCGGACCACGGTGCCGGTTTCCGGGGGGGCGTCGGCGCCA
>Ga0214473_10006136_pt1 | contig 14384 bp, 9 predicted proteins | sample RVTome_7_FD_203509 | JGI IMG/M metagenome (GOLD analysis project Ga0214473, IMG submission 203509) | Soil microbial communities from uranium-contaminated site in the Upper Colorado River Basin, Wyoming, United States - RVT98D197 | ecosystem: Environmental > Terrestrial > Soil > Contaminated >... | reverse complement strand
AGGACGAGCCACGCGAGCAGCGCGCTCGCCAGTGCGGCCCGGCTCACCAACGGATCACTCCCGGCTCGAAGGTGCCGACCACCTCGTCATCCTGGTTCAGGGCCGCGACGAGGATCACCGTGCCCAGGACCAGCACCACGACACCAGCCGTGACGGCCCAGAATCGCCAGTCCGCGAAGATGCTGCCGCTGGCCTCGCAGTCGCACTCGGACGCGGAGCTCAGTCGATCATCGGCAGCCGCGGCAGCCTGCGTGGCAGACGCCGCGACCGCGGGTGACGGGGGCTCCGCGGCGACCGGCGGTGTCGCGGGCTCCGTCGGCGGCGTCACCGTGGGGGGCTCGACCGTGGGTGGCGTGGGCTCGGGCGTGCCGGTCGAGAGCGCGAGCGTCGCAGCCACGGCCTCCCCCGATTGTGCGACAACATCGGCGCTCGCGAGGATCCTGTCGCCCCGCGAGGCCGTCACGATGTGGTTGCCGGGCGGCACCAGCACCGGCTGCAGGAGCCGCTCGGCAGGGACGGTCGCGCCGTCGAGTCGGACGGTCACGTCCTGGGTGTCCCCCTGGAGCACGATGGTGACCATGGCGGCTCGCTCACCGATCCGCACGCGCAGCTCGCGCACTCGCTGCGCGAGCTCGGCGTCGACTCCTTCGTCGGACAGGGCGCGGACGAGCAGGCGATCGGCCTCGTCCAGATCATCGACCGAAAACAGTGCCCGAGCCAGGTTGTAGGCGACGGCGGGCGCGTACCTTATCTCGAGCGCACGGCGAAACCGATCCGCGGCTTCGCGCCACGCCTCGCGTTGGGCGAACGTCACGCCCTCATCGAAGAGGGCACGCGCGCGCCGAACGTCATCGCCGGTTGACTGTGCGCGCGCGACCGCGCACAGCGACAGCAGAGCCGCCGCCAAAACGCCCACCCGGAGCGGGCGGCGCCAACGCGCCGTCGTCTCCATGGGATCACCATAGCGCAGACTGGCGGGACAAGGGACCCCGGTTGGAGCCGGTCGTCCCTTCAACTAGGGACGACCGAGCTCGCTGTGCGCGCGGGTGCCGCGTCCCCGCCCGCTGTGCCACAATGCTCCCGTGGCGTGGGTGGAGCCGGATGTCGGAACCGTCCTCGGCGGCCGGTACCGGCTGGTCCGTGCCGTGGGCCGCGGCGGCATGGGAGCGGTGTGGGAGGCCGTGCAGGAGGGTCTCGGCCGGCGTGTCGCGGTCAAGGTGCTCCACCCGATGCTCGCGGAGCGTGCCGAGCTGCTCGCGCGCTTCAAGCGCGAAGCGGAGACGACGGCGCGCCTCGGCCATCCGAACATCGTGCAGGTGAGCGACTTCGCGTTCAGCCCGGAGCAGGGGGCCTATCTGGTCATGGAGCTGCTCGAGGGCGAGACCCTCGGCGACTGCATCGCGAGGGAAGGGCCGCTGCCGTGGCCGCGCGTCGTGGGCATCGCGCGCCAGGTTCTCGACGCGCTCGTCGTCGCTCACGACGCCGGGATCGTCCACAGGGATCTCAAGCCCGCCAACATGTTCCTGGTTGCCCGCGGCATCGAGGCCGATCTGGTGAAGGTCCTCGACTTCGGCGTCGCACGCCTCGATGCGGGCGAGAAGCTGACGGCCACGGGCACCTCCATCGGCACGCCGCTCTACATGTCGCCCGAGCAGGTGCGCGGACAGCGAGCCGATGCGCGCGCGGACGTGTGGGCCGTGGGCGTGACGATGTACGAGATGCTGGCGGGACGACCGCCCTTCGGCGGCAACGACTATGCGCAGCTCATCACGGCGATCCTCTCCGAGGCGCCCGAGCCCCTCGCGCAGCTCAGGCCCGATGTGCCTCCATGGTTGATCGATGCCATCGCCGGCGCCCTCGAGCGCGATCTCGACACACGCATCGCGTCGGCGCGGGAGCTGATGGGGCGGATCGCGGCCGAGTCGCGCGCGTCGTCACGCCCGTCCGCTGCACGCGTGACCGACGCGACCGGCGAACGGGCGCCGCCAGTCTCGTTCTCGCCGCCGCCTTCCTATCCGGCGTTTCCCGCGACCGCGGTCCAGACCCCTGCGCCGCCCCGCAGCGTCGGCAAGCAGCAGATCAGCTTCGACGTTCGCAGCACACCCCTCTCCTCGCCCGCGCCGTCCTTCAGCGCGGCGCCGCCTTCGCCAACTAGCGACGCCGTGGAGCTGCCGCGGCGATCGCAGCTGCCCTGGATCCTCGCGGGCGCGGGGCTCGTCCTCGTTGCCGCAGGGGCCGCCGCCGCCGTGGTGCTGAGCGGTCCGCTGAGGGGCGAGCAACACCCCGAGACTGTAGAAGCGGCTCAGTCCGCTCCGGCGCCCGCGGCGCCCGGCGCCGGGCTCGGTACCGAAGCGCCGCCGGTCGCGCCGAGCCCGCCGCCGACGGCAACTGCGCAGCCGACTGCCGTGCAGTCTCCCTCGGCGATGGCGCATGTTCCGCCGCGTGCTCCGGTGAGCGACTCCCCGCCGTCCGGGCCCGCGCCTCGCGATGTGCCTCCCGCGGTCGAACCGGCGAGCACGCAACCAGCTCCTGCCCCCGAGGAGCCCGCCCCCGCGCCGGCCACGGCCACGCGCGCCGAGCTCGGGCGGATCAGCGGGACCTACGACTCGTGGGTGGCCGAAACGCATCTGCGTTTCGCTCACCGCCGATTCGAGACCTGCCTCGCCTCGCGTGCCGTCCCCGTGGGCGAGGCCACGTTCACGATCACCGTCGGCGCCGAGGGCAGGGTGACGGTGGTGACGGGCGGACCGCCGGAGGCGCGCGCGTGCCTGTTCGCTGCGGTGCGCGCCGTGGCGTGGACCGAGAGCACGGGGCCCACCGTGCAAGTCACCTATCGACTGTTCCCGTGAGGGCGGCTACCTGCCCCGCGGGGGCAGCACCTGGACCGGAGTCGTGGCGGAGTCCATGCCCGTTACGCCGAGCTGGGCGTACGAGTTGTCGCCCCAGCACCAGATCGAGCCATCCATCCGGATCACGCAGTTGTGCGAGCCCTGGCCCGTCTCGAGCACTCGCACCTGGTCGAGTGGGGCGGCGCTCTCCGTTTCGACCTGCACGGGCACCAGAGAGTCGGCGGTGTCGCCCGTGCCGAGCTGGCCCCCGTTGTTGGCGCCCCAGCAGAACACGGCGCCAGTCGCGAGCAGCGCGCAGGAATGGGACCTGCCGGCGGCGACATCGCTCGTCTCCATCCCGGCGGCCATGAATGCGGGGACCTCGATGGGCACGGGCTCCCGCATCGACACCGTGCCCATGCCCACCTGTCCATAAACGTTCGCGCCCCAACACCGGACCCGCCCGTCGGTCATGCGCGCGCAGCTGTGACTCTCGCCCAGGCTCACCTGGGCCACGCCGGCCGGGAGCACCGGTAGGGCGAAGGGGAACGACCCGACCCCGGCGTCCGAGACTCCGAGTTGACCCTGACTGTTGTCACCCCAGCACAGGAGCTCTCCGCCCGTCAGGGAAATCGCGCAGGCGTGGTGATCGCCGACGTCGACCCAGCGCATCCCATCGAGGGAAACCCCTCCCATCCGGACCACGCGTTCGGCCGTCAGAACCGGGGTTCCCGATCCGAAGCTCGTGCTCGAGCCGAGCTGCCCGTACTCGTTGTTGCCCAGGCAGACAGGGTTGAAGACGTTGTCGATGAAGCACGTGCTCCAACTCCCGACGCCGACATCTTGAGGAGAGGAGGGCGCGGCCGTGGCCTCGGCCGGGATCCTCACCGGCGACATCATCGACCCCGTGCCGGCCTGACCCGCCGCGTTCATCCCCCAGCAGGTGACGCCGCCTGTCATGTCGATGGCGCACATGTGCGCGGTCGAGCCCCAGATGTGGTGGATGCCCGAGAGTCCCTCGGCTCGCACGGGCACCGCGGTGGTTGCGTCCAGAGCCACGAGGGACGAGCCGAGCTGACCCTGGAGGTTTCCCCCCCAGCACCACACGTCTCCCGAATCGAGGAGCGCGCAGGTGCTCCCGCCGAGGACCGCCAGCTCCTCGGGTACGGCGCAGTCGCCCGCCACGCAGGCGTCCCAACCGCAGGCCGTTCCGCAGCTGCCGCAGTTGTCGGGATCGATCGCCGTGTCCACGATCTCGCCGCCACAGTTCATGCGCGAGCCGCCGTCGGCGGGCGCGCCGTCCGTCCGTGGCGCGTCACCCGCCTGGCCATCGACGGTCCCGCCGTCGCCCCCGCCGTCCATACTCGGCCCCGTGAACCTGCAGACGCCGTCCACGCGGGTCGCGCCCTCGAAGCACTCGTCTCGATAGACGCATCCGCCCAAGACGATCATCGCCGCCGAGAGAATCACTATCACGTGTCTCGCCATCAGAACCTCACCCGCAGGTCCAGACCCGACGGCGCGGGGCGCAGCGCCACGGCGTCCGCGCTTTCGGCGCCGTCGCCGCCGCCGAGCACCAGCCACAGGATGGCGCCGGCAATGGCGGCCACCCCCAGGCCGCCGTAGACACCCAACCCGAGCCCGTTGGCGGAGCGCGACTCGCTGCAGCGATCACCGTCCATGGAGAGGCAATCGTTCTCGGAGGCGAGGCCCACGACGGCCGCAGTCACGCCCGCGAGGCCTGCGACGCCGAGGACCACGGGACCGACGATGGACAGGGCGCTGCGGCCCTCGCTCGCATCGTCGGCATCTGGGGCCACCGCCGTGGCCGCCGTGTCGCCCGTCGTTGTCACGTCGCCCGTCGCTGTCGCGTCGCTCGTCTCCGTCGCGTCGCCAGTCTCGGTCACATCGTGTGGGGGCGCCTGCCGCTGCGCCGTTTCCCGCAGGACCCGGACGCGCGCCTCCACGTCACGCTGGCGGTCCGTGTCGGGCACGAGCCGCAGATACTCCTCGAAGGCTTCGAGGGCCTCGGCGTCGCGCCGCAGGCGGTCGGCGGCGAGGCCGATGTTGTAGAGGAGCTGCGGCCGGCGGCTCAGCTCGTGGGCGCGCCGGAAGTGGCCGAGGGCGTCCTCATAGCGGCCGTCCTGAAATGCCGTGCTCCCTGCCTGAAACAGGGCACGAGCCTCTTCGTCCATCAGATCCTGCGCGTGGACGCCGGTCGTCGCCAGGGCCACGCCCAGGACCAACCCTGCAGTCCATGGGGCCATGCGCATGGGGAGCATCGTCGCCCGTGGCACCGCCGCCGGCAAGGGGTTCGCTCTGGCGCCGCTTCGCCCGCAGATCAGATGAGCAGAAGGCAGCTGGCCGTGGTCTCGGCCTCGTTGTTCGCAGGGCGACACTCGGTGAGATCCTCGAGCGGGCCGTCCGTCGTGTCGTTCACGACGACCCGGAACCGCACGTCCGCGGTCGGGTCGCGCCCCACGAGGTCGTAGGCGATAGACAGGATCTCGCTCTCGCCGGCCAGCAGGAGACGGGCGGTCGTCACGCGACCGAGCCGCACGAAGGCGCCTCCCTCCTCCACGTACACCGTCACCGGCGTGCCGGCGGGGAGGGCGGACCACCCGCGGTTCACCACGCGGAAGTTGAGCGTCATGCGATCGGGGCACGCCGTGAGGTCCACGGCGAGCTCCTCCGGCACGCCGTCCGGCAGGTTCGTCGCGCCGGGCTGCACATTCTGCCGGAAGTTGTTGAGCGACCGCGCGCGCCAGTTCGGGATCTCCCCGGCTGGGATGGCGCCCGCCTCCGAGACGTTGGTCACATGATAGGTGTGCTGGTTCCAGATGCGGCGGGTGGCGACCCAGTCTCGCGCGGGGCTCGCGAATACGCGAACGCCGTGGCTGCCGGCGGTCTCGCCCGCCGCGATGCGCCCGAGCTCACACGGGCCGAGGCGCGGGGTCGCGGCACAGCTCGAGATGGTGGTCGCGTAGTCGTTCGAGGCCACGACGATCTCGGCGTGGAGATCGTTGTTCACGTCGACGATGACCGGGTACTCCCACAGAGTCGCGCTCGTGTTGCACTGGCAGAAGCGCACGTTACCGTCCCTGCCGTCGTACACGCGAAGCCAGAAATGATCGCTGTAGACGGCCTCCGCCACGCCGTCTCCGTCGAAGTCGAAGACGCTCGAGCCGGTCTTGCGCGACGAAGCGTCGTCAGAGGGGGACTGCCAACGCGGCGTCCCGTCCGGCTCGAAAACGGCGTAGGCGTAGGCGCCCGCGAGCGCGATCTCGGGTTCCGGGTCGTCGTCGAAGTTCGCGATCGTCGGCGGGCCGCCTCCGCCCACCGTGTCCGCCGTGACATCTGCCGCCGGGGCCATGCCCTGGTTGATGTCGATGGGGCCCCAGCGATCGGATCCGTCCCCGTTCAGGGCGCGGAGCCAGTGATCGCCGCGGTATGGAGCTGGTGTGAACGCGGAATGGACCACCACGACCTCCGGCATTCCATCCCGATCGAGATCGCCGACGGCCGGATAGCCCTCGAGGAAGTCCGCCGATCGATCGTAGTGAACGGCGCCGTCCTGATGATAGGCGGCGTTGCCCCCCACGACCTCGAGCAGTCCGTCGCCGTCGAGGTCGGCCGCCGTCGTATAGTCACAGGGGTTGTGCGCGCTGGTCGCCCAGCCCCCGGTGCCGATGCAGTCGTGGTGCCATAGCAGCGCGCCGTCGAGCCCGGCGACCACCGTGTAGCGCACGAAGACCTCGACGAATCCATCGGCGTCGAGGTCGGCGATGGCGGGCGCGGCCTGCGCGCACGACACCCGCGAGTCAGTCGTGCGCCACTTGAAGGTCCCGTCGTGCTCGAAGGCGATCAGCGGCCCGATCCCATCGGTGTCCGATCCGCACGCCACGATTTCGGGCAATCCGTCGCCATCGATGTCTCCGATCGCGACCTGTCCGCCGGGGATCACGCGCTGGCCGGCGTCGGTCACGTCGAAGATCGTGGACCCGTCGGCGCCGCTCACCGCCCGCAGCACCCCGTCGGACGTGTAGTTGCCGAGACTGCATCCCATGCCCGACACGCCGCAGAACGAGATGAAGACGACGTCCGGGATGTCGTCCGCGTCCACGTCGCCGTCGCTGTCGTCGTCCGTGAGGTTGGCGACCATGGGCGTCATCATCACTTGGTTGTAGTGGGCGAGGGCCGCACCGGTGCCATCCCAGCCCCAGATCAGCGTGGGCGTCACCTCGCCGCCCGTGGGCACGGCCTCACAGGCCTCACCCCCGGGTTGAAGTAGGCACATCCCCAGGCTCGGCTCGCAGTACTGGCCTTCGGGACAATCGATGAAGTCGCGGCACGGCGTCGTGGGCAGGAAGCAGCGACCGCTCGCGCACACCTCGCCCGCAGTGCAGCAGGTCTCGACGCCGCTGTCGCTCGTGCAGCGCGTCGCCGTCCCGCAGCCCAGATGGCACACGGCCCCCTCGCACACCTCCGTCGCGGTGTCGCAGCAGGTCGGGCCACAGAGTGCGTCTGTCCCGCAGCAGCGGACGTTCGTGCCACACACCTCTCCGGCTCCGCAGCAACTCGCGCCGCAGGAGCGCTCACCGGTGGGACAGGCGCTGCCGTCGCGATCGGGCATCGTCGCGTCGATGTCGCCTGCGTCAGTCGAGCCGCCCCCGTCAGGGCGGGGCGCCGGGTCGGCCGCGCAGTCACAGGCGTTGAGCCAGGCGAGTCCGAGAACGAACAGCACGCGGGGGCATCGACGGATCATTCCGCCATGCTGCGGTCACGCGCACGAATTCGCAACGACTGGGACCGGCTTGGGAGATCGGGGTTCGTGGTGGCTGGACGTGGGGGACCCGTGCCTGCATGCTCGCCGTCGTGGGCCAGGGGGCGGACGAGCTGAGGGAGGGGGCGCTGCTCGGGGGGCGCTATCGCATCGTGCGGGCTCTCGGCAAGGGCGGCATGGGAGCCGTCTACGAAGGGGTTCACGAAGAGCTGCAGAGGCGCGTGGCTGTGAAGGTCCTTCACGGCATGCTCTCCGGGGATCAGATTCAGCTCGAACGCTTCCGCCGTGAGGCCGAGACGGCGGCTGCGCTCGGACACCCGAACATCGTTCCCGTGACGGACTTCGGCGTCGAGGCGGGGCGGGCGTTCCTCGTCATGGAGCTGATCGAGGGACGGACTCTCTTCGAGATCGTCCGCGACGATGGCCCCCTGTCGCAGGCCCGGGCCGCGGCCATCGGTATCCAGGTGCTGTCAGCTCTCGAGGCGGTCCATTCCGCTGGCGTCGTGCACCGTGATCTCAAGCCCTCGAACGTGATGGTGACGACGGTCGCGGGGCTCCACGAGCACGCGAGGCTGCTCGACTTCGGCGTCGCCAAGATGAGGGAGGGGCCGGGCTATGCGCGTCTCACGGCCACGGGGCTGATCGTCGGGACGCCGACCTACATGGCGCCCGAGCAGGTCGTCGGTCGGGCCGTGGACGGCCGCACCGATCTGTACGCTGCGGGGGCGCTTCTCTACGCCGCCCTCGTCAAGCGGCCGCCCATCGCCGTCGGGCCCCTGGGCGAGCAGGTGCAGCGCATCCTCGACACCGAGCCCATGCCCCTGGCCTCGCTTCGGGCCGACCTCGAGCCACGCTTCTGCGCGGTGATCATGCGAGCCCTCGCCAAGCTCCCCAACGATCGCTGGGCGAACGCGGGCGAGATGGCCGATGCGCTGCGTCCCTTCGCGACGGGGGCGACGCAAGCGTCGCGACCCAGCGACTCCGAGCCCGCGGCCACCGTGTCCGCACGGCCCCGGGCCCCCGCCACGGTGCCTGAGCGCGCCAGCGCGCGCGCGCGGCCCGCATCACCGTCAGCCCCGTCGGTGCCGCCGGCCGAGCCGCCTTCGCAGATGCATCCGAGCTCGCCCCAGCTCCCGGCGTCCGCGTTTGCGTCCCCGCTTCCGACCGGACCCGAGCAATGGAAGCGCCGCCAGCGCGCTCCCTTCTTTCTGGGCGGCGGCATCCTCGCGGCGGCGATCCTGTTCGCCGTGCTCGCTTTCGTGGCGGTCGCCTACTACTTCCTCAGCTTCTGGGCGGACGTGCACCGAATGACCGGTCATTGAGCGCTCGAAGCGCTCCATGCCGCGAAGCTCGATCACCTCGACTCTCTTCGACGCCAGGTGCGCCGCGTGCTCCAATTTCGCGCGGAACCGCGCGGTGCATGCCGAGGTGTCGGCTCCCGGGGGCTGCTCGCCGGCGTAGCCGGATTTCGGGAGGGGCTTGACCGCCGTGTGGAGAGGCTCAACGATGCCGCCTTCATTCGCAATCACGACAAGGGGAATACACATGTCGAGCAACGCACTGTTCATCGGTTGGAATCGGGCCGTTCCGGGACGCGAAAAGGCTTCCCTGGAGCACTTCGCGGAGTTCATCAGCTACCTCGGCGGCCTCAAGTCGGCGGGGAAGATCGAGGGGTTCGACCCCGTGATGCTCAACGCCCACGGCGGTGACATGAACGGGTTCGTGGTGGTCCGCGGCCAGCCGGCCAAGCTTGGAGAGCTTCAGACGTCGGACGAGTTCGAGACGCACGTCACCCGCGCCGTCATCAACATGCAGGGCATGGGCGTCATCGGCGCGGCCGTCGGAGACGAGATCCCGAGCCGCATGGCGAAGATGCAGAAGTACCTGTGATCTGATGGGGTGCCGCCGGTGCGCCGGCGGCATCGCCGCGTCGTTCGCAGGCGCAGTGAGACGCGCACCGCTTTCGACCCGCGGTGAAGTAGTATTCCCGAGTGCCCTCCGCCACAGGTCTGACCCCGAACGCCAGCGAGACGAAACCGGGTGCTCTGATTTTGGGTGCCTCGGTGGGCGCCGTCGCCCTGATCACCGCGCTCGACTACGTGACGGGCTGGGAGATCTCGTTCTCCATCTTCTACTTGGGTCCGGTTGCGTTCGCAGCCTGGCGAGGAGGGCGCGACGCCGGCATCGCGCTCGCCGTCGTGGCGGGGCTCGCGTGGTCGGTGGCGGATGTCCTGAGCCACGCGTATGCGCATGCCCTCATCCCCTACTGGAACGCGGCCGTGCGGCTGGCCGTCTTCACCATCGTGGCGGTTTCCCTCGCCCGCATCAAAGGGCTGCAACGACAGCTCGTCGCGGCGGCGCGGACCGATGGCCTGACGGGGCTTGCCAACACGCGGAGCTTTGGCGAGGCGGCCCAGCGGGAGCTCGCCCGCATGCGGCGAACCGGTCGGCCGTTGACGATCGCCTACATCGACGTGGACGACTTCAAGGAGCTCAACGACCGCAGGGGCCACCTCGGAGGGGACGCGTTCCTACAAGCCGTGGCCCGCACCCTGGTCGCCAACCTCCGCGAAATCGACATGGCTGTGCGCGTCGGAGGCGACGAGATGGCGCTGCTCTTGCCGGAGACAGGCGTCGACGACGCGCTATCCTGCCTCGGCCGCATCAACGTGGCGCTGTCCCTCTTGGCCGAGGAAGAGGACGGCTGCACGTGCAGCATCGGTGCGGTGACCTTCGAAGGGCCGCCAAGTGGTTTCGAGGAGATGCTCCGGCGGGCCGACGAGCTCATGTACGAGGTCAAGCGATCGGGCAAGGGTCAGGTGCGTCACGATGTGGTCCACGTCCAGGCGCCCGGCGAGGCCGAGATCGTGGGCGAGGCCGTCGGCGGAGTCTGAGCCCACACCTTCGCTTCGAGTGGGGGGAGTTGACCTTCGGCCCGGTCTTGGGCATGACGGCGGGTCACCTATCGACCGGAAGCACGCAATTCCGCTGTTTCGCTGTTTTCGTGCATTCCCGGTGGAGCGACCCATGCACCCCGATCCCCAGACCACCCAGAAACCCGGCTCGAGCGAGCTCGGCCCCGCCGCGACCCGCCCCGTTCCCCCGACCCTGCCGGGCGACGACGTCCGCCAAATCCAGTGGCGCTTCGCCGACCGCTACGACCTGCAGATGATCGTGCAGTCGTCCCGCGCCGCCGCGCGCGGGCCCGTCGCGCGCCTCGTGGCCGCGGGCGTGCGCAACTCCCACGAGTGGACCGGCGACAAGGCCCAGCTGCTCACGGTCTTCGACGAGGCGGGCATCACCTCGCTCTTCATGGACCCGGAGCACGGCGGGCTCATCGAGGGTCCCAAGAACCTCGCTCTCGCCCTGGCGGCCTTCGAGATCGCCTGGGTCGACGGAGGCGCGGCGACCTGTAGCCTGGCGGGGCACCTCGCCCTGGCCCCCATCAAGGAGAAGGGCACTGACGCGCAGCGCAGCGACTACATGGCCCGCTGCGTGCCGGTTCAACCCGGCGAGGACCGCAAGCAATGGCGCGGCGCCTTCTGTCTCACCGAGCCGCTCCCCTACGTGGGCGTCGACACGGGCGTGCTCTCGGGCAAGGTCCGTGTCGCCGAGTGGCCCGAAGGCGGCGAGCCGATCCTCCACGTCGACAAGCGTGGCCGGTTCATCACGAACATGGGCTTCGCCAACTTCGTGACGGCCGCGGTGGCCTCCGACGACGAGCGGATCAAGGGATCGTGCATGGTGATCCTCGAGGAGACGGACCCCGGCACATACGATCGCGGCGTGCCCACGAAGAAGCTGGTCCACCAGCTATCTTCGACGCGAGATCCGATCTTCAGCTTGCGCTGCCCCGCGAGCCGCATCATCGGCGGGTACACCGTGAAGGACGGGGTGATCGTCCCCAACTTCAGCCACGGAGAGATCATCGCCGCCGTTTTTCGCAGGACGCGCGTGACCGTCGGCATCATGACATCGGCGAAGCTCCTCTCCGCGGTCGAGCCCATCATTCGCTATCAGCGCAGCCGCTTTCGCGGCGGCACGTCGGGAGAGCCCGGGACGCCGCGCTGGGACCTGGGCCTGCAGCAAAAGGAAGACGTTCGCCATCGACTCGTCGATATCTGGGCGACGGGCGAAGCGGGCAGCTCGCTCGGCTTCGCCACGGCCCGCCTCTTCGATGAGCTCGAGCCGGTGGAGAAGGTGGTTGAGGGCTATTTCGCCGAGCGGGGCCTCGAGGGTCGGGGCCAGCTCCGCGCCATGCGAAAGGCCCAGAGCGCAGCCGTCGAGTACGTGCGCCTGCGGGCCATGCCCGAGCCCAAGCCTGATCAGGCTCGCCTCGACGAGCTGTCTGCCGACGCGCTCGTGCCGCACCTCGTCCTCGACTCGCTGGCGAACGTGTTGTGTCCCGCCACCAAGCTCTGGAACACGGGCCATGGCGCCAACGTGATGCGCGAGGCCGTGAGCCTCATGGGCGGGTACGGCATCACCGAGGATTGTCCTGGATTCCTCGGCCAGAAGTGGATGGACGCTCAGCTCGAGGCCACCTACGAGGGCCCCGAGTCCGTGCAGCGCCGGCAGCTCGCCGTCACCATGACTGACCCGGTATTCCTCGCCCAGCTCGAGAGCTGGGTCCCCGAGCTCCGGGCGATAGCCAACACGCACGGCGACACCGGCTCCTGCTCGCTCGCCTCGGCCATCGAGCTGTGGCGCTGGACCCTCGACCATCTGGCCGGAGCCAAGGACGCCGCAGGCAAGACGCTCTACGCCGATGCCCGACAGGGTGTGACCTTCCCCATGGCCGACGCGCTCTGCTGGCTGCTGGCCGCGCGCCAGCAGATCCTCGACGTCCTCGAGCTGGAGCAGAAGGGTCCGGACAACCCGGCCTTGGCCGAGGCGCTCGATGGCTACGTCGCCTTCTTCACCGACCTGTGCCACGTGCAGGCCGCCCGAGCGGCGGGCGAGGTCGGACGCATCTGCGCCGAGCTCGTCTTCGGCTACAACCGCCACCCGACCTGGGACGATGAGAACGCGGCGCACGATCGCCGCCACCTCTCCGTGCTCGAGGCGGTGGTCCCGGGGATCTCGGCGTGCGCCACGGGCCGCGGCGAGGTCGTCGAGGAGGACGGAACCCACGCCGAAAAGCACGGGCCCTGCGTCCGCTTCACCGGCTACGAGAGCTTCGTGCGCCTACGGAGCAAGCTCGATGGCTGCCTCACGGGGGCGCGCCTCGCGAAGGACCGCGCGGCGCAATCCCTGACGCAGATCATGATCCCAGAAGCGCTCGACTACCCGCAGTGACGCACCCATGACGGACGCAACTGCAGTCGAGCGCCAGAGCATGGAGGTGGACATCGCCTGCGTCGGCTTCGGGCCGGCCATGGGCGGCTTCCTCACCACGCTCGAGCGCGCTCTGCTCAACGGCGACGGCAGCCCCAGCCTCGACAGCCGGATCATGCCGGGCATGCCGCTTCAGGTCGTGTGCTACGAGCGGGCCGACGACATCGGCTTCGGCGTCTCGGGCGTGGCGACCCGCGCCCGCGGCATCCGCCAGAGCCTCCCCGATCTCGATCCGGGCGAGATCCCCATGGCGCACGCGATCGGCGAGGAGACGGTCCTGTATCTGCTCGACCCGCACGGCGCGAGCCGCCGTTCGATCGCGCTCCGCGCCGCCGACCGCACGATTCGGCTCATGGCGCGCGCGCTCCCCTACGAAGATCACGCCCTGCGCCTCCCGTACGTTCCGCCCTTCCTGCGTAAGGACGGCGGGCTGATCCTCTCCATCGGACAGTTCAACCAATGGGTGGGCTCGCGCTTGATGGGTTCGGGTCAGGTGCAGCTCTGGCCCGGAATGCCCGTGGCCGAGCCCGTGCTCGAGGACCGCCGCGTCGTCGGCGTGCGCCTCGTCGACCAGGGCACGAACCGCGCAGGCGAACCCGACGCGGGGTACATGCCCGGCATGGACATTCGGGCGGCGCTCACCGTGGTTGGCGACGGTCCCTTCGGCCCCGTCGGACGCGCACTCGAGGAGCGGCTCGGGCGCCCCGACGGACACGCATCGCGCGAGTGGGCCGTCGGCATGAAGATGGTCGTCGACCTGCCCGAGGGGTGCGCCCTCGAGCCCGGGACGGTGATCCACACGCTCGGCTACCCGGAGCCCGAGATATTCGGCTTCCTCTATGTCCACCCCGATCGCGTCGCGTCGCTCGGGATCTTCGTGCCTTCCTGGCTCGACAGCCCCGTACGCACGGGGTATCGGTATCTACAGCACTGGATGCTGCACCCTCGCCTGTGGCGCCACCTCGAGGGCGGCACCATGCGGTCCTGGGGAGCCAAGACGCTCAACGAATCGGGTCGGCGGGGAGAGCCGCATCTCGTGGGTGACGGCTGGGCCCGCATCGGTGAGGGCTCGGGGAGCACGAACGTGCTCACGGGCTCGGGCGTGGACGAGGCTTGGACCACCGGGGTGCTCCTCGCCGAGGGCGTGATCGAGCTGTCGAAGAGGGGGCTACCGTTCACGCGCGAGAACCTCGAGCGCGAGTATCTGGGGCGACGGCGGGCGAGCTGGATCGAAGAGGAGGGGCGAGTCGCCGAGAAAGCACGCGACGGCTTCGAGCGCGGGTTCGTGACCGGTCTCGTCGGCATGGCGCTCACGGGCATCACCTCCGGCCACGTGAGCTTGTCCGGAGACTCCCGGCCGCCCCACCAGCGGATCCCCTCGCTCGAGCGATACTACGCGGGGCGCATTCCCGCAGCGCAGATCGCCGCGATCCGGC